>Ga0134124_10000907_pt1 | contig 23748 bp, 24 predicted proteins | sample KB304_FD_96880 | JGI IMG/M metagenome (GOLD analysis project Ga0134124, IMG submission 96880) | Terrestrial soil microbial communities without Nitrogen fertilizer from Kellogg Biological Station, Michigan, USA - KB3-0-4 | ecosystem: Environmental > Terrestrial > Soil > Unclassified ... | reverse complement strand
TCGCTCGACTGACTACATCACCGGAGAAGCGCCACTATCGCGGCTGCAGCAGGTCCTCCGCCACATGCTGAACCGTAACGGTGATATCAAAACGGCAATCATTCCCGGTCACTGAGGCCCGACCAACGCGGCCCGGTCACCGGGGTTACGTTTGACACTTGGAGAGGTAGCAACACATAGCCGGCTACATCTCTGCAACTTTTTGTGAAATGGTTGCTGCCATCGTCCGCGATTGGCGATCAGGACTTTTCACGCAACCGGGGGACGAAACTGACTATGTCAACCATCGCCAGCAACGACTTCCGCACTGCGACCATCTCTTCGGGTTGGAACCGCCTACCTCCGGAATATGCGATTCCCGAGCACGCGCCTTCGATAACCGAAGCCCAGGAGTATTGCCGCCGTCTGGCCCGCAGTCACTACGAGAATTTTTCCGTGGCCACGTGGTTTCTGCCCGAGCGCCTGCGCCAGCACTTTTTCAATATCTACGCCTACTGCCGGATCTCAGACGATCTGGGTGATGAAGTCGGCGACCCGCACGCCTCTCTCGAGATGCTCGACCAATGGCAGGCCGAACTCGACGCCTGCTATGCCGGCAATCCTCGGCACGCTGTTTTTGTCGCGCTTGAAGAGACCGTACACAAGTTTGATATTCCGAAGCAGCCATTCGACGATCTGCTGAAAGCGTTTCGCCAAGACCAGACGGTCACTCGCTTTGAGCGATTTGAAGACCTGCTGGGCTACTGCCGCTACTCCGCGAATCCGGTGGGTCATCTCGTTCTTTATCTCTGCGGATATCGCGATGCCGAACGCCAGGCGCTCTCCGATGCCACCTGCACCGCGTTGCAACTGGCCAATTTCTGGCAAGACGTGAGCGACGACTATTCCAAGGGACGAATTTATCTTCCGCTCGAGGACCTTCACCGCTACGGCGTAAGCGAAGAGGACATTTCGGCTGCCCGCAACACGCCGGCAATCTGCGAGATGCTGCGGTTCGAAGTGGAACGCGCCCGCCGGTGGTTTCAGCAAGGCCTGCCTCTGGCCGGGAAGGTAGATCGGGAACTCGCGGTCGACATCGAATTATTCAGCCGCGGCGGACAGGAAATTCTGAACGCCATCGAGCGCCAAGGATATGCCGTGCTGGGCCGGCGCCCGGCTATCTCTAAAACCCGCAAACTGGCCTTGGTGGCTCGATCCGCCCTGGGTAAGCTGTTGGGGAGCCGGGTATGAGCGCCGCCGTGCAGCCCATGCCCTCTGCCTACTCGCCGACGGCGTCGCAAATCGCGGTCGCGTATTCCGTATGCCGCAGCATTACCCGCGCGGAGGCTAAGAATTTTTATTATGCGTTTCTGGTCCTGCCTACGGCCAAGCGCCAGGCGTTGTGCGCGGTGTATGCCTACATGCGGCGCTGCGATGACATTGCCGACGACGTCAAGCTTCCGGCTCCGGAGAGACGGCAACGGCTCGACGCCTGGCTGGATGCCTTTCATCGTTCCGAAGCAGGTCATCCCACCGACGATCCGGTACTGTTGGCCCTGACCGATACGCAGCGGCGCTACAAGATTCCGCTTGAATTGCTCGACCAGTTGGCCTACGGCACTGGAATGGATATCCAGGACAACGAGAGTGCCCCGTCGGGAAGCACAGAACTCCAAGTGTTATATCGGACTTTCAGCGATCTTCGCCAGTATTGCTACCGCGTGGCCTCAGTGGTTGGCCTGGTTTGCATCCGGATATTTGGTTATCGCGATCCCGCGGCCGAAGCGCTGGCAGAGAACCTGGGACTAGCGTTCCAGCTGACCAATATCATTCGCGACATTCAGGAAGACGCCAACATGGGGAGGATTTATCTTCCCGCCGAAGATCTCGAACGTTTCAAGATTGGCCCGGAGGACTTCCGCCAGGCGACCATTTCCGAGCGCCTGCGCTGGCTGCTTGCGGCCGAGGCCGACCGCGCGCGCGAATACTATGTCTCGGCCCGCCATTTGATGACGCTCATTGACGAGGACAGCCAACCCGCGCTCTGGGTCCTGGTGACGATTTACCGCCGGCTGCTGGAAAAAATCTCAGACCGCAAGTACGACGTCTTCGGCAAAAAGATCAGCCTCACCGTTCGCGAGAAAGTCGTCATCCTGGGAAAGGGTTTGGTAAGACGCCTGGCTTGATGACGGAGCGCTGGACACAATCTCCAAAAGTTGCCGTACTAGGGGGCGGCCTCGCGGGACTGGCCGCCGGTAGTGTGCTGGCGGAAAATGGTTTTCGCGTCACCCTCTTCGAGCGTCGCCCCTATCTGGGCGGCCGTGCATCTTCGTATCAACATCCCGGCACTGGCGAAGTCGTGGATAACTGCCAGCACGTTCTGCTCGGCTGCTGCACCAACCTGATCGAGTTCTACCGGCGCATTGGAGTTGAAGACAAGATTCGCTGGTATGAGCGGATGACCTTTCTCGAGCCCGGAGGCCGCGCCTCGGTCATTCAGCCTTCGACACTGCCCGCGCCGCTGCACACCGCGCCGTCGTTTCTGCGGGCTTCGTGCCTCAGCCTGACCGATAAGTTTTCGATTGCGGCCGGTCTTGCCGCCCTTACGCCCATCGCTCCACGCGACACCGGCGAATCTTTCCTGCAGTGGTTACGCCGGCATGGACAAACCGAGCGGGCCATTGACCGTTTCTGGAAGACGGTACTGGTCAGCGCACTGAACGAGGAAATTGATTTGATCTCGGTCCCTTACGCCGCCCAGGTCATGCGCGAGTCGTTTCTGAAATCGCGCGCGGCGGGACGGATGGGGGTGCCCACAGTCCCCCTGACCGAGCTGTACAACCGGGCCGGCGACTACATCACCGCCCGTGGGGGAGAGGTACGTTTCCGTGCCAATGTGGAATCATTCCGCGCCGAGTTTGCCGAAGTGAAGCTGCTTCTGGCAGGAGGAGGCGGGGAGGAGAGCTTTGATTTCGTGATTCCCACCGTGCCCTTCGACATGTTGTCGCGCCTGCTGCCGCAAACCACGGCAGCCGAGCCTTTGCGGCAGACTCTCAGCCGCTTCGAGACATCGCCGATCACGGGCATCCACCTCTGGTTCGATCGCCAGATTACCGACCTCGATCATGCGGTGCTGCTCGACCGCACCATTCAATGGATGTTCCACAAGTCGCGGCTGCTGGTCGCGGGCGCGCACCAAGGCTCGAACGGAAACGCCGAGGCCGCGGAGAACAACAGCTACGTCGAGCTGGTGGTCAGCTCCTCGAAGACTCTGGTGGAGAAATCTCGTCAGGAAATTATTGACCTCGCGCTGTCGGAACTACGTGAGTTTTTCCCCGGCGCGCGTGCGGCCAACCTGGTGAAATCCACGGTCATCAAGGAGGTCCACGCCACTTACTCGCCACGCCCCGGCATCGAATCGCACCGCCCCAGTCCGGAGACCGTGTGGCCGCGCATCTTTTTAGCTGGCGATTGGACCGCCACCGGATGGCCGGCCACGATGGAAGGCGCGGTCCGCAGCGGCTACGCCGCCGCTCAATGCGTCGCACGGGTCGCCGGGAGACGCCATGCCGCGTTCCTGGTCCCAGACCTGCAAGCCTCAGGATTCATGCGCCTGTTCGGCTAGCCGCGAAGCGGCGCAAGGATTCTAGTCCACGGCGCAAGCCGTGGGTGAAATGCCAAGAGTTGATCCTAACCCCCAAGGGCGAAAGAAACGGACGAGGTATGCGACAGGGACGGTCGCGCGAGACATCTCTTTCGCCCCCTCGGGGCTCGCTCGTGTTGCTCCTTCAACCCACGGCTTACGCCGTGGGGCTACGTTCTTTGTGCCGCTTCGCGGCTCAAACCCGGTCTCGGCACGGGCGTGGGCACGGCGGGCCGTTGGAAATGCTCGGCGTGGAAAACAATGGCTTGAATGATTATCGCGTTGCCGTGGTGTGGGCTTCGGGCGACAATTTCTTGTAGATCAACGATTCCACCTGGCTCCAGACCTTCGGATCGCACTCGATCTCTGTGTGCGCCTTCACCAGGAACCGATCGAACCACGGATATCCCTCGCAACTGATGGGATTCGCCCGGTAGTCGTAGCGAAAATTTCCCAGGATTTCCGTGCGTACAGGGTCGGCGGCCCGAATCTGGGGCCGCCCGTGCACAATTCCATCCGGCTGGTAAAAATTGACTGCCTGTCCGACGTTGGTGGGAATCACGGCATCGTTCTGGCCGATCTTGGCGACGCTGTCTACCTGAATGGTGAGCAGCACCGGAATACCGTCTCGCTCCAACTTGCGTGCCAGAGTCACCGTTTCCGAAGCGCCCCAGCTGTGTCCGAAGATGACGATGCGGGCCTTGTGTTTTTCTTCCGCGGACAGCGTTCCATCGTTGTCCCCGTCCAGGCGCCGCACAATTTCCTTGTAAGCCTGACCACGGTGGCGGTTGGCGAAGCTCTGCACGTACACGCCCTCGCGATATTCGTTGCGCAGGTGCTCGACCACTTGCACCGTACTGTGCGCGCGCGCGTCGTGCTTGACGAAGCCGCCGACGAACCCGATGACCATGACTGGAGGCATTACTCGATTCTCGTCGGGAGTGAGCGGTCCGGGCGCTCCTGCTTCTCCGAAGGCGAGGACAAATGACGCGAAGAAGAGGACAAGCCGGACGAAGCTACGCGTACAGCGCATGACGAGAATTCGATGATAGCAAGAAAGGCTGGCTACGGCGGGCTAAATTTCGCAAGTCAAGCTGTGATGAGTGTGAATAAATTTGCGGGAGATGAGAATTATTTTGCGCTCGGCAAATAGAAGAGGGTGCCGGCTTATTCGTCGCCGGAGAAAACGCTGCCGCCTCGTCCTGCCGACGGCGGTGCGGCTTTCGCCACTGCGCTGGCCCGATTGGCGCGAACCGATTCCAGCAGCTTCCAATCTTTTCTGAATTCCACCATGCTCTCGCGGCTATGTTTGGGGCTCTTCAAAACATGCCCGACGCGGGCCAGAACCAACTGGTACGCCAGGTCAGTATCGCTGCCCGAGCTCAAGACGTTGCTGGCGCTCAAGCCTGTCCGGGACAATTCGTCTCCATCGGAGACTTCCATCCAGAGCGCGCCATTGTGGTCCGCAACCGGGGTTCCTGCGTCGTCCAACCGGCGGAAGAATTGTTTCAGAGAGCCATTTGTTTTCAGAGACCCAGTCAGAGACCCGGTTGGGCTTTGCTTGCCGGCGGACTCCGCGAGAATGTAGGCGAAGAAAGCGCGATATTGTTTCCATTCTTCGGGGGTGCCCACCATCCTGTCTCGCTCCTGATCTTTGTCGGATTGCAGCTCTTCGGCTCGAGCGTGGTTATTCTCGGTCTTGGCGAGTTTGATCTGATGTTCCGCTTGCGTGGCCTCGATGGTCGGGTGTTCTTCCAGCTCGCGTTGCGGATTGAAGCGTCCGGTCAAGATATAAGATGCCGCCACAAAGGGCAGCGCGTGGTCCGCGAAGATCAGCATGGGAACCAGCAGTTTCTTCGAACGAACCAGCTGCTCCGTTCCGCCGCGGCACTCGCTGCTGCGTTTGATGGTGCCGGGAACCTGCGCAAAGTGCAGCACTCGAAAACCCGAGTCGGGATGCCGGTGCGCGTACCGCGTGAACGAACGCGCAATCGCCTTCGGACTGGTTATACCGAAGTCGTTAATGTAATCGGGCCCGGTGGCGTTCGGAAAATAGGTGTTGATGATGCGCCGGGTGAAATCGGCGCAATTGCGGGTCATGCCGTTGAAGTGGTTCTCGTTGTCATCCGCATTGAATTGTTCGATTAGGGCAAGGTCCTGCTCGACCGTGGTATTCACCACGAACATGTACATACTTCGCTCGATGGTGGCTGCGACCATTTCCCGCCATTCCGCCTTGTGGCTGGTCTTGCAGGACTCACTGGCGCAGTATCCGGACAGATAATTCTCGCGGTATCTCTCCTCCAGAACGTGCTTGATCCTCTCCGACCCGACGATCGGACGGTACCGCGGATTTTCCACTCCATACAGGTATACGTTGACGGGAACGATATTCCACTCGAAGGGCTGATCTTCGCCCAGGCTTATGTAGTTGCTGATGACCGAACCCTGCTCGCCGGGCTGGCAAAGCCGCAACTTCACAGGGGACGCGGGACAGATGCGCGAAAAGTAGACCGCTGTGTGGCCTGAACCAGTAATCCTGGCTACGCTGGTATCGAGCGACTCGTTGAGAACGACGCCCACATCTGCGCTTGCCCTGGAACTGATCAAGCAGACCAGGAGGAGAGCAAGCCAAAGCGAAAGGACTGCACCACCGGGGACCCTGATGAGAGCTTTCCCCGGGAGCGCCTGCGAAAATGAACTACGAGCCAAAATTCTCTCCTCGCGCCGCCCCGGGGCCGATACTCAAACCTACTTGGTAGGATTGTTTCAAGCCATTGCGGGGTTGTAACCGATCCCCTGAGACCAGCCTCCGCAACTCTGGAGCTTCCGAGCGGCCTTGTTATCAATACTTTAGGCCGTGCTTCTCCCCTCCTATTTTGCACACTCCACGGTTTGAGCAAAGGTAACTTTGGTTATGGACTTTAGTAACCCGGAAGTAATATGGCGGGACCGGTCCTCATTCGTGCATGGAGGGATGTCAAACTCTGGTTATGGGAACAAGCGGATGTTCTAGCCGGCCAGAAGCACTACGCCACCGGCCACCAGCAGGGCAGCTATCCAGCGCCGATGATCGACATGTTCGTGCAGGAATATCTTCGCAGCTACGGCATTGGCCACGAAGGTGAGGGACGCGGATGACGGAGCCACCAGGCTTACGTAGCCCCAAGACAAGGCAAACAGCAGGCTGAAGAACGAGGCCGCCATCATGAAAATACCCAGCACGAAGCTGGGACGCCGCAGGATTCGCCCTGCCACCGTTAGCAGGCCGGCGCTCCGCCACAAAGCCCCTACGTCACCCACTTTCTTCATGGCTCGCGATAGCAGCACATCTCCCGCTGTCGATGCCAGCACCACCGCCAGAATCGCGCCCCAGGTGTATGCATGTTTCATGGTTCAGCCCTTGTACCCACAGGTTCGGGCTCCGGGGCCTGCTGGTTGTGGTGGGATGGGTGACGAGTCAAAGCCGGGCCTTGGGTGACGAAGCCAACTCCCGCGGAGATGAGACCCACCCCCAGCCAGCGCATGGTTGTTACCTGTTCGTGCAGGAAAAATTTGGCGATCAGGGTGAGCAGTACGTATCCCAGGGAAGTAGCCGGGAGCACGTACGTGAGATCAGCCCATGAAAGGGCCGTCATGTAGGCAGCGAAGAAGCCCAGCAAAAAGAAAATCCCCAGGGCGACCCAGGGATTCAGAACGCTGAAGACAATGTCAGGCAGGCCGTGTAACGAAACATTGCCCACCTGTTTCATGCCGCGAGCCAGGAAAGTGTCGCCGATAGCAGCGAACAACGTGACCCCAGCCAGCACCAGATACTTACGAAACGTCACACGGTCTTTCTTAGGCCTTGGCGGGCTCGGCCACGGTTGCGGAGTCGCCTCGCTCGCGCTTGTCTTTGACCCATTTGTTCCGCGAAGCGCGCAGCTTGAGGAAGCTCTTGGCATCCTTGTAAAGCCGCACCCGCTCCCCGCTGTTGAATGCCGCCTTCTTCAAAATGCGATAAATGGCCTTGGGCCGGAAATAGTATTCGTCGTAGAAGCGGTGCACCGATTCCATGATCTCATCCGCGGGCAACCCCGGATATTGGATTTGAGCCAGCTGGTGCCCCAGCTCGTCCACCATCTTCGTGTCCGCCACCATGAAGCCATTCTTTACAGCGTAATCGTAGAGTTCGGTGCCGGGATAGGCATGTGCCACCGAAACCTGGATCGTCTCTACATCCAGTTCCTTGGCAAAATTAATGGTGTTGTTTATGGTTTCGCGGGTCTCGCCGGGCAGACCAAGAATAAAGTCGCCGTGGACGACCAGGCCCAGCTTGTGACAATCCTTGGTGAACTGGCGCGCGCGCTCGATGGTTGCGCCCTTCTTAATGTTTTTCAGGATCTGCTGGTCGCCCGATTCATAGCCCACAATCAGCAGTCGGCATCCCGCTTCCTTCATCGCCTTCAGAGTCTCGTAGTCGGTGGTGACGCGGGAAGTGCATGACCAGGTCAGATGCAACGGTTTCAGCTTGGCGCACAGCTCGACTGTACGTGCCTTTTGAATGTTAAAGGTGTCATCGTCAAAAAAGAATTCCTTTACCCAGGGCCAGTATTCCTTGGCCTTCGCCATCTCGCGGGCAACATCGTCAGAGGAGCGCTTGCGCCAGGCATGACCGCTGGTCGTTTGCGGCCAGAGGCAGAACGTACATTGCGCTGGGCATCCCCGCGTGGTGTAGAGCGACACATAGGGGTAAAGCAGAAAGGGCACCGTGTAACGCCGCGGATCCAGATCGCGATTGTAAACATCGGTCACGTGGGGCAGGGCGTCGAGGTCCTGAATCTGCGGCCGGTCAGGATTGTGGACGACCGCTCCATCCTTCCGGTAGGAAATCCCAAGGATCTCCTCCAACGGTTTGCCATTGGCAAATTCGTAGACCGAGTAATCGAATTCCTTGCGGCAAATAAAATCGATGGCAGGGCAATCCTTCAACGTCCGGTCTGGCAGGACGGTGACGTGGGGGCCTACGAAAGCAATCTTGATGTTGGGATTGGCGCTCTTGATCGCCTGAGCCAACCCGATGTCCCCGGGGAAACCCGGGGTGCTGGTGTAAAGAACCAGAAACTCGTAGTCCTTCGCCGTCCGGATGGTTTCCTCAGCCGAGATGTGATGGGAGGGGGCGTCAATCAACCGCGCTCCTTCCAGCATGCCGGCGGGATAGGCCAGCCAAACCGGGTACCAGTACGACTCAATCTCGCGTGTAGCAGGCCAGCGCGAGCCGGCGCCACCATCAAAATTCTCGAAGGATGGCGGATTCAAGAAAAGTGTTTTTAAAGGCATAATTGTGAGTGACTTATATTAACATTTTGGCGCGAATTTTACCCGGAATCTAGGTACATCCGAGGTACATGAGCCAGTATGTAGGCGCGAGCGCCCTCGCTCGTCCTCCTTCGCCGGCCGGCTGTCCCCGCCTGGCTCGAGGCACGACGTTATGAGCGGGACGCTTGCGCCCACAACTACTTGCCGGCGTTCACCCAGGCCTCCAGCTCGCCGGTGGCCCGCAGCAGGGTGATGCCCGCCCGCTCTAGCTCGAAAGTCGCGTCCTGTAAAGAATTGTAACGCTCGTTGAGCTGCTCGCGCGCGTCCTGAACGTCGTGCCAGGCAATGCTTCCGGCGTCCAGGCGCACTTTCAGCGACTCCAGGTTGGATTGCGCGACCTGGTACTCGAGATCGGCCACCTCCCTGGCTGCCGCCATCTGCTCCACCGAGCGCTGCAGTCTGAGAGTTTCTTCCGAGACCTGACTCTTGACGGTTTCTGCGTCCTTCTTTGCCTTTAATGCGGTGGCGTCGGCGGCCTCTGCGCGGGCACGCTGCGTCGCATTGAACAGCGGAAACTTTATGACGACTCCGAGCGTGGCGTTGTGCCGCTGAAAACTGCCGGGTTGGAAAAACTGCTGGTAGTTGTTGTAGGCGGCCAGCAATCCGTACTGAGCCGCGAAATCCAGCGACGGCAAATTGGCGCGGTGTTCCCCGCGGGCCCGTAGACTCTCGGCTTCGGCCCGGCTTTCTGCCGCCTGCACGCCGGGACTCGCCTGCACAGCCGTTCCGGACAGATCGTCCTCCTGCTTCACTTCCGGTAAGGGCGGCATCGATTCGGATTCCGTTTCGATAGCCGCCGCCGGGAGCCCAGTCAGGTGCGCCAGCCGGTGGCGGATGACGTCAATGGCGCCTTGGGTTTCAGCCAGCCGCAAGCGCAGGCGGGCTGTAACAAGAAGCGCCTTGTTTTGCATCAGGGGGCTGTCCACGCCCTCCCTGATCCGTTGGCTGACCAGTTGTTCGGTCTGGATTGCCGCCGCGTGCTCTTCCTGCAAATGCCCCAACAACGTTTCCCACTTGCTCAATTCCGCATAACTCAACACCGTGTCCTGAATTACTTGGTTGCGCTGGTCTTTGGACTGCAACGTCGCCGCGTTCCAATCCGTCTTGGCGGCGCGGACAAATTCTCGCAGCGCGGGATTGTAGAGGCTGGATTGGCTGTTGAAGTTGACGATCGAGGGCGCCGAACCCTCGAGGCTCAACGGATATCCCCAAGATTTTCCCAGTCCCGAGCCGAGTATGAACTGCGGAATATATTGGCTCCGTGCCTCGCGGTAGGAAGCGAAGACGCGTTGCTGATCGGCGTTGGCCGCGGCCGCGGTGCTGCTGTGGGCCAAAGCCAATTCGACAGCGCGCTTCAATGGCAAAGGCTCGGCTGAGAGCCGGGGTACGGCGAGAATCGCCAGTAGCAAAAAGGCGCCAATACGCGGAGCACAGCGAGGAGCTGAGTTCATCTCTTCACCTTCACGAGAAATTCAACGAGGCAGAAAATGGGATTGTAAACGACGGGGCGAGGCCAAACGCTCAACGGTTGAGCCGGTCCAGGGCTTCCTGGGCACGCGAGAAATTCTTGGCCAGAGAAAGAGCGGCGCGATACTCCTGGGCGGCTCCCTGCTTGTCACCTTGCTTTTCGAGGGCTGTGCCCAGGAGGTAGTGAGCTTTGAACGCTGGCGCTTCTTCGACCTTGGAATTCAACGCCAGATAGCGGCGCAAGTATTGCACCGCAGCCGGGACATTGCGTCCGCTCCGCAGCAGTACTTCTCCCGACTCCATAATGATTTCCGGTCGATCCAGTTGTGCCGAGACAGCGTGCTGGATGGCGTCTTCCATATCATTCCAGCGCTGCTGATGCCGGAAGAACAGCGCCAGATTAAACCAGGTCAACGCGCTGCCGTGACTGGCTTCAATCGCGGCGCGGTATTCCTTTTCGGCGGTCGCGAAATCCTTTTTCTTCTCAGCCAATCGGCCCTTGAGGTAGTCAGCTTTGGTGGGGTCGAGGGCAGCCAGGGCCTGCACTTGGGCCTCGGCCTTGTCACGTCCGCCACCGACGATTCCGGGCGCCTCCAGATAGAATTCGCCCAAATCGCTGCGGGCGTCAACGTTGTTCGGATCCAGTCGCACCGCGGTCTCGAATTCGGTTCGGACTTTTCCGGCAAGCGATGCTGCGCTGAAAAAATTGGAGCCGTCCGCCTTCTCGCCGTAAAGCCTGCCCAGCCACAAGTGATAGGGGCTGTTGTTGGGAGCGAGCGCAACCGCTTTTTCGCAAGCCGAAATACCGCGATCCCAATCGCTCATCGAAAAATAGACGCGGCAGAGCAAGTGATAGGCTTCGGCGTCGTTGGGAGAGGAGTTGATCTTGGAGTGCAGCGTGGTGATGGCATCGTCCGCCCGTCCCGCAGCCAGTAGCGCGGGAGCGGACTCAGCCGCTGCCGCCAGGGCCGCGGCCGAGGACAACGCCAAAACCAGTATTAGGGATCTCATTTTCATGTTGGAGAACTGACCTAGCGAACCACTCTCACGGTCGTGCCTTCGCGCAACGGTTTCGAATTGGTCGAAGCCAGTGCCACCAGCGCCTTATCTGTGATGCCGCTTGCGATCTCCACCTGGGTCAGGTTTGAGATGGACGTCTGAATGTCCCGCCGTTGCAGTTGATCATTCAAAATCTGGTAGACAAAAGTCTTGCCATTATCCAGGCGAACCGATTCACGGGGCACGGTAAGCACATTCTGGTGTTCCGCCGTGACGATCGTGACCCCTACGTTGATGTTAGGGAGAAGTTTGAAATCCTGGTTATCCACGACGCATGTGGTTTCGCCTACGTTCCGTGTACCCAGCAACTTCACGGTGGACGGAATGCTGCTCACCGAGCCCTGCCAGGTTCGTCCCGGGATTGCGTCCCAGGTAAGATCGATTCTCTGTCCTCGCGCCAATCGCCCCACGTCGGGTTCGTCCACGTAGGCGCGCACCAGAACGTGCGAAAGATCGGCCTCTTGTAACACTAGGTCTCCGGCATTGACGTAGGCGCCCTGATGGACGGGCAGGGAATACACGACTCCATCGAACGGAGCACGGATATTTAGCTGGCGCAGAATATTTTCAGCCGCAGCATATGCGCTCTGCGCCTCCGCCGTCTGGGCTTCCACGCGCGCGATCTCGGGTTGTGAATAGCGCTCTTTTTGTTTCTGTTGCACCAGCGTAAGGTCCGCTTCCGCCGCGGCAAGCTGGTCCTCCGCCTGTTTTACTTCGCCTGGCGAAGCCGCGCCCTGCTGCTGCAGGCGCTTCAAAGCTTCAAGTCTGCGTCGCGCCGTGTCGCGTTCATTCCTGGATTTCACCAACTGAGCTTCAAGGGTCAAAACTTCTTCGCGATTGCCACCGCTTCGCTGAGCGCTCAAGTCAGCCTGCGAACCGCGCACCTGGGTCAGTGCGTGCGCCGCCTGGCTGCTGGCGTCGGCGGCGTCCAGTTGCGCCAGGAGCTGGCCGCGCTTCACGCGATCGCCTTCTTTGACGAGTAATCTCTTTACCGTGGTGCCGACCGGCGCGTGGGCCTCGAAGCTGTGCACCGGTTCCACCTTTCCGTTCGTCGAGATCACGCTGCGAATCGTGCTGCGCTCGACCGTAGCGGCGCGGACTGGAATCGCATCGTCCCGTGACATAAACGACGCCAGCAGCAACACGGCGACAATAAGGCCCCCTGCCCACACCAGCCAGCGATGCCGGCTGAAAAACCCGTTACTAGTTGGCGTCAATGCCATCTTGCGCTAGATAATGTACCACCGCATGCCTGAGCTGTACCTTAACGTCCTTCAACTATAGATGCACAATTTCCAGTCAGGAAGCGGGTATTCCCGTAGCGCCATCGTCCCGCCGGCTATCCGGATAGCGTTCCGCCGCCCGCTCTGATCCCGACCGAGGCTATTTCTTTCTCGAGACTGAGCCGTGTTCTGTCGCATCGGTTGGGCGTTGCCGAATCGGGGGCAGGGGCCCCGCGGGCAGCCGGCGGGGACGCCAGCGTTACCTGTTTACAATAGGATTATGCCCAAACCACGCTACACCGAGGCCCATGCTCAGGCTGGCCTGGACCACAAATTTCCCGCCATCGAAACCTGGCCGAACCAGTTCCCCGGCTACGAAATCGTCGTGGACGACCCCGAGTTCACATCTGTGTGCCCCAAGACCAGCCTGCCCGATTTCGGCACTGTGACTATCCGCTACATGCCGGACAAACATTGTCTGGAACTGAAATCCCTGAAGGAATATTTGCAGAGCTATCGCAACCTGGGAATCTTTCAGGAGAACATCGTGAATCGCGTATTGCAAGACGTGGTGCGATGGGCAAAACCAGTGTGGGCCGAGGTGAAGGGAGATTTCCGTCCCCGTGGCGGAATCTCGACAGTGGTGGTGGCCCGATGGCCACGCTCGAAACATAATACGTAGGGGCAGGTCTCCCAGGTACCCGGCGGAGCGAAGCTCCGCAAGGCTCAGCATGTTATATTCCTTCCCCAAGTGACCCAACCCAAACTTTATCCCTGGACCGCGCTGGTCTTACTGACCACGCTGAACTTCCTCAATTACATTGATCGCTCTGTGCTGTTCGCAGTCCAGCCACTGGTGCAGACCGAATTCAAGCTCACCAACACGCAAGTTGGATATCTCACCAGCGCTTTTCTGCTTTTCTACATGGTAGCGGCGCCTTTTGTCGGTCCTCTTGCTGATCGCTACTCGCGCAAGCTGATCATCATTCTGGGCGCGGTGTTCTGGAGTGGGTTGACTTTGATGACGGCGGTCACCCACAACTACGAAGAGTTGCTGCTGCGTCATACTCTGGTAGGCGTTGGCGAGGCAACGTTTGTAACCATTGCGCCCACCTTTGTTGCCGACCTCTTTCCGGAAAATAAACGGGGCCGGATTTTTGGAATTTTCTACCTCGCCATCCCTTGCGGTACGGCGGCTGGCTATCTGCTGGGCGGTTGGCTCGGGCCCGAACATGGATGGCGCTTTCCTTTTTACATCGCCGCCTTTCCCGGCTTCCTGCTGGCGCTGGCAGTCGGTTTTCTTCCCGAACCGCCGCGCGGCCAATTCGACTCCCTGAAAGAAACTCCTGAGCGGGGAACACTGCGCGGCCTGGCGCGCAATCCGGCATTCTGGATGGTCACGTTGGGCATGGCCGCCGGGACGTTTTCGCTAGGCGGAATACAGGTGTGGATGCCAACCTTCTTGTCGCGCGCCCGGGGCTACAGCCTCGAAGCAGCGAACCTGATCTTCGGCAAGATCGTCGTGGTCGATGGCATCCTGGCATCGCTCGCCGGAGGCTGGCTCGGTGACAAGCTGCTGCCGCGGATGAAAGGTTCGTACTACTTCGTCTCCGCAGTCAGCATGGGCCTGGGCGTGCCGGTCATGTTCTTCGCGTTGTTCAACCAGGGGCCATGGATGGTGCCCGCCATCGCCGTGGCGGCATTTCTTCTGTTGTTGAACACTTCACCTCTGAACACCGCACTGGTTAACTCCGTCGGCTCTCACATTCGCGCCACTGCTATCGCGGTGAACATTTTCTTGTTTCATCTTCTCGGAGACGTTCCTTCGCCAACGCTCATGGGGTATGTTGCCGACCGGCATTCGCTGCAGGCTGCGTTCATCCTTCCTGTCATCGCGATGGCGATCTCGTCTGCGGTACTCTTTTACGGCATGCGCTTCGCTCCCGTAGTTCGAACCCAAGACGAACCCAGTGGCGCCAGGGCCCCGGTAGGATGAGCTATTTCCATTGGATTGCTGGATGCGTTCTGGGGCTGGCCTGGCTCTGGCGTCTCGTCGATGCGGCCGTAGGAGTACCGAAAATCGCCGACATTTCCGGTCTGCAGTGGGATCGCAGGCCACTGGGAGATCCCAGTAATCCCAAGGTCAGCATCATAGTTCCCGCCTGCAACGAAGCTGCCGACATCGAGGCCACTCTCGCTCGCCTGCTCGCCCTCGAATACGACAACTACGAAGTGATCGCTGTCGACGACCGCTCGACGGATCAAACCGGCGAGATCATGGAAAGAATTGCGTCCGCCGCCTCTCCCGGCCGGCTCAAAGTCATTCGCATCACCGATCTGCCAGGCGGCTGGATGGGTAAGCCCCACGCCATGTGGAGTGCGAGCAACCGGGCCAGTGGCGACTGGTTGCTGTTCACTGACGCTGACGTACTATTCAAACCGGACGCTCTGCGCCGCGCTTTGGCGTATGCCGAATCTGAACGCGCCGATCACCTGGTGCTCTTTCCCCGCATGATCATGAAGCATCCCGGCGAAAAGATGATGATCGCTTTCTTCCAGACGCTGTTTGTTTTCGGACACCGTCCCTGGAAGGTAGCCGATCCAAAAACCAAAGACCACATCGGCGTCGGTGCTTTCAACATGATTCGCCGGACGGTTTACGAAGCCCTGGGCACATATAAGGCATTGCGCTTCGACGTGCTCGACGATATGAAGCTGGGCAAGGTGGTGAAGAACGCCGGCTACGTGCAACGCAATGTTTTCGGCGAGGATCTGATTTCCATCCGCTGGGCGAAAGGCGCGTGGGGCGTGGTGGATAATCTCACCAAGAATTTCTTCGCCATCATGTCATTCCAGTGGCCGCGGGCACTGGCCTCCTGTTTCGGACTCGCATTTCTGAACCTGATGCCGTTTGCTGGAATCTTGCTCGCTCAAGGCTGGGAGCGAGTGGGGTACGGAGTCGCCCTGTTCTCGATGTGTTCCATTTATGTAGGAATGTCGAGCAAGTCAGATATTCCGCCTTACTACTTCATTTTGCATCCCCTGAGCACGGCGTTGTTTGTTTACACCATGCTGCGTTCGACGTTCCTAACCTTGGGACGCGGAGGGGTTGTGTGGCGGGGAACTTTCTATCCATTGGACGAGCTGAGAAAAGGGATGATGTAGAGGGCAATTCGAATCGATGGGCGCTCGTGAAGTCATCGTCGAGGTATGCGTCGACTCGCTGGAGTCTGCGGTTGCAGCCGAACATGGCGGAGCCAAGAGGGTGGAATTGTGCGGCAGCCTCGTGGAGGGTGGTGTCACCCCCAGTGCCGGTCTGATTGCCACCACCCGGCAAAGAATATCAATCGGTCTGCACGTGATGATTCGCCCGCGAGCCGGCGACTTCTGTCACACCTCCGACGAATTCGAGGTTATGCGCCGCGATGTGCTGATGGCTAAACAACTTGGGGCAGATGGCGTCGTCTTCGGGATTCTCGGCGAGGATGCGAATGTGGATATTGAGCGGACGCGTTCGCTGGTCAATCTCGCGAAACCCCTGCAGACTACTTATCATCGGGCATTCGATATGTCTGCCGACCTTCTCTTATCATTGGAGCATGTGGGCGAAACTGGCGCTGACCGAATTCTCACCTCCGGCGGCGCACCGACCGCGATCGAGGGAACCGCCACGCTGCGAAATCTGGTTGAGGCCGCGAGAGGACGTATGATCATCATGGCTTGCGGCGGCATCGATCACCAGAATGTCCAGGATGTGCTTGAGCAAACCTCGGTCCGCGAGATCCACGTCGGATTGAGAACGCCGATTGCCAGTCCGATGCGCTATCGCAACAACGTTATCTCGATGGGGCCATTTCGCGGCAGGGAGTACCAAAGATTCGTTGTGCTGGAAGAGAACGTAGCGCAGCTTGTACGGGCGGCTGCGGCACTCGATATCTAGATCGAGGGGCTAGCACACCAGGGATTTCTGAAGCCGACGCCAACTATTGTTCCGGATCCTCCGGCGCCTCGCATTTGCCCTCGCCCACGTGATTCCTCGCCTGCGTGACAGGGAGACAATCGGACTAGGCAAGGCTAGTCAGGAGCACGGCGCTGACTCACAGCGAATATCTGTTGACCGACGACATTAGCCCAAGCTCAACGTCAGCGTTGAAAGAATTGTAAGACGAGAAGCTTCAGGAGGGTTGACCGGCGGCAAAGGAAATCTGGAAATTTCCCGAAATAGAAACACCTCGGGGCCGGACAGATACCGGCCCTCGCCAGAATTAAATAGAAGAGGAGTTTAGCTGAACGACTTGACTGCGTTCGCTTCGTCGTCTTTCACGTCGAAGACGGTGTACAGCTTAGTGATCTGCAGCAGGTCGTGAACTTTCTTGGTCAGGTTGAGCAGCTTGAGTTCGCCGCCCTGGTTCCGGACGGTGGTGAAAGCACTGACCAGCTCGCCGATGCCCGAGCTGTCAATGTAGTTCACATCTCCGAGGTTGAGCAGGATTTTCTTCTGCCCCTTGGAAAGCAGTTCGCGCACCACATCCTTCAGTATCACGCTGCCTTCGCCGAGAGTGATGCGGCCGCTGCAATCCACGATGGTGACGCCGTCAACCTGGCGCGTACTGGTCTTCATGCTCACTGGGAAGCCTCCTTGACGCCCTCGGATGGACCGTGGACGTGTTTCACTAGTTTAATTTCGGTGCCCGTCTGAGTGGCGCTGATCACCACTTCGTCCATGAACGAGCGTATAAGAAAAATGCCCCGGCCCGACGTCTTTAAAAGATTTTCCGGCGCCAGAGGATCGGGGATCTTGTCCGGATCCAGCCCTTTGCCCTGGTCTTTAATCGTGATCACCAGGTTCCCGCCGGTCTGCTCAAATGCCAAGCTGACTTTCTTGCCGGGATCGTAAGCATTGCCATGAAGGACGGCGTTGACCGCAGCCTCCCGCACAGCCATAGCGATCCGCATGACCTCGTCGTCGTCGAAGCCTGCTTCGGTTGCAATCCGGCTGGCTGCCTGCTCGGCGCTGTCGACGGTCTCCAGCGTCGAATCCAACGTATAGGAGACCCGCTGTTCGGTCATGGCAAGAATTGTAAGTACAAGCTTGTGAATCCCGGAATCTTCGTTGCCCCGCGTTTCTGGCTTTGGTGCCTTACCGAACCATGGCCGGGAAAGAGGCGGTTGCCACGAATGCGGTAGTTTGCCCTTACGCCCCGGAAATGTCAACGCGGAGCTGGAATGGGGTGCCGTCGGCTCCGACGGCATGGGGGTCTTTTTGTGCACTTTGCGGTCCGCCGCTTTTGACTTCGATTTTCGTAGGAAGCTATCCGAGAGACCAAAACCCCTAAACCCAAAACCAAATTCAGCAGCGCCGGACCGGAGTGTCCGCCCCACGCCGGACCGCAAAGGCACGAAGGAAACCGGGAACTACGACCGCACTCGAAAGCTCCTGTAGATTCTTGCCGGTCAGTTGAGTATTCTCGGAGGCATGCCGACCTTCGCGCTTACCGAACTGCTGGGCACTCCGGTGTTTGACACCGCCGGCAGCCGATGCGGCAGGGTACGCGAGGTGGCGTTGATCCCGCAGGAAGACCGGGCCCGCGTGGCGATACTGATCATTAAGACCAGCACCGGCGACCGGCTGCTGCCCTTCGTTTCCGTGACCTCAATCAACGGCGGCATTCGTACCAGTTCTCCTACAACTGACTGGGTCAAGCGTGAGGGCGCAGAAGGGATGCTTCTGCTGGGACGCGACCTCCTCGATCAGCAGGTCATTGACGTCTTCGGGCGGAAGGTCGTCCGGGTAAACGATCTGGATCTTCTTCAGGAATCCGTCGCCAACCGCCTGGTTCTGAAAGTGGGTTCGGTTGATGTCGGACCACGCGGAGCCGTCCGGCGTTTGCTGAAAGGCGTGGTTCCACTGGTGGCGTTGCGCGCTCTGTTGCGGCAAATCCCTCCGCGAACGATTCCATGGGATTTTGTAGATCTGATCGAAACCGACCCGGCCCGCAGGGTAAAGCTCAAAATCTCACACGAGCGCTTAGCCAAGCTGCATCCCGCCGACATCGCAGATATCGTCGAAAACCTGGCTCCCGACGAACGCGAAGCCGTGTTCGAGACTCTGGAGCAGAACGTAGCCGCCGGAGCTTTGGAGGAAGTCGAGCCCAGGGTCCAGAAAGCGATTCTTGAGTCCCTCGACTCGGAACGTGCGGCGGAGATTGTCGAGGAGATGGAACCGGACGCGGCCGCCGACCTGCTGGCCGATCTGCCAGAAGAGCGCACTTCGGAAATTCTGCTGGAAATGGAACCCCAGGAACGCAGGGAAATGGTCGAACTCCTGGAGTTCAAGGAAAACACCGCTGCCGGGCGGATGAATACCGAGTACCTGGCGGTGGGCGTGAGCGCCACCGTGCGCGATGCCATCGAGGCCCTGCGTCGCTTCGAGGGCGGGGTTGAAACTGTGAGCACGATCTACCTCGTCGACTCCCACGGTACGCTGGCCGGCGCCGTTCCCCTGGCCAAGATCGTGCTGGCCACTCCGGATACTCCCATGCTCTCGCTGACCCAGGAGCCCTTGATCTCAACACACGCCGGCTCCAAGGAAAAGGAGGTCGCGGAACTGTTCGACAAGTACAATTTATCGACCTTGCCGGTGGTCGATGACAATAAGAAGCTGACAGGAGTCATCACCTCCGATGACATCATCAGCCTGCTGCGCGCCAATCTGTAACCCCACACAGACAGATTTCAGCTATCCAGATTTCCGGTATGCATTTATGCTGATCGGTCGCTCGAGCGATTTCTGAGCCCACGCATGTCCTTCCTGAAGCGCTGGAAAATCCGGCTTCTGATCTTCTTTGCCGTCGTCGGTCCCGGTTTTATTACCGCGAACGTGGACAATGATGCCGGTGGCATCTGGACCTATTCCGCAGCCGGAGCCCAGTTCGGACATATGTTGTTGTGGACCATGATCCCCATCACGGTGGCCTTGATCGTGGTGCAGGAGATCGCCGCCCGCATGGGCGCGGTTACCGGCAAGGGCCTGAGCGACCTGATTCGCGAAGAATTTGGATTCCGCATCACATTTCTCATGATGATCGGCCTGGTCATCGTTAATTTCGGCAACGTGGTCACAGAATTTGCTGGAATCGCCGGCAGCCTCGAACTGTTCGGCCTCAACAAGTACTACACCGTCCCTATTTGCGCCGTCATTGTCTGGCTGATCGTGGTCAAGGGACAATACAAGACGGTGGAGAAGGTGTTTCTCGCCGCGTCTTTTTTTTACCTCACTTACATTGTTGCCGGAGTTCTTGCCAAGCCGGCATGGCTCGAGGCTCTCGAAGCCACTATTGTGCCTCCGCATAAGGAAATGTTTCTGCGCCAGGATTACCTCTATATGGTGATCGGCGTCGTGGGCACGACCATCGCGCCCTGGATGCAGTTCTACCTGCAGGCTTCCATCGTGGAGAAAGGTGTGACCAAGCGACAGTACAATGCATCGCGGCTCGACGTGGTCACCGGCTGCATCTTCACCGACATTGTGGCCTGGTTCATCATCGTGGCCTGCGCGTCCACGCTTTACGTGCACGGCTACCACAACATCAGCGATGCGAAAGATGCCGCCCAGGCCCTCCACCCTCTCGCCGGGGACTATGCCTACATCCTTTTCGCCATGGGATTGTTTAACGCATCGCTGTTTGCAGCGTCGATTTTGCCCCTCTCTACTGCCTACGCGGTTTGTGAGGGCCTGGGATTCGAGTCAGGAGTGGGCAAACGTTTTGGCGAAGCTCCAGTGTTCTACTGGCTCTACACCATCCTCATCGTGGTGGGAGCGGGCGTGATCCTACTTCCGAATATTCCCCTGGTGAAGATTTCCATTCTGTCTCAGGTGGTGAACGGCGTCGTGCTGCCCTTCGTCCTGGTCTTCATGCTGCTGCTGGTAAACAAGAAGGAATTGATGGGAGAGTACGTGAGCTCCCCGCTTTACAACATCATCGCCTGGGCAACCACGGTGGTCATGGTGGGACTGACGCTGGCCTGGTTCTGGACGCTGCGGGGCGGCTCGGGTTAAGCTTTGGCGTTTGAGGCGATTTTTCCTTCGGCGAGTTCTCTTACCAGCTGCAGATCGGCTTCCAGAAAATCGAAGGATGGCAGCTCGGCGCGAACGGCCCAGCGCATGTCTTTGAAAATCCTGTTCTCGATTTCACCTTTGTACTCTCGCACCGCGTAGAAGGCTAATTCGACTGCTGATCCGTTCTTATATTCGTGCCGGATGCGCGCCACTTCCTCGGCAATGGTGGCATCAATTCCGAGTTCTTCATTCAATTCCCGGCGCAGTGCGTCTCGCGGCTGCTCGCCCTGTTCGATCTTGCCGCCGGGGAATTCCCACTTGAGCGGCATCGTCTGATGCCGGGTTCGCTGGCACACGAGAATCTGGTGGTCTTTGAAGATCAACGCCGCGACCACTCGCTTCACGGAAGGAGAAGGACGCTGAGACCGCTGTGGGGTAGCGCGAGTCTGGCCTTTTTCACTGCTCATCCCGGGAGCTTTTCTAATTGTTTACCCACCAGGGAAGCGCAATACTCCACCAGTTTGCGGTCGTCGTCGCCGAACGCGGCAGGGAAGTGGCTGTCGACGTCGAGCTCTCCCACAACCTTGCTGCGGACGAACACTGGCACCACGATCTCAGATTTGGTTTCGGTGGAGCATGCCAGGTAGCGATTGTCGAGGGTGACATCGTCCACCACGATAGTCTTGCCCGTGGTCGCGGCCGCCCCGCAGATTCCCTGGTTCAGAGGAATGCGGGTATGCGGCGTCATGGCTCCCTGAAATGGTCCCAGAGCCAGCATGCGGGGTTGTGAATCGGGGGACTTGTCCTCCAGCATGTAGAAACCGACCCAATTGTATTTCAGCATGCGGTCGTGCAGCAGCTTCACGGTTTCCCACATGAAATCTTCAACCGACCCTGCGGCTTGGTTTATACGGTCGATTTCTTCTTTGATGTCCGCGAATTTCGAGCCAGAAGGCATAGGACGGCTGGATCAATCCGATTGCCGCGTGTCAGTTGGAGCGCGCGCATCGTTGATACATCTTAGCCCTTCGGGTTGTGGAAAAGCATCGGGGTGAATCGCCGCTGCTAACGCGTGCAAGCCGCTGACCAGGGTTGGCGCAGGAGTATTCAGAAGCTCATCACTGATACAGTAGACTCGCCCTTCACGCACCGCAGACATCTGTTGCCATTTTCGGTCGCGGACAATCTTCTCCAGCGGTACCCGATCACCGGCTCCACACCAGGCGGCCACAACGACATCGGGGTCCATCGCCAAAACCAATTCTGCCGACGAGTGTGTCCCCGGGTCACCCAGAAACTCGCCACCCGCAGCGTCCACCAGTTCTGCCACCCAGCGCTGTGACAAAATCACCGGCTTGCCCCACTCCTCGCAAGATACGCGAAGACGCTTCTTCCCCTTTACCTGCCGCTTCGCCGTCTCGATCTCCCGCTGCATGTTCGCAATCACGGCCTGCCCCCGTTCGTTCACGCCCACGACCCCCGCGATGGTCGCGATGTCGGTATACACATCTGCCAATGTCTTCGGCGCCAAGCCGAGAAAGCGAACCCCTGCTTTCAGGATTTCCACCACCGCTCTCTCCTGGTAAGGAACTGCAGCGATCACCAGGTCAGGACGGGCGGCCAGAATTTCACGGCTCTGCGCTGTCCACGAGTCGGCGATGATGCTCCTGCCGCCCCTCCTAATTTCGGGACAGACATCGGCGCAATACCTAGTGCAGGCCACCACCCGGTCCAGTTCGCCGATCGCCGAAAGGATGACGGTAGCGCTAGGCTGGAGACATACCACGCGTTGCGAAGTGTGGTCGGAAGGCATAGGTTCTATCGTACAGTCCCAACCGGGTGCCCCGTCCTCGTCTCTCCCGTTCTTTGGGAGAGAAAAGGCCGGTCTTTTGCGTTCGTCAGTTTCACGTTTTTCCAGCGGCATACTATTACCAAGCGCTACAATCTCGCGGGAGGTTGCAGCGCGTCATGTTCATCCATATGTTCGCGTTTCGCTGGAAGCCGGGCGTCACCGACGATCAAAAACAATGCGTGGTCAGTGAAATCCGAAAGTTGCAGGGGCAAATTCCCGGGCTGGTCGAAACATCCGTCGGAATCAACATTTCACCCCGAGGACAGGGCTACGAACTGGGGGGCGTGATGAAGTTCGCAGACCAGTCTGCTTTGGATAAGTATGGGACCCATCCAGTGCACCAGAAGCTGCTGAGCTGGCTGATTCCGCTCATTGACCCCATCGAAGTGGACTTCGACGACAGCATCTAAGCCGCGTCACGCTACAATCTTTCTGCGATGTACTCGCCCCAGGTCCTCGATCACTTTCAGCACCCGCGCAACCCCGGCCAGGTGGCGAACCCAGACGCTTCGGCCCAGATCGAGAACCCAGCCTGCGGCGATATTCTGAAGCTGACCCTGCGAGTCACTGACGGCCGCATCGAGGAAATACGATTTCTGGCTCAAGGCTGCGTTCCCGCGATGGCTTGCGCCTCGCTGCTCACCGAACTGGTGCAGGGAAGAACTGTGGAGGAAGCCCGCCACTTGCGCCGGGAAGACCTGGTACGGGCCCTGGGCGGCCTCCCCCAGGCCTCCACCCACGCCGGTCATCTGGCGATAGACACGCTTGCGGCCGCCATCCAGAACCTGAGTACCGACAACTAGGAACTGGAAACTGCTTCAGGAAAATAAACCGGCCATTTGCGCTCACGCGAGATAGTCAACAGTTCCGGCGTCGGATTAATCACAAATGGATGACGCGCGATTTCGAGCATATCGGCATCCCAGACAGAATTTCCAAAGACAGCATCAGGCGTCCGCGCAATCACTTCGCGGATTGCCAGCGGCTTGCCCTTTCCGCTGGGCACGCGGATCACCTTGTCCGTGACTTTGCCGTCCTCAACCGCGACTGCTGCTGCCAGGATGCGGCTAGCGGAAATTCCAAAATGCTTCATCCCGGTCTGAATGAC
>Ga0134124_10000906_pt1 | contig 23754 bp, 18 predicted proteins | sample KB304_FD_96880 | JGI IMG/M metagenome (GOLD analysis project Ga0134124, IMG submission 96880) | Terrestrial soil microbial communities without Nitrogen fertilizer from Kellogg Biological Station, Michigan, USA - KB3-0-4 | ecosystem: Environmental > Terrestrial > Soil > Unclassified ... | reverse complement strand
GATCCAGCGCGGATAGGGGTTCTGCTCGTACTGCTCGCGCACTCTTTCCGATACGCCGTCGATCGCGGTCAGCCGGCGCAGGGCGGCCTGGAGGTCGCGCTCCACGCGTGGTTCAAGCACTTGCTGGTTCAGCAGCGCGCGGATCGGAGAGGGCAGCCCGGCCTCCGGCACCCGCTCGATGTCCTGAAGGTCGCCAAGCGCAAAGTAGGCCGCGGCGGCCGCCAGTTGCAGGGCGGGAATGGAGGCATCCGCCTGCAGCGCGGCGAGCAGGCGGTGGCGCAACTCGTCCACCTTTCTCGCTTCTTCGGCGCTGACCGCGTACACGTATTCATTGATGAAGCATTGGCGCGCCAGCGCACAGTGAAATTCCAGCCATGCCGTTGAATCGGTGCCCGACAGCGCCGTGTCCAGAAGCAGCGCACGCGCCATGACGAGAAAGCGCTCGAGTTCAAGACCCGGGACAATGGTGGATTGCAGCAAGGCCAGCAGCAGCGGTTCGGTGGCGACCGCGGCGATTCCTTCGCTGCCGTACAGGGCCTCCGAGGGCAGGAGGCTCGGCCAGGCTTGCATGGCGCGCTCCACGCAAGCGCGGATGGCCGGAACCTGCATGAGCAGGCTCTTGCCGGCCTGGGCCAGGTCTCCGGGCGCGCCCCAGGCTTCGGCGATGGCGCGCGCCACCAGGGGTTTCATCTCCGGCGAAGGTTGCAGGAACTCCATGCCGCGGATGCCGTGCGCAAAGGCCCGCTTCGTGGTGTCGTTTTCAGACAACCGAAGCGCGCCGGCAAAGCAACCCAGGGCTTGGCCCGGCTGTCCCCGCGCCAGCAGCAGGTTGCCCAGGTTGGCATGGGCTTCGGCGTGCGCGGGCTGCGCGGCGATGGCTTCCCGGTAATGGGCAATGGCCTCATCCGCCTGTCCCAGGCGCGCGAGCAGATTGGCGAGGTTGTAGTGCGCGGCGGCGAACGCGGGCCGCAGCGCCAGCGCACGGCGAAAGCTGGACTCGGCGTCCGCGGGTTGGCCCAGTTCCACCAACGCGTTGCCCAGGTTGCAGTGCGCTTCGGGAAAGTCGGCATGCACGGCCAGCGCCCGGCGCAGGCTCTCTGCCGCGGCTTGGAAACGTCCTTGGCTGCCGAACGTCATGCCTTGCCTGAAATGTCCCACGGCGGCCGCTGGGAGAGCGTGTCCTGCCGCGGCCGACGCCGGGCGCGCCGCCGGCACGCCGGGCAACGCACCGCCCTCCTTAAACAGGCAGCAGTGCTTGTATTTCTTTCCGCTGCCGCAGGGGCAGGGATCGTTGCGCCCGGGCCGATTCATGCGTCGATCCGCGCGCGGTGGACGGGAAGTCCGGGCGGGACATGGACCGCTGCGCCGCTACTCCAGCAACGCGAGGTTGGAGTTGCGCAACAGGTCGAGGCGCGTGGCGAGCGGCGCGCTGGCGGCGCGGAACGCCGCCATTTGCTCGGGCTGAATCGGGCCGGCGTCGGGGAAGGCCAGGGTGAGCGGATTGCGGTATTCGTTGTTGATGCGGAATTCATAGTGCAGATGTGGTCCGGTGGCGAGGCCGGTCTGGCCGACAAAGCCGATCACGTCTCCCTGCGACACGCGCGTGCCCTTGTGCAGGCCCGGGGCGAAACCGGACAGGTGGGCGTAGCGCGTGGAATAAGTGCCGTTGTGCCTGAGGATGATCAAATTACCATAGCCGCCCTCGCGGCCGGCGAACTCCACCACGCCGTCGCCGGTGGCCTTGACGCGGGTGCCCGTGGGCGCGCCGTAGTCGATGCCCTGGTGAGCGCGCCATTGCTGCAGAATGGGGTGGAAGCGCATGGCGAAGCCGGAGGTGATGCGCGAGAACTCCAGCGGCGAGCGCAGGAAAGCTTTCTTCAGGCTGCGGCCGTCTGGAGTGTAGTAGGCGCCGGTGATCTTGCCTTCGGCGTCGGTCGAATCGAACCAGATGGCGCGATAGGCCTTGCCGCGGTTGGTGAACTCCGCCGCCACCACGCGGCCCGCGCGCACCGGCTTGCCGGCCACGCTCATCATTTCGTACACCACGGTGAAATGGTCGCCGCGCCGCAGGTCGCGGTGAAAATCGATTTCCCCGCCGAAAATGTCGGCGAGCTGGCCGGCCACGCCGTCGGGGACGCCGGCCTCGTCGGTGGCGGCGAACAGCGAGGAGCGGACCTGCCCGGATTTCATCAGCAGTTCGCGGCCCACTTCGGGGCTGCGCGCGAAAGTGCGGAAGCCTTCCGGCGCCGCTTCGATGCCCACCAGCCTGTCCCGGCCGGACAGGAAGGACAGCGACTTCAATTCACGGTCGGGTCCGGTGACACTCTGCACCGAGGTGCCGGGGCGCAGCGCGCGCAGCGGCGCCAGGGCATTGCGGTCGGCGAGCAGCCGGTCGACGTCGGCGTCGCTCACGCCTAGACGATTGAGCAGCACCGCGAAGGTGTCGCCGCGCTGGAAGCGGTCTTCATGGATGAAGTCGGCCTGGCTGGCATTGTCGACCACCTGGACTTCAGGGGAAAGCAGGCGCATTACGGCATCGGTGCGCGGCGGAAAGGGGCTTTGCTCCACCGTGCCGAATGCCGTCATCATGAGGAAGAGGGTAGCCCCGGCGGTGCCGGCGGCCCAATAGACCAGTCGCCGCGCGCGGCCGTGTCGGTGGGTGGGGCGTGAGGCGGGGGCGGATTCCGCTACAATCGCTCGTTCGCTGTGCTCGTCTTGCAATTGATTGATTTCCCTGTTTTTCGCGAATGAGCGCATGGCGGTGCGCGCTCATCGGCGGGCGAGTCCAGCGTCTCGCAGGTAAGCCGCCCTCCCGGCAACAGGGCGAAGTCTAACAAAGAAGCGCCGGCCTTGTCATATTTCGGCTACTTGAGCCTAAGTCTTTAATTTAAATATATTTTGGACATCAACCAGCAACTGAAGGTGATGCGGCGCGGCTGTGACGAGCTGCTCGTGGAAGCCGAACTGGTCGACAAGCTCAAGCTGGGCCGTCCGCTGCGCATAAAACTGGGCATGGACCCCACCGCCCCCGACCTGCACCTTGGCCACACCGTGGTCATCAACAAATTGCGGCAGTTTCAGGACCTGGGCCATCACGTTCAGTTCCTGATCGGCGATTTTACCGGCATGATCGGCGATCCTACCGGCAAGAACGCGACACGACCCCCTCTTTCCAGGGACCAGATCGCCGCCAACGCGGCCACTTATCGCCAGCAGGTGTTCAAGATCCTGGACGAGGCGCGCACCGAAGTGCTGTTCAATTCCACCTGGTCGGACGCCCTGGGCGCGGCGGGCATGATCCGCATCGCTTCCACCTACACGGTGGCGCGCATGCTGGAACGCGACGATTTCGGCAAGCGCTTCCGCGGCAACCAGCCCATTGCCATCCACGAGTTCCTGTACCCGCTCATGCAGGGCTACGACTCGGTGGCCATGCGCAGCGACGTGGAGCTGGGCGGCACCGACCAGAAATTCAACCTGCTGGTGGGCCGGGAACTGCAAAAGCAGCACAGCCAGCCGCCGCAGTGCATCCTGACCATGCCGCTGCTGGAAGGCCTGGACGGCGTGAACAAGATGTCCAAGTCCCTGGGCAACTATGTGGGCATCGACGAGTCGCCCGAGACCATGTTCGGCAAGCTGATGTCCATCTCCGACCAGCTCATGTGGCGCTACATCGAATTGCTGTCCTTCGAGCCGCTGGACGTGGTGGTGCGCTGGAAGGAAGAGGTGGCCGGCGGCCGCAACCCGCGCGACATCAAGGTGGGCCTGGCGAAAGAGATCGTGGCGCGCTTCCATTCCAAGGCCGCGGCCGACCATGCCGAGGCCGATTTCGACGCGCGCTTCCGCCAGGGCGCCATGCCCGAGGACATCCCCGAGGTCGCCCTGCCCGGCGACGGCAAGCCCCTGCCCATTGCCCAGGCGCTCAAGGCGGCCGGGCTGGTGGCCAGCACTTCCGAGGCCCTGCGCATGATCGAGCAGGGCGGCGTGCGCGCCGACGGCGAGCGCGTCGAAGACCGCGCGCTGACCCTGGCGCCCGGCAGCAGCGTGGTGCTGCAGGTGGGCAAGCGCAAGTTCGCCCGGGTAACGCTGACCTAGGGAAAGCGAAACTTGGCGCCCTCCAGTCCTCCCGCGCCAGGGGCTGCGGGTCATGACCCCGTGACCCATGAAGCCATCATCGAGGTGATGGGGGCCAGCAAGTCCTATCCGGACGGCACCCAGGCTCTCGCGCCGGTGGATTTGACGGTGCGCGCTCGGGAATTCGTTACCCTCCTGGGGCCATCCGGCTGCGGCAAAAGCACGCTGCTGAAACTGGTGGCGGGACTGCTTGCACCCAGCGCCGGCAGCGTCAGGCTGCGGGCGCAATCTTTAGAGGCCGCCGGCGCGGCTCGCGGCGCCGGCCTTGCCTTCGTGTTCCAGGAAGCCACGCTCATGCCCTGGCGCCGTGTGCGCGCCAATGTGCGGCTGCCGCTGGACCTCGCCGCGGTTCCGCGCGGCGAAGCCGACAGCGGCGTGGACGAGGCGCTGGCCCTGGTCGGCCTGTCCGGATTCGAAAAACATTTCCCGCGCCAGCTTTCGGGCGGCATGCAAATGCGCGCTTCCATTGCCCGCGCCCTGGTCGGCAAGCCCCACCTGCTGCTCATGGATGAGCCCTTCGGCGCGCTGGATGAAATCACCCGCGGCAGGCTCGACGCCGACCTGCTTCAGCTCTGGCGCAGCCGGGCGCTCACCATCCTGTTCGTCACGCACAGCATTTACGAGGCGGTGTTCCTGTCCACGCGCGTGGTGGTCATGGGGGCGCGTCCCGGCCGCATCGTGGGCGAATTCACCATCGACGAGCCGTATCCCCGGGGAGAACAATTTCGCGTCAGCCCCAAGTTCCTGGCCTGCTGCCAGAAACTGTCGCAGGCCTTGGCCGAGGCAAGCGGACAGGGCGGGGAAGCGCGGCCTTCTGTCGCCGCGGCATCGTGATCACCCGCGCCTGGGCCCTTCGCATTGCCATGCCTCTCGGCATCGGCATCGTGCTGCTCGGCCTGTGGCAGTGGTGGGTGACGGCCATGGAAATCCCCAAGTACATCGTGCCCTCACCGGTGCTGGTGGCCGAGACCCTGGTGAGCGACTGGGGCCTGCTGTCCACGTCCCTGTTCATCACGCTGAAGGTCACCTTCTTCGCCTTCGCGGCCTCGGTGGTGGTGGGCACGCTGATCGCCTTCCTGTTCGTGCAAAGCCGGCTGCTGGAGCTGTCGCTGTTCCCCTATGCCATCCTGCTGCAGGTCACGCCCATCGTGGCCATCGCCCCGCTCATCATCATCTGGGTAAAACATCAGGACATTGCGCTTACTTTATGCGCCACCATCGTTGCAATCTTTCCGGTCATCTCCAACACAACCTTGGGGTTGCGCAGTGTAGATCGCGGTTTGCTGAATTTATTTCAAATGTACGGCGCGACGCGGCTCCAGACGTTGCTGCGTTTGCGCATACCCAGCGCTTTGCCCTATTTCTTCGGCGGACTGCGCATCTCCTCGGGGCTCTCGCTGATCGGGGCGGTGGTCGCCGAGTTCGTGGCCGGTACCGGAGGGGCAGGGGCGGGGCTGGCGTACCAGATCCTGGTGTCAGGCTTTCAACTCAACATCCCGCGGCTGTTTGCGGCGCTGTTCCTGATTACCGCGACAGGCGTGGTATTGTTTTTGGTTATGGTGCTGCTTTCCCGGTTGGCCTTGGGCAATTGGCACGAGAGCGAACTAAGCGAAGCAACTTGACCGCAAGCGCAGGGTCCAGGTTTGAAGTTTTTTTACACGTTTACACGAGGCGCGTCGCTTCCGCGCCGCGGAGATTGGCCGGAGTTCGATTAGCTCCTCTCCCGGACGGAGAGGCCTCGTGAACCATTCTGAAAAGAAAGCTCGGAAGTTTCAATAGGGGGAATAGATGAAAAAAAACTCGATACGTGCGTTTGCGTTGCTGTGGCTGTTTGTGTCCGCTACCGCTTATGCCCAAACGCTTACCAAGTTGACTTTTGCTACCAACTGGTTTGCCGAGGCTGAACACGGCGGCTTCTACCAGGCCATCGCCGAAGGCATCTACAAGAAACACGGCCTCGACGTCAGCATCAAGATGGGCGGTCCGCAGGTGAACGGCATGCAGCTCCTGGTGGCCAACCAGATCGATCTGTTCATGGGCTATGACATCGAAAGCATCAAGGTGCTGGAGCAGGGGCTGCCGGTGGTGACCATCGCCGCCACCTTCCAGAAAGACCCCACCGTCCTGCTCGCCCATCCCGGAGCAAAAACTCTCGCCGATCTGAAAAACAAACCCATCGCCATCAGTTCGGCCAGCGACAACACCTTCTGGCCCTGGCTGCGCGCCAAGTACGGCTTCAGCGACGGCCAGAAGCGGCCCTACGGCTTCAGCGTCCAGCCCTTCCTGGCCGACAAGGACCTGTCACAGCAGGGCTACGTGACCTCCGAGCCCTATTCCATCGAGAAGGGCGGCGTGAAGCCGGTGATCTTCCTGCTCGCCGACCAGGGCTATCCGCCCTACGCCGAGACCGTGGCGGTGACGCGCGACACCCTGGCCAAGCGCGCCGACGCGCTGAAGAAATTCGTGCAGGCCACGGCCGAGGGCTGGAAGAGCTACCTCGCAAACCCGGCGCCGGGCAATGCCCTGATCAAGAAGGACAACCCGCAGATGGAAGACGCGCTGCTCGTCTTCGGCGTGCAGAAGCTCAAGGAATACGGCGTGGTGACGGGCGGCGACGCGGCCAAGCAGGGCATCATGACCATGACCGACGCGCGCTGGAAAGAGACCCACGACTTCATGCTCAAGGCTGGGATGATCGATCCCAAGATCGATTACAAAAAAGCTTACACCTTGGATATCGTCAAGGGCATAAAGGTGCTGCCGTAGCAACAGATAGCGATTTGGAAGCTTAACGAGGCTCCCCGCTTCGCGGGGAGGGTCTAAAGCCCGCGCGCCGAGAGCGTTCCTCCGCAACGAATGTGAGGCGGGATCAGTCGCCCGCTTTGGCTCTCAAGAGGTTGCGCACCATGTCCACGTGTTGCCGGAGCGTGTAAACATCGGGTGAAAAGGCGCGTGGGGTGGGCTTGGTGAAGGCGCGGTCCTCCAGGTCGTTAAGCCGTTTCAGGTACTGGTCATAGTGGGCCGTGTCGTAATGCTCGCGCAGCTCCAGCTCCAGCAGCTTCAGTTCGCCGTACCAGCGGTAGATTTTCGAGCGGATGCGCCAGGTATACAGCCCGGGCGCCAGGCGGAACACCGGGATGAGCACGGCGAACAGGGGCACCAGCAGCACCACGGCGCGGTCGATCAGCGTGGCGGCCCAGAAGGGCAGGTAGCGCTGCAGGAAGGGCGGGCCGGATTTGTAAAAGCGCGCGGCTTCCTTGGACAGGGGGAACTCATGGTCCTTGTCGGCGGGGAATTCCCCGGCGGCCTGGAACACCCCCGCCTGCGCGTGCACCTCGGCCATGGCCTGCATCATCAGGTCGGTGAGGGCGGGATGGAGGTTCTCGCTCACCAGCACGTTGGCCGTGGGCGCCAGCAGCGTGATGTCGCGCGGCGGAATGTCGCGCAGCAGGTTGATGCTGCCCTGGGTGAGCTTGACCGTGGACAGGAAGGGAAAGGCCTTGGTGTAGGCGGGCGCGCGGTCGAAGCTGAGCAGCCGGACCGAGGGGTCTTCCAGCAGCGAGCGGATGGCGGCGTTCTCCGGCGGTCCGATCAGCACCACCACGTCCACCGCGCCCTTGCGCAGCGCCCCGGCCGCCGCCTCGCCGCCGAGGCTGCTGATGCGGGTGGGAGGCGACCAGGCCTCGTTGACCAACAGTAATTGCGTGGCCAGCTTGCGGGTGCCGCTGCCCACTGGCCCCACGGCGATGCGCTTGCCGCGCAGGGCGCGCAGCCTGTCCTCAATGGGCGCGCCGCGATAGAAAATCCACACCGGCTCGTAGTACACGCTGCCCAGGCTGAGCACGCCTGGAAAATCAGCAGCCTCCCCGGTACCGGATTGCACCAGGCCCATTTCCACGCCGGATTTCCGGTCAGCCAGCCGGTCCAGGTTTTCCACGGCGCCGGCGGAGCGGCGAATGTCCACGCGGATTCCCTGGCGCCCCAGGATGGCCCGGTAGCGCTGGCCCACGGCATCGTAGGCACCGTCCGCGGCGCCGGTGGACAGCACGAAGGAACCGGGCGGCGCCGGCTTGATGAACTGGTAGGCTACCCAGAATGCCCCCACTACCAGAAGCAGTGCCGGAAGCCCTATGATGACGGCGTCGCGGGGGGAAATATGGGACAGCCGGATGCGTCGCATGCCCGGAACATACCCGAAATCCCTTGGCGCGGCAGGCGCTGTCCGAGCAAAAGGAACGGCTCGTCCAGGCCAAGAGGAACGGCTGGTCCGGCCTTAAAAAGAACGGCTGGTCAGCCGTAGGGCCGCCAGCCGCTCTGAAAACGGCGGGCGGGAGGGGGCCGGCGTTTTAACCGTACCGGGGAAAGAACACCGGTGCGCCAAAGCAGTCTAATGGAAGTAGCTTGCGCGCCGCTGAAGCACGCTGACGCGGTATGACGAGAAGGTTATTCTCGGTCGATACATTTTATTTCTTAGAGTTCCATCATGTCCGATTTGAAAAGTTTGCTCGACCTGGGCCAAGCCGTCTGGCTGGATTCCATCAGCCGTGAACTCATTGCGTCCGGAGAATTGCGCCGGCTGATGAAAAGCGGCCTACGCGGCTTGACCTCCAATCCCTCGATTTTCGAAAAAGCCATCGGCCAGTCCGAGGACTATGCCGCGGCGCTGGCCAAGGCGGCAGGCGAGGGGCTGGACGCCAAGGGCATTTTCGAGCGCCTCGCGCTGGCCGATATCCGCGACGCCGCGGACATCCTGCGCGAGGTGTACGACGCCACCTCCGGCGCGGACGGCTTTGTCAGCCTGGAGGTATCGCCCGGCCTGGCCAACGACACGCAGGGCACGCTGGCCGAAGCGCGCCGGCTGTGGCGCGAAGTGGATCGCCCCAACCTCATGATCAAAGTGCCGGGGACGGCCGCCGGCGTGCCGGCGGTGCGCCAGCTCATTTCCGAGGGCATCAACGTCAACATCACCCTGCTGTTCGCGCGCGCGGCCTACGAGAGCGTGGCCGAGGCCTGGCTGCAGGGGCTGGAAGCGCGCACGGCCGCCAACCAGGACATTGCGCGCCTCGCCAGTGTGGCGAGCTTTTTCGTCAGCCGCATCGACACCGCCGTGGACGGCCAGATCGACAAGGCCCAGCCTGGCGCGTCCCAAGGCGAACTCGCCGCGCTGCGCGGGCGCGTCGCCATCGCCAACGCCAAGCTCGCATACCGCTTCTACCAGAGCCTCATCGCCTCGGAGCGCTGGAAAAAACTGGCGGCGCGCGGCGCGCGGCCGCAGCGCCTGCTGTGGGCCAGCACCAGCACCAAGAACCCGGCTTATCGCGACGTGATTTACGTCGAGGAGTTGATTGGTCCTGATACCGTGAACACCCTGCCGCCCGCCACGCTGGACGCCTTTGTCGACCACGGCGTGGCCAAGCCGCGGCTGACCCAGGAGGTGGAGACCGCGGAGCGCGACCTTGCGGCGCTGGCGCGCAACGGCATCGCGCTCAACGCCATCACCGATCACCTGCTCGAAGACGGCATCAAGCAATTTGCCGCCAGTTTCGACAAACTGTTGGCCGTGGTGGCCGAGCGCGCCAAGGCCAAGGCCGCAGCGCACTAGGCCAGGAAAGGGAGCGTATGTACAAGATCAAGAACCGCATCCATTTGTTTTCAGGCGCTTCGCGCGTGGCGGCCGCACTGGCGCTGTCGGCGGTCTGCACGGCGGCATCGGCGCAGGCTTATCCGAGCCGCGCCATTCATTTCATCATTCCCTTCCCCCCGGGCGGCACCACCGACATCGTCGGCCGGCTCACCGCCGAGCAGATGACGCATGCGCTGGGTAGTGCCGTGGTGGTGGAAAACCGTGGCGGGGGCGGCGGTTCCATCGGCGCCGACGCCATCGCCAAATCGGTGCCCGACGGCTACACCGTGGGCTTGGCCACGGTGAGCACCCACGCCGTCAACCCGGCCTGCAATCCCGCGCTCAGCTACGACCCGCTCAAGGATTTTGTATTCATCACCAACCTCGCGGCCGTGCCCAACATCCTCGAGGTGAACCCCCAGCGCATGCCGGTGAAGGACCTGGCCGAGTTCCTGAAGCTGGTGCGCTCCAAGCCCGGCAAGCTGTCGTATGCCACATCGGGCACCTGCGGCATCGGCCACATGATGGGTGAGACCTTCAAGGCCACGACGGGCACCTACATCCTGCACATTCCCTACCGCGGCGCGGGCCCGGCGCTGAACGACGTGGTGGGCGGGCAGGTGGAAATGATGTTCGACAACCTGCCCTCGTCGCTGCCCTTCGTGCAATCGGGACGGTTGCGGCCCATCGCCGTGGCCGCGCCCAAGCGCCTGGACGTGCTGCCCAACGTGCCGACCTTTGCCGAGCTGAAACTGCCGGCGGTGAACGACCAGGCCTGGTACGGACTGATCGCCCCGGCGCGCACGCCCGACGAGGCGGTGCGCAAGCTCTACGACGCGGCGGTGAAAAGCCTGAACGATCCCACGCTGCGTGCCCGCTTCAAGGAGCAGGGTGCCGAGCCCATCGGCAACACCTCGGCCGAGTTCAAGGCCCAGGTCACCACCGAGCTGAAGAAAATGCAGGACCTGGTGCAGCGCCAGGGCATCAAGCTGGAGCAGTAGTCCCGGCAGCCATACCGCCGGGGGTTAATCACCCATTACCCGCCGGTTCTCCCTGCTTGGCGCGGCTGCCAGCGGCCGTTCGTTTCCGACACCTGGCCATCGCCCTGCAGCTTGATGAGGTGCGCCAGCAGCGAGCGCATGGCCCATTGATGGATTTGCGGCGGCACGTCGTCGTAGGCCCATGGCACCAGCTCGTCCACGCTGGCCGAGCCCAGGTTGCGCAGCTTGTCCAGCACCTTCTTCTCGCGCCCCAGGCGGTGGGTGATGAGCAGTTCCACTGCGCGGCGCGGATTGCCGATGAGAAAGCCGTGGCCGGGCGCCAGCCATTCCAGGTCCTCGGGGAGCAGTTTTCTCAGCGCGGCGATGTACACCGCCATGTCCCCGTCGGGCGGATTGATCACCACCGTCGAGCCCTGCATGATGTGGTCGCCGGTGAACAGCAGCTTCTCTTCCTCCAGCAGGTAGCAGCACTGGTTGGAGGCGTGCCCGGGGGTGTGGATGACGCGCAGGGTGCAGCCGGAAAGGCGAATGCGCTCGCCGTCCTTCACCACGTGGCCCGGCTTGAAGCTGTCGTCCTGCGTGCCGCCGGCGGGCGGTGGAAGCCCGATGACTTCAGCCCCGGTTTTCGCGGCGAGCAGCGCGGCGCCGGGCGAATGGTCCCGGTGGGTGTGCGTGGCCAATATCCACCGGACGCGTCCGCCGCGGCCGTCCCTGGCATTCGCGGCGGCCGCCGCGACCAGCGCCTCGATGTGCGACGGCTCGGGCGGCCCCGGATCGATCACGGCCACGTCCTCGCCCGCCGCGCCCACGAGGTAGCTGTTGGTGCCCGGCCCCGTCATGTAGCTGGGATTGGGCGCGGTGAGGCGGCGCACGCGCGCGGACAGCGCCACGATGCGTCCGGGCACGATGTCATAGAACGCGTCGCCCTTGCCCTCGGGATCGAGCTTGCCGACCTCGGCGTAGGCGTAGTCCGTGGGCACGAGCTGGCGCGGGCCCTTGGCCCCCGTGGCGGGACGTTGCGGAGCGGCGGATTCAGTCATGCAGGAAATATAACACCGGGCCAGTCCTCACATAACAGGCGCACCATCGTAATTGTTAATCGTTCATTTCCTTGCAACTCGCACGAAGGTGCCATTTCTGAAGACCCAGGTTTGCGGCGGAATGTAACCCTTGCCGATGTTGGGAGGCCCGCCGGGGAAATACACCACAAAACCGTCCTTTCGGTCGAAGACCTTCGCCGAGGGGCCGCCGCAAAAGTCCAGCGTCTTCGATATCCTGTATGACCCGTCCTTATTGAGACCCAACACCCAAAACGAGCTGCCGTTGCAGGCGTTTCCGTACGAGTACTGCTGAAACAAAATCGCCTCGTCAAACGGAGTTATCGGACGTTTGAAATGCCTCACGACGTCAATATGGGGGAAGTCTGAAAAGGCCTTGTCTGGGTTCGCGTCGCCTGTTGTCAAGAGCTTTTTCGCACCCAAGGAGACGGTATATGCGCCTTCAATGCCGGCGCTTTCCGATTTGGTTATCGAGACGATGCCCGCCACGGTTTGAACATACCGATCCTTCTCCCCCGGATATTGGGCCCTCGCGCTTGCGCAGACCAGAATCAAAATAACCCATGGGATGATGCGGCAAGCGCCTCGTGCCGAGCGGAAGAAGCTATCTAGCATTCTCTTTTTTTCGACCCTGTGCCAGCATAGCGTTGACTTTTGAGGTTGCCTCGGCTTTGGTTATCTGCCCATCCCCATTCAAATCCAACGGGTTTTGCCCATACGATATGGGGTTTTTCGTTTTATCGAACAGCACGAAGTCATCGGGTTTTCCAATCGCCTTGGGGTAAAGGACGGCCATGTAGACATCCGACAGATTATTTAGTTTCCCCGCATGAGGCTTGAGGTATCGCGCGACATAGTCGAGTTGCTCTTCAGCCGTCATTTTTGCGAGAGCATCGGTCGTGGTGCCCAAGGGCTTCGCTCCGGTTTGCATGAATTGAATGAGGCCGGTTGCTCCGCTCCCCTTGGCGTTCTTAATTGAAGGGCTGAATGTGCCTCCGGTCTCGAACGCCATCACAGCCATTAAATAATCCGGGTCAGTCCTTAAATCACCGGCAATTTTAGCAACTTTGTTCTGAAATCCCGGTGATACCTTGGCGCCCCATGCCAACGCCTTGCCGCCGGTATTGCCGCTATCGGGCATGATGCTATTGGGCGTGCTCGGGGAATCACCGGCACCCAACGTTTCTGGTGGCTTCGCCCCCGGCGGGGATAAGGGCCTGGGTTCGTAGACGCCCATCCCGTCATCCGCTGTCGCCGTCCGGAAATACGGCGCGTTGTTCTGCATGAGAATGCCCGAAGGCGAGTTGGCGACGATGCGCTGGTCGCTGGGCATAAAGCCGTGCAACGCCTGGGTCAGCGCTTGGCCGCTCAGTGTGGGGTTGCCAAAGTCATCCAGCGGAATCTTCGGCCCCGCGGCCCCCTTGGCGTTCGCCAGTGCGTCCGCCAAGATCATCAGCGTTTGCTCCGCAACCGGATTCGTTTCCTGAGACGATCCGACAGTCAGCCCGGCATACGGGCCCTGGCTCACGCCGTCGTCGCCGGCAACGCCCATTGGGTTTGCAGATACACTGGACGGCATTTTGGGCGCAGAAGTTTGCACTGTTGTCGAGCTAGCCACGCGTTGGTGCGATGGAGACTGGGAACTGTCCCACCAAGAATCCGTTGACCAAGGCGGGCCGGTCAGGGTCGGGGAAGTTTGGCCGGCAAGTGTTCCGCCACACGAACGTAGCAAGCCGCCGCCCCATGGCGTAATCGATCCCATTGGTGATTGAATAGTGGATGACGTCTGCTTCACATCAGCTGGCTGTGCGCGGTATTCATCCAGGATATCCGCGAGGCGCAAGCGCTGTTCCACGGCATCGTCTGAATCGGAGTATGGCAATGGGCGCGTGTTCAATGCATCGAGCGCTTTTGCCAATCCCCGCGCATATGATCCGGACCCTGGCAGAAGTGGCAAGCCGTTCGTGAAATCTGCCGGATTGTCGATGTCGTAAGGCATGAAAACCTCCCAAAAAAGCAAAAGCCCCGGTGGCGGAGGGCCCCGGGGCTTGAGTTGAATCGTTAGGACGAGTGAAGTTATTCCATTCGCATCGCTCGCGAACGACGTGATGGGTGTGGGTCGCAATGAATGCAACGGGCAGACGGACATATTAAACTGTAAGTTTAATATTGTCAAGCAGCGTGCAGCCCTACTTCCTCCTCCGAGGGAGCGATATCGAAAAGACCTTTAAAAGCTCCAAGTCTGACGAGGAGCAAAAAAAAGCGCACGCTCCTCGTCAGGACCGTGCGCTGAATGTGGCAAAGCAGCCACTACCCCGCGTGTTCTGAATTCGTTGCACTCTCCCTATCCGCAGGCTCCTACCGCCCCGCACGCGGTGCAAAAATCGCAACCATCCTTGCGAATAACAGTCAGGTTGCCGCATTCGGTGCACAGCGACCCCTGCATGATTTGGCTGTGCGCTTGCTCGCGCGGCGCTTCGAGCAGCCCCATTTCCCGCGTGGGATAGCCGTTCTCGTCCAGCACGCCCAGCATGGCGTAGCGGTGGATGAGCAGGCGCGCCACGTAGGCCACGGTGGAGGGCCAGGTGGCCTGGCGGCGCTCTCCCGGCACGGGGGCCATGAAATCGCCCAGCGGCTCGGAATAGTTCACCAGCTTGCGCAGCTTCATGCCGATCCAGGCCGGGTCGAGCACGCGCATGTCCAGCGACAGCAGGCGCGCCAGGCCGTCCAGTGCGCGCGGATAGTGGCCGGCGAAGAACAGGCTGTAGGGCCGCGTATGGCCGTGTGGTAGATGCGCCGCCGCGAATCCGCCTTCGCCCGGCAGCATGACCTCCTTCACGCCCATGACGAAATCCTCGGACGTGGTCGGGTTCTGGATGTCCACGGTCCAGGACAGCGTTCCGCTCGAGCCGGTCTTGGGCTCGTGCACGGCGAACATGGCGTCCAGCACCGGATGCGGCCGGCCGTCGGGGGACAGCAGGTCGGGGCTTTTCTCGTCCAGCGCGCCGAGCTGGTCGCAGCGCCAGCGCACCACCTGCGCCATGCCGGCCACCACGCTGGGCACCATGCGCTTCTCGCCCGTGGGCGGAAAGGGCATTTCGAAGGATTCATCGCCGGGCGTCTTGGCCAGCACGTCCAGCTTCAAGGCCAGCCAGGCGCGGTCGTTGGCGCGCATGTCCATGGACAGGGTTTTGGCCACGGCGCCCAGGGCGCGTGGCTGCTCATTGCCGTTCACCCAGACCTCAAAGGGGAATTTTTTTCCTGTTACGGCGTCTGTCTCTTCTTCAATATGTCCCACGAACAGGGCGAAATCGCCGCCCGGGTGATGGATCATGTAGGTCCAGGACGGGTTGCCGCCGTTGAGGTTGGGGCGTCCGGGCCACACCAGCGACGAGAGCACCGGGGCCGGCAGCGACTTGATGGACAGGCGGCGATTGGCGGCCTGCTCGTCGTTCCATAGCAATTCCGTATTCGAGGCCCCGGCCTCCGGCCGGGGGGAGGGTGCCGCACTGGGCGTCTCCACGGAAAGCACAGACCCGAGCACGCTGTTCGGGCGATAGGTGGCGAGGCCCTTCAGGCCGGCGCGCCAGGCCGAGAGGTACAGGTTCTCGAAGTCCGCGTACGGATAATCTTCCGGCACGTTCACGGTTTTCGAAATCGACGTGTCGATATAGGGCGCCACCGCCGCCACCACGTCCTTGTGCGCCTCGGCGGAAATCTCCAGCGCCGTGACGAAGTAGGACGGGAGCTTCCTCACGTCGCCGCCCACGTGGCGGTACATGCGCCAGGCGTAGTCCTCGACGTCGTATTCCTTCCAGGTGCCGTCGGCCATGCGCTTCTTGCGCGTGTAGGTCCACGAGAACGGCGGCTCGATTCCGTTGGAGGCATTGTCGGCGAAGGCGAGGCTGATGGTGCCCGTGGGCGCGATGGACAGCAGGTGCGAATTGCGGATGCCGTACTGGCGGATCTTGCCCTTCACTTCCGCCGGCAGGCGCGAGGCGAAGTTGCCGCCGGAGAGGTACAGGTCGGCGTTGAACAGCTTGAACGAGCCGCGTTCCTTGGCCAGTTCCACTGAGTAGAGATAAGCCCGGTCGCGCATGGCTTCCGAGATCCTGGCCGCCATGGCGCAGGCCTCGGGCGTGTCGTACCTGATGCGCAGCATGATGAGGGCGTCGCCCAGGCCCGTGAAGCCCAGGCCGATGCGGCGCTTGGACTGGGCCTCGGCGTGCTGCTGCGGCAGCGGCCAGTGCGTGGCCTCGAGCACGTTGTCCAGCATGCGCACGGAAATGTCCACCACCTGTCCGAAGCCCTCGAAGTCGAACGAGGCGTCCTCGGCATAGGGTTTTTTCACGAAACGCGTGAGGTTGATCGACCCCAGGCAGCAGCATCCGTAGGGCGGCAGGGGCTGCTCGGCGCAGGGATTGGTGCTCTCGATGGTCTCGCAGTAGTAGAGGTTGTTGTCGCGGTTGATGCGGTCGAGAAACAGGATGCCCGGCTCGGCGTGGTCGTAGGTGGACCGCATGATCTGGTCCCACAGGTCGCGCGCGCGCGCCTTGCGGTACACCCACGTGCCGTCCTCGCGCTGGTAGGCGCCGGCTGCGCGCATTTCCGACGAGGGCTCGGACTTGTGGGCGAGCTCGACTTCGCGGTCCGCCTCGACCGCGCGCATGAACTCGTCGGTCACGCCCACCGAGACGTTGAAATTGGTGAGGTCGCCCTTGTCCTTGGCGTGGATGAATTCCTCGATGTCGGGATGGTCGCAGCGCAGCACGCCCATTTGCGCGCCGCGCCGGCTGCCCGCCGATTCCACGGTGCCGCAGGACACGTTGAACACGCGCATGTACGACACCGGGCCGCTGGCGTGCGATTGCGTGCCGCGCACCAGCGCGTTCTTGGGACGGATGGACGAGAAGTCATAGCCCACGCCGCCGCCGCGGCGCATGGTCTCGGCCGCTTCCGCCAGCGCCGTGTAAATGCCGGGCCGCCCGTCCACCACTTCGGTGATGGAATCGCCCACAGGCTGCACGAAACAGTTGATCAGCGTGGCCGACAGCGTGGTGCCGGCGGCGGAGTTGATGCGGCCCGCGGGCACGAAGCCGCGCTCCTGCGCTTCGAGGAATTTCTTTTCCCAGTAGGTGCGCTTTTCTTCGCTTTCCACGGCCGCCAAAGCACGCGCAACGCGCAAGCGAACATCGTGCACGGTGCGTTCATTGCCCTTGGCGTATTTCTCGACGAGGACTTCGTCGCAGATGAGCTGGTCGCTCAGGCTTTCGGCATTTCTCGGTTGAAAAAGTTCTTTTTTATCAAGAGCTTCCATGTTTTTCTTCGCGTGAAATGAAATTACACGATACGCCTTTTTGAAGGGGGCGCAAGGGTTTTTGGGGAGACTTTTTCCAAGTCTCGTGACAAAAAAATTAAGCCAAAGAATTCAGATGAGTACCCTCGATGTCCGTTTTGAGTAAAGGGTCTTGAAATGCGATTTCCCGGAATATGAGATGGCATTCCGTGATTTCCTGGGCACCGGGCGCGCGCAGGGAGCGCGATTGTACGGTGATCCTCCGCGCCTGCAACGCAATTTATTTTCGTCGTCCGGCTGTAAGCGCGGGGACGATTTTTTCGACACAATCAGGTCAAACTTCACGCGCGATGACAGGAGCTATTCATGACCGACTCGAATCAATACGAAGTGGCCACGCTGGCGGGCGGCTGCTTCTGGTGCCTCGAAGCCGTTTACGACGAGCTGAAGGGCGTGCAGTCAGTGGAGTCGGGCTACATGGGCGGCGCAGTGGATCGGCCGAGCTATGAAGCGGTGTGCACCGGCCGCACCGGCCACGCCGAGGTGGTGCAGGTCACCTTTGACCCCAAGGTGGTGTCGTTCCGCGAACTGCTGGACGTGTTCTTCGTCATCCACGACCCCACCACGCTCAACCGCCAGGGCAACGACATGGGCACGCAATACCGCTCGGCGGTGTTCTACCACTCACCTGAACAGAAGAAGGTTGCGGAGGAGGCGATCGCGGCAGTGAATGAATCCGGGGCCTGGGGTGCGCCCGCCGTGACCGAAGTGACGCCGGCCGCGAAGTTCTGGATTGCCGAGTCGTATCACCAGGAATATTTCGCCCGCAATCCGGGGCAGGGCTACTGCCAGTTCGTGGTGGCGCCGAAGGTGCAGAAGTTTCGCAAGAAATTTCTCGACAGGCTTAAGCGTTAGGGCGCGAGGCGCTCCATGATCCAGCCGAAACTGCTGCGGCGGTAGCGCAGCCGGTCGTGCAGGCGGTCGGCGCGGCCTTGCCAGAACTCCATCATGTGCGGTTCCACGCGGTAGCCGCCCCAGAATTCCGGCCGGGGCGCATTGTCGCCATGTTCCCTCGCCAGTTCGGCCACGCGCGCCTCCAGCACGGCGCGGCCGGCGATGACTTCGCTTTGCGGCGAGGCGATGGCGCTGAGACGGCTGCCCGGCGGCCGGCTGGCGAAGTATTCGTCCGACATGGCCGCCGGCACCTTGGAAATGGTGCCTTCGATGCGCACCTGCCGTTCCAGCTCGGCCCAGTAGAACAGCAGCGCGGCGCGCGGGTTCTCGGCCAGCTCGCGGCCCTTGCGGCTGGTGTAGTTGGTGAAGAACACGAAGCCCGGGTCCTCGGGGCCCGCGGAAAAGCCCTTCAGCAGCACGGTGCGCGCGTCCGGCGCGCCGTCGGCGTCGGCCGTGGCCAGGGTCATGGCCGTGCCTTGCGGCAACTGCGCCTTCAACGACTCGTCGAACCATCTGGCAAATTGCGCAAGGGGGTCGGCCGCGGCATCGCTTTCATCCAGGCGGGCGAACAGGTATTGCTGGCGCAGGGCGGCGAGGGCTTTGTTGTCCATGCCGCATTCTACAGCGCGGCTTTTCACAGTGGCCGTTCCTGCAACGGCGGGCCGTTCCTGCAACGGCGGGCCGTTCCTGCAAGGGCGGGGCGGAGGTTTAAAATGGCAGTCCCTTCGTACCTGCCATCGCCATGTCCAACGTCATCGACTACGATCACGGCATCAGCGCCATCGACTCGGGCTACGTGCGGCCCATGATGGACGCCATCCACCTGGTGGTGGAAGACAGGCGGGCAGCGCTGGTGGACACCGGCACGAACTTTTCCATCCCCGCGGTGCTCGAGGTGTTGAAGCAAAAGGGCCTGGGACCCGAGGCCGTGGACTGGGTCATGCTGACCCATGTGCACCTGGACCACGCCGGCGGGGCCGGCGGCTTCATGAGGATTTTTCCCAATGCCAGGCTGACGGTGCACCCGCGCGGCGCCAGGCACATGGCCGACCCGGCCAAGCTCATTGCCGGCACCATCGAGGTGTACGGCAAAGAAGAAGCCGCGCGGCGCTACGGCGACATCCTGCCCGTACCGGTGGAGCGCATCGTGGAAACGCCGGACGGCGCGTCCATTTCCCTGGCCGGGCGCAAGTTCGACTTTTACGACGCCCCGGGCCACGCCAAGCACCAGGTGGCCATTCGCGACGGGAAATCGGGGCATGTGTTCGCCGGGGACAACTTCGGCCTGTCGTTTCGCGAAGTGGATTGGGACGGCCACCAGTTCATTTTTCCCACCACCACGCCGGTGCAGTTCGATCCGCCCGCGTTGCACAAAACCATAGACATGATTGCCGGATTCAACCCCGCGCATGTTTACGTCACGCATTACGGACGGCTGTCGGAAATACCCGAGAAGGCTGCGACATTGCACCGGCAGATCGACGCTTTGGTGGAAGCTGCGCGGCCTCTCAAGCGGGCCGGTCCCGATCGGCACAGGCGAATGACGTCGGCGGTCGAGGAGTTGGTGCTCGAGGAGGCCCGGCGCTACGGCGCGCCGTTTACGCCAGAACAGGTGCTTGATGTGTACAGGCAGGACGCCGAATTGAACGCACAAGGACTTGAAGTCTGGCTGGATTCGAACAATTAATGAGATACGGCCTGTGATCTCAAGTATTTTCTCGTTGCCCGCTCCCCAACCCCTCTCCCCGGGGGAGAGGGGCTGAACCTCGCCAGTTTTTCTTCCCCGCTCCCATGGGGAGAAGGACCGAGGGAGAGGGGGAATCCAATTCGAATTCAATCACTCAAGTAGCTGATGAAAGTTCTTGTCCTCGGCGCCGGCCTCATTGGTACGGCAACAGCCTGGTATCTCTCAGAAGCAGGCCATGAAGTAACAGTTGTTGATCGCCAATCCGGTCCAGGACTTGAAACGAGTTTCGCCAACGGCTCGCAAATCTCCGTTTCGCATGCGGAACCATGGGCCAACCCGGCAGCCCCTAAACAAATCCTCCGCTGGCTGTTGAGAGAGGATGCTCCGCTCCTCTTCCGTTTAAGGGCTGATCCCGCGCAATGGCGCTGGGGCCTCGCCTTCCTGCGCGAATGCCTGCCCGCACGCACCGCCCACAACATCGCGCAGATAGTCCGCCTCGGCCTGTATTCGCGCGCCTGCCTGCAGGCGCTGCGGCGCGACCTCGGCCTGCACTACGACGAGCTGACCCGCGGCATCCTGTACTTCTACACCCATCGCGAGGATTTCGAAGCGGCGCGCGAGCCGGCGCGCCTCATGCAGGACTACGGCTGCAACCTGCGGCTGTTGGGCACGGACGAGGCCGTGGCCATCGAACCGGCGCTGGCGCACATGCGCGACCGCATCGTGGGCGCGAGCTTCAGTCCAGACGACGAATCGGGCGACGCCTTTCAGTTCACGCAACAGCTAGCGACGCGCGCGGCGCAGGCCGGCGTGAATTTTTGCTACGGCGTGGGCATCGAGGCCATCGCCGCCGCGGGTGGGCGCATCGAAGGGGTCCGGGTCCAGTCAGGGACAAGCGAGAAGGGAATGCTTTGCGCCGACGCCTACGTGCTCGCGCTCGGGAGTTACAGTCCGCTGCTCGCCCGGCCATTGGGGCTGCGGCTGAACGTGTACCCGGCCAAGGGCTACTCGGTGACCTGCCCCGTGGCCGATCCCGCGCGCGCCAGCACGGTGAGCCTCACCGACGACCGCTACAAGCTGGTGTTCTCGCGCCTGGGTGGTCGGCTGCGAGTGGCCGGCACGGCAGAGCTTGCCGGTTACGACACCAGCCTTAATGAAGTGCGCTGCCAGGCCATTCTCAAACGCACGCAATACCTGTTTCCCGGCGCCATCGATGCGTCGCGGGCGCAGTTCTGGGCCGGCCTGCGCCCGGCCACGCCGTCCAACGTGCCCTACATCGGGCGCACGCGCTACGCCAACCTGTTCCTCAACACGGGGCATGGCACGCTGGGCTGGACGCATGCCTGTGGATCGGGAAGCGCCCTGGCCGACATCATCAGCGGCAGGAAACCGGAAGTGGACTTCGCTTTCTGTTGAGCGGAGCGTTGTTTACGCGCGCCGCGCCATGACTGTACCCCCGGCCATCATGCCCGCCATGAACAGCGCAATGGGCAGCACGCCGAACAGGCTGCCCAGCCCGCCCAGCGCCAACGGGAAGGTCGACTGGCTAACGTTGGCGAGCGACGTGCGCAGGCCGAGCGCCTCCCCCACGCGGCCCTCGGGGGCGGCTTCGAACAGTTGCGAGGTGACGATGGGCATCGACACGCCCAGCCCCAGCCCGATCATGAAAGTGCTGGCGATCAGGGTGTATTCAGAGCCGGTGAACGGCAGCAGCGCGAAGCCCACGGCGGACACGCCGAAGGCCAGTGACAGCAGGCGCCAGGGCCGCATGCGGCGCGACAGCGCCGGCAGCACGCTGCGCACCGCCAGGGTGCCGAAGGAGAACGCTCCCAGGGCGATGCCGATGGCTGTGGCCGACAGCCCGGCGCCATGGCCGTGGATGGGCACGATGAGCATCATGCCGTCCCACGCCGTCTGGGTGATCACGCCGGCCGCGTACAGCCGGCGCAGCGCCGGGGTGCGCAAAAAGTCCATGGCCCGCCCGCGCTTGGCCGACACCATGCTGCGTGGCGTGGTGTCGGAAATGGGCAGCAGCCGGAAGTACAGCACGGCGAAGCCGATGAACGGCGCGACGGCCAGCACCAGGAAGGCCCAGGCGTGGCCGAAGCCGTCGATGGCCATGCCCGCCGCCACCGGGCCGAGGAAGCTCGAAAGCGAATAGCCCATGGAACTCATGCTGAGCATGGTGGTGCGGTTTTGCGGACTGCTCAGCTTGCCCACCGCCTGGGTGTGGGACATGAAGTAGAACGAGCCGGAGGTGCCCACCAGCATCGAGCAGACGAACAGCGCCGGGAGGCTGCCGAAGGCAAAGGCGATGCCGAGGCCCGCCATCATGCCCAGCGCCCCGCCCATCATGGGCTTGCGCGGCCCCATGCGGTCGAGGATGCGTCCCAGGCGCAGCGCGATCACCGCCGGGATCAGGGCGAAGGCCGCCATGATGACGCCCACGGTGAGGGCACTGGCGCCCAGGTGGATGGCGAACAGCGGCAGGGCCGCCTTGCTGCCGATGGCGGCGATGTTGCACAGGCTGCCCAGTCCGATCAGGGACCACAGGGTGCGGTTGGAGGCCAGGCTGGTGGGTGGGGTGTCGTTCGGTTTTGTGCTCATGAAGCGTTGTTGTTCGCGGGCCCGGGCGAAGCGCGCGCCCGCCATTGTCCGCGATTGGCGTAAAACACGCCAAACTGCAGCACGCCCGCCAGCAGGAAAATGGGGCCGACGCCCTGGATGCCGGTCAGCGCCCCCGCGCACAGGGGCAGCCATGTGCTGGTCCAGGAGGACAGCATGACGCGCAACCCGATGGCTTCCCCGCCGCGCCCCGGCGGCGCGTTTTCATACAGCAGCGCCGAGGACAGCGGCATTTGCGTCCCCACCGCCAGCCCGAGCAGCAGCGCCACCGCCAGGATGGGCAGGAAGGAGGCGGTGGGCACGAACAGCACGTAGCTGGCGGCGGACACCGCCAGCGACACCAGCAGCAATTGCCACTGGCCGAAGCGGCGCAGCAGCAGCGGCACCACCAGGCGCACGGCAAACACGCCGGTGGTGAATCCGCCGAACACCAGGCCCATGATCGAGGCCGAGAACCGCAGTTCCGATCCGCGGATGGGCATGAGGAAGTAGAACAGGTCCCAGGCCGCCAGCAATGTCAGGCTCATGGTCAGGACGCGGCGCAGCACCGCATGCCGCAACAGGTCGAAAATACCGTGCTCGCCGGCAGGCTTGGGCGCGCCGGCCGCCGCGCCGACTTCGGGATGGGCGGCCCGGCTCGGGCCGGGAAAACGCAGGCGGGTGGCCGCCAGCATGATGGCCGGCGCCATGCCCAGCAGCGCCAGCATGCCGAGCGTGGGTCCATGGCCGACATGGTCGATGGCGAAGCCGGCCAGCAGCGGCCCGGTGAAACTGGCCACGGCCAATCCGGTGCCGGCGAGGCCGTAGTTGGCGGCGCGATCTTCGGCCGTGCTCATGTGCCCGATGAGCTGCTGGCCGCACACCCAAAAGCTGTTGTACATCCAGCCCCCCAGCGCGGCCGCCAGGAACAGCGCCGGCAGCGAGCCCCAGACGAAGACCGCCGCCAGGCAGACGATGACACCGAAGTTGAAGGCCTGCATGGGGCGGCGCGTGCCCACGCGGTCGGCCCAGCGGCCCACGCTCACCAGCGTGAGCATCGACAGCACGCTGAACGACGCTCCCAGCATGCCCAGCACCACGGGCGATGCGCCCAGGTGAATGGCGTAGAGCAGCAGCGTGAAGCGCGCCCCCACGAACGCGGCATGGTTCAGCGTGCACAGCGTGGTGACGAAATAAATGGGCTTCATCCGGCCGGCCCCACGCCGGGGCCGGGCGACCAGCGCCGGCGCACCTTCACGGCGACCGCGAGAATGGAAGCCGACAGCAGCCAGAAGGCCGGGGCAATGCCCAATGCCGCGCCCAGCGCGCCCGACACCAGCGGCAGCACGGTCTGGCTGAAATTGTTCAGCGTGGAGCGCAGGCCCACGGCTTCCGCG
>Ga0134124_10000904_pt1 | contig 23792 bp, 21 predicted proteins | sample KB304_FD_96880 | JGI IMG/M metagenome (GOLD analysis project Ga0134124, IMG submission 96880) | Terrestrial soil microbial communities without Nitrogen fertilizer from Kellogg Biological Station, Michigan, USA - KB3-0-4 | ecosystem: Environmental > Terrestrial > Soil > Unclassified ... | reverse complement strand
GGTTTCTGATTATTGGACGGGCTGATCATGGGTGGTCAGAGTACCAGGATTCACGAATGCCCGGGGGAGTACAGCCTTTTCATTGGTACCATCTGAAAGTTGTGTCATTTGGGTGCTCTCTCGCGGCATCGGCCGTCGATCCAAGTACAGGCGCAACCACTACCGTGACTCTCAAGGAGGATCAGGATTCATGTGCCTCCAAGGGCCGTATTGGGTTGAGATCATTGGACACCGGAGGAATTTGGAAAAATGTCCGCGCTGTTCCCGCTTCGATCAATGATCTGACGAGCCTGGCGGGGGGACACGACATTCCCCCGTCCAAGCTGGTGACTCTGTCCATCAAGCAAACACTTGAAGTCCGTAAGGGCACGATTACGTCGCCGGAACGTCCGGCAACCGGACAGGAGGGTTTGAGTCCAGTCGGACCGTTGAGGGATCTTCTCTTGGAGGCCCCCCATCAGAACTCGATCTTATCCGCCCGCGGCGTGGTAATTCTGACCGAACCGGTCTTGTACATCCAGGATCCCACCGGGGGCGTTTCAATACCAAACGCCAAAGGCCCACTCTTGAAAGTTGGGGATGAAGTCGAAGCTACTGGAACGGTCGAACCACACGACTTTAGTGCTAGTCTGGCGAATGCTACTGTTCATCTTCTGTGGGCCGGAATTCCGGACCCTCCTTTGGCCGTCACAATTTCTCAAGCAGCGACCGGAGTCTTCGACGCGCGCTTCGTCGAATTAGAAGCCTATCTTGACGGAATTGACGAGTCGTCGAATGAGAACTTGATTCTTAGCCTCCACAACGGCGATCAGCGCTTTCGGGCAATCCTCAAGGGTTCGTTGGGCAGTGTAGCGCGAACATCTTTGGCTCAACACAGCCTACTGCGGGTTCGGGGCGTTTGTTCTACTTTGCCAGAATACACCAGCAACCGCACCCCATTTGTCCTGCTTCTTCGTTCGATGGACGACATAGAACGGGTCGCGGGCCCGCCTTGGTGGAGTGCTCGCAATCTTATCGCAATGGTCGTAGGCGCAACTTTTGTCTTGCTCCTCGCGTACTTGTTCTATATTCGCGCTGAACACTGGAAGCTTCGCGCCGTAATCGAGGAACGACAAAGACTGGCTCACGAGCTACACGATACTCTGGCCCAGAGTTTTGCCGGAATCGGTTTCCAGCTAGGAGCAATCCGTAAACGACTGCCGACGAGTCTTCATGCACTCCATAATCAGCTCGATGTTGCGTCACAACTGGTTACGCAAGGCCATCAGGAAGCACGGCGCAGTATTTCCACTCTCCGTCCAAACTGTATCGAGTCAATCGAACTGCTGCCCGCTCTAACCCGCTCGGCTGCAGTCATGGTTTCGGATAACTCGGTTGCTGTTGAAGCTTTTACAAAAGGTAAATACCGCCAAATACCCCTGAAACTCACTGACGTTCTGTTCCGAGTCGGCCTGGAAGCCATTGCGAATGCTGTCCGCCATGCTCGTGCGAATCACATCAAGGTGACCGCAGAATACACTATCCATACTCTGACTCTTACGGTTGAAGACGATGGAATTGGGTTCGCGCTGGACGAGGTTTCGGACAGTTTCGGCTTGCAAGGCATGAAGAAGAGGCTGGAGAGCGTCGGCGGTTCGCTTCAGGTAAGCAGCGAACCGGGCATTGGAACTCGAATTGAAGCCGAGGTCCCGCTTCCGCGCTTGTATCGGTTCGGCCTCCCTTATTTTGGCCGAGGACCTAAGCAGTCGCAAGAGGACCCGCCCTTTGTGACCACACCACCCCGATCTCGATAGCGTCGTCGATTCGCGCGTCCTTGCAACACCTTCACTGTCTGATGCCCCCCTACATTGCAGCGAAATTGAGTCGTCATAATAGTACAGATGGCCTATGGAAGGCATAGGACTTCCAAAAGTACACTGCCTTGAGGTGCGAGAGACAACTAAGGATGTTGATACAAGCCCTCCATTCCAACTTGCTTCGAATTTGCTTTCCGTTAAAGAGGGTTGTGACGCACTAGTGCGGAACCATCAGGTTATGCAGCCGGGAACCACTCTTTTCTGAGCGCCGTGCGCGGTTTTTCCCATTAGAGGAACGTAAGACATCGGAGGGCATTTGGATGCAATCTAACTCGGTAGTACTCACTGTGTTGCTGGTGTCACTGCTGCCTGTGTCGATGTACGCCAAGACTCAAAGATGGTCTGAGGTGCAGGCAAACGCGTGGTATACGGATGAGCCTTGGCTGGTGGGCAGCAATTTCGTGCCCGCAAACGCTATCAACCAGCTTGAAATGTGGCAGGCAGACACATTTGATCCGCAGGAGATTGATAAGGAGTTCCGCTGGGCGGAAGAGCTGGGTATGAACACCATGCGCGTTTTTCTGCACGACCTCCTTTGGCAACAGGATGCCCCCGGTTTTCAGCACCGGATCGACGTGTTTCTTCAAATTGCCGACAAACACCATATCCGCCCCATGTTTGTCCTGTTCGATTCCTGCTGGGAACCGACCCCGAAGCTTGGGCCACAGCATCCGCCGATTCCAGGGGTACACAACTCGGGATGGGTGCAGAGCCCGGGAGAACCGGCGCTGCAAGACTCTTCGCAGTACGCAAGACTGAAAGCATACGTAGAAGGAGTGGTGGGTGCATTTGCGAATGACAAGCGCATTGTGGCGTGGGATGTGTGGAACGAGCCGGCGGGAAGCAAAGAAGTGATCGCATTGCTGCCTCAGGCGTTCGAGTGGGCACGCGAGGCAAACCCTTCACAACCGCTGACAAGCGGTATTTTTCAGGACAACTTCACGCCAGGGGATAAGCCTACGCCGGTAACGGCAATTCAGATCGCCGAGTCGGACGTAATTTCATTTCACAACTATTCCTGGCCTGAGAACTTCGAAAAGGAAGTGACCGGGCTGGAGCAATACCATCGCCCCTTGTTGTGCTCAGAGTACATGGCAAGGTCGATGGGCAGCACATTCGACACGATTCTGCCGGTTGCAAAGGCGCATCGTGTCGCCGCCATCAATTGGGGATTCGTCGCGGGCAAGAGCCAGACATATCTGCCGTGGGACTCCTGGGATCGACCATATATGAAGACGCAGCCCCCGGTGTGGTTTCACGATGTGCTGCACGCGGACGGGACGCCGTATCGGAAACGTGAGGCTCAGATTCTTCGCGAACTGACAGGCAAGAACTCGAAGGCGACAACCAACCAAAGACACAGCGCATCTCCAGGTGCAATCGCCGGAGTCCGGGAACGGTGAAATCCGGTGCCACTCGGCACGTATGTATGAGATTGGCTAAAGTTCCATCATGGCGGCTGCAAAGCTTGGGACTTCCTCCCCAAACCCTTGAGTCAAAGGTCTCCTCCCCTCTGTCGCATGCTCGCAAGCTATCTAAGCCGACTCTTTTAGCTCAGACGGGAACGCAATAACCTTTCCACGCTGCTCCTGGGGCACCCACCTCACTCTCGCTTTAAAACGCGCGGGGATGTAAAACTCGATCACTTGTGCCATAACATTTTCCGATCATCTGAATTAGCTTCTAGTCCTCTTGTTCCACAAACGCTTAGAGAAGTAGCAAGCAGAATTCCAACGCGGTTGGGAGGCGGAGCGACGCTGGCAACAAGGTTCATCGCAGCCATGATTAACACTTCTTCCAGCGTGAAGCCGCGAGTTGTGATCTTCCACATGACCGCCTCACAATTGATTCGAAGCATCGCCTCTCTCTCCGAGGCAAGAGCCATGCCAAACGTCGTGGCACGCGTAAGTGATGGAAAAGCGCCGGGTTAGCAGAAGGGTCGATTTAGCTCGAAAATGTTGAAAGGGTCGAAACTGTCGATTGTGTTAGAAGCCTTGCTGAAGAGGTACCCACACAATACGTGAAACATTCAGTCGGGTTGGGCCATCACTACCTGTGAGCGTAAACTGTGAGCGCGATTTTGTCTGTCAAATTGCCGGTCGAATCCGGGGGTGGCTGGCTTATGCTGCTTCGTAGTCGATAGCGGTGGTCAATGAACTTGAGACCTGGTTGAGACGGTCCTGAAGGGAGGCTGGAACGCTCATCTGCTTCCCGGACCCGCGGGAATCCTCTAAAATCGCTTCGCTTGGCGCATTCTCTTGCGACCTGTAGAGGGAGTGAGTCATCATTTATCTGGGGATTTCGGGTAAATTAAACCCTTGCTTCTGCGCTGAATATAAGGTTATGGGTACAGAGCCGATCGTTGAGTCTCAAACAGACAGCTACCGCTACGAGGCGATTGTGCGCATCAGCGAGGCGATCGCTGCGTGCCGTGAACCGAAAGAGTTGGCTACAACTCTCGCGGATGAAATCGGCAAGCTCCTTAGGTTTGATCACCTTTACTTCGTTGTCGTGAAGGAGAACTCCCAGGAGATCGAATATCTGGTTTGGGGAAAGGGCCCACTACCTTTTCCGGAATTGCCGCTAGAAGAGTTGCTGCCCTTGTGGGATGCTGTGCGTAGTAGTGACCCACAACATACTGCCGATTGGGAGACCGAAGAGCGGTACCCGCGACTTAAAGAATGGGCAAAGAAAATAGGCATCGGGTCGGGGCTCCGAGTACCCTTGACGACGCCGCACCGCCGAGTGGGTGTTTTCGGCCTCATTCGCGACATAGTCAGTCCATTTAGCGATGAAGAAGTATGTTTCCTGCGGCTGGTCGGGCACGTCGTCGCGTTCGCGCTTGATGATGGTTTGAATTTCAGGCGCGCGCAACATCAAAATAATCAGCTGCAGTTGCTTCTCGACCTGACGAATCGAATCACCTCAAATCTTGAACTTCGGGACCTGTTGCGCGCGATTGCAGCCAACATACGCGAGGTCATACGCGCGGATGCGGTAGATGTTGCGCTGCCCGATGCAGTTTCGGGGAAATTCAGGGTGTTTGCCATGGATTTTCCGCAAGGAAAAGGGATCGTCAAGGAAGAGTTGCTCGTTACGCCAAGTGCGGCCGTTAAGAAAGCGCTGGACACGTTGAAACCGGTGGTCGTGGACATGCGGGAACCTAACGAGCTCACGTCTGAGGCATCTGACATTCTGGCCGCGGAGGGCATAAAAACCTTTTGCAATATTCCACTTGCAAATCGCGGCCGGGCCCTCGGGATTCTGTCACTTTTACGCACGACGGAGACTCCCTTTTCGCCGGAAGACGTCGATTTCCTCAGCCGGGCGTCAGGCCAGATTGCCATCGCCATTGAGAACGCGTTGGCATACCACGAGATTTCGCAACTCACAGACAAGCTCGCCCAGGAGAAGCTCTATCTCGAAGAAGAAATCCGCAGCGAGATGAACTTTGAAAACATCATCGGAAACAGCCCGGCGTTGAAACATGTTCTGGAACTCGTTGAAACGGTCGCTACCAGCGACTCTACAGTCCTGCTGCTTGGGGAGACAGGTACAGGCAAGGAGTTGATCGCGCGCGCCATTCACGACCGCAGCCGACGCAAGGAGCGCACGTTTGTGAAGCTGAATTGTGCCGCCATTCCTACCGGTCTGCTGGAGAGTGAACTGTTTGGACATGAAAAGGGAGCGTTCACCGGCGCGATTACGCAAAAAGTCGGCCGAATGGAATTGGCAGATCAAGGCACTTTGTTCCTCGACGAAGTGGGAGACATCCCCATCGAAATTCAACCGAAGCTGTTGCGTGCATTGCAAGAGCGCGAATTTGAACGACTGGGGAGCACGCACACGCGAAGAGTCAATATTCGGCTCGTCGCGGCGACCAATCGCGATCTTGAACAGATGATTGCAGCCCGCGAATTCCGAAGTGATTTGTACTACCGCTTGCATGTATTTCCGATCCGCATACCGCCTCTGCGGGAACGTAAGGAAGACATTCCACAATTGGTGAGTTATTTTGTGCAGAAGTTTGCCAAGCAAATGCAGAAGAAGATTGAAGCTATTTCTCCGGCCGTCATGAAGGGGCTCATGGCGTGGGATTGGCCCGGCAATATCCGTGAGCTAGAGAACTTTATGGAGCGGGCGGTCATTGTGACGCGCGGCAGGTCGCTTGAGGCACCACTTGGAGAACTCCGGAGAACAAATACGATAGTGTTCCCACATGCCGAGCATCATAGCGTCGAGCAAGTCGCTGGAGAAAGAACAGATTCGCAAAGCGACCAAACCAGCGTTGCTGACGAGTATGAAAGAAGGCAGCGTGATGAGATCATACGGGCGCTAACTGCATCCAAGGGGCGAGTCGGCGGTGCCGATGGTGCTGCCGCAAGCCTGGGAATGAACCGCACGACTTTCCTTTCTCGCATGAAAAAGTTCGGCATCTATGCGAAGCAGTATGCTTGATCTCCAGTCCACCTCGTAGCTTCGACATTTTCGACGGTTTCAACTTCTTCGACCTCGATATTTCGAGCCCTGGCATTACTCCCCTTAACATTCAGCGACTTACGACTCCGCAGGTTTGGTGTGCGCCTTGCACTAGATCGAGTGATAAGAGGGAATGTTAAAGATCTCTCTCATTGATAGCCCTAGACAGCATCGGCTCGTTGTCGAAGGAAAGCTCATTGCGTCCTGCCAGCGAGCTAGAGAATGCGTGTCAAGAGGCAAGTGCGGACCTTCGTGACCGCGAACTCGTTATCGAGATGAAACACGTAACAACGATCGGCCAAGAGGCCCAGATTCGGGACGACGCTACCCACTTCTTACTATTGGGACTGGCTACTAAAGTGCAGCATGCAATCATAGTCGCTAGGTCATGTCGAGCTCGAATCTTTCGGAATCCAAAGCGACTTTTCGCCCTTGTTGTCGTGGCACTCGGCGCGATTGCAACCGTGAGTTGCTACCATCGGCAAGAAATGCCCAGAACATTGGCCATCGCTGCGCCACCCGTAAACTCAGGCGAGATATCCGCCAACAAAGCATTGTGTCTTTTCGAGCAACGGGCCCAGCACCAACTCCTCACCATAGCCGAATACTCCGACGAAACAGTTATCTACGCTGAAGTGCCACAAAACTCGGAGGCAGCCCAAGCGTCGCTCAGAGAAACGTTTTTCGCGCCGCAAACCCTTTCCTATAGCAACATACGTTTGCGGGGAAGTCGGTTCGTCAAGAGCAACGTCATTGTCCGACTCCTTGAGGCCGACGAAGACCACGTGCGGCGGGGTATGCAGTCCACAACCGCTATTCTCGCGAGTAACTATAAGTTTACCTACACAAACACCACAACTTTCAGTGGCAGGCCGGTATACACGTTTACGGTGACATCGAGGCACAGAGTACCCGGCCTATTTCAGGGTGAGATCTTTCTGGATGCATACACGGGCCACATACTCCGGGCCACAGGACGAGTGAGCAAGTCGCCCTCTTGGTGGGTCAAGCGAATCGACTTCACTCAGGATTATGCCGATATCGGCGATTTTACGTTGCCGGTCCAAGTCTCATCTGTGACTGAAGCGCGAATTGTCGGGCGCGTGATTGTTATGATTCGGCACACCGGATACCAGGTACGTTCAAATCAGGAAGTACAGGGGCAACCAGATGCAGATGGCGTCGGCGGTTCGATTCCGTCCCTGGCCACCAAATGAGTGTGCGATTAATACTGCGAGGACACTCTTTACACTGAACGCAGGTCTCGATCTTCGACGAACAATGCCAGCTGTATGCGGGCGACGATAGCCTCCGCTAGAGTGGCCTTTGCGTGGAAGGCGTGAGCCGGATTGTGAGCTCTGAACGCGTGTCTCTCCCCAAAGAGGCACCAGGGGGATACTTCCCTCCGTGAACTTTCAGAATCTCCGCTCGGAGTGTTTTTCGACCCGGTGGACGCTTTCGTACACGCCCTAAGTTGGTTCTCGCGGCGCGGAGTTTCAACACCTGAGATAGAAAGCCATGGTGATCTACGATCCGCACGACGAGCAGCAGTCCTACGAAAAGACTGGAAGTGGGAGCGCGATACTTTAGAACCGCCTTGGTGACGCTTCTGGAACCTAATCCCATCCTCACATCAATATCGTCCTTTCGTCACTAGCCAAAAACCGGGCAAATGAGACTGCGGATCAAACCACTTTATTCTTGGACGAAGTGGGAGACGTTCCGGTTGACATTCAGCCGAAGCTCTTGAGGCACGTCAAGAGGGTGAATTTGAACGGCTGGGAAGCATTCACACACGAAGAGTGAACATTTGCCTCAACCGCAACGACTTTCTTCTCTCGGATGAAGAAATTTGGCATCTATGCAAAGCAGGGCTTGATCTACAGCCCGTCTTTTTTTTCTAGGCCTTACTTCTGGCTTCGACAGTTTCGACCCTTTCAACTTCTTCGACCGCGATGTTTTGAGTTCCGGCGTTCCTCTCCTGTGAATTCAGCGACTTACGGCTCCGCAGGTTTGGTCTGCGCCTTGCCTTATCGCGAGTGGGAGAAGCAATGTTGAAAATCTCGCTTGTTGATAGCGCCAGGCAGCGTCGGGTGATTGTGGAAGGAAAGCTCATAGCGCCCTGGACAGCCGAGCTAAGGAATGCGTGTCAAGAGGCAAGAGCAGACCTTCGTGGTCGCGAACTCGTCATCGAGATGAAACAAGTCACAACGATCAGTCAGGAGGGCGAGAACGTAATCCTTGAGTTGATAAACGAGGGAGGTCGATTCCGCTGCCACGGCGTGTTTACAAAGCATGTAGTGAAAGAATTAGCTCGCCGCGCAAGCAGGAATCTTCGGATACGAGCGATTGATTGAATGGGCTTAATTTCAAGTTCGGCAAGAGGAAGCTATCGATACCAGGGTCGCGATAACTTTCGAAAACTTGAGGAAAAGAACATGCAAAGCATCAATGCACACGTTGCAACTAAGGAGCGCGATGAAAGTCCAAATGAAGAAAAGGCGACTCAACAGTTGGAGCAAATTCTGGCGAGTGGCCTGCCACCTCTGTACAGACGGGCATACCGCATCCTAGGCAATGCAGCTGACGCCGAGGACGCGGTTCAAGATGCTCTACTCGCCGCCCATACCCACCTGCACCAGTTCAGAGGGCAGGCACAGATCTCTACTTGGCTTACCGCCATCATAGTTAACTGCGCTCGATTACAACTACGTCGGCGAGCAAAACACGTCCAAGTATCTCTCGACGAACCCAACGGGGGACCGCAACCAGTCTCAGTGTCGGAGCGACTAGCAGATCGCCGGCCTAACCCCGAGGATGAATACGGAGAGTCTGAGCTCAGTACTCGCTTGACCCATTTGCATAGTCAGCTCTCTCCTACTCTGCATAGGACATTTCTGCTGCACGACGTTGATGGTTTATCGATTCGCGAAACTGCGCGGATTTTGGGACTGCCAACCGGCACCGTGAAGGCCCAGTCAGCACGAGCTCGCAAAAGACTCAAAGAATTGATGCGGCATGCCCTCAGGCCGCGGTCTCGGAGGCTGCCAAATCGATCGTTGCGGTTCGCAAATTCGGCAGTTCATCCCGGCGCTCTTCGGGTAACTCACATGGTCCGGAAACCTTTAGTGGACAGAGAGTCTGATCGCGCACATTTCTTGGTCGAAGCCGCTCACGAGACCATCAGATGACTCACGCCGCTCAGTTTGCACTGGCCCACGGCGCCGCACTCCTTTTCACGTGGATTCTACTACAGCAAGCCGGTGTACCAGTTCCGAGTGCACCGCTGCTGATTGCAGTCGGATCACTTGCAAGCTACGGGCGCTTACGCCTGGTACCGTCGCTAGTGGCAGCTTTGACCGCTTGCCTGCTGGCGGATGGATTCTGGTACCGAATAGGATGGCGGGGGTGGTCAAAGAGTCATCGGTTTTGCTGTCCGAAGGGCGACTGGAAAAACCGCGTACTGAGTCTCATCTGGCGCCATTCGGGTGTGTCTATATTGGTAGCAAAGTTTGTTGTTGGCTCGAATGTGGTTTCACTATTGGCTGGTCAGGCGGGCTTATCTGCAGCACGGTTTCTCATTTATGACAGCATAGGCTCCCTGACATGGTCTGGTAGCTACATTGCCCTTGGATACCTCCTGCATGGTCAACTGCACTGGACACTGACGCAGACTCTACGTGCGCTCGTGGTCGCTCGCGTCGCAGTGTTTCTAGCAAGGGCGCGACGCCGGAAATCGCTTGCGCACGCTGCGACGCTGGCAGCGGCAATGGTCTTCTTCCGTCCGGTGCGACCTGTCAGCCAACACAACGCTGGTCTACGAGTAGCGACCGCTTTTACTTCCCCACAACCCGCGGATGAAGGTAGCAAGTTCTGGATTGGTTGCACGAATGTGCAACACCCCACTATTTGGAGAAAAAGATATGACTAAAGGAACCCCCATCCATGCTCGCGAACGCGAAGGAGGTCAGTACGCAAGTCATGAGGACTTTCACACAATCTTTAATGAGGATCTGAAGGAGTTCTATCAGCTTTCGTTTCTACTCACGCGCGATCCCGCAAAGGCGAAGCGATGCCTTGTAAGTGGTCTTGAAGACTGTGTCACGGGAAACCGCGTCTTTCGAGAATGGGCGCGCTCTTGGGCGAAGCGAACAATAGTCCAGAATGCAATTTGTGAATTGACGCCGCGACCCAGCCAGTCCACTTTACCTTCGCCTGGATCTATCCTCCCCGAGGTTGACCAACATTCGAGGGGTCCAGGTTTCGAAATCAACGCCGTGTTACAGCTTGCAGATTTCGATCGGTTTGTGTTCGTCATGTCCGTCCTGGAGCATTACTCGGAACACGACTGTGCCCTTCTCCTCGGGTGCTCCGTTACAGTCATTCGGGAGGGTCGTACTCGCGCCCTGAGGGAACTGGCGAACTCACCTCACATGGAACCTTCCGAGAATCCAACTTTTAGCGCAGGAGAAGAAGTGAATTGACTCATTCTGTGCAATCGGTCTTGGCTAGGTCGCACCTGTAGAACGAACAGTTGCCGAAGACCAAACGTAGTGATGAGAGTGTCTTATGCTGACAAATCACGAGCCCGATCGCAATATCGAAGACTTAACCGAAACGGAGATATATGAAGCGATTTGCTATCTTGAGCCCGACCCACAAAACACGAACGAGATGAATGGGGGCGACCGGGGTAAAGATAACGGTGTCGTTATCTGCATTGTTTTATATGCCGCACTCTTCGTGTGCATGGCCTTCGTGTGGTTGTACTGGAGATAACGCACACCCCTATCAAGATACAACCATGAGATTGATTGGCGGATCTTGGAGCCCGGCAACTATTTCAGCACTGGCTGCCATCTTTGGCTTCCTCACCGGGGCGTTGGCATCGAGTGTGAGCACCCGGATCACGCAGAAGCACCAAGGTCCACGGGATCTTTTGGCTAAGCGAATCTTTTGCCGCGAGCAGTTAACTCCGACTTTATCAGCGAAAGCGCACATGCCATGGCTGACGCCATCCAACATAACCTGCAGGACCCGAATAACCTCACCCTGTCATGCACTTCTGAGTCGCATGCGTCTGAGTTCCGCAACCGATGTGCTCAAAAAGTGGTGACCGCGAGGGCCACCATTCCCTTCACGTTTTGGGCACAAGCCCACGAGTTTCAAGCTGGGGACTATCTCTTCGACAATGCTGTCCCAGGTTCAGCGTCAATCCGTCGTGAAGGAACCAACTTGCTCGACGAAGATAGCTGGGAAGGCATGGAAATAAGGTGAACGTGCGAGAACAAGAGGCGACGGCGCACAGAAGCGTGGATAGGCGCAGAAAGAAGGCTCACGGCAAGCATCCGGCTGCCGTTGGATGATCACTCGTCGCCATGCAATCCATATCAGCCTTCCCTGGACCGCCGCGACGTCTTTAGGATGCGGGGTCAGTTGCTTGAAAACTCGAAAGCGCTAACCGGCCTGCCGTCGGAAAAGCTCTCATCCTTGTGCCGATATGCAGCGGAGTTTGACCGCCGCCAACACTGAGTTCGGTGCGCTGCTTCTTGTTCGACCAATTCGTCAATTGAGTGTGCCAGAATCGAACACCACATGAGGCGCACTTCGATTCCAGGAAGAAGACCTCAATCTGCACCAAGGGATTTCCGCGAACAATCGTGCTCTTCAGATTCAGTATTCCTTTGACTAGATGATTTAGTGGCGCGGTGGAGGCGAGCCTGATGGCCTTCTCTCGCAGTTCGTTCCCTCACCTCGAACTGACGCAATACATTTGCCGAAACTGCCATTAGGAGCGATTCGTCCCGTCAGCATTTTTCTCAAGCGATTAGGGGTTCGGCGCCATTGACGAGTCCGGTGTCGAGTACCGTCTTTCTCGACACTTTAGACCCCTTCGACACTTCTGATGCTGCTTTTCCAAGAAACTTCCTTCAATTGGCGTTACTTAGCTTCGTGTCGGTTTTGGTATGGGGTTTGCTTTGGAGAAGAGTGCAATCGCATGACTGACGCGCCTGCATCAACAAGACGACTCTCGGGCCACATTTTCCCCCAACCGAGCAGCGTCCCGATTCAGGCGCGCCAGTGACGCGAAGTGGAAGTTAAGTAACCACGATTGAGGGGAAAGAGATGATGAAGCAAATATCTACAGCTTTAGTTAGTGCAATTCTCCTGCTCCATGCACTTGGCTGCAGCAATGGTAACGTGCGGGCTGCAGCCCCACCTCCACCACCGGTCGTCGAAGTCGCGCCGGTCATTCAAAAGGATGTACCGGTTCAGGGCGAGTGGGTAGGAACGCTCGAAGGGTACGTCAACGCACAGATTCAACCTCAGGTGAGCGGTTACCTGATTCGCCAGGATTATCACGAAGGTGCTCTCGTCAAAAAGGGTCAGCTTCTCTTTGAGATCGATCCGCGTCCATTTCAAGCCCTGCTGGATCAGGCCAAAGGACAATTGGCGCAGGCTGAGGCGCAAATGGCCAATGCCGAACTAAACGTGAAGCGTGACATTCCCGAAGCGGAAGCTCACGCCATTCCCCAGAGCCAGCTGGATAGCGACACCGAGTCGCTCCGTGGGGCGAAGGCAGCAGTTGAGGCCGGCCAGGCGGCGGTCGAACAGGCCGAACTGAATTTGGGCTACACGAGAGTCGTCTCCTTAATCGACGGAATCGCCGGCATCAATACTGTTCAGGTGGGCAATCTGGTGGGACCGTCTACGGTCCTCACGGCGGTTTCGCAGGTAAGTCCGATCAAAGTCTATTTCCCCATCAGCGAACAGGAATACCTGCGCATGGCGGACGGCGGCGGTCCGGGGAGCGTGGACTTCCTGACGCACGCCTCACGAATTCCGTTGCAGTTAACTTTGGCCGACGGGAGTGCCTACCCGCATCCGGGCAAAATCATTTTCGCCGACCGACAGGTAAACACGCAGACCGGAACCATCCAGATCGTGGGCGAGTTCCCCAACCCCAAGAATCTGTTGCGACCGGGGCAATATGCACGCATTCAGACGCCAACCGGAAACATCACGGGAGCGCTTCTGGTGCCGCAGGCGGCAGTGAATCAGCAGCAAGGAACTTATCAAGTGACAGTCATCAGCGCTGATAACCGGGCCCAACTCCGCACAGTGCAGATCGGGCCGAGAGTGGGCACGCTCTGGGTGATCACGACGGGACTGAAGCCGGGAGAACGCGTCGTGGCGGTTGGCGCGGAGAAGGCAAAAGAAGGCGATCTGGTGAATCCCACGCCGTACAAAGAAACAGAGGAGCGCTAATCATGGCAAACTTTTTCATTCGACGGCCCATCGTCGCGATCGTGATTGCGATTCTCACGGTCATAGTCGGCGTGATTACAATCGTGGCCTTGCCGGTAGCTCAGTTCCCAAACATCGCCCCTCCCGAGATCAGGCTGCAAGCCAACTATCCAGGTGCGGACGCGCGGACTCTCGAGCAAGCTGTGGCCACACCCATCGAGCAGCAAGTCAGTGGCGTCGACAACATGACCTATATGTACTCGCTGAACGCCACGGCAAACCAGCAAACGCAATTGCTTGTCGATTTTGATCTCAAGACCGATCCCAACACGGATCTGTTGCTCACGCAGTCGCGTGAACAGTTAGCCAACGGTCAGTTGCCCCCTGAGGTGAACAATTACGGAATCACTCTCAAGAAGTCGACCACTGCACCGCTCATGCTGGTTGCGCTGTATTCGCCACACGGCAGCCATGATTCGAACTATCTGGCCAATTACGCCTACATCAATCTCAATGATCCGATCGCGCGCTCGTACGGCGTCGGCCAGACCCAGGTGTTCGGCTCAGGGCAGTACGCCATGCGGCTATGGGTGAAGCCTGATCAGATGGCGAAGCTAGGCATCACGGTGACCGATATAGCCAACGCCCTTAAGGCTCAGAACACCGTCAATCCGGCGGGTCAAGTCGGAGGTGAACCAGCCCTGAGCAATCAGCAGTTCACCTATGCCGTGCTGGCTCAAGGCCGTCTGACTTCTCCGGAACAGTTCGGCGATGTCGTGGTGCGCGAAGCGCCCAACGGTGGGACCGTTCGCGTCAGAGATGTCGCTCGAGTTGAATTGGGAACGCAGGATTACAGCCTCATGTCTCGACTCAACGGCAAGCCCAGCGCCGCCGTCGCCATCTATCAACTGCCCGGAAGCAATGCTGTTCAAACTGTTGCGGGCGTCCGCAAGCTCCTCGCGCAAATGAAGCAGCGTTTTCCGCAGGACATGGATTACACCGTTTCGCTCGACCAGACTCTCCCGGTCACGGAGGGCATGAAAGAAATCATTGAAACTCTCGTGATTGCGATTGTGCTGGTCATCTTTGTGGTCTACCTCTTCCTGCAAGATTGGCGCGCCACGCTGATTCCCATGCTGGCCGTGCCTGTCTCCCTGGTGGGAACGTTCGTTATCTTCCCCTTGTTCGGCTTCTCGATCAATACGCTTTCGTTGTTCGGGTTGGTGCTCGCAATTGGACTGGTGGTTGATGACGCCATCGTGGTCGTTGAAGGCGTGCAGCACCACATCGAGGAAGGATTGAGCCCGAAGGATGCCTCCATCAAGGCGATGCAAGAACTTTCCGGCCCGGTGGTGGGTATTGCGCTGGTTTTAGCCTCGGTGTTTGTGCCGACGGCTTTCATACCTGGCATCACTGGCAGGCTGTATCAGCAGTTTGCCATAACGATCGCTATCTCGGTCATGCTCTCTGCGTTTAACGCTCTTACGTTGAGTCCCGCACTTTCGGCGCTTCTCCTCAAACCGAAGAAGCAGACTCGCGGACCGTTGGGAAAATTCTTTGGCTGGTTCAACGCATATTTTGACCGCTCCACGGATAGTTTTGTCCGGTGGTCCGGTGACCTGATTCGCAAGGCCGGCGTGGTGATGGTGCTTCTTGTCGTCGCCGGCGGTGCCGCATGGTTCTTCAGCAAACATCTCCCCACCAGCTTCCTGCCCGATGAAGACCAAGGCTATCTCTATATCAACATGCAGCTTCCTAAAGCCGCTTCCATGGAGCGCACAAGCGCGGCAGCAAAACAGGTAGAGAACGTACTCGCCAAAACTCCGGGAGTTCAGTACACCACCAGCGTCGTTGGTTTCAGTCTGCTCAGCTACGTTCGAACTTCGTACAACGCATTCTTCTGGGTATCGCTGAAACCGTGGGGTGAGCGCCAAAGCCGAAGCGAACAATATCAAGCCATTAAGGCGCGTTTGAACCAGGAACTCAAGACGCTTCCAGATGGGACGGTCTTCAGTTTCTCGCCACCCGCGATCCCGGGTGTCGGCACTTCCGGCGGCGTCACGTTTGTCCTGGAAGATCGCGCCGGCAAAGATGTCAAGTTTCTTACGGATAACCTGAACAAGTTCCTGGCAGCCGCTCGCAAGCGCCCTGAGCTTGCCCTGGTTAGCACCACCTTTATCCCGAGTGTTCCGCAAGAGTTCATCAATGTGGATAAGGACAAGGTTTTGAAGCAAGGCGTAAATCTGGCGGATGTCTACAACACCATTCAGGCCTACATGGGCGGATTGTTCGTCAACTACTACAACGATTTCGGCCGCACCTGGCAGGTGTATGTGGAAGCGGAAGCGCCTTACCGGGCCACGACTAACGATCTCGGACAATTTTATGTCCGCAACGGCCAAGGGCAGACGGTACCGCTTACTGCGCTGGCACAGTTTGAAACCCGTTCCGGTCCCGAATTTACGATGCGATACAACGAGTATCGGTCCGCGCAAATCAACGCTAGCGCCGCGCCGGGTTATAGCTCGGATCAGGCATCGGCGGCCTTGGAAGATGTCTTCAGGCAAACTATGCCTCGCGAAATGGGCTTTGACTACATGGGCATGTCTTACCAGGAGCAAAAGGCGCGACAAGGAGTGCCGCCGTCCGTCATCTTCGGATTTTCGCTGCTGTTCGTTTTCCTAATTCTGGCAGCTCTCTATGAAAGCTGGACAGTGCCTTTTAGCGTGCTGCTCAGCACGCCAGTCGCAGTCTTCGGCGCTCTGGCTGCTCTCTGGCTGCGTCGTGTCGTAGTCGGCCTTTACCTGCCGCAGTACATGGTTCAAATCGAGAACGATGTGTACGCACAGATTGGCTTGGTGATGCTGATCGGCCTGGCTGCCAAGAACTCGATTTTGATCGTGGCATTTGCCAAAGAGGACTACGAACGCGGCATGTCCATCGTCGATGCCGCACTATCCGCGGCGAGGCTTCGCTTCCGGCCCCTCATGATGACCGCGCTCGCCTTTATTCTCGGCTGCGTGCCGCTCTGGACAGCGTCCGGAGCAGGCTCGGTCGCGCGCCAGATTATGGGCACGGCGGTAATTGGCGGCATGGTGGCGGAGACCTTCATCGGCAGATTCTTTGTTCCTGCAATTTTCTACGTAGTTGAGAAATTGTCAGGCGCCGAGCGACGGAGAGCATTGCCGCTCACGCCCGCCGAGGCGCCCAGTCAAGGGGACTAATTATGAAAAACACTACACCCTTAGGAATTCTGGCTGTGCTGATTCTGGAAGCTGGCTGCATGATGGGACCGAAGTACAAGCGGCCGACTGCGGACGTCCCGCAGGAATATCGTGCACACGCGCCGCAACAGGCCGCCCAAGCCTCGTCGTTGGGGAATGAAGGATGGTGGCAGGTCTACCAGGATCCAGTTCTGGCACAACTGATCCACACTGCCATTGCGGACAACTATGACGTGCGCATCGCTGCTGCCCGCGTTCTTGAAGCCCAGGCGCAAGTCGGGATTACGCGCTCCAACCAGTTCCCGTCGGCGAGCGTCGGGGCGGATGTCTTCAGCCAGCAAAACGCTAAGGTGACAAAGCTATTTCCCGCATATCAGGTCAATGGCGGTGAACTGAATCTCGCGGTCATCTGGAATCTGGACTTCTGGGGGAAATACCGCCGTCAAACCGAGGCGGCTCGTGCCCAACTACTCGCAACCGAATGGGGACAGCGAGCGGTGCTGTCTTCGCTAGTCGCTAATGTAGCGACGGCGTATTTCCAGCTTCGCGCACTCGACAGCGAACTCGAACTCTCGAAGCGCACGCTGGCATCCCGACAACAATCCCTTAAGTTAACTCAGGTGCTTGAGAGCCATGGCTCGGCCTCTGGACTTGACGTAAGTCAAGCGGAGCAGCTCGTCTACACGGCTTCGGAGACAATCCCGGATCTTGAGCGCCAAATTCAGCAGCAGGAAAACCTGCTCAGCGTTCTTCTCGGCGAAAATCCCCAATCCATTCCCCGCGGACGCGCGCTTACCGAACAGCCCGTCCCCCAGAACGTTCCGGCCGGCCTTCCCTCGGAATTACTCGAGCGCCGGCCGGACGTCCGCCAAGCGGAAGAAAACGTGGTTGCGGCCAACGCACAAATCGGCGTCGCAAAAGCCGCGTTCTTTCCAAACCTGTCGCTCACTGGACTAGGAGGGCTGGAGAGCAACGCCTTGCATCAGTTCATCAGCCAGCCTTCGGAGATATGGTCCGGGGCCTTCAGCGTGAGTCAGCCCGTCTTTCAGGGCGGCGCGCTCCACTCTCAACTCAGGCTCGCACGCGCCAACCGGCAAGAACCAGTGTTCTCTTACCAGCAAACCGTCCAGAACGCCCTTGAACAAGTTTCCAATTCACTGGTTGCTTCTCAAAAAAACCGTGAGTTCCGGGAGCAACAGGAATTGCTCACACGAGCGGCGCAGCAGACCGACCAACTGTCCGAGGTTCTCTATAAGAACGGCGGCGCGAGTTATCTCCAGGTGCTGACCAGCGAATCAAATTTCTTCTCAGCGGAACTAAATCTGGTGCAGGCCCAGCTCAACGAGCGATTGGCGCTCGTGCAGCTTTACCAGGCCGTTGGCGGTGGCTGGCAGCAATAAGGGAAAGGTAAAGATGTTCAAGAGAATTGCGGTTGCGCACGACGGATCTCCTGAATCTGGATCTGCATTATGAAACGGATAGCGTTTCTTTCAATTCTCCGGTGGCGTAATGCTTCCTAATTACGCGCCGTTGTCGGTCGTCGAGCAGTTCGGCCTGCTCGAGCAGCTGCACCCCCGGTCGGATTGACCTGGGCTTGGGCCGGTCGCCCGGCCTCAGCTGTTCCCCCGAGATTGCAATCTCGCTTTTCTCACACCGAGAGAACCGCAAAGGACTCCGCCCCTTGCATAGTATATTCGCTAATGTTATAGTTAGTACACTATGACCGATGATGCCGATGCCCGCACTGTCCAGGCGCTGCGCAGCGATCTGGCGCTGCAGATCGCGCGCCACATCAGGTGTAACGGCCAAACCCAGGTCGCCGCGGCGAAGCGGCTGGCTGTCCCACAGCCGACTGTGAGCCAGATCATGCACGGCAAAGTCTCTCAGCTTTCCCTCGAGCTGCTGATCCGCATTGCAGTCCGTGCCGGATTGCCGGTGGTGCTGCAGACAGGCAAGGATGCGGAAGAGGCAGGAGCGTTCGTCGCGGGCGAGCCACTGCACGAGAGTCGGATCCTGAGGTCGAAGGTTGCCGATGACGCACGTCAGGCGTTGAACGAGGATGCGAGAAACATGACCCCGCAGCAACGGCTCGAAGCGCATGCCCGACACAGCCAGCTGATGGTCGAGCTTCGCCGGGCGGGCCGAAAGAGCAGGAGGGCTCGATGAAAGCGCGCGGGGCAGGTCAATCTGCGCATCTGTTGCTCAATGTAAGCGCAGTGCTGGCAGAAAACGACGTCGAGTACGCCGTCATCGGTGCTATGGCCGCCGCGGTGTATGGCGCCATACGTGCAACGACGGATGCGGATGCCCTGCTATCCGTTTCCGTCGCCAGGCTCAGGCAGCTCGAAAAAGTATTCAAGAAAGCGGGATTTACAACGGAGGTGCGTCGCGGGGATGCGGACGATCCCATTCCCGCGCTGCTCTCAGTAAGCGACCGGCACGGCAATCGGGTGGATCTGCTGGCGGGCCTGCGCGGTCTCGACCGACTGGCCTTGTCGCGCTCGATCACCGTGCCCTTTCTCGGCAGTTCCCTGCGTGTGATTGGGCGGGAGGACTTTATCGCCATGAAGTGCTTTGCCGGCGGTCCTCAAGATATCGCCGATGCGGTCCAAGCGCTCAAGACCGTCGATCAGCCCCTCGACTCGGAGCTGTTGCGTCGGACCACGCGCCGCTTTGGAAGGCCGGCCGCCGACGTGCTGGAGAAGCTGTTGCGGGTGTGATGGCGAACGGCCCGGGTGATCCGGCGACGTCTCAGACTCTTCATTCATAAACGCCCGAGCACGGCAGCCACTCGCTCCCGCGAGGTCTATTTCGCGAAAGCCGCCTCGAGACGACAGAAGCTGCAGACTACCTCGTTCAATCGCTGGAAGCTGGCCACAGCCAACTGTTGACGCAATACATCGGAGCCATGGCCAAGTTCCATACCTAAGCTTCGGCAACATCATGCTGAACGCCAGACTGAAGCCCTCTGCGACCAATGTGGCCGGAGTCCGCACCTGGAACTCGCTTGGCGGCTTCGTCCGGCGTGGTGAGAAGGGTAATTCTCATTCTCGCTCCTATGGTCGGAAGAAAAGCTAAAACAACAGAAGTGATCACAGGTGATCCTGAGTTTGCTCACTCAGTCCGACGGAGGCCGCGCGTCACGGTCGTACAAGGGACCAACGAGGAAATTGGGTCCCTATTGCCGAAGAATACGGAGCGGTGGATGGAGCTGTGCCAACAGGCACCCACGGAGCAAGATTCACAGAAGTGATGGCGGGAACCGGCGAGCTGCTGCTTACTAAGGAGAAGAGGTTGTGTGCGCTTAATGAGGCGATCAGAGGCGACTAGGGGATGCCTCAGCGATTAATACTCGATCGCGCCCCTCCTCCTTTGCCTTGAGAAGAGCGCTGTCGGCTGCTGCCAGGAGTTCCGTAGCGGTCGTTCCGTGCTCCGGTAAAGCGGCGACGCCCAAGGACAGAGTGACCTTACCTAACACAATATCCCTGTGCTTTAGAGAAAGCTGCTGAAAGGAGGTGCGCAGTTCTTCCGCGCGGCGGCGGGTGTCTTCGAGAGTTGACTCTGGAAGAATCAACGTAAACTCTTCTCCACCGTAGCGGCAGGCCAAGTCACCGCGTCGAATGAATTTCGTCAGGTAGTCTCCCAGTTCCCTTAGGACCGTATCCCCAGCATCATGGCCGAACATGTCGTTAAACTTCTTGAATCGGTCCACATCGAGCATGACAACGCCCAGGCTTCGGTTCTTACGTATCGCATTAGGCAGTTCACGCTCGAGAGATTCATCCAAGTAGCGTCGGTTGAACAAGCCCGTAAGCGGGTCGCGAACAGACTGATGCCGCAGTTTTTCTCGCAGTTTGAGGTTGGCGAAGGCAAGGCCAGCTTGCTCCGCGACGGAGACAGCGAGTTGTACGTCGAATTTAGGAATGGCGGCCTGCGTTCCCCCAGATTCGTTCGGTTCTGTAACAAGAGAAAGAATCCCGAGTGTTTCTCCGTGAGCCATAAGGGGAGTGCAGAGGCTGGGCAGGCGAGATCCCGAACCGAGATGGATGCAGCGTACCGCGCTCTTATCACTGCCCGACTGATGTAAACGCCCGCGACGCAAAGCCCAGCAATCATTCGGACCAAAAACCCGTTCTCCGGAGATATTCGAACCCCAGAACGTCATTGCTTCTAGGACATTTCGAGATGCGCTGAATACCAGCAAGGCTCCGGAGTAACCCGGGAACAACTTCTGAGCAGAAGACGCCAGAACACCCGAAGCCTCTTCCAGCGTAAAACATGATTGCAACAGGTCCCCCATTTCACTCAGCGTTCTGGCCTCACGGTTTCGACATTCTAGAGCTTCAACCGAGGTCTTGAGTCCCGCATGGGCTTTCGACAATTCATCCTGCGCCCGACTTCGCTCCTCCATGAGTCCTGTGAGGTTGTCGGCCATGAGATTGAAAGAACCGGCGAGTTCGCCCAGTTCGTCTTTCGAGTGCATGACAATCCTCGTGTCCATGTGGCCTTGCCCCAGTTCTTGCGCCACATTGCGAAGCTTTTGGATCGGGCCAATAACCGCACGAGAGATGATTGCTGCCAGAGCGAGGCTAAAGCCGACCCCAAGAAAAACTAACAGAATGGATTGCTTGTAGGAGTCTTTTAGTGCCGTCTCGATGTTGTGTCGATCCTCCTCGGCTCCTTGATTGGCTTCGGTTGCCAACTCCTGAACCACACCGCCCAGCTTTTCTCCTACCTCCGGCTCGAAGACTTCTTGGACGAAGTCTCCCTCTCCTTTCGAAGAACCATCCGACAACTGAATGAACTTCTGTGCGTGTGACTTGAGGTCTGGAAGCCATTCTTGGATCTGTTTCAACAGCTGACCCTCGCGGTGATCAACAGCGTCAGGTGGTTCCCCGGCCGCCAAGCTCTGTTGCTCTTGTTGGGCCATGGCATGGGCAAGGACATTCAGATCCCTTTCAAAGGCTGCAATCCCCGAACGGACGGTAGAATTCGCAAACGTGCGTTGGCGTTCCGCATCTTCACGCTGCTTGGGATCGAGCTGGATTCGATAAGTCTCATTGAGAGATTCCTCGACTGCCGACCCTGTGGCACGCAAGTCCGATTGAAGTTGTTCAGCGGCGATGCCTTGCTGGGTTTCGTACTCGCTCATCTTCAGGGCAAACGAGATCCGAGGATTGTTGATGAGGCCGATGTATGCGGCGACTGGTGGAATGAGCGAAATGCCTCCCAACGCAAGGAGTAGTTTCGTCCGGATTTTCATGGTCCTCCGCGGAAGGGTCGAGAGTCGCCTCTACCGGGTTGGCTTGCGGTTGTTCTTCGCTGACGGCTCTGATCGTTTTCATATGAACTGCGCCCAGATCAGAGATTGCGGCCGGCTATGCGCTCGGCAACAACTCACCAACGTAAATTGTGACGCTTCTTGGTGACGTGCTTAGTGAGCGAGAGGCTGCCGTTCCACGACGGACACCTTCGGCGCTAGCTTTTTGCTCATACGCTGAGCGTAACAACAGCCTTGCGGGCGTGGAAGATTACGGAAGTTTTTACACTCGGAGCGAAAGCGCAAGAGAAGGTTCCACAAAGTAACGGACCTGATATGGTTTCGTGGCGACATGATAAAACCACACAGCCGACACCGATGGCAGTCGCGGTTGCGGTAAAGTGCACTGGCTTGTCCATATCGTGCTTCCTTTGGACTAGAAGTCGAGGTCGCTTAACCCTGGGTGGTCATCGGGACGACGCCCGAGCACCCAGTGATATTTGCGCTCTGATCCCAGAATAGGAATGTCGTTGATTGATGCAAACCGTGAAGACATGAGCCCATCATCACTGAATTCCCAGTTTTCATTGCCGTAGGAGCGATACCAGCGATCCGAGTCGTCGTGCCACTCGTAAGCGAAGCGTACAGCGATCCGGTTCCCGGTGAACGCCCACATTTCCTTGATAAGCCTGTAGTCCAACTCGTTGGCCCACTTGCGAGAGAGGAAAGCAATGATTTCGTGTCGTCCGTTAATGAACTCCGATCAGTTCCTCCAGCGTGAATCGATCGTGTATGCCAGAGCTACTTTTGCAGGATCGCGACTATTCCAAGCATCTTCGGCGAGTCGTACCTTTTGCATCGCGCTGTCGCGTGTGAATGGCGGGAACGGGGGGCGAGCGGGCGTCGTTGGTGTTCCCATGATTTCTTCTCCTGGGATTGATTCCTTCGGCATATCCATAAACTCACGCGCTCGTGCGGCGATCTCGTCGGCGGCCGTGTCGAGGGAGAAATGGCCGCTATCGACAATGTGAGCCTGCGCTGAGGGCACTGTTATCAGAATCTTATGGCTCTGCTTCCAACTGTTCGACCGACTATTTGTTGTGCGTTTGTACAGCCGCCATCGTCCTCACACTTTCGGACTCGCCCCAATCGGATTGCCTGCGCGTCAGCAAGAGATAACTGAAAGCCAGCAGCATCACCATGAAAGCATCGACAAAGAACCAGCCATATCCCAACACGAAAATATGACTGAGAATCACGGCAGTCATCCAGACAACAGTCAATCCCGTTCCCAATCTGGCTGTCTTCGGGATCAGGAGCAGAACCGCCACCACAGTCTCGAACACCCCTGACCCTAGCCGAAATACCGGCTGAGATACCAACCCGTGGACAGCTTGCGACATCTGCGTGAACAAGGCCACGGAATCTGGCACTCCTGCAAACTTGAGAAAGATGGCGGCATACAGAAGGTTCACGGACACGAACATGCGAATTGCGAATAGTGCGAGTCTCTTGCCCATATAATCTTGCCTCCTAGACCACCTCGAATCGGCCAATGCTTCGCGAAAGGTAATGCTCATTTCTGTGTCTTCATGAACTGACCTACAAGCGCCGCAATTTCATCTGCTTTGGTATCAAGAGCGAAATGGCCGGCGTCGAGAACGTGAACCTCAGCGTTCCGTACGTCCCGGTGATAGGCTTCCGGTTCCGAAAGGTCGAATGAGG
>Ga0134124_10000903_pt1 | contig 23818 bp, 25 predicted proteins | sample KB304_FD_96880 | JGI IMG/M metagenome (GOLD analysis project Ga0134124, IMG submission 96880) | Terrestrial soil microbial communities without Nitrogen fertilizer from Kellogg Biological Station, Michigan, USA - KB3-0-4 | ecosystem: Environmental > Terrestrial > Soil > Unclassified ... | reverse complement strand
GCGGACCAGTCCGGAGTTTATTCGACCTGATTGTCTTGTCGCGGGGTCGTTGGGGCCGTTATCGCGGGGTCGTTGGGGCCGTTATCGCGGGGTCGTTGGGGCCGTTATCGCGGGGTCGTTGGGGCCCCGCCCCCAACTCCTTCCCCAACTCCTTCCCCAACTCCTTCCCCAACTCCTTCCCCAACTCCTTCGAGTCGTCGCTTTGATCTCAGGAGTTGGCTCGGGGTTTGGCTCCGCCGACACGTCGGGCGGCGTATGAACAAGTGGGCGACGAGCGCCGAATTCGTCAGGCCTCGGCGCCGTGGCACTTCTTGTACTTCTTGCCGCTCCCGCACGGGCAAGGGTCGTTCCGGCCGACGCGCGGCTCGGTGCGACGAACCGGGGGGCCCTTCAGCTCCTGGCCGTCGACGAAGTACCACTTGCCGTCTTCTTTTTTGAAGGTGGCGCGTTCGCGGTGGTCGATCTTCATCTTTTGCAGCTTGTAGCTGGCGACGAATTCGACCTTTCCCTCGCTGTCGGCAGCGGTGCCGCCCTCGGTAGACAAGATTTCCAAGCCGAGCCACTCGGAATTTTTGGCCCAGGCCTCGGTGTTGGCGCGGTCGACCTCGCCGGCCGTCTTTGGCTCGTGCGACGCAATCACGAAATCGACGTCGTGGGTGGCGTACGCGGTGTAACGCGCGCGCATCAGCTCTTCTGCAGTCTCGGCCTGGCGCTTACCGCTCAGGATCGGACCACAACACACCTCGAGGGACTCACCTTTTCCGCAGGGACACGCCACTATCAGCCTCTTTTTGCTATTCCGGAACGCGTTTCGGAGCGCCCGCGTTTAGCACCCTTCGCACGGGACCGCACGGGGCTTTCTTCAGCGGCTCAGGCGCTCCAGCAATTTCGCGTGAATGCCGCCGAACGCGCCGTTCGAGAGCAGTGCGACGACGCTGCCAGGGGCTACGTTCAGCGCCAAGTAGTCGACGATGGCGTCGACACTCGGCAGCGCTCGGGCGGCCTTGCCGCGAGCATTCAAGTCGTGCGCGAGTCGGCCGAGGTCGAGCGCCTCGTCGGGGGAGAGGTTCGAACGGCCGAGCGGAGCCAGCAGCACTTCGTCAGCGCTCTCGAAGGCGCGAGTGTATTCGTCTTGGTGCATGCGACGACACGCGGTCGCGCTGCGCGGCTCGAAGACCGCGAACAACTTGCCCGCCGGGTGTCGGCCGCGGAGCGCCGCCAGCGTCTCTTGCACCGCCGTCGGATGATGCGCAAAATCGTCGTACACGAAGCTTTCGCGCGGCGTACCGATCAGATCCTGACGGCGGCGAACGCCCTCGAAACGCGCTAGCGCCGGGCCGATATCGGCGATTCGGGCGCCATAGCCTTGTGCGGTCGCGCCAATAGCGGCAAGCGCGTTTTTGAGATTGTGCCGGCCAGGTACGGTCAGCGCGAGGCGACCGCACGACACGCCGCCCGCGTACAGATCGAACCGCGTGCCCGCTTCGTCCATTTGTGCGGGAGCCGCTAGCCAATGGGGAGGCTTGCCGTGGGTGTCTTCGCCCTCGAGCGCGAACCACGCGACTGTCGCGCGCGCGTGTGCGTCGACGACCTTCACCACCTGCGGGTCCGCGGCGTTGGCGACGATCAAGCCGCCTTCGGGGACCAGCGTCACGAACTTGCGGAAGGCGTCGAGGTAGCTGTCGAGATCTGGATAGATGTCGACGTGGTCGTGCTCGATCGACGTCAGGATCGCGATCTCCGGGCGGTAATGTAAGAACTTTGCCGTCTTCTCGAAGAAGGCCGTGTCGTATTCGTCGCCTTCGATCACGAACGGCGCTTTGCGCAGCGGGCGATCGCCCAGCGAAAGCCGCGGTTTGCCCGCGCGTGCCGCGCGAAAGCTGCGTGGAAAATTCTTGGGTAGGCCGCCGATCAGAAATCCTGGCGCAAACCCGCACGCCTCCAGCAAGTGCGCTGACATGGCGGTGGTCGTGGTCTTGCCGTGCGTGCCGGCGACGACCAGCGGCGAGCAGCCGTCGAGGGCGAATTGCGCCAGGGCGCCGGCGATGTGCGTGTAGGGTAGGCCTCGCTCGATGAGCGCGAGCACCTCCGGGTTGTCCTTGCGGCACACGTTGCCGACAATGGTGAGAGCCGGCGCGGGTTCGAGGTGCTTCGGATCGAACCCGCGCAGGCAGCGCACTCCCCAACTTTCCAGCGCTGGGCCCATCGGCGGGTCGAAAGCGACGTCGCTGCCGGACACTTGGTGGCCAAGCTCAGTCAATAGGCCTGCCAACGCGCCCATGCCCGTGCCTGCGACCGCTACGATGTGGATATGCATGAAACCCGTTCATCCGCCTGAGTTGATGGATGCCTATTGGACGAGGCGTCCTATTGGCACAGCCGGGGGCACGCTGCTAGCTTGCCGGTCCGCGCTCGCTCGCGTCGTTCTCTCATGAAAATCATCGACAAGCTCTCGGCGAAAACCCCCGCCTTTTCCTTTGAGTTTTTCCCGCCGAAGGATCAAGCGGGAGTCGATCGTTTGTTCGAGACGGTTGCTCGCTTGCAGGCGTACGAGCCTGCGTACGTGTCGGTGACGTACGGAGCCGGCGGCAGCACGCGCCGGCTCACGGTCGATCTGGTGACGCGCATCAAACGCGAGGTGGGGCTCGAGGCCATGGCCCACCTGACCTGCGTGGGCGGCACTCGCGACGAGATCAGCAGCGTCCTCGATCAGCTGCAAGAAGGCGGCATTCACAACGTGCTCGCGCTGCGCGGTGACCCGCAAAAAGGCGAGTCTGCCTTCGTGAAGTCCGAAGGGGGCTTCGGATACGCTTCGGAGCTGGCCGCGTTCATCCGCGGACGCTATGACTTTTGCTTGGCAGGGGCCTGCTATCCGGAGAGCCACCCCGAGTCGCCCTCGCCCGCGGAGGATCTGGAGAACCTCAAGCACAAAGTGCTGGCCGGAGTCGACGTGCTGGTGACCCAGCTGTTCTTCGACAGTAGCGACTATTTCTCGTTCGTCGCTCGGGCGCGAGCCGCCGGCATCCAGGCGCCGATCATCGCTGGCATCATGCCGATCACCAATCTCTCGCAGGTCAAACGCTTCACGGCCCTGTGTGGCGCCAAGATCCCGCAGCCGCTGCTCGCCCGCTTGGAGTCCGCCGGCGACAACCTGGCTCGCATTCAACAGATCGGCGTCGAGCACGCGACCGAGCAGTGTCGCGAGTTGATCGAAGGAGGCGTGCCCGGCATCCACTTCTACACGCTGAATCGCTCGCCAGCGACGGTCGAAGTGCTGGAGCGTTTGCGCGCTTGACGAGCAGCGAGGGGCGCTCGGCGTGGCGCGCGGCCCGCTGGCAGCGCTCATTTGCGAATCACGATTTTCGTCTTTTCGTTGCCCGCGAGCGGTGCTGAAAGTCCGTGCCAACCTTCGGGCAGCTGGGGCGTCACCCATTGGTAAACCCGCTCCGCATCGGCCGGTGACAGTTCGATCGCGCCCGCACCATGATCGACCCCGAAGCGATCGTGCCAATACGCACCGTACAGCTGCAAGCCGGAAGAAAGCGTGATGCCCCAAGGTGCGTCGAACAGCTCGAAACTCTCGGCAAATGAGTTTGCTGCGCGCGTGGCGAGCGTGACCTCTTTGCCCGTGATCTCGAAGGCGCCGAACCATTTGTCGCCTTCCGCTTGGTGCGCGTCGCGATTCACGCTGCACAGCGTGACGAACAGCGGCCGCCGGCCCTCATACAGCGTGAACGTGCCGGTGACGACACTCACGTCGATCCAACGCTGGCTCCCCTGAGCGAAGTCGGGGAAGGTATTGCGCTGTTGTACGACCAACACGTCGCGGTGACGCAGCCAATGGCCGTCGCTGGTCGCCCAATACTTCACTTCACCCACGCTGTGGTAGCGGCCGGTCAAATGCACGACTTCGTGATAGTCGAGCGGATCGACCTTGCGGCTCGTATCACCCTCTAGGTTGAAGGCGTGCACGCCGCGTTTGACCACGAACGCGAACGGCAGATCGTCCTTCTTCGTCAGCTCCACGCCGTGGAACGTGGACGGCGCGGCGGCCTCCAGATCCTCGGCCTTGACGAAGCGGCCACTGGTCAGCAGGGCCAGACGCTGCGTGGCTCCTTCTGGATCACGCGCAGACCAGGAGCCGACGACAGCCATGCCCGCGCGCCGCTTCAACTTGCCGACCTCGCGCACGGCGTCGTCGTGCGCGGGGTCTCGTTCGAAGATCGGGGTCTCCAGGCGAGTCCGCGCGTAGGCGTACGGCAGCGGTTGCTCCAGGTTCGGGGTGAGCGCCATCGCCGCCAATGTGGGGTGCGCCATGTCGAGCGTCGCGCTCTCGGTGGCACAAACGAAGCCGCGTGGACGCACCGGGTACCAACCCCCACCGCAGCCGCGACGAGAGTACGGCTCCGCGGCGCGCGCTACTCGCGCTCCCGCGTGCAAGTAGCCGAGTTGCCGCGCGCCGCTGGCTGGTCGTTCCAACACGGGCGTGACGTTGGCGACCGCACCCAGCTGGGGGCCGTTGGCTGCGGGTTCCGGCACATCGGGGACGCTGTCGTCTTCGGCCGCGGCCTTCGACAAGCTGGGTCCGTCCTGATGGTGCGAACCGCACGCACTGAGCAGCAGCGCCAAGGGCAATGCGATGCCGCGGACGCGGCGCACACCGGGCGAGTCGAGCATCGGGGCCATACCTAGGCGGTTGCCACGATCCTGCGTCCTGGGGCAAATTTTCAGCCGCGGTCTTCAGCCGCTCGCAGCAGGTGCAGTAGGCCTTGTAAGGCCGCCTGAGCGAGCGCGCTGGGCGCTGGCTGCGGCGCAAATGTCTGCCCGGGAAATCCCGCATCGAGGCTGGCCAAGCGCCACGCGAGACCGGCGGCGTACGCTTCGGGAGCGGCGGTGAAGTAGCCGCCTTCTGCCAGAGCGCGCGTGAAGCCGGCGCTATCGCCCGCGCGAGCGGCCGCCACGGCATCCGGATAGCGCGTGGCCAAGAGCCTCACGTAGTCGAGGGCGCCTGCTTCCGGGTTCTCGTATGCGCGGAAGCGCGCATGGACCTCGCGCCTCGTGGCTCCGTGACCCTCGATAGTTGGAAAGACCTGCCCGGGCGCAGCGGGGGCGGCCTTGATTCCGGCGAAGTTGTGACCAGGCATGCTGCGTCCGGCGTCGGTTTCGAGCGCCCAATGTGCGGTGAGCAGTGCGCTGGTGCGCGGGTTTGGAAGAATACCTATGACCGTCGTCCAAGCGTTACTCAGCAGGGTTCGCGCTTCGGGCGCGCTCAGCCGTGGCGATGCGCTGCGAGACAGGAACGCGCGGAATGAGCTCTGCGGCGTTGCCATTGAGGCTGGATTCGACAGGTCGCGCGCTGCGTTGGCTTCGATTCGCATCGAACATCATCGGTCGGCGCGCGAGCGAGTTGTGTATCCCGCGTCATGTCGGCATCCGTCATCGACGCCCAAACTCGAGCCCGACCGGGCGGCCTGAGTCGACTCCGTGGAGGCGCGCCTTCGCGTCGCGATGCGATCAGTATATCATCGTGTTGAATATCAACACCATCAGTGGTTCATGTCTGCACCCGGAGTGAGAAGAAATCGCCTTCCCTTGCCAAGCATCTTCGGAAGGGAAGTGCGCCGGCGTCGCGTCGCGCTCGGGCTCACGCTCGAGCAACTAGCGGAACGATCCGGTCTCACCCCGAACTATATCGGCACCGTTGAAAATGGTCGCCGGGATCCATCCTTGAGTACGGTCATGTCGCTCGCGGTTGGCCTCGGTGTGCCCGCGGGCGAACTCGTCGGTGGTGTCGCCGAGCTGGGACCGGTCGCGATCGAAACCGCGCGCCTGGTCGAGAGCGCACCACCCGAGCTACAGACCGCGATCCTCGAACTCGCGCGCGCGATCACGAAGCGGCGGCGCTGAGGCGCGACTAGGCTGCGGCCGACTCCTGGAAATCGCGCTCCAACTGCTGCGACGCGCCAGCGGGGTTGACCTCGAGGCCTGAGTGTCCGAGATCCGGTACGCCTATGAATCGATTGCCTCTTCTGTGTGCCCTGCTCGGCTTCAGCTCGCTCACTGGCCTGGCACACGCCGAGTCCTCGGACACCGCTTGGGACGGTGGCTACAAACAGCTCGCGACTCGCCGCTCGGGGTTCGTCATCGGGCTGGGCGTCGGATTGTCCGGTGGCAGCGCCTACGGCTACCCGAACGAGCTCGCGAAGCTGGGTGACCCGACTTACGAGCGCAAGACGGGCGGCGCCTTTGGCGGCGTCAACCGCTTGTGGTTCGGCGGCGCGCTCACCGACTACTTGGTTTTCGGTTTGGGCATCGTCGGCACGGGCATGAAGCACGACGAAACTTCGGCGGCGGGTAGCGCCTTCATCTTTCACGTCGAAGGCTACCCGCTGTTCTACCGCGGCGGAGTCTTTCGCGACTTGTCGCTGTTCGGTGACTTCGGCGCCGGTGGCATGAAGATCAAGGGCGACAATCGCCAAGAGGCCGACGGCGGTTTGATGAGCGTGATCGGCTTCGGCGCAGGTTACGAGGCCGTGAGTTTCTGGAGGTTCAAGTTCGGCCCGGCCGTGGAGTACTGGCACTGGTGGAGCCAGACCATGACCATGAACAGCGTGGCCTTGGAAGCGCGCCTCACGTTCGTCGGCGGACCGTAATCCGCCGACCGATCAGCAAGAAATGGCTGGCCTTGGCGCCAGGATGACGCGCCACGCGCCGCACCTCGACGGCGAAGCCGCACTGGGCGAAGCGCTCGGCAAACGCCGGCTCTTCACCTGCCGACCAATACACGGCCGTTCCGCCGCTCTTCAACGCGCGATGCACGGCCGAAAGCCCCGAAGCTCGATAGAGCCGCGCGTTGCCGGCCGTGTTCATGCTCGTGGTCTGATTGTCCGCGTCGAGCATGATGGCGTCGAAACGCGCCTGACTCTGCTCGATCACGCGCTCCACGTCGCCGATCACGACTTGCGTGCGCGCGTCGGCCAGGGCCGGGGCGGCCAACGCGTAAGCCCGGTTCTGATTCCAAGCCACGATCTCGGGCAGCAGCTCTGCGACGAGCACGCGTGCGTCGCGCGCGAGTGTCGCGAGCGCAGCTCGCAGCGTGAAGCCGAGCCCCAGGCCGCCGATCAACACCTGAGCGCCTTTCACGCTGCGAAGCCGCTCACAGGCGACCACGCCTAACTGCTCTTCGGAGTGCGAATGGCGGCTGGACATCAGTTCGCGACCATTGACGCGGATCGCGTACGTCCCGTCGTGCTCGGCGAGCGACAGCTGACTGCCATCGGGCGTGGTCGTTTGCTCGAGCAGCGTCCACCTCTTCAAGCGTTTGCTCTCCCGCCTGCTAAGTCGAACGACGGCCGCTGACGACGCGCTCGACGCCGGCGAGGTCCTTACTGCGCGCGATTTGGCTGAAACCGGCCTGTTTCAGCAATTCTTCGACCGCTGGGGCTTGGTCGAAGCCGCCCTCCAACGCCAGCAGCCCGCCCGGGCTCAGATAGCGCGTTGCCGCGCCCACGAGGCGACGGGTGACGTCCAAGCCGTCGGCACCGCCGTCGAGCGCCAAGCGCGGTTCGAAGTCGCGCACGTCGGCATCCAGCCCGGCAATCTCGTCACTCGGGATGTACGGCGGGTTGGCGGTGATCAGTTCGAACTGCGCGCCCTCGGGCAGCGCGGCGAATAGGTCACCCTCGAGCACGGCCACGTTGTGTACCACGCCGGCGCGCTGCACGTTTTCACGCGCCACGGCGGCTGCATCGGGCGAGAGATCGACCGCCGTGACGCGCCAGGTCGGACGCTCCTTGGCAAACGCGATCGCGACGCAGCCCGAGCCGGTGCACAAGTCCAACATGCGGCCGTACAAGTGCTGCTCGCGCGTCCCGTGCAGCGCTGTTTCGACCAGGATTTCGGTGTCTGGGCGCGGGATTAGCACGCGCCGGTCGACGCGCATCGGCAGCGCAAAAAATTCGCGCCGCCCCAAGATGTAGGCGATGGGTTCGGACGCGCGGCGGCGCTTGATGAGGTCACGATAGCGACTCAGTTCGTCGTCTGCGAGTGGGCGCTCGGCCTCCACGATCAGCTTGATGCGATCCAATCCGAGCGCTTCGCCGAGCAAAAGCTCGGCGTCGAGCCGTGCGCTCTTGTTGCCGCGACGTTTGAAGTCATCGGTGGCCCAAGCGAGCACGCGCCGGATCGACCATGGCTCTGAGTTCGGTTCAGTCACTGGAGGGGTCGAGTGCAAGGCGTCAGGGAGCAGGAGTTTCGGGGTTCGTCGCAGCCGCGCCGGCGACCGGCAAGCAGGCGATCTCGATGCAGGTCTTCGGGGCGGGCTTCAGCGCGGGGTCTGGGTACCACGCAGGCCGATAGAACGAGAGCGAATCCGTGGTCCAGACCAGTCTGGCGTCCGCATATAGGCAACCTTTGACGGGCAGAACGGGGCGGCCGTCTTGCCACTCCCAGCGTCCCCCGGTCCAGTCCCAATAGCCGTCGCGCCAGACGCAGGCGCCGCTCGAGCCATGGGAAATTCGGATTTCCTCGATTTTTGCGGGTGGCGGTGGGTAGTCGACTTTGACCGGCACGGCCTGCGTGGGTTGAGCGCCGCTCGGCACGGTCAAGAGCTTTGGCCCGCCGCAGGCGGCGAGCAGCAAGGCGACCCCAACGCTTCGGGAGCGAGTCGAGCTCATGGGAACAAGGCCTGCACGATGACGTCTCCGAACAACAGGTATTCCACGGTAGCTAGCGCCAGAAACGGGCCGAACGCCAGTCGGGCCTTGCCCAAACCCGCTTCCGGCTCGAACGCCAGGGGATCACGGGCGATCGCGCGCTCGAGCTCCGCGCGCTCCTCACCTTCACTGCTCTCGAGCAGCGCTTGCAAGTCTTTGCGCTCTTGAATGACCGCTTCGGGCTCGTCGATACGCCCGCGCGCCACGAACACGGCGAGTGCCACGACCGTTGCTTGCACGGCACCGCCGAGCAACGCAAACACCGCGCCCTGCCAGCCGAACCATGCGCCGGCAAGCATCACCAACTTGGCGTCACCGAGTCCCATCCCCGGCAAGCCTCGCAGCTTGCTGTACAAGAAATCGAAGGGCAGCCACACCAGCACGAAACCAATCGCCGCGCCGAGCAGCGCTCCCTGGAAGGTAGCGCCGCGCAGCGGCACGCTCAGAAGTCCGAGCAGCGCGCCACCGAGCGTGATCGAATCCGGCAAATACATGTGATCGAGATCGATGAACGCCGCCGCCAACAGGCCGAGCGCGAGCGCCAAGTCGAGCGAAAACAGCAGCACCACCTGCCACCACGCGGTTTCGTCCGGCAGCTCGAAGATGATTGCGCGCACGATGGCCCAAGCGACCAGGCCACCCAACGCTTCGATCAACGGGTAACGCACCGAGATCCGGATCTTGCAACAGCGAGCGCGCCCGCGCAGCAGCAGCCAGCCGAGCACGGGCAGGTTGTCGTAAATCCGGATCGCTTTGCCACACCCGGGGCAGCGCGAGGGCGGATGAGACAGGCTTTCTCCCCGAGGCAACCGATAAATGACGACGTTCAGGAAGCTGCCGAAGGCAAGGCCTAGGGCGACCGCAATCACCGTGACGAAGGGGCCGGGAAGATCACCGAGCGTGAGCACGCGCGCTGGGTTCTAGCACGCAGCGCGTCTCGCCGTCGAACGGCCGAAATCTACTTGAGCCCGAGATCCTGGCGGATCGCGACCACCATTTGGCAGTGGAAGATCAAGTCTGCTTCGCTCTTTACTTCGGACTGCTGGTTGATGCCGTACGGCCAGAAGTGCTGCGTATCTGCGTGCAGCTCGGTGTAGAGGGGCTTGCTGAGCGTCGCGTTGATGGCGTTCAACTGGGCTGCGGCGTGCTCGCCGGTGAACAAGCCGTTGGCGATGAACGAGCTCCAGTTGGAGGCTTGCCCGATCCCCACCGTGTGCCCAATCTCGTGCATGGCGGTGCGGTAGTCCATGTACGTGGTGTTGGAACCGAAACGAAGCGAACCGTTGATGTTGCCATCTGCGGTTTCGACCGATGGCACGTAGCTCACGCTCAGGCTCTTGGTGATGCTGGTGTAGCAATCATAGTAGGTGATTGCTTTGTCCATTGCGGTCTTGATCTTGTCGTACGCGGTCTGTTCGGTTGCGCTGGGAGAGGCGGACTTGGCGAGCGTGTAGGTGATGTGCCCCGCCCCGGGGCAGCTCGTGCCACCCGCGCCGGCGCTGGCGCTGAGCCCGCCGCCGCCAGCGCTGCCGCCGCGGCCGCTGCCACCGCCGGCACCTTTGCCAGCCGCACCGCCGTTTGCGCTCGTGCCGCCGCCGCCAACCGCGCGGCCGCCGCTGTCACCCGCGCCGGCGCCGCCTGTCGCGAGTCCGCCAGCCTGTCCACCGCTCGCGGAGCCCGCGTTGGCTGACTGAGCGCCGGAACCCGCATGACCCGCGGCGCCGCCTGCGCCTGCAGCAGCAACCTGGGCGGCGCCGGCGCTCGCCACCGCGCCACCCGCACCTTCACCGGCGGAGCCCTCGCCGTCCGTCGTTGGGCCGTCCGTGCTGCTCGAGCAGGCGGCGGAGAGCAGCAGCAAACCAAAGAAGGAAAGGCGGGGGCGACGACTCATTGCGGATTCAGGGTGCTTTCTTGGCGTGGAGGGCGAGCTTGATCAACACGTCGTCTTTGATCAAATCGTCCGGCATACCCGGGTAGACGATCGAGAAATCTTTGCGGTTGATGGCGAATTCGGCATCGACGGACACTTGGTCGGCGTCGATCTTGATTTTGGCGGGGAAGGTGATGCCCTTGGTCACGCCGTGCAGTTCGAGATTACCGCTGACGGTGTGGGTCGCGCCATTTTCACCGCCCGCTTTGATCGCGGTAGACGTGAACTTGGCTTTTGGAAATTTCTCGGCATCGAAGAAGTCCGGGGTCTTCAAGTGGCCTGCGAGTTTGGCCGGTTCGATCGATAGCGATGCGATGTCGATTTCAGCGTTCACGTTGCTCTTGGTCGCGTCCCCGCCGACGACGTTGATGGTGCCGCGAAATGCTTTGAACGAACCATCGTGTTTGGCGCTCACTTTTGCGCCGACGAAGTCTACGGTGGAGCCGTCATTGCTGAATGCATAGCTGACCGCACCCGCGGCCGGGGCGGCGGTGACCGCCTCGGTGGCGCTGGTCACCGTTGCTTGCGTCTTGCCCTTTGCCGGATCGTTGTTGCAAGCCCAGGCGAGGCTGCACAGGCCGAGAGTGAACAGCGAACGAGCGACGAACGTCGATGATGCTTTCATGGGGCGCTATCCTAGCCTGGCGAGCGTGGCGCTAGTCTAGCAGTGGTAAGCTGTGGCGGTTTGCCCCCCCGCGGTCGTTCGTTGAAAAGTCGCCCAGGAAATTACAGGGCACCCAGCAGCAGTCCGAAGCCGAGCGTAAACGACGGCTGATCCAGGGTCACCACGGTTTCGTCGGCCAAGCGCACGCGCGCTGCATCGAAAGCGGCCAGCGTGCCGAGGTCGAGATAAACACCAACCGCGCGGGCGAAGTAGTACGCGCCGCCCACTGACAACGAAACACCGCCCGTGTCGTGTTGGAGGGCCTGCGCAGAGTAGCCCGTTTGGGCCGAGCCGCTCGCGCGGTAATGCAGGTAGTCAATGCCGGCGCGCGCGTTCAATTCCCAGGAGCGGTGCAACTGAACGCGCGCACCGAGCTGTAGAAATAACGTGCGGCGAGAAATCTGCGCCGAGCCGGGCCGACGGTCGAAAGCCAACTCGGTGAGCGACCCTTCAGCGCCGAGCGCGACGAAGCCCCACTTCGGGCCGACCGCGAGCGCCGCATGCGCATTCAGTTGCGGTAGCCCCTGCAGATTTTGCACGAAGGTTGGACCGAGCGCGAGCTCGAGCAGCGGCACGGCTCGGACGGTCGGCGTGGTCGCATCAGGTTCCGCCGGCGCGCGCTCCGTGGGTCGGGGCGCTTTTGGGGCAGCGGGAGGCGCCTTGGGTGTCTGGGGGCTCGGCTTGGGAGAGGGAAGCAGCCGCGCGGCGCGCAGCGCTTCGACCGCGCGTACCGCGATCACTTCGGCGGATACCTCGGGGCCATCGAGGTCGACGCTTTCCACCAGCGGCGCCTGGGCACCGGATGGGAAGACACGCACGACGATCGCGCCGTCTTTCACGTCCAGGCTCAAGCGGTCACTGTTCGTGTCGGGTGCGGCCGAGGCCGCCTCGTCGGCGCTGTGCACCTGCAGATCGAGTCCGACGGCGGAGAGTTCACCGCGAATCAGCACGAGCGCGCGCGTCATGCGCGCGTCCGACGCGTTCGTCGTCACGCTCACTGTCGCGGGCTGATCACTGCCGAGGGCGGGTGCTGAGAACGCAAGTGGCGCGAGCAGAGTCGCGGTTCTGCACCAGAAGCGCCGAGCCCCGAGCATGAATCGGCTATTCCGGCTGCAATACGAGCTGTGCGGATTTCGCGTACGCGCCGCGCGGGTAGCGGGCCAAGTACATGCGCGCCGTGCTCATGGCCTCGGCTTTTTGCCCCGATTTCGAGAGCAACAAGAGCCGGCGGCCCAGCGCCTCACTGGCGTACGCGCCATTGGGAGACTCGGCCAAGTAGCGTGCGAGCCAGCGCAGGGCTTCGCCAGAGTCGCCCTGCTCTTCGTAGCCGCGACCGAGAAAGAAGGCCGCCCCTTGATTCTGCGCGTCGGCCGCGTAGCGCGAGCGCAGGCTTTGCCACGCGCGCAGCGACAGGGCGCGCCGCCCGGTGTAACGCGCTGCGAGCGCTAGCACTTTCAGATCGCCGGCAGACGCGGTGTCGAGCACGCGCTCTCCGCGGGCATCGGCATCACGCATGATGGCCGAGAATTGTCCGGCGTTGAGCAGCGCGTTCCAGTTGGCGCCTTCCGGGCTTCGCGCAGCGACGCTGCTGGGCTTGAGCGCTGCGGGCTTCGGGTCGAGACCCGCGGCTGCCAGCTCGGGGCCGGTAAGCGCTGCAACGGCGGGTTGGCTCGTCGGCGGGGTGACGTGCGCGGCCTCGGGTGCCGCTTCGCGCGTGATCGGCAGGTGTAGTGTCTGGCCGGCGCGCACTTGGCGCGGGTTGCCGTCACCGAGCACGCGCACTTCACCGCTTTGCATGACCAAGGTGAGGCCGTCAGCCCGTGCGCGCCACTCGAGGTCGAACTCCGTTCCGATCACCTGCACCTCGTACGGTCCGGCGAGGAAGCGATAGTTCGTGTCCGGCTCGTGGTGGACGGCGACGTGCAGCCGACCGTCGACCAACCGCGTGAGCGCAGCGCGCTTGCCGAGCAGATCCACGCTGAGCGTGGTGTGGGGGCTGACGGTGAAGCGGCTGCCGTCAGAAAACGCCAAATCAGCCGGTGATTCGTGGGCGTTCAGGTTGCTGCCTTCGGTCGAGAGCCCGTGCGCTTCGTAGCGCAGCGTGGTCCACGCCTGCCAGGCGGGCGCGCCCACGGCGAGTCCCAGTGCAAAAAGGCCCAACGCAAACGCCCAACGCACGCGCGCGCTGCGCACAGGGACACGCAGCGTACGCTGAGCGTATTGCAATGCGTGCCAGGCTCGACGTTTGTCGAAGGGCTCGCGCTCCAGCGCGTGCTCGTTGGCCAAAGCCCGAAAGGCCTCGGTCACCTGCTGCTCGGTGGGTTGGCCGCGCTTATCCGACATTGGGAGGCCCCGAACGCGCGACGAGGTAATCGGCCAGCAGAGCGTTCCGCCGCACTCGCTTCAAGATGTGTTCGTTTGCCCGGCGCACCCGGCGCTTGGCGGTGGACTCGGACACACCCAAGGCTGCGGCAATGTCCGCGACTGGCATGTTCTCGAGTGAGTGCAACACGAAGGCGGCTCGCTCGTCTGGGCTCAGCTCTTCGACGATCCGCCCGAGTTGCAGCAGGGCCGCTTTGGCTTTCGGATCATCCGGCGAGGCTTCACGCTCGGCTTCACGCGGCCAGCCGATGAGCGTGTGCAGCAGCGCGCGCCGCCTGCGCGCGCGAAGTTCGCGACGCGCCACGTTCATGGTGATCGAGACCAGGTAGCTGCGCACCGCGGACGCTTGCCGAATGCGTTGTGCGTTGGCGAAGAAGATCACGAACACGTCACCCGCCAGATCGGCCACTTCTGCGCGCGGACCGAGTGTCTTGGAAAGCAAGCCGTGAACGAGGCGGTGGTACTCGTCGAAGGCGCGCCGCTGCCAATCACCCTCGTTGTTGGTGATTGCTAGATGCAGGTCTTCCTCCCGCTGCGCTGAATGACCAGCGGGCTTCGAAGACAGGTAACGCGCCACAGACGAAGCATACATCATCTATTTGACTTCGTGTTACCTTGGACCATCGTTTGTCTGGATCGCGCAGCAAGGGAAATGTGTCCTCATATCACATACGTCTCGCTTCGCCGGCTCGGCTCGATTGCCGGCTTGGCGAGCTGCGCGCTTTTACAGGCGTGTGGAACTACACCGCTAGACGTCGTCTATTCGGTGGACGTCGCGGCGGTCGCTGACGCGGGAGCCGACGCGCCGTCTGACGCGGCAGCGGGCACAGGCGGAGTAGCGGGTGGCTCGTCGACGGGCGGAAGCGGCGGTGCAGGCGGCGCGGCAAGCGTCGATGCGGGGCGCTGTTTCGTCGTCGCGCCCGGTCGCTATGTGCTCCGCTTGCGCGCCAGTAGTCTCTGTCTGGGACAAGGTGCACCCACGTCCGTCTTTGGAAACCCCGGTTTTTTGCTGAATTTAGACACAGATTGCCGAGACGACGCGCGCACTTGGCAGCTCGTGGCAACGTCGATTCCGAACGTGTTCACATTTCAGAACCAGCAGGTTCAGAACCAGCAACTGTCGCCGACTCTTTATGTGCTCGACGTGCAAATGGCGGCGATTCGCGACGGCACTCCGGTCATCACTTTCGGCGAGAACGGGTACGATAACCAACGCTTCGAGGTGCGCGCCCGGGACGCGTTCGCGTCCGAGTTGCGGCCGCAACATCACCCACAAAGCTGTGTCGGCGCTTCAGCAACGGGCGCCCAAATCACGACTTGCGACCCCAATGACTCGAGTCAGGAGTGGATACTCCAGCTGAGTGCTTGCTTGTAGCGTTGGGCGCTTCGGAAAGCTTCAGTCACGCCGCATGAAATCCGCCTTCATTCGGCGATCTTTGGGGCAGTCGATCTTTTTTGACCCGCGGCGACCCGCTCACGGCTCAGCTATCAATACACCTTCATCTGCCCGCTCAGAATCAGCACACTCATCAGGTACATCAAGCCTTCATAGTAGCGGTTTTCCCCAGTCGGAATCGGCTGTTCCCACACCGCTTCGGCGAGCGCATTCCGGTAGATGCTGGAGGGCGCCGACACGGCCAGCGTGCCGTTGACCGAGATCAGCGCGCGCGCCGGATTCGCGTCCGTCGGAGTGCCGTCCAGGTCGAAGGTCCCGCCGTAGCTGTTGCCCTGCGAGATCGACGAACCGAAGAAGTTGGCCAAGCGACCCGCCACTTCGGCTTGGTCTCGGCCCGCAGTGCCCCAGAGCGCATCGATGCCTAGATTGAGCTGAGTGCGGTATGCCTGTTGAGTGTATCCCGGCGAGCCAGTCACCGTGGTGGCATCGAAATAGCTGCGCATCGGCCACAAGCCGGTGGTGGGGTCGGCTGCCTTGGCCAGCAGCGTGCGCGAGGCGTTCTCCACCGAACTCCAGAACGGCATGCCGGTGGCTTTGCTCCAATACCAATAGGCGGCCGGCATCTGCAAAGACGAGCGAGTGGTGAAGCCCGCGTCCGCGAGCATCGGGTCCTCGCGAACCAAAAATTTTTCGGCGCTGAACGCGCTGCCAATGCCGGCCAAGACGCCGCCGTTTTCGGCTTCTTTGTTCTTGAGCACGTCGAGCAACGCCAGCGCGTCGCTCTCGTAGGGCATATCAGCCGTGCTGTGCCAGCGGGCGTGAGCGAACATCAGCGAGAGCGCGAACAGCTGCATGCCGTAGACGTCGTAGCAATGCACGACCTCGTCTTCGCCGCAGTTCGATGCGAAGTAGCCGGCGGCAGGACCCGAGCTCACGAACAACTTCTTGTGCGGGGCGTACTTGGTGAACAGCCACAACTCGTCGAACTCTTGTTGCTTGTTGAGTTCGACCGTGATCAACATCGCGAGTCCGAGGCCTTCGCTGCGCACGTCGTTGTGTAGGAAATCCACAATCGACGAGCGCCCGCTGCCGTCTTGATCGACCCGGAAGATGGACTCATCCAAAGTTCCGTGGAACAGCTGCTGGAAAGCGTCGTCGAGCTTGTCCGAGATGTCTCGGTCGGATTTCCCGAGCACGCTGCTGAAAACGTTGAGGTAGTCCTGAGAATGGCTGACGGGTCGCAGGGCGCTCGGCGTTTCCTCGTTGCTCGAGTCACTACCGAGTGAATCCAGCGTGTCACCGCTGCAGCCGCTGAGTGCGCCCACCAGGCCCGCGCCGAAGAGCACGGTACGCAGCGCGCGCGGCACCGTCATAGGCCCGCGTAGCTGCGCACTCGCGAAGCGAGCACGCTGTCGGGGTGATGCCTCAAGAACGCCTCGGCTCGCTTCCGTGCGGCGTCGGTCTGGCCACTCTTGGCTAGCGCACCGATGCGCAACACTTCCGCCTCGATCTTCAATCGCCCACGTGGAAAATCGCGTGCGTAGCCGTCGAGCGCGGCCAACGCGCCGGCGGGATCGCCGTGGCCGAGTGAAGTGCGTGCGGCGTCCAGCGCCGCGAGCTCCGCGGTGAGCGGCGGCGCGGAAGTGGGCTTGAGCTCGGAACGCACCGTGCGTCCGCCACGCGCACTAGCCGAGGCTGGAGGTTCGGCGGCTTCGGCGCGCGAGGGGTCGAGCGTTGCGCTCTCGACCGGCGCGGCATTGGAGGGTGCCTTTGGGACCTCGGCCGGGCTCGCCGTCAAAGCGGGAACGGCTGCCGCAGCGACCGTGCGCGGCGCGACTGGTGTGCTGCTCGCGTGCTGCCCGAGGTAGCGCCAAACCGGCAGGGCGACCGCACCGACGAGCAAAACGCTGATCGCCACCTTCGAAAGTGCGGCCTTCGACAAGGTTTTGCCGGTCGCAGCAGCAGCCGGCGCGGCCGAGGGCGCCACGGCCGTCAACCCCAACGCGAGCAAAGTCTTCGCGCGCGTCGAGCCGGAGGCGGTGTACGAACGGCCTGCCTCGAGCAACGCTCGTTCGAGCTCGCTCTCCGGCTTGCTCAGCAATCGCGCTGGTTCGTTCACGAGCCCACCTCGGCGTGAGTCGAGCCGGAAAGCGCGCGCACTCGATCGCGAAAGTCCGCTCGAGCTCGACGAAGCCGTGAGGCCACGGTGCCTTGGGGGATGCGCAAGGTTGCGGCAATCTCGGTCATGCTCAGTTCTTCGAGCTCGTACAGGACGAACACGGTGCGCAGCTCGACGGTCATCTGTTCCAACACTTCATCCAGTAATTCGCGGGAGCGCTTTTGGTCGAGCATCTGCTCGGGCTGCAAGGGTGCTTGAATGCGCAGTTGCGCGTCCGAATCATGCACTTCTCGGCGTCGAGCCAAGGTGCGCCGCGCGTGCGCGGCCATTCTCAATGCGGTTTGCAAGAGGAAGCTCTTTTCGGCGTCTGGGCGGACGTCATCCAGCCGATTCGCGACGGCGATGAAGGTACGCTGCACGTCGTCATCCACTTCCGCTTCGGGGGTGCCGGCGTTGCGCAGAACGCGCGCGACGAAGTCGAGGTAGCGGTCCACCATCGCCCGCAAGCGCGTGTCGCGTTCACTCGGCCGAGTCACGAGATTCAAGGTAGCGGCCGGACCTGGGACAGGCAACCGAAGCGCTGTGGGGTGAACGATGACGACCATTTTCCAGCAGGGAGCCGCTAAACCAGCGACGCGCAGCCTACTATTCCCGCAAACCCCCGGACCGATCACACGTTGTTGCCGATTTCGTCGAATTGTCAGAAAAAACGCAAGGCTACACCTAAAAACGATAGCCCAGTCCGAGCCTCAGCAGAGGCGAGACCACGGGCGTCTCGGTGACCAGTTGTTCGGGCGAGTTCGTGTAGTAGCGATGTCGCACCAGGGGCACCGTCGCCGCGAGCGCGCTCTCGAATACGACTCCGCGGCCGAGCAGGACGGTCATTTGCAAATCGATGCCCGCGCTCCACCAAGCGTGGCTGACCGTTTCCGGGTCGCTGACGCCTCGACCGGTGAGCTCCAGAAAGCCGAGGGTGGCGAGGGCGCAGGGCGCAAACTCCCACGCCCCGCTGTGGTATCGAAACGGGCAAGCGTCCAGAGCCAGCGCACCAAAGCGCGTGCTGTGATCGTCCGGCGCGGTCAAGAGCCCCGTGCCGGCATACATGAGTGACAGTTGCACGGCGCTGCTCGTGCTCGCGTTGGCTCGTCGAAGCAGCATCGCGGACAGCGCGCCGCCCGTCGCATAGCCAGCAGTCTCGACGACCGTGCCGAGAACACTCAACCCCACCTCCAGTTCGAGGTGTGCGCTTGCGACAGCTGGCGGCGGCGCTGCTGGAGGCTGCTCGACAGTCGGCGGTGCGGACACCGGCGGCGCGGGCGGTGGCTTCGGAGGGGGCGCGTCTGGCGGCAATGGCGGGTGCGCCTCCGGATCGAAGGAAAGCGCCACTGTGAACGCGAGCGCTTCGGTCACTTCTTTGCACGTCTCGCCGTCGACGCTGCGTGCCGAGGTTTCGCTCTGGTTCACGACCTGGCGCATCTCGCCGTGAAAGCCGCGATCGCCGCGGGTCACTCGGACATTCACGTCGACGCGCGGTTCGTTGCCATGAGCCTTGCGCACGCGGTCGGTACGAGCCCGCACCGAGTCGTAGAACGCGTCCTGATTCGGGCAACTGGCGGGCGCGTCGTAGTTGACGCGGATCGGCACGGCATCCGTCGCAAGCGCGGCGAGCGCATGAAGAACCGCTGGCAGCGGCAGCGTGAAGAGCACCCGCGCAGACTGACACGACGTCGCTCGTTCGCTCAAGCCGAGCGCGCGCGGAGCGCCCCGCTCGGCCGGAATTCAATCGAACGCGCCGCGCAGCGAGCCCCCGCGGGGCAAGTCGAGCCGCAGATCGAGAAAGCTTCAGAGTAGCTTTATTCCGCCCCCGCGGTGGGCTACTTTTCCTGATCAACCCATGAGCGACTCACACAACCCGTACGCAGCGCCGAGCGCCGACACCGACTTCGAACGACCGCGTGGCGGTTCGGAAGACGGCGTACATCGTGATGGCTTGTTTCTCGTCATCCCGGCGCACGGCGCCGCTCTGCCGGCGCGCTGTGTGGTGTGCAATGCCCCGGGCCAGGCTCGCCTCGTCCGCAAGCTGTACTGGCATCCACCGGGTTACTACGTGCTGATCTTCATCAGCGCTCTCGTCTACGTGGTCGTGGCGATGATCGTACGCAAGCGCGCGCACTTCGAGCTCTGGCTATGCGACCAGCACGCTCGCCGTCGACGCAATGGCCTGTGGCTCGGCTGGCTCGGTTCGATCGTATGTTTCGGCGCCCTGATGGCAGCCGCTGGTTCGAACACCAACTCGGCGATCCCCTACTTACTCCTCATCTTCGCCTTCGTCGGAAGTCTAGTCGGCGGAATCCTGTTGACGCGTGTGGTCTCTGCACATCGCATCGACAAGCATCGAGCTTGGCTGCGCGTTGGGCGTCCCTTTCTGGATTCCTTCTAGTCCTCTAGTCCTTTTAGTTTGCTAAACTCGCTGAGTGCCCATCTCACGTCCGGTCGCCGCTGCTCAAACCATCCCCTGGCGCGGTGACATCGCGGCGAACCTCGGCGAGCACGTGCGCTTGATTGCGCTCGCCGCCACGCGCGACGTCGGTTTGTTGGTTTTTCCCGAGCTATCGCTGACCGGCTACGAACTCGACCTCGCGCCCCAGCTTGCGTTCTCGGAGCAGGACGCTCGTCTCGATCCGCTGCGTGAGTTGGCGCTTTCGCGCGGCATCACGCTGGTCGTTGGCGCACCGGTCCGCGTCGGCGAGCGCTTGCACATCGGCGCGTTCATCGTCTCCGCGCAGGGCTCGCTCGATCTGTACACCAAGCAGCGCCTCGGCGCGTTCCCGCCCGAGGTCAACCCCGGAGGCGTCGTGCCGCCCGCCGAGGCGAGCGTGTTCGAACCAGGGGATCGCGATCCGCTCTTCAGCTACGCCGCCGATCGCACGGCGGCGATGGCTATCTGTTCAGACATCGGCAATCCAATGCACGCTAGCCACGCCGCAGATCGAGGAGCCACCTGCTACCTCGCCAGCATGTTCGTGATCCCTTCGGATTACACCTCCGATACCGCGCGGCTCGAAGGCTATTCCCGTCAGCACTCGCTGAACGTCATTTTCGCGAACTACGGCGGACCGAGCGGCGGACTGCCCTCGGCGGGTCGCAGCGCGATCTGGTCTGCGCAGGGCAAGCTCTTGGCGCAACTCGAGCCGAGTGGCTCCGGGCTCGCCGTGGCGCTCCTCTAAATTTTTATGGGGGTTGATGGTCACGCGTTACGGCGCACGTCGGCACAGCCTTCGGCGTCGCGGACCACTTTCCATGAGGGGAAACGAGCGCGTCCTCGAATAGAAACAGGTCACTTCTAGTCTACGGGTATCACCCCAGTTAGGGCGCGCTCACGTCTGTCGATCGAGGAACAATCGAGGCATACGTGCGCCTTTCTTTCACGGATACACGGCCAAGGAGTACCCCATGGATACGCTTATCAAGGTTGACCTCGCCGCCCCCGCCACGGATCACGATGTTATCCACAACCGCTGGCATCCCGACATCCCGATCGTGAGCTGGGTCGAGCCCGGCGCGCAATTCCGCGTCGAGTGCATCGACTGGACCGGGGGTCAGATCAAGAACGACAATTCGGCGACCGACGTCAAAATCGTGGACCTGAGCAAGGTGCACTACTTGAGCGGGCCGATCGGCGTGAAGGGGGCCGAGCCGGGTGATCTGCTCGTCGTCGACATCTTGGACGTCGGCGTGCTTCCCGAATATCAATGGGGCTTCACTGGCATTTTTGCCAAGGAAAATGGCGGCGGCTTCTTGACCAACCACTATCCCGAGGCGCGCAAGGCCTGCTGGGATTTTAGCGGTATTTACGCCAATTCGCGGCACATTCCCGGCGTCGAGTTCGCGGGCATCATGCATCCGGGGCTGATCGGCTGCTTGCCGTCACACGAGCTGCTCGCCACCTGGAACAAGCGCGAGAAAGCGTTGTTCGATACCAATCCGGAGCGCGTGCCCGCGTTGGCCACCTTGCCGTTCGCCGCTACTGCACACTTGGGCCGGATGCCCAAGGGCAGCGTAGCGGCAGCGGCCGCAGAAGCCGCTCGCACCGTCCCACCTCGCGAGCACGGCGGCAATTGCGACATCAAGAACCTCACTAAGGGCTCGACCTGCTACTTCCCGGTCTACGTCAAAGGCGGCGGCCTCTCGATGGGCGACATCCACTTCTCCCAAGGTGATGGCGAGATCACCTTCTGCGGCGCCATCGAGATGGCTGGCTACCTCGATCTGCGCGTGAAGATCATCAAAGGCGGCATCGCCAAGTATGGGATCACCAACCCCGTATTCAAGTCCAGTCCGCTCGAACCTACATACTCGTCGTACATGATCTTCGAAGGGATCTCGGTGGACGAAAGCGGCACTCAACATTACTTGGACGTGCACATCGCGTACCGACGCGCTTGTTTGAATGCCATCGAATACCTGAAGAAGTTCGGCTACACGGGCGCCCAGGCCTACGCCATCTTGGGTACTGCGCCGGTCGAAGGTCGGATCAGCGGCATCGTCGATATCCCCAATGCTTGTGCAACGTTGGCGATTCCGACCGAGATCTTCGACTTCGACATCACGCCCTCTGCCGCGGGTCCTTCGGCCAGTTCGGTGCCAGCAGGCGCGGACCTCGCCGTCGTGACTTGAGCGCTTCGCGCTTCAACGGCTTAGCCGGCGATCGACTTAGCCGGCGCAAACGGGAGTCTTCGTTTGCGCCGGCCTTTCTCAACTTCTTTTCAAGCGTACGGACGACGAACGGATCCTCATGCCCATCTACGAATTCGAGTGCACTGATCACGGTAGCTTCGAGCTCTCGCGGCCCATCGCGCAAATGCGCGAGCCGGCAGCTTGTCCCGATTGCGGGGCCGCTGCCAAACGCTTGCTCAGTGCTCCGAACTTGGCGACGGGCTCGGCCATCGGACGGCGCGCGGCCGCCGTCAACGAACGGAGTCAGCATGAACCGCGCATCGTGCAGCGCGAGGCCCCGCGTTCCAACGGCGAGCCCGCCGCGCGCGCGGTGCATTCCGCACATGGCGGCTATCCGTGGGCCATTGGCCATTGATCATCGCGCCGCGCGCGGGGTTCAAGCGGACAAGCGTCGATACACCTCGGCCAATCGCTGCGGTAGGTTCTCGGGCTGATCGAGCAAGAAGTAGTTCTTTGCGCCGAAGATGCGCGCGACGCTCGTTTCTGTGTTCGCGTCGAGCCCCAAGCAAAAGCTGAGCAGGCCCAGGTCTCGATTGCGGTAAGTCGCCTGTTTGGCGTCAAAAAGCAGGTACTTCGCGTCGTGCACGTCAATGTCCGACGGTTCGCCGTCGGTCACGACCAAGAGCAACTTGCGCGGCGCCCGACGTGCCGAGAGCGCTCGCCCGGCGTGGCGAAGGGCCGTGCCCAGCCGAGTCGACAGCTGAGCGCGCATGCCCGCGAGCCGTGCGCGCGTGTGTTCGTCATACGGGTCGTCGAAGTCCTTGAACCGGTAGTAGCTGACCTCGTGTCGCCCGTTCGAGCAGAATCCGTGAATCGCCCAGTCGCTCGTTGCCGTGCTGAGCGAGGCCGCCAAGAGCGCCGTGGCGCTGTGCGCGAGCTGGAGCAAGCTCGACCCGCCAGTGGCTGCGGCCGCGTTGAGCGATTCGGATAGATCGAGCAACAAAAGCAGAGCTGGGGGCTCGACCCGAAAGCGGACTCGGCGGTACACGCGTGGGTCTGGAGGTGAGCCGCTGTTCCGCGCCACCACCGCTGTGACTGCGGCTGGTAGGTCGACCCGATCTCCATCGAGTAGTCGACGCAGTCGCTCCGGCTGCCGATTGACGATGCGCAAGGCCGCGCGTTCGAGTCGTCGCCGGGCGCGCGCGTCGCGCGTCGCGCTCAGCGGCGCTGCCTCCGTCGAGCCCGGCGAGTGTTCCAGAATTTTGCAAAAATCAGCGCGCTCGCGCTGAATCAGGTAGTCCCATTCCGGATAGAGCGTGGCCCGTGGCTGCTCGCTGGTCGTCACGAGATGCATGGCCGACTGCCGCTCGCTCCCTTGATGTTCGAGCGTCGGCGACGGCTGCGGCTCGCGATCGTGGCGTTGCTTCTGTGTCGGGGCTTCACTCTCGACGCGGCGAACGCCTTCCGACTCGAACTCTGCGCCGTCTTCGGTCGATTCTTGCTCGAAGTGCCATAGGCCTGTGTGGTCGTCTCGGTATGCGGGCTCCACGACATAGTTCTTGGCGTCGAACTGCACGCGCATTTGCCCGAGATCATTACCGAGTGCGCCGCCGATCCGCCGGCACAGCTCGGCGTCGTGCCAAGTGGCGCGCGCTTCCAAGAACGACTTTCGCCCCTTGCTCACCCAAGCATCGTCATCGAGATAAGCGTCGTCGTGTAGCGCCCGCGCAAGACGGGCCAAGAGCGACAAGCTGGTCTTGGCGCCGTCTGCACGCGCTTGGTGGTACGGAGCCCACAGCCTCGCGAGTCCTGGGTAGTGAGCGATGGCCAAGCGTTCGACGCGCGCGTCCTCGAGCAGCGAGACAATCGCGATTTGCGCGGGTTTGAGCGACTTGATTTCAAAGCGCGGCGCCCCGAACCGAAGATGAGCCGAGAT
>Ga0134124_10000902_pt1 | contig 23854 bp, 23 predicted proteins | sample KB304_FD_96880 | JGI IMG/M metagenome (GOLD analysis project Ga0134124, IMG submission 96880) | Terrestrial soil microbial communities without Nitrogen fertilizer from Kellogg Biological Station, Michigan, USA - KB3-0-4 | ecosystem: Environmental > Terrestrial > Soil > Unclassified ... | reverse complement strand
CGGCGCTGGTGCAGGTCACGCAGCGCGTGATCTACCTCGAGGACGGCGACGTGGCCGAGGTGACGCTGACCGGCGTCACCATCGCCGACGCCAAGGGCAACGCCATGCAGCGCCCGGTCCACGTGTCGCAGCTATCCGCGGCGGCGGTGGAACTCGGCCAGTACCGCCACTACATGCAGAAGGAAATCTTCGAGCAGCCCATGGCGGTGGCCAACACCCTGGAAATGGTCACCGGCGCGCAATCCATCTCGCCGCAACTGTTCGGCGCCGAGTCCGAGGCCGTGTTCCGCGACATCGACTCGGTGCTCATCCTGGCCTGCGGCACCAGCTTCCACGCCGGCATGGTGGCGCGCTACTGGCTGGAAGGCGTGGCCGGCATCCGCTGCAACGTCGAGATCGCCAGCGAATACCGCTACCGCGACTCGGTGCCCGACCCCCGGACGCTGGTGGTGACCATTTCGCAGTCGGGCGAGACCGCCGACACCCTGGCCGCGCTGCAGCACGCCAAGGCCATCGGCAACAAGTACTCGCTGTCCATCTGCAACGTGCCCGAGTCGGCGCTGGTGCGCGCCTCGGGCCTGCGCTTCCTCACCCGCGCCGGCCCCGAGATCGGCGTGGCCTCGACCAAGGCCTTCACCACCCAGCTCGCCGCGCTGGCGCTGCTGACCATGGTGATCGCCAAGCTGCGCGGGCGGCTGTCGCGCGAGCGCGAGGAGGAGCTGCTGCATGCGCTGCGCCACCTGCCGGTGGCGCTGGAGCGGGTGCTGCACATCGAACCGCAGATCCGCATGTGGGCCGAAAAATTCGCCCAGCGCCACCACGCGCTGTTCCTCGGCCGTGGCATCCACTACCCCATCGCCATGGAAGGCGCGCTGAAGCTCAAGGAAATCTCCTACATCCACGCCGAGGCCTACGCGGCGGGCGAACTCAAGCACGGTCCGCTGGCGCTGGTGGACAAGTACATGCCGGTGGTGGCCATCGCACCCAAGGACGCGCTGATCGAGAAGCTCAAGTCCAACCTGCAGGAAGTGAAGGCGCGCGGCGGTGAACTGCACGTGCTGGCCGACCAGGACACCAAGCTTACCGACGGCGAGGGCCTGCACGTCATCCGCATGCCCGACCACGCCGGCCTGCTCTCGCCCATACTGCACACCGTGCCGCTGCAGTTGCTGGCCTATCACGCGGCGCTGGAGCGCGGCAACGACGTGGACAAACCGCGCAATCTGGCCAAATCGGTGACGGTGGAATGACGCTGACCGTTTCGCCCCACGCGGCCGAGGTCCTGGACGCCTATGCCGCGTCCGCCGGATTCCGGCGGCTCAAGGTGGCGGGCGTCTACGATCAGACGCTGGCGCCGTTGTACGCCAAGCGCACCGAGCGCGAATACACCATCGCCCTGCGGGTCGAGGCGCGGCATTGCAATTTTCAGGGCATTCTGCACGGCGGCGCGCTGGCCACGTTTGTCGACATGTCGCTGGGCAAGGCTGTGGGCGCCATCACCGGGCCCGTGCCGTCGGTGACCTCGTCGCTGTCCATCGATTACCTGGGCACGGCCGCGCCGGGCGACTGGGTGGAGACCACGGGCCGGGTGCTTCGCGTGGGCAAGCGGCTCATCGTGGCCGATTGCCTGGTGCACAAGGGCGGCGACAAAGGCGAGCCGGTGCTGATGGCGCGGGCCGATGCCACGTTCGCGCCCGTGAAACGGAGGAGCTGACCATGACCGAAGCGTTGCGCGAACTGCGCGAGCAGATGGAAGCGCGCTACAACGTGGCGCGCGTCGAGGCCGTGGAACTGGGCCGCGTGCGCGACTACCTGTTCGCCCTGGACGAGCCGGCCGACATCGGCGTGGGCGACGTGGTGCCGCCCCTTTTCATGCTGACCCTGGCGCGCACGCGCAGGCCACAGCCGTCCAAGGGCACGGCGGTGAAGGCGGGCGATGAGTACGAGTTCCGCGCGCCGGTGCGCGTGGGGGACACCATCACCGTCACGCAGCGCCTGGCCGACATCGAGGTCAAGGAAGGCAAGAGCGGCCCCATGTACCTGGTCATCGCCGAGGGCGAGTTCAAAAACCAGCGCGGCGAGACGGTGTGCATGCAGCGCCTCAAGACTTTCCGCTGGGGAATGTGATGGCGGCGGCCCAACCCATTCGATTCGAATCCCTCCGGCCCGGCGACGAACTGCCGCCGCTCACCAAGGGACCGGTCACGCGCCAGCACCTGGTGGAATGGTGCGCGGCCGAGAACGACTACTATCACCTGCACTACGACGAGCGCGTGGCCGAGCGCATGCAACTGCCGGGCACGCCCATCCAGGGCACGTACAAGTACGCGCTGCTGGGGCAACTGGTGACGCGCTGGCTGGGCAACTCGGGCCGGCTGGTGAACGTCGAGGCCGCCTACCGCGGTTTGAGCCTGGAAGGCGACACGTTGACCTGCAAAGGCCGCGTGGTGCGCTGCGCCCGTGAGGGCAATGAAGGGCTGGTGGAACTGGAACTGTGGTGCGAGAACAGCGACGGCACGCGCTCGACCACCGGCAGGGCCAAAGTGGCCCTGCCGCTGTAACTACGCCTTTCCCATGCGCGCAACTGCTACACGCTGATTTCGTAGCCACCGTTTACCGAAAGCGTCTGGCCAGTGATGTAGCTCGCCGCGTCCGACAGCATGAAAGCCACGGGGCGTGACACTTCCTCGGGGCTGGCCCAGCGGCCCAGCGGGATCTGGGCCAGGTAGGTGCCGCTGAATTTCTCGCCACGGATGGTCTCGGTCATTTGCGTTTCGACAATGCCGAAGCAGATGGTGTTGACGCGAATGTTGTAGCGCGCCCATTCGCGCGCCGCCGTCATGGCCATGCCGAACATGCCGGCCTTGGCCGTCCCGTAGTTGATCTGGCCCACCGAGCCGCGGCGTCCGCCGTCCGACGAAATGTTCACCATGGCGCCGGGGTTCTTGTCGCCCGCCTTGGCGCGCTCCAGCATGTGCCGGCCCACGGCCTGCAGGAAGAAGAAGGCGCCGTTCAGGTGCACGTTCAGCACCGCCTGCCAGGCCTCGGTGGACATCTTGTCGATCATGGCGGTGCGGGTGATGCCGGCGTTGTTGACCAGGCCGTGCACCGCGCCGAAGCGCTTCACCATCTGCTCCACCGCCTGCGGCGCCAGCTTGGGATCGGACACGTCGCCCTGGATGCCCAGCACGCGGTCCTTGTCGTGGCCGGCGAGGAATTCCTTCAGCGTGGCCTCGTTGAATTCCACCACGCCCACGTTGGCCCCCAGGCCCAGGCAGGTTTCGGCAATGGCCTTGCCGATGCCCTGGCCGGCGCCGGTGATGATGATGTTCTTGCCCTGCAGGGACATGGGATTCAGCATGGTGCGCTCCTCGAAATGGGGTTCAATCCGCGATCATAGCGAATCCACGCGCGGCTGACCCTGCCCCCGGCCGTGGGGTGGCTCATATGTGACCTGGCGAACAGAACGGCGGCATGAAGCGACCGACAATGGCAAGCAGTCGGGTTGACTTCTGCTTTTGCCCGATCTCCGTCGCAGAGCACTTCAGGGCGCGAGGCGCGCCTGACCCTCCGCCGGCAGCACCGGCAATTTTCCCCGCCGTGTCAACCGGGCCGAAGCGCGGGACCCGCGGACGCGGGGGCAGGACTTCATGCCGCGTACGCCAGGCATGTGAACCAGGAGACCCATCATCGCGATTGAACATGCCCGTGTGTGCCGCGTGAACAAGCCCTGGGGAAGCACTGATCTGCGGCCCTGGGAGCAGACCCGACACGGTGCCGCAGTCGGGGAGCTGTGGTTTCAGCGCGGCGACCCCAAGGCGCAGGAGCCCGCCTTGCTCCTCAAGCTGATCTTCACCAAGGAGCCTCTCTCCATCCAGGTTCACCCCGATGACGCGTATGCGCGCTCGGTCGGGCTTGAGAAAGGCAAGACCGAAGCATGGTACATCCTGTCAGCCGCAGAGGATGCAACGGTGGCGCTCGGGCTCAAGCGCAAGGTCACCGCCGGGGAATTGCGGACGTCGATCGAGGATGGTTCCATCGAGGAACTGATGCAACGGCGGCCGGTGCAGAAAGACGACGTGATTTTCGTTCCCGCGGGCACCATCCACGCCATCGGCCCGGGCCTTGTGCTCGCCGAGATTCAGCAGCGAAGCGAGGCCACATTCCGTCTCTTCGACCATGGCCGCGGACGGGACCTGCATGTGGACAACGCGGTGGCGGCGGCCCATCCCGAGCCCGCCGGCGGTCAAAGCGCCCCGAAGGCGCTGGGCGATGGGCGCACCCAGCTCATAGCCAGCCGGCATTTTGTTCTTGAGCGCCTGGATGTCACGGCGGATTCGCAATGGGAACTCAACGTGGACGGTGAAACGTGGCTGCTCGGCCTCGAGGGTGATGCAAGCGTCGGTTCCCTGGCCCTGGGCCCGGGCGAGGCCGTTTTTCTGCAAGCCGACCGCGCGACCCTGTCGGCCGGTTCCGGCGGCTTCAAGGGCCTGATGGCCTATCCGGGCCCCGAGCCGATTGCCGGGCTGCTGCGGCGCTCCGATGCGGCGCAAGCCGGGTCGTCGGCGCGCCTGGTCCGGGCCCCGCCCCTTGCCTGGGGCGAAGCCGCCGGACAGTCTGCAAATCGCGACGCCGGCACGCGCGCGAAGAGGCTCGCGCGCCTGGCGTTTATCGGCAACTCCTTGCCCCGCCACTGCGGCATCGCCACCTTCACGACCGATCTGCAGCAGGCGGTCGCCGCGTCACGCGCGGATGTGGAAACCTGCATCGTTGCGATGAACGACCACGGCCACCGCTACGACTATCCGCCCGAGGTCCGCTTCCAGGTCGACGACGGCAACATCGACGACTATGTCCGCGCGGCCGGGTTCCTGAACTCCGGCCGGTTCGACGCCGTTTCACTGCAGCATGAATTCGGCATTTTCGGCGGCGAAGCCGGCGGGCACATCCTGGCGCTGCTCAACTGCCTGACCATGCCCGTGGTCACGACGCTGCACACCGTCGTTTCCGCTCCGACACCGGCGCAGCGCAGCGTTCTTGGGCGGATCATCGACGTATCCTCGAAGCTGATCGTCATGACCGAGAAAGGGCGGGAACTGCTGCGGGAGGTCTACCAGGTCCCGGCGGACAAGATCGAGGTCATCGCCCACGGAATTCCCGACTTCGCCTTTGTCGAACCCGACGCGGCAAAGGCGAAATTCGGCTTCCAGGGCAGGACGGTCATCCTCACCTTCGGGCTGCTCTCCCCCAACAAGGGCATCGAGTTCGTGATCGATGCCATGCCGGCCATCCTGGAGTGCCGCGCCGATGCCGCCTACGTGGTCCTCGGCGCGACGCATCCCAATCTCGTGCGCGACCAGGGCGAAGCCTATCGGGAAAGCCTTGTGGCGCGGGCGCGCCGGCTCGGTGTACAGGAGCACGTGGTGTTTCTCGATCAGTTCGTCGACCAGCCCACGCTGCTCGACTATATCTCGATGTGCGATATCTACGTCACGCCCTATCTCAACGAGGCGCAGATGACCTCCGGCACGCTCGCCTACAGCTTCGGGCTGGGCAAGGCGGTGGTTTCCACGCCTTATTGGCACGCCCGGGAACTGTTGGCCGACGGACGCGGCCTGCTGGTTCCGTTCGGTGATGCCGCGGCCACCGGCGATGCCATTGTGGGACTGCTCAACGACGACACCATGCGGCAGGCCATGCGCGAATGCGCCTATGCCAACAGCCGGACCATGACCTGGGAGAGGACCGCGGAGCGCTACCTGTCCGTGTTCGAAAGCGCCCGGCGCGGACACCGTCTCACGGTGATCCAGCGGCCGCGGCCCGGCGACGCGCCGCGCCAGGGCCAGGCCGCGCCCCCGCTGCGCATGAGCCATCTCGTGTCCATGTGCGACGACACCGGGCTTTTGCAGCATGCAGTGCATTCCATTCCCGAGCGTTCCCACGGCTATTGCGTTGACGACAACGCCCGGGCGCTGCTGTTGGCCTGCATGCTGGACAATGCCAGAGAAGAGCGCCTGCCCGAGGCCTTGACCGGGACATGGGCCGCCTTTGTCCAGCACGCCTGGAACCCCGACACGCGGCGGTTCCGCAACTTCATGAGTTTCGATCGACGCTGGCTCGAGGACAAGGGCTCGCAGGACAGCCACGGGCGGTCGCTATGGGCCTTGGGCGAGTGCGCCCGCAGCGACTCCAGTCCGTCGCGCCGGCGCTGGGCGGCCGCGCTTTTCGCCGAGGCGTTGCCGGCCGTTGACGATTTCGATTCGCCGCGCGCATGGGCTTTCTCGCTGCTGGGGCTGAACGCCTATTGCGCGGCGGCAGCCGACGCTTCCGCCGAGCGCCGTCGTCGCCTGCTCGCCGACCGGCTGACCTCCATCCTGGCGCTCGCCGAGACCAGGGATTGGACATGGTTCGAGGACGGCCTTGCGTACGACAATGCCCGCCTGCCACAGGCCTTGATTGCAACCGGGGCCTGCATCGATGCCCCGGCCTATATCGAAACCGGCTTGAGGTCGCTGCGCTGGCTCATGGCGTTGCAGACGACGCCTTCGCGCCTGTTCCGTCCTGTCGGCTCCGACAGTTTCGGCGACAAGCGGACATTGCCCAAGCCGTTCGATCAACAGCCGTTGGAGGCGGCCGCGGCCATATCCGCCTGCGTCGCCGCCTGGCGCGTGACCGGCGACGCCGCTTGGGGGACCCATGCCGAGCGCGCCTTTGCGTGGTTTCTCGGAGGCAATGACTTGTCCCTGCCCCTTGTCGACCTGGATACCGGAAGCTGCCGCGACGGGCTGCACCCCGACCGGGCGAACGAGAACAGGGGCGCGGAATCCGCGCTTTCCTATCTGCTGGCGCTGGTGGAAATCCGGCAGCTCGACCGCGCCAGCGGCCATCGCATGCCGGCCGCGCCGCTTCGCGTCAAATATCCTGATCTCCTGATCGAAAGAACCGAGGTAACCCTTGTCTCACGCCACATTCCTGAACCGGCAGGCTCTTTATCTGCGTCCCGATCCGGCACGGGTGGTGGTGCGCCCATTCAAGCCGGCGACCGAGCCGCGCGACTTCAATCCGACGGACAAGACGCGGGCCAACCACGTGGTCGACCGTGTGCTTAGCCTCTCTCCGCAAGCCGCCGCAAGCCAGTTGGCCGAGGTTCTCGACAATTTCCGCGGGCGCCACCGCAACCTGCTCGAGATATTCGAAGCGCGCTCCAGCGAAATGGAACACGTGTTTGCGGGCCATGCCGCCTTCAGCAGCACAGTGCGGCAGTTGATCGGCGCGTATTTCCTGCACGAATATTCGTTCGAGGCTTCGGCGCTCTTCAACCCGAGCATCGTCCCCCATTTCGACCAGACCGGCGCCCCCGAGGGAGGGTTGCGCTTCCTCTTGAGCCTCAGGGCGGTCGGGGAAGGCCATATTTCGTCGCTCACGTTTCGGGCGGGTTCCATCGCCGCCAACGGCGGCGTGAGCATTGACCCGTCGGCGCGCCTCGCCGCCATACCCCGCGTCACGCAGAGGAACCCCGGACCCGACGGGGATGTCGTCGAGGTGGTCTTCAGGCCCGAACAGGACATCAGCGAGCGCGTGATCTTTCCCGTGACCGATGCCCAGTCCAACGGCATCGAAGACGCGCGTTTCGTCGAGTTCCGGGAAGACGGCAGAAAGACCTTCTACGCCACCTACACCGCCTACAGCCACAACGCGATCAGGTCCGAGCTCATAGAGACCACCGACTTTCTGACCTTCCGGATGTCGCCGCTGCGAGGGCCGGCGGCGCGCAACAAGGGCATGGCGTTGTTTCCGCGGCGCATCGACGGCCGATACGCAATGATCGCGCGCCAGGACAACGAGAACCTCTACCTCATCTATTCCGACAATCTGCACGAGTGGCAGAATGGCCTGCCCATCCTGAAGCCGCAATTCCCCTGGGAATTCGTGCAGATCGGCAACTGCGGCTCGCCGATCGAGCTCGACGAGGGCTGGCTGCTGCTGACCCACGGTGTGGGACCGGTGCGGAAATACTCGATCGGAGCGGCGCTGCTCGACAAGAACGACCCGTCAAAAGTCCTCGCGCGCTCGCTCGAACCGCTGGTGCGGCCGGAACCCTCGGAGCGGGAAGGCTACGTGCCGAATGTGGTCTACACCTGCGGCGCGATGCGGCATAACAACCTGATCATCCTGCCCTACGCGGTATCGGACACCTTCTCCAACTTCGCGACCATCGGCATTGCCGATCTTCTGCGGGCCATGCAAGGATAGAATTCCGGCAGCGCTCACAAAGCTCACAGGGCTCACGGGGCGGGTCCGGCGGCACCCGGTCGAATTCCGTCTTGGCCGCGGCACCTGGGTGCCGCCGGGCCGGTTCTTGATTGTCGCCGGTCAACCCGGAAGGTCAGACCACCTCGAACAGCCCGGCCGCGCCCATGCCCTTGCCGATGCACATGGTGACCACGGCGTACTTGGCCTTGCGGCGCCTGCCTTCGATCAGCGCGTGGCCCGTGAGGCGCGCGCCGCTCATGCCGTAGGGGTGGCCCACGGCGATGGCGCCGCCGTTGACGTTGAGGCGGTCGTCGGGAATGCCCAGCTTGTCGCGGCAGTACAGCACCTGCACGGCGAAGGCTTCGTTCAGTTCCCAGATGCCGATGTCGTCCACCTTCAGGCCGGCGCGCTTGAGCAGCTTGGGCACGGCGTACACGGGGCCGATGCCCATTTCGCCCGGCTCGCAGCCGGCCACGGCGAAGCCGCGGAAAATGCCCAGGGGTTTCAGGCCGCGCTTTTCCGCCAGTTGGGCGTTCATCACCACGCAGGCCGAGGAGCCGTCGGAGAACTGGCTGGCGTTGCCGGCGGTGACCGTGCCGCCTTCCACCACCGGCTTGAGGCCGACAATGCCTTCATAGGTGGTCTCGGAGCGAATGCCCTCGTCCGAGGCCAGCGTCACGTCGGCCATGCTGGTGGCGCCGGTGGCCTTGTCGGTCTTCTGCGCCCTCACCTTGATGGGCACGATCTCGTCATTGAACTTGCCCGCCGCCACCGCGGCCGCGGCGCGCTGCTGGCTGCGCGCGCCGTAGCGGTCCTGCGCCTCGCGGTTCACGCCGTAGGTCTTGCCCACGTACTCGGCGGTCTGGATCATGTTCCAGTAGGCCGTGGGCATGGCTTTCGCAAGGTCCTCATCCTTGGACATGAAGGTGTTCATGTTGTTTTGCACCAGCGAGATCGACTCCAGGCCGCCGGCCACGAACACATCGCCTTCGCCCACCATCACACGCTGCGCGGCCAGCGCGATGGCCTGCAGGCCCGAGGAGCAGTAGCGGTTCACCGTCATGCCCGACACCGACACCGGCAGCCCGGCCTTCAGCGCGGCCATGCGGCCGATGTTCTGGCCGGTGGCGCCTTCGGGAAAGGCGCAGCCCAGCACCACGTCCTCGATTTCACCCGGTTCGACCTTGGCGCGCTCCATGGCGGCGCGGATGACGTGCGCGCCCAGCACGTTACCATGGGTCATGTTGAGGGCGCCGCGGAAGGACTTGGCGAGGCCCGTGCGGGCGGTGGATACGATGACGGCGTCGGTCATGAAGCTCTCCTGTGGGGTTTCCAAGCGGGGGTTCCAAGCGCGGGTTTACCGGCCTTGGCGGGGCGCTTATTCAGCAAAATTCGCGCTCGAACCAGTAAATTTACCTCGGAATGCCCGAATGAGCACGGTTACTTGCGCTTCCGTCCCGAGGGCACCCGGGCAGGGTATTCTCGGCTCATGCCACATCCGATTCAGAAGACTCCGCCATGGCGCTGAGAGCCACCGTCCACAAGGTCACTCTTCAACTGGCCGACCTGGATCACAACCACTACCGCGATTACGCGCTGACCCTGGCCCAACACCCGTCCGAAACCGACGAGCGCGTCATGGTGCGGCTGCTGGCCTTTGCCCTGTGCGCCGCCGAGGCTGGCGAGGGCGAGGAACTGGAGTTCGGCCGCGGCATCAGCAGCGAGGACGAGCCGGCGCTGTGGCTGAAAGACCTCACGGGCAACATCCGGCTGTGGGTCGAAGTCGGGCTGCCGGATGCCAAGCTGCTGCGGCGGGCCAGCGGGCGCGCCGGCGCGGTGCTGGTGGTGGCCTATGGCGGGCGCGCGGCGGACGTGTGGTGGCGCGGCGTGGAAAGCGACCTTGCGCGCCTCGCCAACCTGCGCGTGCTGAACCTGCCTGGCGCAGGCGGCGCCCTGGCCGGCTTGCTGCAGCGGAACCTGCGCCTGCAGTGCACCCTGCAGGAAGGCCACGTGCTGTTGACCGACGGCGAGCGCACGGCGGAAATGGATGTCGCCGAACTCAAGGCGCCTACGTCAAAGGACCAAGCTGCCCCATGAAGCAACACAACTTTACACAGTCGGGCGCCCGCCATGGGGCGGAAGGGAGAAACCGCCCGACCGCGGCCTTGTCCAATCGCGTATTGCCCCCATTTCATGGGGACATTTCGCGGAGATTGCCGTGCTGACTGCGCTGTTTCGTTCCCTGGTGACCAGTGCCCTGATCGTGACGGGTGTTGTTGCCCTGTTCGTCGCGTGGTGGGTGATCGTGGTGGCCGGGCTGGTCCTGGCCGCCTGGCAGGGCCTGGGGCGGCTGTTGGGCTTTCCCGGCCCGCTGGAAGTGCTGCTGGGACGGCTGGTCCGTCCCATGGCGATGGGGACGGCTGGCATGGGAGCGGCAACACAGGCTCCGGGCGCGGTGATCGAGGGTGAATACCGGGTCGATCCGGAAGAGCACCTGCGCATCGAAAAGATACCGGACCGGCAGCCACGCTAGCCCCGGCCCCCGCTCTCGGGGGGAGGGGCCCGGTATAATGCGGCCTTCCTGATGTCACGGCTTCGCCGTGGCCACGCATTTGCCTGTCATGACCGCCCCTGAAACTCACCTGGCGCCGGCCGCCGACCTTGTCCGCGACGTGGCCAAGCGCCGCACCTTCGCCATCATTTCCCACCCCGACGCGGGCAAGACCACCTTGACGGAAAAGCTGCTGTTGTTCGGCGGCGCCATCCAGATGGCGGGCACGGTGAAGGCGCGCAAGAGCTCGCGCCACGCCACCTCCGACTGGATGGAAGTGGAAAAGCAGCGCGGCATCTCGGTGACGAGTTCGGTGATGCAGTTCGAGTATGCGGGGCAGACCATCAACCTGCTCGACACGCCCGGCCACGAGGATTTTTCCGAGGACACCTACCGCGTGCTCACCGCCGTGGACGCGGCGGTGATGGTCATCGACGCCGCCAAGGGCGTGGAGGCGCAGACCATCAAGCTGCTGGAAGTGTGCCGCCTGCGCAACACGCCCATCATCACCTTCGTGAACAAGATGGACCGCGAGGTGCGCGAGCCCGTGGACATCCTGGAAGAAATCGAGTCGGTGCTGAAAATCGACTGCGCGCCCGTCACCTGGCCCATCGGCATGGGCAAGGCCTTCCGCGGCGTGTTCCACCTGCTGGGCGATCGCCTGATGCGCTTCACGCCCGGCGAGGAGCGCCGCACCGACGAGGGCGAACTCATCCAGGGCCTGGCCAACCCGCGCCTGGACGAGCTGTTCCCCGACGAGGTGAAGCACTTGCGCGACGACGTGGAGCTGATCCGCGGCGCCAGCCTGCCCTTCGACCTCGATAGTTTCTTGGCCGGCACCCAGTCGCCGGTGTTTTTCGGCTCGGGCATCAACAATTTCGGCGTGCAGGAAATCCTGCAGGCGCTGGTGGACTGGGCGCCGCCGCCGCAGCCCCGGGTGGCCTCCACGCTGCAAGCCGCGGCAGAGGCGGGGAGCGAAGCCCCCACTCGCGCCGTGCAGGCCACCGAGTCGCCCTTCACCGGCTTTGTCTTCAAGATCCAGGCCAACATGGACCCGCGCCACCGCGACCGCATAGCGTTCCTGCGCGTGTGCTCGGGCCGCTACAAGCCGGGCATGAAGGTGTGGCACGTGCGCGACGGCCGTGAAATGAAAATCGGCACCGCCATCACCTTCATGGCCAACGAGCGCGTGGCCAGCGACGACGCCGTGGCCGGCGACATCATCGGCATTCACAACCACGGCCAATTGCAGATCGGCGACACGCTGTCCGAGGGCGAAGCGCTGCGCTTCAAGGGCATTCCCTATTTCGCGCCCGAGCTGTTCAACCTGGCGCGCCCGCGCGACCCGTTCAAGGCCAAGCAGCTGCAGAAGGGCCTGAAGGAGCTGGGCGAGGAGGGCGCCGTGCAGGTGTTCGATCCCGGCACCGGCAGCATCCTGCTCGGCGCGGTGGGCCCGCTGCAATTCGAAATCGTGGCGCAGCGCCTGGCCAGCGAATACAAGGTGGACGCGGTGTACGACAGCGCCAACCTGTATTGCGCGCGCTGGGTGACCTTTCCCGACGAAGCCACGCGCCGCAAGTTCGAGCACGACGAGGCCGCGCGCCTCGCCCGCGACATCGACGACAATCCGGTCTACCTCGCGCCCACCAAGGTGAACCTAAAGCTCACGGAGGAACGGTGGCCCAACGTGGGCTTTCACGCCATCCGTGAGCATGGGCAGAGGATGGTGCACGCCTAAGCGTCAGCGAAGACTAGTCGTCCAGGCGGAACCCGATCTTCACCGTCACCTGCCAGTGGGCGATCTTGTCCGCGGCCATCACCCCGCGGATTTCCATGACCTGGAACCAGTCCATGTTGCGCACGGTGCGCGAGGCCTTGGCGATGGCGATGCGCACGGCTTCATCGCTGCTGATGGGGGAGGTGCCGGTGACTTCCAGGTTCTTGTATACGTGGTTCATGTGGGTCTCCTGGCCGATGGGCGCAAAGGGACGCGCGGAAAGCGCGCCCACACCATGATAGACCTAGCCCGGCGCCACGGCGATAGGCAAAGACCTACGCGGGATGGCGGCGGCCGGCCCGCCGGTGATGGCCTTGATGATGGGGCAGCGGTGGCGACCCGGCGTGTGCGCGCACACGTCCAGCAGGTGCTGGAGCGACTGCGCCATGCGCTCCAGGTCGGCCAGGTGGGCGCGGATCTGCGCCAGCCGCTGGCCGGCGATGCGGCGTACGCTGGCGCGGTCGGTGCCCGATTCCAGCTTCAGCAGGTCGGACACCTCCGCAAGGGAAAAACCCAGCTCCTGGGCGCGGCGGATGAAGCGCAGGCGCTCGGCCAGTTCTGGCGCGTAGGCGCGCTGCCCGCCCAGCGGGCGCTCGGGCGTGGGCATGAGGCCGATGCGCTGGTAGTAGCGCACAGTCTCCACGTTGACGCCCCCCGCGGCGGCCAGTTCCCCGACTTTCAGCGGCAGGGAATTCGACGCTGCCGGAGCGTGTGATTTCGCGCTGGGCATGGTGAACTCCGTACTTGAGTACGGATTTAGCATGAAGGCGGCGAGACTAAAAATCAAGAGCTGCCTGTTCTTGACGGCAGGATAGTGGCCCGGTTTGCCCTATATGCGTGCGTCAAGTAGCCTATGATTTTTCCGCTCGGAATGCCTCATTGGACGCCTCAAGTCCGCTGCGCGAATCGCAGCGCCTCGTTTTAGATACCAACGCCGCCCTCGACTGGCTGATGTTCCGCGACAGGCAGTTCCAGAGCATCGCCGCGGCCATCGAAGCGCGCCAGCTGCAGCTCTTCACCGACGCGGCCTGCCTCGAGGAACTGCACCGCGTGCTGCAGTACACCAAGTTCGGCCTCGATGAAGCCAGGCGCGCTGAGCTCTCGGCCAAATATCAAGCGCACGTCACCATGTGGCCGCCTGGCCATAACGAAGGTTCAGCGCTGCGCGTGCCGCTCCCGATGTGCAGCGACCCCGACGACCAGAAGTTCATCGACCTGGCGCACCGCACCCAGGCCATTCTGGTGACCAAGGACAAGGCCCTGCTCAGATTGCGCCGCGCGGCGAAAGCCATAAACTTGGCAATCATGCATCCCGACCATTTCACCGAAAAGCTTCGCGAGCCGGCCACCTGACGCCGGCAGTTTCCGCGCGCTAAACTGGCTGCTGACCATCCAGGAGGAGAATCAAATGGAGATGTGGGAAGTCATTGTCCGCGAATGTGTTCGCGATGTCATGGCCCGGTATAACGCCTATGGCGACCGCGGCGCCATCGACGACATGGTGGCGCTGTTTGCGCCCGACGCCGTCATGACGGCCGGCGAGCGCGTGTGCCATGGCCGGGACGAGATCCGCACCATCTTCACCGGCGGCGCCGCGGTGTTCAAGACCGCCTCCGGCGCGCGCGCGCCGCGGGTGAAGCACTTCACCACCTCGCCGCAAATCGACGTGGACAGCCCTACCTCCGCAAGGGCGCGCTGCTGGTACCAGGTCGTCATGAACCATGGCCTCGACCACTGGGGCAGCTACAAGGATGAGTTCACCGTGGTGGACGGGCGCTGGATGTTCAAGTCGCGCCGCGTCACCACCGACGGCGTGAGCGACAAGTCGCTGGTGACCATCACGCCAGGGAAATGAGCTCCGGAAAATGAGCCGGCAAATGACATTGGAATGGCGTTTCTGCTGAATTGAGGGGCGGCTTTTACCTATAATCCCAGGGCTGGCCAACATCTGACTGGGAGGGAAGATGAGCAAGTCCTTTGCCGCGCACGCCGCGGCCGTATGCGTTTTGGCGGCGGGCGCCGCCGCGCAAATTTTCGCGGCTCCATGCGCGCAGGCGCAGGGCGCGCCCATTGAGCGCACCAAGCTCACCGATGCCGAACTGAGTTGCGCGCAGATTTACGCCGAGAGCGGGCAGATGGACAAGGTGGCCGCCGACGCGCGCGCCGCTCAGGAGAAGGGCAACAACACCGCCACCGCGGGCACGGTGGGCAACGTGGCGGCCGAAGTGGCGGGCCGCACCGGCCTGTTCGGGCAGTTGGGCGGAGTGGCGGGCTCGCTGTTCGGCAAGCTGGCCGCGCAGACGGCCGCCAACACCGTGCAGCAATCCGGCCAGAGCGACGCCCAACTGGCGGCCGAGCGCGCGCGCCAAGCCGGCGCGCGCAAGGAATACCTCGCCGCCCTGTTCACCAACAAGGGCTGCAAGGCCTCCGACCTGGCCTACAACCCGCCCACCCAGCCCGCCATGGTGCAGGCGGCGTTGCAGGCCACCGCGCCGGCAGCGGGAGGAGCAGGCGGCGCGGCAGGAGGCGCAGTAGGAGGCATAACGGCGGGAGGCACAACGGCGGCCCCGGCCGCGACGACCGCGGCGCTGCTGCAGAAGCCGGCGGTGAGCGCGCTGCCCGACGCCGATCCCGACGCCTTCTTCAAGGGCAAGACCGGCGGCACGTTCGGCAAGGACATCACCGAGGTGCTGCCCGGCAACAGGCGCGTGGCCGTGGCGGGCTTCCGCGTGGCCTTCATCACCCGCAACACGGCGCACGCGCAGGTGCGCGCCAGCTACCTGCCCGGCCGCGACACCAGTGGCGCCAGCTCCACCCTGGTCCTCAACCTCTCCGGCGTGGACACTGCGGCCATGCAGGCGCTCACGGACCGCGCCTATGCGGACTTCCTGGCGCAGTTGCGCCTGGCCGGCCGGGAAGTGCTGTCGCCGGACGAGTTGAAAGAGTTTCTGGCCGGAGTTGAAGTAACGCCTTCCTCTCCCGCCAAGCCTTATGTCAAGGAGGCCAACAACCAGACCGCCATGGTGTTCGCGCCCGCCGGCATGCCGCTGTGGTTCCACAACTGGGACGGGCATTGGGCCGACAAATCGCCATTCGAGCAGAAGAACATCCGCGCCGTGGCCGAGTATTCCAAGAAGCTCAACGCCATCGTCATTGCGCCGCTCATCGTCGTCAATTTCGCGCGCATGCAATCGAGCGGCAATCAGTCCGGCCTCGTCGCCTCCAGCGCCGAAACCGGCGCTACCCTGCGCATGGCCGTGGTGGCCTTCACCAGCCACGTGGTGCGCTCGGACGAAAGCCGCGACGGGCTGGTCATGAAGGGCGACGAAGGCTCGGTGGCCCTGCAGAACGCCGCCTTTGCCAGCGAACTGCCCTTCGGCGAAATGCGCGAAATCTCCTCCGACGACAACAAGGAGATCAAGGGGGCATTCGATGCGCTGGGCAAGGCCATGGGCATGGCCAATGCCGGCGGCGCCGCGCGCAGCAAGAAGGAGGCGGTGGCCGAGACCAGCAATCCCCAGTACGTGGCCGCCGCATCGGACGCGCTGGTGCGCGCCACGGGCACGTTCGCGCGGCTGTTCCAGAAGTATCCCCCGTCCGGAGCCGCGACCGCGAGCAGATAGCCGCCACGCAAGTCGGCCGGCGCGGTCCGCCGCCGTCGCGCGCGGCGCCAGTACTGACGGTATGATGGTCCACATCCGGACCACACCGCGATCAAGGAGGATAGCGATGCCGATCAAACTGGGGGACATGCTGAACCCGTCCACCACGGCGGTGCTGTGCATGGAAATGCAGCGCGGCGTGGTGGGCGACCTTTGCACGATGCCGCAACTGGCCGACGCCGTGAACGCCGCCGGCGTGAAGCAAAACCTGGCGTCGCTGCTGGATGCGGCGCGATCCAGCGGCGTGCAGGTGGTGTTCTGCAATGCCCTGCACCGCAAGGACCGCAAGGGCTCGGGCATCAACGCGCCCATGCTGGCGCGCTCGGCCAAGCACGGCGGCGACCACTTGGTCGAGGGTTCAGCCTCGGCGGACAATATTCCCGAACTGAATCGCCAGCCCGGCGACTTCGTCGCGGGCCGCTACCACGGCATGTCGCCCTTCACCGGCACGTCGCTGGACGCGGCGCTGCGCAACATGGGCATCAAGAGTATTGTCGCCACCGGCGTGTCGCTCAATGTCGGCGTCTTCGCCATGGTGTGCGAGGCGGTGGGCCTGGGCTACAGCGCGGTGGTGCCGCGTGATTGCGTGGCCGGCCTGCCGGCCGACTACGCCCAGGGCGTGCTCACCCACAGCCTGCCGGTGGTGGCGGCGGTGGTGACCAGCGGGGACATCAAGGCCGCGTGGCGCTAGGCCGGGGACTCACCGGCAGCAGACCCATGTACCAAAAGCCGATCAACAGGGTCAGCCACGTGGTGTTCTGCGTGAAGACCGAAAATTTCCCCACGACCGTGGCGTTCTGGGAGAACGCCTACGGCATCGCCTTCCACGACATCGACATCCCCCGGCTGGGGCTGCGGGTCAAGCTCGCCATCGAGGCGGGGCTGGAGATCATCACGCCTGCCCCCGACCTCGGGCCGGTGGTGGGGCGCGTGGCCGATTTCCTGGCCACCAAGGGGGAAGGAGTTTACTCGGTGGTGTTCGGTGTTCGCCACATGGACGAAGCCATTGCGCGCGCCGCCGCCAACGGCGTCGAGCACTCCATCCGCCACACGGTGAGGCAGCCGAAGGACCCGTTGCCTGCGATTATCGAAAGCGTGGAGGAGGCCCACCTGGCTCCCTTCATGGGCACCCAGATCATTCTCGGCCAGGTCGAACTGCGCGAGCAGAAGTAAGCGATCAGCCTTTCGCCAGGGTCTGCAGGCATTGGCGCAGGCCCTCTTCCCACGCCGGCAGCCGGAACCCGAAGCGCTTCTCGAACCGGCTGTTGTCGAACAGCGAATTGCGCGGCCGGGCGGCCGGCGTAGGGTAGTCCTTGGTGGGAATGGCAACGACAGGCGTTTTTGATCCCGACCCGGCCAGGATCGCACGCGCGAAGCCGCACCAAGTTGTCCGACCCGCCGCCGTCATGTGATACAGGCCGTTATCCTGCGGAATTCCTGCCGACAGAACCCTCGCGGTCGCTTCGGCGATCATGCGTGCGCTAGTGGGCGCGCCAAACTGGTCGTCCACTACGTGCAGCTCGGGCCGTGAGGCGGCCAGCCGCAGCATGGTCAGCAGGAAGTTTGCCCCGTACGGCCCATAAACCCACTCGGTGCGCAGAATCAAATACCGGCACCCCGACGCCTGAATGGCGCGCTCGCCGTCGAGCTTGGTGCGCCCATACACCCCCAGCGGAGCTGGGGCATCGTCTTCCGTATACGGCGCATCCTTCTCGCCGTCGAACACGTAGTCGGTTGAGTAGTGCACTAGCAGCGCGCCGATGCTCTTCGCGGCATCGGCCATGACGCCTGGCGCAGTGGCATTGATGGCCTGGGCGGTGGCTTGATCGGACTCGGCTTTGTCGACCGCGGTATAGGCCGCGGCATTAATAATGACTTGAGGATTGGAAGCCTGGATCACCGAAGCAATCTGCTCCGGCCTGGCGAGGTCCAGTGTCGAACGGTCGGTGGCTGAAACTTCGAAGGACGGTGGAAGCGCTTTGAGCAACTCGCCTCCGACCTGCCCATTCTTGCCAATGACCAGCAGCTTCACTCGAAGTACTCCGCATCCTTGAACAGCGTGCCCACCTTGTCCTTGGCCGACAGCAGCGGCTCCATGTCGTCCAGCGGCCACTTGATGCCCAGCGCCGGGTCGTTCCACAGGATGGAGCGTTCGTGCTCGGGGGCGTAAAAGTCCGAGGACTTGTACAGCACGTCGGCCATGTCGGAGAGCACGCAGAAGCCGTGCGCGAGCCCCGGCGGCACCCACAGCATGCGGTGGTCGGCGCCGCTCAGCCGCACCGCGGCCTTCTTGCCGAAGGTAGGGGAACTGCGTCGGATGTCCACCACCACGTCGAAAATCTCCCCCGCGACCACGCGCACCAGCTTGCCCTGCGGCTGCTTGATCTGGTAGTGCAGCCCGCGCAGCACACCCTTGGCCGAGCGCGAGTGGTTGTCCTGCACGAAGCGCGCATGGATGCCGAGGCGCGCGAACTCGCGCTCGTTCCAGCTCTCCATGAAGAAACCCCTGGCATCGCCAAAGACTTTGGGCTGGAGTATCAGTACGTCGGGAATTTCTGTAGGCGTCGCTTCCATGGCGTGTTCCAAATTTGCGGCGTGGCCGAATTGACGTGATTGAACTCGTGGTCCCTCATCCCCAGCCCTTCTCCCAGGGGGAGAAGGGAGCAGACCGCGGTCGAATGAACGCCTTGACGTTGTTGTTTGCTTTTAAAGCCTATTCACGAACCAATGACAACAGGTAGCTTCCATACCCGCTGTTTTTGAGAGGAGCGGCCAAGGCCTCGAGCTGAGCGCTGGATATCCAACCCATTCTCCACGCCACCTCTTCGGGACAACAAGCTTTCAACCCTTGTCTTTTCTCCAGAATCGCGATGAACTGGCTGGCTTCCAGAAGCGAATCGTGTGTGCCGGTGTCCAGCCAGGCCATGCCCCGCCCGAAGGTGGCCACGTCAAGCGTGCCGCGCTCCAGGTAAACTCGGTTCAGGTCGGTGATTTCCAGCTCGCCGCGCGCCGAAGGGCGCAGCTTGGAGGCGATGTCCACCACGTCGCGGTCGTAAAAGTACAGGCCGGTCACGGCGTAGCGCGACTTGGGCTGCCTGGGCTTTTCCTCCAGGCTGATGGCCCGGCCCTTGGCGTCGAACTCCACCACGCCGTAGCGCTCGGGGTCGTGCACGGCATAGGCGAACACCGTGGCGCCCGAGGTCTTCGACGCGGCGCCGACGGCCTTTGATGAAGCCCTCTGCACCAGGTCCTGCAGCTCGTGGCCGTAAAAAATATTGTCGCCCAGCACCAGCGCGCAGGCGTCTCCGCCGATGAAATTCCTGCCGATGAGGAAGGCCTGGGCGATGCCCTCGGGCGCGGGCTGCACGGCGTAGGACAGGCGCATGCCCCAGCGCTCGCCGTTGCCGAGCAACTGCTCGAAGCGCGGCGTGTCCTGCGGCGTGGAAATCACCAGCACCTCGCGGATGCCGGCCAGCATCAGCGTCGAGAGCGGGTAATAAATCATGGGCTTGTCGTAAATGGGCAGCAACTGCTTGGACACGGCCTGAGTGGCCGGGTACAGCCGCGTGCCCGAGCCGCCGGCGAGAATGATGCCCTTCATTGCTGCCGCCCCCCGTAGTTGAGGTTGATCCAGGTCTGGTAGGCGCCCGACTCGATGGCGGCGATCCAGTCGCCGCGCGACAGGTACCACTTCACCGTGCGCGCGAGGCCGGTCTCGAAGGTCTCCGCCGGCTTCCAGCCGAGTTCCGACGCGATCTTGCGGGCGTCGATGGCGTAGCGCCGGTCGTGGCCGGGGCGGTCCTTGACGAAGGTGATCAGCGACTTGTGGGATCCGGCGCGCGGCTTCAACTGGTCCAGCAGCTCGCACAGCCGGTGCACCACGTCCAGGTTCTTGCGCTCGCTGTTGCCGCCGATGTTGTACACCTCGCCGGGGCGCCCCGCCTCCAGCACCCGGCGGATGGCCGAGCAATGGTCGCCCACGTACAGCCAGTCGCGCACGTTGGCGCCGTCGCCGTACACGGGCAGCGGCTTGCCGCGCGTGGCGTTGAGGATCATGAGCGGGATGAGCTTTTCCGGGAACTGGAACGGCCCGTAGTTGTTGGAGCAATTGGTGGTGAGCACCGGCATGCCATAGGTGTGGTGGTAGGCGCGCACCAGGTGGTCGGAACCGGCCTTGGAAGCCGAGTACGGGCTGTTGGGAGCATAGGGCGTGGTCTCGCTGAAGGCGGGATCATCTTTCCCCAGCGATCCATACACCTCGTCGGTGGACACGTGCAGGAAGCGGAAGGCCGCGCGCTCGGCCCCGGCGAGGCCCTGCCAGTAGGCGCGCGCCTCGTCGAGCAGCGCGAACGTGCCCACCACGTTGGTCTGGATGAACTCGGCCGGGCCGTGAATGGAGCGGTCGACGTGGCTTTCCGCGGCGAAGTGCACGATGGCGCGCGGCTGGTGCTGCTTCAGCAGCGACGCAATGAGCGCGCGGTCGGCGATGTCGCCGCGCACCAGCTCATGGCGTGCATCGCCCGACAGGGCGGCCAGGTTGGCGGCGTTGCCGGCGTAGGTGAGCTTGTCGAGGTTGACGACGCGCTCGTCCGACTGGCCGAACCAGTCCAGGACAAAATTGGAGCCGATGAAACCGGCGCCTCCGGTGACGAGTATGGTCATTAATGCAGCCCTAATCCAAAGCTTTTTGCAGCGCCATCAGTTTGGCGTACTTGTTGAAGCTGTTCATGCAGCCTATGCACACGTGCACGAGGCCGGCCACGCCATCCAGGAAGCCCAGGCGCAGCACGTAAAACTTGGCAAAGCGCGCCAGCGGCGAGACCACCAGGTGCAGCGCGCTGGCCTTGCGCCCTTTCTGTAGCAGGTTCTGGGCCTGCAAGCTGGTGTAGCGGTTCTGCTTGTCCAGGTAACCTTCAAGAGAGTCGGCCGAATCATGCAGCAGGTCACCGTCCAGGCGCGCGACTTCAGTCACGGTTTCCACTTTTTCATGCACGCTGTCCCGGCTCCATTGCGCGGCGCGGCGGTCGAACAGACGCAGGCTCCAGTCCGGATAGCCCTCGCCGTGGCGCAGCCAGCGGCCGAGAAAGCGGTTGCAACGCGCCATCCTATAGGCGCGGGCGCGCGGCGACCGCAATTCACGCTGGATGCTGTCGCGCAGGCGCGGTTCCACGCGCTCATCCGCGTCCAGGCACAGCACCCAGTCGTGCCTGGCCTGGCTGACGGCGAAATGCTTTTGGGGCCCATAGCCCAGCCACGCTTGCTCGATGACGCGTGCGCCGGCGGCGCGCGCCACATTCTGGGTGTCGTCCGTCGAGCCGGAATCCACCACCACGACCTCGTCGCAGAAGGCGACACTCGCCAGGCACTCGCCCAATTGTGCGGCGGCGTTGCGCGTGATCACGACAGCGGACAGGTTCATGCGAAGGCCATGCAAGTTAAGAGCGTATAATCAACGCCTTGCAGCCTTGTGCCTAGGGCCGCATCGGGCGCCATTCTAACAGGCCGCTGTTGAACATACGGGCCAAAAACAAGGACTCGCCTGCTTGGGCCATGACAACGTAATGACCGCCGAGCGGCACGGCATGCGGCGGACACGCTGATGCCGCGCATCCTGCTGGTCAAGACCTCCTCGCTCGGCGACGTGGTGCACAACCTGCCCGTGGCCGGCGACATTCGCCGCCATTTTCCCGACGCCGAGATCGACTGGGTGGTGGAAGAGCCCTTTGCTCCCCTCCCCGCGCTGCATCCGGGCGTGAGCCGGGTCATTCCCGTGGCGGTGCGGCGCTGGCGCAAGGCCCTGCTGGCCGCCGAAACCCGCGAGGAGTTCGCCCAGTTCCGCCGCGCCGTGGGGCGGGGCCAGTATGACGCCGTGATCGACACCCAGGGCCTGATCAAGAGCGCCCTGCTGGCGCGCGCCGCCACGCTGGCGCCGCGGGGGGAACGACACGGCTACGGCGCGGCGTCGGCGCGCGAGCCCCTGGCCACGCGCTTTTACGGGCGCAGACACACTGTTTTACGCGGCCTGCACGCCGTGACCCGCAACCGATTGTTAGTTGCCGCGGCATTGGGCTACAGCATCGACGAAGAAGCCGTGGACTATGGCATCCGGGCGCCGGAGCGGGCGCGACCCGCCGGGCGCTACGCGGTGCTGCTGCATGCCACGGCCGGCGCGCATAAGAGCTGGCCCGAGGCCGAATGGATGGCATTGGGTAAACAACTCGCCGCGCAGGGCGTGTCCAGCGTGTTGCCCTGGGGACATCGCGAAGAACACGAGCGCAGCCTGCGCCTTGCCGCCGCGCTGCCGGGCGCCGTGGTGCCCGACCACGCGCCATTGGACGAAATGGCGGCTTTATTGGGAGGAAGCACAGCGGTGGTTGGCGTGGACACCGGCCTCACCCATCTTGCCGTGGCGCTGGGCCGGCCAGTGGTCGGCATCTACACCGGCACGGATCCGGAACTAACCGGCGTGTTTGGCTCAAGCCGTGCGGTAAACCTCGGCAAGACGGGCGAAGTGCCCTCAGTGACGCAGGTGCTGGAGGCACTCGATCGCGTGATGAACAAAACTACGGCGAAGAGTTGAGCGCGTGATTTCCGCCCTCGGCTACCGCCTGCTGCTGTGGCTGTCCCTTCCGCTGCTGCTGGCGCGCCTGTGGTGGCGCGGGCGAAAAGAGCCGGGCTATCGTCAGGATATCGGCCAGCGCTTCGGCTGCTACCGGCGCGAAGCGCCGGGCCGCGTGAAGACGATCTGGCTGCACGCGGTATCGGTCGGGGAGACACGTGCCGTCGAACCATTGGTACGGGCCTTGCGTCAGCGCTATCCCGATCATCGCCTGCTCATCACGCATATGACAGCCACAGGGCGGCAGGCTGCGCGGCAGCTCTACGGAACCTTGCCTGACTTCGAATTCGCCTGGCTGCCCTACGACTATCCCTCCGCGATGAGGCGCTTTCTTGCCCGGTTCCGGCCGGCGCTCGCCGTCATCATGGAAACCGAGATATGGCCGAACCTGTTGAGTGAATGCAAGCGCGCCGGCGTGCCGGTGGTGCTCGCCAATGCGCGCCTGTCGGAAACGTCCGCCCGGAACTATCGCAAACTGGGTGCGTTGGCAGGGCGGGCGTTGGGAGATTTCTCGGCCATAGCGGCACAGACCGAAGGCGACGCTCGGCGCCTGATGGAACTGGGTGCAGACGAAAGCAAAGTCAGCATTACAGGCAATCTCAAATTCGACGTGGCCTTGCCCGCGGCGCCGTCTGGCGCGGGCCTGCGAAAGATCATCGGAGAAAGGCCGATACTTCTGGCCGCGAGCACGCGCGAGGGCGAAGAGGTGTTGGTGCTGGATGCCATGGCAAAGCATCCATTGCCTCCGAATACGCTGTTGCTGGTTGTTCCGCGCCATCCGCAGCGTTTCGACCAAGTGGCGCGCCTGCTTGAACAACGGGGCCTGAGGTATTCAAGACGGAGCGCTTTGCCGGAAGCATCCGCGGAGCTGCCTATGGATGTTTCAGTATTGCTCGGCGACAGCATGGGTGAAATGCCGAACTACTACAGCGCCGCGGACTGCGCCTACATCGGTGGCAGCCTGCTTCCGTTCGGAGGCCAGAATCTCATCG
>Ga0134124_10000901_pt1 | contig 23860 bp, 17 predicted proteins | sample KB304_FD_96880 | JGI IMG/M metagenome (GOLD analysis project Ga0134124, IMG submission 96880) | Terrestrial soil microbial communities without Nitrogen fertilizer from Kellogg Biological Station, Michigan, USA - KB3-0-4 | ecosystem: Environmental > Terrestrial > Soil > Unclassified ... | reverse complement strand
TCCGTCCCCAGAACCGGCTTGCCAGCAGCTGGTACAGGAGCCAGCGGTTGAGCATCAGGTCGAGCGCAGGGTCCGGCGTGCGCACCGTGACCGCGCCCAGTCGCGCATCCCACTGCCGGTTCAACTCGGTCCACGCCGCCTCGACGACGGCGCGGTCACGGTACTTCGTGACGAGACCCAGCGCCTCATCGCGGCTGGTCGCCTGGCCCAGCATGAAGTGCGCGTGCGCCGTCGCGCCGGGGGCCAGATCGAGGGAAATCTGCAGCGCTGCGCACGGATCCAGACCGGCGCGGACCGTACTCGCCAGGCCGATGCGCCGCAGCGCCGCCGGCGCGGCGTGGCTGCCGTGCCGACCGAGGAACTCCAGCCGGTCGGCGGTCAAGCCGTGGAGCCTCGCGCTCGCTGCCACGAATGCGACACGGCCCGCGAAGTCTTCGTTCCACGCAGTCCGTGCGAGCAGCGCTTCGGACGCGGGATCGAATTCCGGGACGACGAACGCCTGGGACTGCTCGCGCGAGGTCCCGAGCACCCACTCGACGTAGTACGTCACCGTGACCCGGCGCGGGCGATCCAGCCGGTTCGTCACCGCAAGCTCGACGAGCTTGACGGGCTCGTCGGGCGCCACCCAGAGGCGCACGCTCTGCTCGAGCCCGTGGCTGCGGTGAAGGAACCGTGCGTAGCCGGCGCCGTAGGCCACCTGGTAGGCGCCGTGCGCCGGAGCGGGCCGGGGGGTCGGACTCCACACGGCGCCGGTGTCCTCGTCGCGGAGATACAGCGTCTCCCCCGGCTCGTCGGAAACTGGATCGTTCCGCCATGGCGTCAGCCGGTTCTCGCCGCTGTTTTCCGCCCACGTGTAGCCGCCCCCTGACTCCGATACGACGAACCCCAGGCGCCGATTGGCCACCACGTTGACCCACGGCGCCGGCGTCGACTGCCCCGGCTCGAGATGGATGATGTACTCACGGCCGTCGGGGGTGAAGCCGCCGAGCCCCTGGTCGAACAGGAGCGCGTCCGATCGCGGCAGCGTCTCCGGAGTCTCCGTGGGCGGCGAGCTCGGGGCGAGCAGCGGCAGCCTCGCCGGCTCGCCGCCCACGCGAGCGAGGTGCTGGCCGATGCTTCCCTGTGATCCGTCGAGGACCACGCGCGCCGTCGACAGCAGCAGCGTGCGCTCGGCCCCGTCGATCAAAGCAGAACGGATCACGAACACGCCTCCGGGCCGATCGCGAGAGGCCTCGGCGCCGGCCAGGACGAGGGCACGCTCGACGTGCTCGTCCATCTCGGCCACGTAGCCCTCGGCCCGCTCGTTCAGGATCACCACGTCCACGGAGACGCCGCGCCCCCGCCAGAACCGCTGGGCGCGCAGCACCGATGGCAGGATGGCCGCGTCCTCGGCCGAGCCGATGCGCACCACCAGGATGGGGAGGTCGCCCGAGATCGCGTGCTTCCACAGGGAGCGCTGACCGAGGTGGTTGAGGGCCAGTGTGGCGGGGGAAGCTCGCAGGGCGTCGTGCGAGCAGAGCAGGAGTGAGAGCAGCGTTGCGGCCGCGGGAAGGTCGTGCGGGGCGAGCTCCAGATCGGCCGACTCGCTCTCGCTGCGGCGGCGCGCCAGCTCGAAGCTCCACTCGAGCACGGGGAGCGACCGGTAGCGGCGGGCGAGCGCCAGGACGCCCTCGCGCGAGCTGGCGGCGAGCGTGACGAACCCCAGCGATGTAGCGCGATGCCCCGGTAGCTCGACCTCTGCCGACAGCGCCATGATCGGATCGAGCGTCGCGCCCGTCATGCCGGCGCCGAGGAGCTCCGCGCCGTCGAGCGCGGCCGGCTTTCGAGCCGTCCGCCCGCGTCCCACGAAGCGTTCCCGTGCCGTCTCGTAACCAGCCGGCCGGGCGCGTCCCGCTGGCAGAACCAGCATGTGCGTGAGCCAGGCGTCGGGCTGGCGACCGGAGCGCGGGCGGCGATGAAAGACCAGGGCGTGGAGATCCTCGAGGTACTCGCTCTCGACGAAGAGCTTGCTGAACGCCGGATGCCGTCGGTCCTCGGCGGCATCACCGACGATGACTTCGGCGTAGCTCGTCACCTCCAGTCGTCGCCGGAACGCGGTCTCGTTGCGCACCGTCACCAGCCGCACTTCCACATCGTCGGCCGGCGCCACGCACACCTGCTCGCGAAGCGAGACGCCGTTCACGCGTCGATGCGTCTCGACCATGTGGGCGTGGAACGTCGTCTCGCCCTCGCCGGACGCCAGGGACCAGGCGAGCCGGCGCGCGGGCTCGCGCGCGAAGAGCCGGAATCCCGGGGCAGCGAGGGTGCGGTCAGCCTGCTGGCGGGTCAAGGCCACGGCGCCCCAGCTGCTGGCCCCGCCGCCATCCGAGACGAGTGTTCGATAACGACCATTGGACAGCACGTGGGCCTGCGGGAAGCCGGCGTCGGGACGGGCTGGCCAGGGCTCGAGCGGCGCGCGCGGCGGGGCCGCCGTGCGCCGCGGGCGTTCCGGTACCAGGCGTGCCCGGGTCATGGGCGCCGCGGTGGCCGGCCGCTCGAAGACCAGCGCCTCCGTGGTCTGGACCACCGCGTCGGCGTGGAAGCGGCGTACCATCGGCCGCCCGCGGAGCAGGTTGTCCACGGCGACCAGGATCATGCCCTGGTGGTGGGCCATGAACGAGCGCACGATCGCGTGGTGCGTGCCCTCGGGAAGGCGCGAGGCCGTGAAGTCCACCGCCTCGTAGAGGCCGTATCGACCCACGAGTCCGAGGTGCTCCAGCCGGTCGAGATTCGCCATCACCGCTTCCGGCGCGAACGGCAGCGCGAGCAGGCAGGCATACGGCGCGACGACCACGTCGTCCTCCAGCCCCCGCTTGAACCCGAGGTCGGGAACGCCGAAGGCGCGGTACTGGTAGTTGCGGTGGGCGTCGAACCGGTAGTACCCCGACTCCGACATGCCCCAGGGGACACCCAGTCGCCCGGCGTAGGCCATCTGGATCCGTACCGCGGTCGCGCACGCCCGACCCATCAGGCTCTCGGGAGCCTCCCGGAGCAACAGGGCTGGCATCAGGTACTCGAACATCGTGCCGCTCCACGACAGCAACGCGCTGGCACCATCGACGCGGCAGAAGGGGCGGCCCAGATGGAGCCAGTGCTCCTCGGGCACGTCGCCCTTCGCGATGGCGACGAAGCTGGCCAGCCGGGCCTCGGACGCGAGGAGGTCATAGTGGTGAGCATCCGGCTGATCCGTGGCGACGTCCTGTCCGATATAGAAGAGCCGCCGGCTCTCGTCGTAGAGAAAGGTGAAGTCCATCGCGCCGAAGAGCGCTTCGGTGCGCCCGGCAAGCCCGGTGAGGCTGGTGAGGACGGTCCGCGCGGCGTCCTCGGCCCGGGCGATGGCCTCTCGAAGCCCCGCCGCCCAGGCTCGGACGCCGGCCATGCCGGCGGCGTCGACGGGCAAGGCATCGAGTTGCTTCGCCATGCGCGTCAAGGCAGCGCTGGCACTCTCGCAGGCCGAGGGCAACTCCTGCAACGTAGGGTCGAGAGAAAGGCATCGCTCGAACTCATCGCGCACGTCGCCATTCAGGACGAGCGGCGCGCTCGCGCCCGGCATCTGCCAGGGAAGGTAGAGCTCGATGTCGCGCCGCATGGCCTCGAGGTGCTGGCGCACCTCGGCGGACCAGACGCGGAGCTCGGCGAGCAGGTCCTGGTCGAGTTCCTCGCGGCCCGGTGCGATCGCCGACAGGAGGGTACTGTCGAACTCGGCGCACCCGTGCTCGAGGAGCCGGGCCATGCCGGTTGCCCACGCCCACCGCTGCCCCTTCAAGGTCGCCGCCTCCTGGCGCGCCCTCGCGACGCAGGCGCGAAGGCCGGCGAATCGCGCCCGGTCCTGCTGTCGAACGCCGCGGTCGATGACCTCGCCCAGGACGTCGAGCGTGTCGAGCAGGCCGTCCCACCGGGCGGGCCCGATGATGGGGGCGTGGACGAGCTCCAGGCATCCCTGCTTCACGGTCAGCAGCGAGGCGGCCAGGTTGCCGCTGTCCACCGTGGAGACATAGCGGGGCGACAGCGGCGTGAGATCGGCGGTGTCGTACCAGTTGTAAAAGTGGCCGCGATGGCGCTCCATCCGCTCGAGGGTATCGATCGTGTTCCCGAGGCGCTGGACGACCGACAGCAGACCCGCATGGCCGAGGTCATGGGCCGAGAGCGTGGCGAGCTGCAGGAGCCCGATGTTGGTCGGCGAAGTCCGTCGTGCGACCTCTCCCCGCGGCTCCTCCTGGAAGTGGTCGGGTGGAAGCCACTGGTTCTCCGGTCCGACGAACGTGTCGAAGAAGAGCCAGGTGCGCCGTGCCAGGAGACGAAGGCGACGCATCTGGTCCTGCGTCAGTGCGAGCGGCCGGTCGGGCCATGCCCGGCCGACGACGTCGGCGATCCCGGGGGCGAGGAGCCAGAGCATCAGGACGCCAAGCGCGGCGGGGAGCGCCGCCGGCCGGCAGATCGCGAGGAACGCCCCCGTGCCGAGCGCGGCCAGCGGAGCGGCCGCCATCTCACCCCAGAGGGGCCAGCGTGAGCTGGTGCCGCCAAGCATCGAGGCTATCCGCGCCGCCGAGGTCCATTCGAGCAGGTGGCGTCTCCGGTGCAGGCGGACGAGCGTGCGCACAATGGCGTCGCCCAGGACGACCGCGCGGTGCGGCAGGAACGCGACGTGCAGGATCCAGAGCGCCGAGGCGGGTCGGAGCCGGAGCGAGACACCCCGGATGGCGGGAGGCAGGGCCGCCACCCGATGGGCCGACAGGAGACCGCCCATCGCTTCGCTGAGCAGCGGCGTCGCCAGCACGAGGACACCCAACCATGTCCAGATGACGGGCGCGCCGGGGAACAACGCCCACGCGAGGAGCAGGAAGGCGAGCAGCGTGGGAGGAAGCAGGGTGCGTCGCAGGTTGTCGACGATCTTCCAGCGCGAGATCAGCGACAGTCGGTTCGGCCCCCGGCCGCCGGCCGCCAGAGGCACGCGGCGGCCGAGCCAGGGCAACAGTTGCCAGTCTCCGCGCGCCCAGCGGTGCAAGCGCCGCCAGTACCGGCGGTAGTCGGCTGGATAGTCCTCGAAGAGCACGACGTCGGTCACCAGGCCGGCTCTGCCGTGGATGCCCTCGAACAGATCGTGGCTGAGCAGCGTGTTGTCGGGCACGCGTCCCTGCAGGCTGCGCTCGAACGCGACCGGGTCATAGATCCCCTTGCCGACGTAGATCCCTTCACCGAACAGATCCTGGTAGACGTCCGAGGTCCCGCGGGCGTAGAGGTCGAGGCCCGGGTCTCCCGCGAAGAGCCGGGTGAACTGCGACGCCGCGGCCCCGAACGGCGTCACCTCGACCCGGGGCTGCAGGACCGTGTAGCCGGCGGTCACGCGGCCGGTCGCGGGGTCGAACTCGGCCCGATTGAGGGGGTGGGCGAGCGTCCCGACGAGACGACGGGCGGCACCACGGGGAAGCTCGGTGTCAGCGTCGAGCGTGAGCACGAACCGGATCGAAGGCAGAATGCGCGGATCACCCACGTGGCCGGCGAAGGTGGTCGTCTGATCTCCGGCGAGCAGGCGGTTGAACTCGGCCAGCTGACCTCGCTTGCGCTCCCATCCCATCCAGCAGCCCTCGCCGGGGTTCCACAGCCGCTTGCGATGCAGCAGATGAAACGGCCCGGTATCTTGACCCCCGTGTCGCGCATTGAGGGCACGAACGCCGTCCTCGGCGCGCCGGAGCAGGTCGGCGTCGCCTGGCATCGATTCGGCGGGCGCGTCGGCCGGGGTCATCAGCAGCGCGAGATGGAGGTTCGCGTCCGCGTTGGCGAGCCAGTGGACCTCGAGCCGGGACACGATCGCGGCGACGTCGTCAGGCGGCGCCAGGAGAACCGGCACGACCACCATGGTCCGGCAGTCGACCGGGATCCCCTTGCGGAAGTCCATCTTGGGCAGGACGCGCACGGGCAGAAGGCTGGTCGTGAGGAGGTTGACGAGACTGACCGCGATTGTCGTGGCCGGGACGACGGCGAGCGCCACGCCGGCAGCGGCGACAGCGAGGCTCGCGCCGGCGATCAGCAGTGCCACGCCCAGCCCGGTCACATGCAGCGCGGTAACCAGCAGGATGGCTCCGAGGTACCAGGGGGTGGGATGACGCTCGAGCCCACGTCGTCCTCGGGTACTCCAGCGGGAGCGATAGCCAACGATCCGTTCGAAGCCGACAATGCCCTGATCGATGAGGTGGTAGCCAACATGGCGTCTCCGATCTCCGGTACTCTCCCCGGACAACCGGACGGCCTCGTGCGCCACCGCGTCCTCCGACCAACCGCTCCGGGCGGCCAGGTCCTCGACGACACCGCGGTAGCGGTCACGCGTCTCGAAATCCATCCTCGGGTACACGCCCGCGGGGTCCTCACGCAGGGCCCGCTCGGTCTCGCTGACCTGTTCGAAGACGGCTTTCCAGTCGGTCGTCTCCAGCGTGCGCAGGCTGCGGATGCACGCGGGCACGGTCTGGTCGGCCGGCGGCTGCCCCGGCCCGTCTGCCCGGAATGCCATGGTGGTGGCGGCCGCCAGGGACTCGAGGAGAACGATGCGGAGCAGCATGGGCAGCGCCCACACCTCGGCGATGGTGAGCGGGCGTCGCGTCTGGAACTCGGCGACGAGGGTCGTGAGCTGCTCGACTTCGACGTGGTGCGCGCCGGCCGTGACGATCTCACGAGCCAGCTCGTATGCCACCGGGTACCGGCGCAGCTCACCGTCCGCCAGACGAGGGAGCCGCCGCTCGAACGCTGGCGGGAACTCCTCGCGAACCAGCCGGAAGGCTCGTTCGACGATGTAGTAGTTGTCGAGCAGCCACTCCGCGGCCGGGTGATCCGCCCCCGGGCCCCCCGCGGCGAGTCGGCGAGACGCCGCAGCGAGAGTCCGCTCGGGGCCTCGCAGGCGGTCCCCAAGGCGTGGATCTCGACGCCTTGCCGGCGACGGCGCCGTACCCGCCAGGCGCCGAACCTGTTCGCGCACGTCACCGGCACTCACGACGAACGTCCAGGCGTCACCGGGCTCAGTGGCCCGGACGGCTCCGCGCCGCCTCTTCGGCGCGCGTCGGCTCCCGTGCGGCCACGCCGAAGTCCTGCAGCACGAGGATCGGCCGGCTGCTTTCCGCCAGGAGGCGGGCGCTGACGCTGCCGTAGCGCTCACTCGCATCGGCCGTACGGCCGTGGGCGCACGCCACGATCAGGTCGACGTCGGCCTGCTCGGCCAGCGCCCGGATCGCTGGCTCACGCCGGGACGACACGACGCTTCGCACGCTGACGCGGAGCGCCGGGGCGGCCAGCCGACTCTGCAGCTCACGGAGGTACCGGTCGCCTTCTACCCGGTTGCGCTCGGTGAGCCGCGAGGCGATGGCGATGTCTTCGGCGGACGGCGGCATGCGTCGCGGCATCTCCGGCTCGGGCACCACGTGGGCGAGGATCAGCTCGGCGTCATGCGCGCGCGCGAGAGCGGCGGCGAGGGTCAGGACGCACTCGGCGCGTGGCGAGCAATCCAGGGGCACGAGGATTCGGCGCAAACGGAGGTCGCCGGCCGGCCGGGCATCGGCGGTGTGGGCGGGGACGACGAGGACCGAGCTGTCCGCACGGGCCACGACTTTCTGGGCGGTACTGCTCAGGACCCAGCCGCTGAGTCCCCCTTCACCGTGGCTCGACAGGACGACGAGATCGGCGTCGTGTCCCCGGGCGAAACTGATGATCTGTTCGGCAGGCCGCCCCTCCAGCAACTCCACGGTCGAGGTCAATCCGCCCGCCTTCAGTTCGCCATCCAGCTTTGCGAGCTGGCTGTGCGCCTCCGCCCTCCGGATCTGCCACTCCACCGCGTCGTGAGCATGGCTCGTGGACGCCGCAGCGACCGGTGGCTCGAGGATACGGAGTAGCGTGATGCGCGCGGCGAACACCCGTGCCAGTGCGACGGCCCACGGGAGCGTGCACTCTGCGAGGGACGACCCATCCAGCGGCACCAGCAGGTGCCGGATGGTCAGCCCCGGGCACCCGATCTGCTCGCCGCTGGACGGTCCGACCGCGGATGCCGTGCTGGATCGCATGGCCGATCCCTCCCCCGACGTGTCGGGCGTGCAACGGTTCACCACCGGCGGCACGCTCGCTACGGCAGGTACTTGAGGAGTTCTATCGCAGCTCGTGCGTTGGAAGTCGCCCGGGCGCTGTCCGCGTCCTTGCACGCGGCTTCCGCCTCGATCACCAGCCTTCGGGCATTGGCCAGTGCCGCCGCGCGACCCTTCACCGCGTTCCGCGGCGCCTGGGCTTCCTGGCCACGCGGGGCCTGAGTTTCCTGGCCGCGGGGCGCCTGGATCTCCTGCTCCCGCGGCGCCTGCGTCTCCTGGCCGCGCGCGCCTGCCTGGGACTTGGGTCTCTGTGCCACGGCCGCCTTGGCCGTCAACAGCTCTCTCGCTTCCTTCACCTCGGCCGGGCAGATCGGCGCCGCCGTACTCGTGGCGGCAGCCGCGAGCAACGCGAGGGCAACCGTCACGCAGAAGCGTCGCGATCTCATCTCCGTACTCCTTCGCGGGAGAACTACGAAATTGCGAAGCGATGTCGGCAGTGGTAGCAACGTGCGCGCCAGACTTTCACGACGTTTCATGGCCGAGTTCGCGACATCGAAGGACAGAAGTGGGGCGCCGGAGGGGCAGTGAGGCGGAGATGCCGCCCCCGTTCGATGCTTGACCCGCGACGATGTCGCGAGGATCGGGCAAGAAAAGATGCGTGCGATGCGGACTTATCCTTGCAAGGGACCTCGTGGGTCTCCTGCAAACAACAGGGAGGTGAGCTGATGCAGCCGGAGTCGTGGCCAGGTGACGCGAGGGCTCCGGAGCCCGTCGTACACGTCGCACCCCCACCAGATGTGGGCAGCCGCTATCTCGATGCGCTACGCGAGCTCCAGCAGCGCGAGGGCGAGGTGCTCCGAATGGCGGCGACGATCCAGCACGCCGCGAAGTGTCTGGAGCACTGGCAGGCCGTCGACGTCATCCACGGGGGCGCCGGCTTCCCAAAGGAAGTCACGATGGTCGGCCGCTCGATCGACGCCTCGACGTGGCCGACCGGCCGGCAGCTCGCCGATACGCTGGCCGCGTGGCACGAGGCTGCCGAGATCGCGCGGACGGCGTGGGCTCGCCTCCCCAGGGAGACGCGCTCCAGGATGCCGCCGCCGCCATAGAATGAGCGGCAAGATTTCGGCCCGTTCGAGCACCGGCGCGTGGCATTGCCGCACCACCTGTCGCATCGATGTCCCAAGCTCTCCCTGGTTACGAGCGCAAGTTGTGGGATTCACTAGCGTGAGATTCGGCACCATCGTTGCTGTCTCGTTGTGCATGGCAAAAGCAACCTCTTCGGTGCCCACGATCGAGATCGTAGGTCTCGCAATCGCCCCGCCGTTCAGGGCCCGTATCGTTCGGCAGATCCGGCACGCGCTCGTCGGCGTCCAGACCAGTCCGGTCCACGTCCGCGTCAGCTTCGCGGATGTCAATGGCCCGAAAGGCGGTCTCGACGTGAGGTGCGCCATCCACGTGAAGATTCCGCGGACGGCGCCGCTCCACGCCGAGGAGACCGCCACGAGCGATATCACTGCCTTCGACCTGAGCGAGGCGGCGATATCGCGGCAGATCGCGCGGCAGCTCGAACGCAAGCAGGAGAGCGGGCGGCACCCGAAGAAGTACTACGCGGCCCGACGCGTGCAGTAGCGCGGCGGACGCCGCCGGCCTCGAGCGTGCTGTGGAGCGACCCCCGTTGGTGAGGGGAGTATAGAGGCGCGTGAAGCCTGATGGTCGAGACGCGGGAGAGTCGTCGTGCTGATCCAGGAACTGACTAGGCAGGCGAGTCTGGATCTGCTGGCTCGTACGCGCCTGGGTAGACTGGCGTGCGCCCAGGGGACCCAGCCTTACGTGGTGCCATTCTATTTCGTCTACGACGACGGTTTCCTCTATAGCTTTTCCACGGTTGGACAAAAGATCGAGTGGATGCGAGCCAACCCGCTGGTCTGCGTCGAAGCGGACGAGGTGGTGAGCCCGGAGCAGTGGATGAGCGTCATCGTCTTCGGTCGCTACGAGGAGCTGCTCGATACGTCCGAATACCAGGGCGTGCGCGCATTCGCTCACTCACTGCTGAAGCGGCATGCCGTGTGGTGGGAGCCTGGCTACGCGGAAACAATCCTCCACGACAGACAGCGCCCGCTGGTGCCGGTCTTCTACCGCATTCACGGCCGTCAGATTACCGGCCTCCGCGCCATCCCTGATCAACCGGTGACGCCGCCTGATACAAGGCTGTCGATGACTGACTCCGGCGAGGACGGTTGGCTGCAAAGCCTTCTGCGACACGTCCGAGGTAAACCCAAGCGCAAGCAGTCTCGAGCTCTACGGGGATAGACCTGCAGGGCCCGCGGCTGCTGTCCGCACGTCATCCCTCGGCGGGACGGATCAGCAGCACGGTTGCGGCCGCCTTCCTGAGGAGCTGCTCGGCGACACTCCCGAGCAGCGTTCGCTTCACCCCGTTCCGACACGTCGTCATGACCGCGATGACCTCCGCTCCCCAGGCCTCCGCCTCGTCCAGGATTTCCTCCGCGGGCTCGCCGAACCGCACCACAGCCTCCACGGCGACGCCGGTGAACACGGGCTCGAAGCGGCGGAGATGATCGAGGTGCTCGGCCTCGACGCGGCTCATCTCCTGATCGGCATACGCCACGGTATGCCCCTCGGGGCTCACGACCAGCTCGGGTACCGGAGCCACGTGGAGTAGTCGCACCGTACCGCCGGCCGCGCGGGCCGCGTCGGCCACGATCGCCATCGCGGGCTCGCCGATCGGGCGCTGATCGACTGGAACGAGGAATCGCTTCGCCATGGGTCCCTCCAACACGGCTGTCTGTAGTCACCGCAACCCGAGTGCCAGAGCCGTGATGTGTGAAAACACGCGGTTAGTCGTGTCGCCTCTCTGGACCGAGATGGGGCCCCGGGGCAGCAAAGTCCCACGACGCATCCCGAGTGGGGCTGCGCGGCCCGAATGTCGCGCCAGCTCCGAGGCGCAAGCACCCGAGATCACAGAGGTCACGTCTGGCAAGAGCGTTGCTGAGTCTCCGCACGTGAAGGGCAGGCCGGGCGGGGACTCGTGCCGCAGGGTGAGCCGATGGGGAAGACGCTGAGGCGAACGCTTGGTATCGTCGCTGCGGTTCTGTCGCTTGCCATCCCGGCTGCGGGCCAGCCGGCATCGACTCCGGCCGCGACGTCGACGACCCCGATGCGAGAGGTGGGAGGGCCGAGCCTCCCGGTTATCGGTACGATCTTCGAAAACCGCGTCGCGCTCGGGCTGTCGGCCTCTCAGGTCGAGACGCTCGAGAGGCTGAGCCTCGGCCTCGTCCGCGAGGCGATCCGACGCCAGGCCGACCTGATGATCACGCAAGTGGATCTGGACGTTCTGCTCGATCAGGACCCGAGCAAGACGGTGGACATGGCGGCCGCCGAGGCCAAGCTCCGCGAGATGGGGACGCTCCGTACGGATCTGCATCTCGCGCTGGTCCGCGCCGTCGAAGCCGCCCGGGCCGCGTTGACCGCAGAGCAGCGCTCCATGCTGGCGCCGCTGCTGACCGCCGCCGGGGCCGAGAGTCAGTCGGACTCCCCCGACGACCCGCCGGGCGCGGTGCTCCCGGCGGGACTCGCGCCATCGCGCGGTGGGGCGGCGCATCGACCGCCGCCGGGCGGTGGGGCTCCGCATCCGCGTCCGCCCGATGGGCGCCGTGTCGAAGGCCACCGCGATGCCGGCCGGCACGATGGCGGCCGGGCCGTCATCCGGGTCTGGCCCTCGTTCTGGTGGGAGCCGTACTGGTTCTATGCACCGCCACCGGTCATTGTTCAGGAGCCGCCGGTGTACGTGCAGCCACCTCCCACGCAGGCCTACTGGTACTACTGCCAGAGCGCCCAGGCGTACTACCCCTACGTCTCGAGTTGTCCGGAGCCGTGGATCCCGGTGCCCGCAGCGCAGCAATAGGGCGCGCTCGCGTGCCGCCGGGCGAGCGTGTCACTGCCGGCAATCTCGGCTTTCCCCGGATCGGGCGGGACCGTGAGCTCAAGACGGCGCTCGAGCAGTACTGGACAGGCCAGATCTCGGAGACGGCGCTGCGAGAGGTTGGCCGCGCCATCCGCCGTCAGAACTGGGCGTTGCAAGTCGAGCTCGGCATCGACCACGTCCCTTCGAACGACTTCTCCTTCTATGATCACGTGCTCGACATGGCGACGGTCGTCGGCGCGGTGCCCCGGCGATTCAGTGACGATCCGCGCGCGGCGAGTGACCTGAGGGTCTACTTCGCCATGGCCCGCGGGGAGGCCCCGCTGATGTCGGGGGCGCCCGGCGACGGCATGCGGCACCCAGCGCCATTGCGGATGACGAAGTGGTTCGACACCAACTACCACTTCCTCGTCCCGGAGCTGGAGCCGGAGGCAGACTTCCAGCTGGCCTCGACGAAGCCGCTCGACGAGTTTCTCGAGGCGCACGCCCTCGGCATTCACACGCGGCCCGTCCTCCTGGGACCGGTCTCGCTGGCCCTGCTGGGTCACGCGGGTGACACCGGTCCCGGGCAAGGCGCCGAGAGCATCGCGCACGTGGTAGAGCGCCTCGTGCCGGTCTACTGCCAGCTGCTGCAGCGTCTGGAGCAGGCCGGTGCAGATTGGGTGCAAATCGACGAGCCGATCCTCGCGCTGGACCTGCCGCCCGGCGTGCTGCGGATCTTCTCGCTGGCCTACGAGCGCCTCGGTCGGCTGTCCCCGCGGCTGCGGATCCTCCTGGCGGCCTACTTCGGCGCGCTGGGCCCAAACCTGGAACCCGCCATGCACCTGCCCATCAGCGCGCTCCACCTCGACCTGGTACGGGCCCCCGAGGAGCTTGCGGCGGCCATGGGGAAGGCGCCGGCGACGCTGTCGCTCTCCCTGGGCGTGGTCGACGGGCGGAACGTGTGGCGCACGGACCTCGAGCGTGCCTTGAGCATGGTGGAGACTGCCTGTCAGCGGCTTGGCCCCGAGCGCGTCCAGGTCGCGCCGTCGTGCTCGCTGCTCCACTGCCCCATCGATCTCGAGCGCGAAAGCGGCCTTGATCCAGAGCTGTGCGAGTGGTTGGCCTTCGGTCGTCAGAAGCTCGCCGAGGTGGCCACCCTCGCTCGTGCGGTGTGCCAGGGTCGGGCGGCCGTCGGTGACGTCCTCGCGCGGAGCCGGGCCGCCCTCGAGGGCCGGCATGCGTCGGCCCGGACGCGGAACGCCGAGGTCCGGGCTCGTCTCGCCACCGTCACGGCCGACATGCACCAGCGCCGGTCGCGCTATGGTGATCGGCACGCGCACCAGCGCGCGCGACTGTCGCTGCCGCTGCTGCCCACCACGACCATCGGATCCTTCCCGCAGACGACGGAGCTGCGCAGAACGCGGGCGGCATTCCGCTCGGGGACGCTCAGCCGGACCGACTACGAGCGCTCCCTCCGGGAGGAAATCGAGCGGTGCCTCCGCGAGCAGGAGGCGCTCGGGCTCGACGTTCTCGTCCACGGCGAGTTCGAGCGAGCCGACATGGTCGAGTATTTCGCCGAGGAGCTGGACGGTTTTGCCCTGACCCGGCACGGCTGGGTGCAGAGCTACGGCTCCCGCTGCGTCAAGCCGCCGATCCTGCACGGCGACGTCGCCCGCCGAGGGCCCATCACGGTGCGCTGGTCGCGGTTCGCCCAGAACCGAACCGCGAAACCGGTGAAGGGCATGCTCACGGGCCCGGTCACGTTACTCGAATGGTCGTTCGTGCGCGACGATCAGCCGCGGGCCTCGACGAGCCGGCAGCTCGCGCTCGCACTGCGCGACGAGGTGGCCGATCTCGAGGCGGCGGGCATCGCCATCATCCAGATCGACGAGCCCGCGCTCCGCGAGGGACTGCCGCTGCGTCGGGCCGAATGGGCCGCGCACCTCGAGTGGGCGGTCGACGCCTTCCGCCTCGCGACGGCCGGCGTTCGGGACGCCACCCAGATCCACACGCACATGTGCTACTCGGACTTCGACGAGATCGTCGAGGCGATCACCCGCATGGACGCCGACGTGCTCTCGATCGAGGGCGCGCGCTCGGCCATGCGCATTCTGGAGGCGCTCGGCCGCTGCGCCTACTCGAACGAGGTCGGCCCGGGCGTGTACGACATTCACTCGCCACGGGTGCCCACCCCGGACGAGATCGAGCGGCGACTCGAGGCGGCCCTCGCCGTCCTGCCGCCCGAGCGCCTCTGGGTCAATCCCGACTGTGGGCTGAAGACACGCCGATGGGACGAGGTCCGGCCGGCCCTCGCGGCCATGGTCGAGGCCACTCGCCACCTCCGAGCAGCGCACGCCCTGACCGGACGGCCATGACGAGGACCGAGGCGGTGAGGCCCGGCGCATCGATGTCTCCTCGAATCTTCAGCGTCGAGATCTTTCCGCCGAAGACCGACCAGGGCGTCGAGCGGCTCGACCGCGAGCTCGCGCAGTTGGCGAGCCTCGCCCCGGCCTACCTCTCCGTCACCTGCGCCACGGATCCAGGGGCCGCCGACCGCACGTCCCGGACGGTCGCGTGGGTCCGCGACCGGCTCGGCGCCGACGCGGACGTGGTCCCGCACGTCGTCGCCGCGGGGGCGACGCGGCCCAGCGTCCGTGCGACCTTGGCCGGCTATCGTGCGCTCGGCGTCCGCCATCTCGTGGCGATTCGCGGTGACGTGCCCGCCGGTGCCAGCGTGATCGCGGGCGAGTTCCCTCATGCCGCCGACCTTGTCGCGTTCATCCGCGCCGAGGCCGGTGAGGCGTTCCACATCGAGGCGGCCGCGCACCCCGAGTTCCATCCGGAGGCCAGCGGCGCCGAGGCCGACCTGGCATACTTCGCGGCCAAGGTGGCGGCGGGGGTCGACTCGGCGCTCACCCAGTACTTCTACAACGCGGATGCTTACTTCAGCTTCGTCGAGTCCTGCGCCCGCCGCGGCGTGAGGCTGCCGATCGTGCCGGGCATCATGCCGATCACCGGCTACGAGCGTCTCGCGCGCTTCTCCGCGGCCGCCGGCGTCGAGATCCCGCGCTGGTTACGTCTCCGCCTCGACGGCCTCGCGAGCCAGCCCGACGCGCTGGTGGCCTTCGGCGTCGACGTCATCAGCCGGCTCGGCGAGCAGCTCCTCGCGGGCGGGGCGCCGGGTCTGCACTTCTACACCATGAACCGGGCCGAGCCGACATCGACCCTCTGGAAGCGGCTGGGCCTCGACCGAGGCTCGCCGCGGCGGCCGACACCCCACCCCACGGTGTAGCGTGGCCGCCGCGCATCGTGCCTCGTCGATCACCGCTGGTGGAGCACCGGTCGAACGTCAGCCGGCACCTGGGCCTCGAATTCTGCGATCTGTCCCGGCGACAGCGCGTCTTGGAGGACCGAGTAGACACCCCGTAGGATCGCCTCTGCCTCGGCCGCGTGCGTACCGAGCGCAGAGGCCACATGCTGCACGAAGCCGTCGCGGCTCCACGCGAGCGGGGCCGGTCGGTCTTCGGCCAGCAGGGGTGACTTGAGAAAGCCGGGCAGCTGGCTGACGAAGTGCCGTCGACGAGCGGAGTCGGTGAGCAGGTGCGACAGCGTCATGACGATGGCGATCACCCGACGCTCCGCCTCCTCGCCGCCGCCGATGTCGGCGGCCTGGCGCGCCTGGTCGAGGAACGTGTGCTTGTCCATGGGCTCACCGATGAGCAACGTCCATGCCGGATCCCGCGGCGCTCCTGATGGCCCTGCGGCTGGCGTGAAGATCTCCGGCGGGGTGACGACGGCCAGGGCCGCGCTTCGCTCGAACAGCTCGATCAGGAGGATCTTGTCCGGATGGGTGAGGTCGACCTTCCGGTCGACGAGGTCCGCGACGGAGGCGATGACCTGCGGGACCGGCGGCGAGCCCGCGCTCCGTCGCTCGACGGTGATGCGCCACCGCTCGCCCGGGGCGATGCGGTCTCGTAGCCGTGCCACGGCCTGGCGGAGCGACTCTCGGTCGGGCGGGCTCCACAGGTCCACGGGGACCCACTTGAACGTGTAGCGGAACGCGCCCGGCGCATCGCGGTGCACGGCGCGCAGCCGGTGGATCGCCTCCCGCGGATCCAGGGCGGTCCGTACGGTCATCACACCCTTCCGGTCCGTCTGGCTCACGAGCGGAGCGTCGTCGCCCAGCCTCCGCAGTCGCATGACGATCTCTCGTCGCGCCCGGCCGGGCGCCTTCCATGACGTCGACACGAGGAGATTGGCGTCGGAGTCCATCGGTCAACTCGCTGCACCCACGATGCCAGACGGGGTGCGCCTTGGCAGGGACGTTGCTGAGCTTCGCGGTGGGAGGACGTCATGAACTGTATCTGCGGTCATCCCGAGAAGGACCATGTCCAGGCAGGGCGGTGCCGTGTCCCCGATTGCCCGTGCGAGCTGTTCCGGCCGGGGGACACGCTACGGCGGCCGAATCGTTTAAACGGGGACTGGCCTCTGGTCACCTGGTGTGCTGCGGCCCCACGTGGGGCGGCACGTCCGTCCCACCCTCGATGCCCGTGACCCCCTGACGCTCACCGCGATCTCACGTCGCGGCCGCCTCGGCGTGGCACTCGCTCTCGCGGCCGCGCACGACGCGCTGTCCGGCCAGTGGCCCCTGGGTCTCGGTCACGACCGTTCGCTGCCCCTCGATCTCGTGGTCGGTGCGGAAATAGACGACGACCCAGTCTCGCGTGCGGCCCAGCTCGTGGGCGCGGGCGGTGTTCGAGAAGAGCGCGGTGAAGTGCCAGGCGCCGCGCTCGGTGTGCAGGACCGGTAGCCAGCGCTTGCCGGAAGGATTGAACCGGTGAGGCGCGATTCGCGCCAGGTGTCCGGCCCCGGCCTTCCGGCGGTACTCCTCGTCGACGTCGAGCAGCACGGCGACGGCGGGCTCCGCGGCCGGCGTGCCGAGTCGACGGCGCCCGAGCATGCCGGCCAGCGTGGAACGGATCATTGCCACACGGCGGGCGCCCATACCGGGCACGGACGCCAGGCTTCCATCGTGCGCGGCGCTCTCGAGCGCCTCGAGGCTGTCGACCTGGAGGACGTCGTGGATCCGGCCGGCCAGCACGCGACCAACGCCGGGGACCGAGCGGAGGAGCTGCTCGGGATCGAGCGTGCCTCGGAGGCGCTCGAGCAGGCCCCAGCGCCCGGTGGCGAGCATCTCGTGAACGGCGGCCGCGATGCCGGGGCCGATGCCGGGCAGCCCTCGGAGCGCCTCCGGGCCTTCGCGCGTGAGCAGCTTGCCGACGTCCTCCGGCAGATGGGCGATCGTGTCGGCGGCCCCACGAAACGCGCGCACGCGGAACGGGTTGGCCTTCTGCCACTCGAGCAGATCGGCGGCCTCGCGCAACCGGGCCGTGATCGTCTCGTTTCGTCCCGCGGCTGGGTCGGCGCTCGGAGCGAGCATCGCCTTCGCGGCTACTCCTTCCGTGCCGGGCCGGGTGCGGCGCGAAGCGCCTTCAGCTGCTCGACGTTGCGCGCCAGGGCCTGACGGACCGCTTCGTTGAAGCTGGCTTCGGGATAGCGCCCGTCGGGTAGCAGGTCTCCGGCCTCGCGCCCGGACAGGACCGCCAGCCCGTCGTCCACGGAGCGCACGGCATAGACGTGGAACCGCTCGTCGCGCACGGCCGCCGTCACGTCCTCGCGGAGCATGAGATGGCCGACATTGGCTTCCGGGATCAGCACGCCCTGGCCGCCGGTGAGACCGTGCCGCCGGCACGCATCGAAGAATCCCTCGATCTTCGCGTTGATGGCGCCGACCGGCTGGATCTGCCCCTGCTGGTTCACGGATCCCGTGACGGCGATCCGCTGGGCCAGCGGGATCCCGGCCACGGCAGACAGCAACGCGTAGAGCTCGGCCGAGGAGGCGCTGTCCCCGTCGACCTCCTCGTACTGCTGCTCGAAGGCGATCGAGGCGGACAGCGCGAGCGGGTGATCGCGCGCGTACCGTCCGGCCAGGAAGCCGGTGAGGATCAGCACGCCCTTGGAGTGCACGCGCCCGCCGAGCTTCGCCTCGCGCTCGATGTCCACGACGCCGGGCTCCCCGCAGAAGGCCCGGGCGGTGATCCGGCACGGCCGGCCGAAGGCGTGATCGCCCGTGGAGACGACCGAGATCCCGTTGACCTGCCCGACGGCCTCGCCATCCGTCGCCAGCAGCAGCGTGCCGTCGGAGATCGCTCGCCCGACCCGTTCCTCGAGCAGGTTGACGCGCTCGATGTGCTGCGCGATCGCGCGCGTCACGTCGGGGCCGGTCACGAGAGGGTGGTGGTCGCGCTCGGCGCAGTACGCAGACTCCCGGACGAGGTCCAGGAGCAGCCCGAGCCGCGCACTCAGCCGCTCCTGGTGCTCGACGGCGCGCGAGCCCTGCTCCACCAGCCGCGCGATGCCGTCGGCCGCGAATGGCCGCAACGCTTCCTGCCGGCACGCGTCCGCCACGAAGCGTGCATAGAACAGCACGTTGTCGGGCGTGCGGGGGAACGAGTCGTCGAAATCCACCTTCACCTTGAACAGCTCGCCGAAATCCTCGTCGAGCGCGTAGAGCAGGTAGTAGAGCATGGGGCTGCCGATCAGGACCACCTTCACGGACAGCGGAATCGGCTCGGGCGCGAGGCTCACGGTACGGATCATCTGCAGATCGGCCAGCGGCGTCTCGATCCGCAGCGCCCGGCTCTTCAGCGCCTTCTTCAGCGAGTCCCAGGCCATGAAGTTCGCCAGCACGTCCTTCGCCTCGAGGACGAGATAGCCGCCGTTGGCGCGGTGCAACGCGCCCGACTTGATGAGCGTGAAGTCCGTCACCAGGGTGCCGAAGTGGGCCCGATGCTCGATCCCACCCAGGAGGTTGCCGTGAGTGGGGTTTCGCTCGAAGACCACGGGGGCGCCCAGCGTGTCGGCGCGATCGACCAGGACGTTCACGCGATACCGGTCGAGAAACGCGCCCGGTGGTGGCAGGAACGGCAGCTCCGGACGCGGCCCCCCTCCACTTCGCAGCTCCTCGGCATGGGCGATCAGGTCCTCCTCGACCTTGCCGAGGTAGGCCTGCACGGCAGCCAGCCCGTCGAAGGTCTCCTTCACCTCACGCAGGAGTTGCCTCGTCCCCGCCGCTACCGTGTCCCGGACGAGGTTGGTGTGGGCCTGCTCGGCCTCGCGCTCGTTCTGGCGAAGCTGGCGGAGCGTCGCCTCCACGCGGCCCTCGAGCGCGGCGGCCTGCTCCTGCAGGCGCTGCCGCCTGGCCTCCGGAAGCGTGTGGAACTGTTCGTGCGTGATCGGCTGACCGTCCAACACCGGCACGACGCCGAGCCCGCCGGGTGTCCGCTCGACGCCGAAGCCCGCGGCACGGGCGGTCTCTTCCAGCCGCGTCACCTCCTCGGTCTGGCGACGCCCGAGGCCTTCCATGATGCGCGCCTTTTCCCGTTCGAACGCCTCGCCCTCGAAGAGCCGGGGCACGCGGGTCTTGCATTCCTCCACGAGCCGCGTCATCTCGCCCCGGAGCTGCCGCCCGCGGCCGGCCGGCAGCTCGAGCGCGCAAGGGTGGTACGGATCGGCGAAGTTGTGGACGTAGCACCAGTCCGCGGGAGCGGGCCTGGCCGCGGCCGCCGCATCCAACAGCCGGCGCATGCTCGTCGTCTTCCCGGTGGCGGGAGCGCCGAGCACAAAGAGGTTGTAGCCGCCAGACTTCATCTCGATGCCGAACGTCGTCGCATCGAGCGCGCGCTGCTGCCCGATCAACCCGGGCAGAGGCTCCAGCTCCGCGGTGGATCGAAACGGCAGCGTGGCCGGATCGCACGTCGCCCGCAGCTCCTCGGCCTTCAGACGGCGGCTCACGCCGATTCCTGGCGCGCGACGGCCGTCACCACATCACTCTGCGTGAGGATACCGACGACCCGCCCGTTCTCGACCACGGGCAGCGCGCCAATCCGACGGTCGGCCATCAGGCCCATCGCATCCGTGAGTGGCGACGTCGCGCCGACGGAGATGACCGGTGTGCTCATCACGGCCCCCACGACCACGGCGGGCGGTCTCCGGGCCCGCCGTGTCTGCAGCACATCGTCGGCGTTCACGATGCCCACGAGCCGGGCCTCGCCATCGACGACCGGAAGATAGTGGATCCGATTCGCCGCCATGAGTCCCAGCGCCTCGGCGAGTGGCGCGTCGGCGGCCACGGTGACCGCGGGCCGGGACATCCGCTCGCGAACTGAGACGCCAGCCGCGCCGGCAGGACGCTCGGTCGATGGATCTTCGGCAGGATCGATCCGTACATGTCTCATCACTGCACCACCTCTCACCTCATGACCATGATCCGGGGCCGCATGACGCCAACCCCGCCTGCAAGGCGATGGCCACACCGATCGCGCACGGCGCCCGGCCCACAACATCGCCGCTGGCAAGGAGGAGGGGGCGGCTGAAGCCCCGTCATTGGCGGCCGACGGCGAGGCGTGGACGCCTCGCCTGGGGCCGACAGGCCCCAGGGCGATCTCATGCTTACTCGGATAACGCGACAAGGCGGTCGATGATGCCGATCAATTCTTCCAGCGAGAAGGGCTTCGCCAGCGTCATCACGCGGGGTGCGTCACCGTCGCCCATAGCCTCGCGCTGATCGAGGCTCGCGGACATCACGATGATGCCGACGTCCGCCGAGGCTTGTCTGATCCTCCGGGCGACTTCCCAGCCGTCCGGGCCGGGCATGCGCACGTCGGTGACGATGACATCGAAGTGTCCGTGTGCAAATCGCTCCAGGCCAGCGGTACCGCTCTCCGCCAGGGTCACGCGAAATCCGGCGGACGTGAGAAGCTCCCCCAGGGCGTCCCTGACCAGACAATTGTCGTCGATGACCAGCACGTCCCTGGTCGTGGCCGATGGGTCGATCTCGAGGGTTCTCATCGGGTGAGGCGTGCCGCAATCGGAGTGCCAGAGCTGCCGCGAGGGGGAACCCGTACTTGGCGAAAGCTCGCCCGGCGCGGGTGGGGCGGCGGCGCCCCTGGCCACGCCATGAGGTGGATCAGCCGTGGCTGACGGGCCCGCCGCGCTGGCCCTGGATGCCTCGCACGGCGAAGGGGGCGGCCAGGTCCTGCGTACGGCCCTCGCACTGGCCGTCGTGCTCGACCGTCCGGTCACGCTGGAGCGGATCCGCCTGCGCCGGCCCCGGCCCGGGCTGCAGGCGCAGCATCTGACCGTCGTCCGGGCGCTGGCCAGCATCAGCGCCGCACAGGTGGAGGGCGACCGGCTCGATTCCACCGCCCTGTCGTTCACGCCCCGGCGGCTCGGCCACGGTGAATGGCGCTTCGACGTCGGCGCCGTCCGTGGCAGCGCGGGGTCCGTGCCGCTGCTGTTCCAGGCGCTGCTGCTCGCGCTGGTACAGGCAGGGGCGGCATCGCGGCTCACGCTCATCGGCGGCACCCACGTGCCGTGGAGCCCGACCGCGCACTACCTGAGCGAGGTGTTCCTGCCGGCGCTGGGCTCGCTCGGCGTCCAAGCCACGGTGAGATTGCGACGCCCGGGCTGGTACCCCGCCGGCGGCGGGGAGCTCGAGGCGGCGATCACACCGGCCGCGCGCATCGCGCCGCTGACGGCGATGGTCCCACCCTCGCCACTGGAGATCAGCGGCTGCTCGCTCGTCTCCCGGCTGCCGCGATCGATCGCCGAACGGCAGCGCCGGCAGGCCGAGACCCGCCTGGCGGCGGCCGGTCTGACGGCGGCCATCACCGTCGAGGAGGATATCCACGCGCTCGGCCCGGGGACGATGCTGTTCCTACGCGCTCACGGCCGGGCCGGGTTCTCGGCGCTCGGCCGGCGCGGCGTCCCGGCCGAGCGAGTCGCCGACGAGGCCGTGGACGCCCTGCTCGGCTGGCAGCGCAGCGGGGCCGCCGTCGACGTGCATCTCGCCGATCAGCTCGTGCCGTTCCTCGCGCTGGCCGACGGGCCGTCGTCCTTCACGTGTCCGGCGCTGTCCGGCCACCTGCGCACGGTGGCCTGGGTCGTCCAGCAGTTCCTGCCGGTCGGGATCGCGCTCCACGACGAGCGGCCGGCGCGCGTGGAGATCACGCCGGGGCCGCGCCCTGGCTGACGCCCGGGCACACGGGCTTCAGCATCACCGCGGTCGGCGCCTCAGGAGGGCGAGGAAGAAGACGCCCGCGGCCACGGTGATGATCACCGGGCCCGTCTCGCGCTGGAGCGCGCGAGCCAGGGCCGTGCCGACGAGCGTGGAGGACACCGCGACCGCCACCGCCACCGCCAGCATGGAGCCCAGGCTGCGTGTTGCGTGTTTGGCGGTCGCCGCCGGGATGATGATGAGCGAGCCCATGAGCAGCACGCCCAGGTAGCGCAGGCCTAGAGCGACGGTGAAGGAGAACGCGAGGAGATAAAGGAGGCTCAGGCGCTCGACGCGAACGCCGGCCGAGCGCGCGAGGTCGGGCGAGACCAGCGCGAGCACGAGCTGATGTCGCGCGCCCAGCACGAAGACCACCACGCCGGCCGCGCCCACCAGGCCCAGCGCCAGCTCCCAGCCCGGGAGGGCGCCGGCCCCGCCGAAGAGCGCTTCGATCAGCTCCTCGCCGCGCGTGAACATGGCGCCGACGGCCAGTGCGCCCGAGAACACGACGCCGATCACGGTCTCCGTCGCCATGCGCGTTCGCGACTCCACCACCCAGATCAGGAGCGTGCCGAGCAAGAGCGCGACCAGGCCACCCACGAACGGCTGCACGTGGAGGAGCAGGGCGATCGCGATCCCGGGCAGCGCCACGTGAGAGATCGCATCGGAGGCCAGGGTCATCCTGCGCATGACGGCGAAGCAGCCGACCAGCCCGGCGGCGATCGCCATGGCGACCGAGAGCGCTACCGCCGGGAGATCCGCGGTCACCGGTGGAAGTGGTACGTCATCGGTCCGCCGTACAGCTCTTCGAGCCTCCGGGGCGTCAGCACCTCGGTCGGGGCGCCGAGCCAGGCCCGGCCCCGGCCCAGGCAGAGGACCTTGGTGGCGTACCGGTACACGAGGCTCAGCTCGTGCGAGATGAGCAGGAGCGTGAGTTGCTGCTCCACCTGCATGCGATGGATCGTCTCGTAGAGCATGTCCTCCCCCCGCTCGTCGACTCCGGCCGTCGGCTCGTCGAAGAGGAGGACGCTGGGCCGACCGAGGAACGCGCACGCCAGCAGCAGGCGCTGGAACTGCCCGCCCGACAGCGTGCCGATTGGTCGGCTGGTGACATCGGACCCGAGGTTCACCATCTGCAGCGCCCTGGGTACGTCGGTCGGGGGAACGCGACGGACGTGCGCCTTGGCCCGGAGGAGATCGGCGCCAGTGAGGGGCAGATCGCGCTCGATGTCGAGCTTCTGCGGGACGTAGCCGATCCTCGCCTCGGGTGCCCACCGGATCGCGCCCTGATAGGGCACTGAACCGATGAGGGCCCGGAAGAGCACCGTCTTGCCGGACCCGCTCGGCCCGATGATGGCCAGGCACTCGCCGTCATCCACCGTGAAGCTCAGGTCGTCGATGACCCGCAGGCCGCCGAACTCGATCGTGAGGCCGCTGACCTCCAGCACGCTGGGCATGGGCCCCGAGCATACTCCGCCGAGCTCTCAGGCCGCCCACGCGTTCGTGCCCCGAGCGATCTCAGCGCGCACGGCGTCGCGCAGCCGCACGATTTCCCGCCAGTCCGACTGCCGCGGGGCGAGGGGCGCGCCGAGCGTCACCGTGATCGATCCGCGCGATGGCAGCCAGGCGCCGGCGGGCAGGATCGCCCGCGTGCCGCGGATGGCGATGGGCACGACCGGGCAGCCGGCCTCCACCGCGGCCTTGAACGCACCCAGGCGG
>Ga0134124_10000900_pt1 | contig 23863 bp, 31 predicted proteins | sample KB304_FD_96880 | JGI IMG/M metagenome (GOLD analysis project Ga0134124, IMG submission 96880) | Terrestrial soil microbial communities without Nitrogen fertilizer from Kellogg Biological Station, Michigan, USA - KB3-0-4 | ecosystem: Environmental > Terrestrial > Soil > Unclassified ... | reverse complement strand
ATCGGGGGCTGGTTTGCCAAAATGGCGGCCGTCGCGCTCTACACCGTCCTTGCGGGCGTTTACCTCGTCTATTTCGAGCGGCCCATCAGGCGTCGCACGGATATGCCGCGCATCTGGGACGTGTTCGATACGCTGACCTACCGTGAGCGCTACGAGGACCTTCTGGCGCGCACCGGCTGCGACGCATTGACCGGTGCGCTCGATCGCCATTCGTTGGAATCCTACGGCCGCCGCGCGGTCGAGAACGCCGCCGCGGCCGGACGGCCGCTGGCGTTGCTGCTGATCGATCTCGACCACTTCAAGGCCTTCAACGACCGCTACGGTCACGCCGCTGGCGACGTCATGCTCAAGCGCATCTGCCGCGAGATCATGGCGGCCGCGCGCGTATCGGATTTCACCTACCGCTTCGGCGGGGAAGAGTTCGTGGTGATCGCCGATGGCGTCTCCAGCGACGAGAGCATGGCGCTGGCCGAGCGCATCCGGCGTGCCGTCGCCGCCGTGAGCTGCGACGATCCCGACTGGCGGCTGACCGCCAGCATCGGCGTCGCCACCTGCGCCGGCGACGCATCGGGCTATGACGGCTTGTTCGACATCGCCGACAAGCGGCTCTATGCGGCCAAGGCTGCCGGCCGCAACCGCGTCATCGGCGCGCGCCCGCCGGACGAGCCGGCCGTCCGCCTGGTGCATCAGGCCTCTTGAGTCGCTTGCCCGCGCGCGCGAAGCTTGCCGCGCGGGGGAGGACACAGGAGACGCCCCGATGCGCTACCAGCTCTATTATTGGCCGGGCATTCAGGGCCGCGGCGAATTCGTGCGGCTCGCGCTCGAGGATGCCGGCGCGTCCTATGACGACGTGGCGCGCGGCAAAGGCGGCATGGATCGCATGACGGCGATGATGGAGCGCGAGAAGCGCCCGCCTTTTGCGCCACCGTTCCTGAAAGCCGGCAAGATGGTGATCGCCCAGGTCGCCGACATCCTGTTCTATATCGGGCCGCGGCTGAAATTGGCGCCGCGCACGGACGCCGATCGCCTCTGGCTGCATCAACTGCAACTGACGGTGACCGACTTCGTCAAAGAAATCCACGACACTCACCACCCTTTAGGCGGCGAGTTCTATTACGAAGACGCCAAGCCCGAAGCCAAACGTTTCACCGAGAACTTCCTGGAGGCCCGCGCGCCGAAATATCTCGGCTATTTCGACCGCGTGCTCAAAAAGAGCGGTGGGCCTTACGTGCTCGGGCGCCGGATCAGCTATGTCGACCTCTCTCTGTTTCAGTTGATCGAAGGGCTGCGCTACGCCTTCCCGAAATCCATGAAGGGCATCGAGCGCGACGTGAAGCACGTCGTCGCCGTGCATGACAAGGTAGCCGCGCGGCCAAACATCAAGAAATATCTCGCGTCCGACCGGCGGATTCCGTTCAACGAGAGCGGCATCTTCCGGCATTATCCGGAGCTGGACGGAAACGGCCTAGCCCACGTCGCCCAATAAAACCCTGATGAACCCGCGACTTAGGCGAACGCGCGCCGGTTAACCAATTCCTCGGCGAAAAGGTTTTCAGGCGGTGATTATGGTAAATTACTTCTTTGACGTTTCGACGAGGAATCTGCGGGTGGCTGACAAGATCGATATGCTTTCTCTCCCCATGGCGGACTTCGTCCGCCGGACGCCAGAAAATACGGCCAAGTCGGATGGCCGCACCGTTGTCGGCGAAGGCACAACGGTTAAAGGGTCGATTTCGGTGTCCGGAGAACTTGTCGTCAACGGAACCGTCGAGGGGGGCGACATCGAGGCCCGCGAATTGCTCGTCGGCGGCGCGGGCGTGATCTCAGGAAAGGTGAAGGTCGTTCACGCGGTTGTTCATGGAAGAATTCTCGAGCACATCGAAACGACGGGCTGTCTGAGCGTGCGAAAGACGGGAAGCATCGAAGGTTCGGCAACTTACCAGGAAGTGGAAATCGAACGGGGTGCCCAATTCTCAGGTTCACTGCATCGCCATAGTGAGGGTGAGCAGTCGACATTGAAGCGCAAGGCGAAAACGATCGGTCCAAACGACGGCCCGCAACTCGTGCCGGGCGAAACGCAAACTGATTTTACCTCCAGACGCGACAGCCTCGTCAAAAAATAGTTCCAGACGGCGGCGCTATCGCTTGGATTGCGTGCGGACAGAGCTATGACTAGAATGATCAAGCCTGCATTTTGGGTTCAAGCGTGAGGAGGGGCTGATGTTCAAGAGCGATGGTGGATCGACGATACAATCCGATGCTGGTGCGTCGGAAGGCGACTCTAAGGGTTGCGTGACGTTAGGCGAAGGCGTCGTCTTCAAAGGTACGATTTCGGTCCCTGGTAAATTTGTAGTCAACGGGACCGTAGAAGGTGGCGACATCGAGGCCCGCGAGTTGCTCGTCGGCGGCTCTGGTGTGGTCTCCGGAAAGGTTATCGTCGACAGCGCGGTTGTGCATGGAAAAGTGACCGAGCACATCGAAGCAAAAGTTCTCCTGAGCATCGGCAAGTCAGGGCGGGTCGAAGGATCGGCCATCTATGAAGAATTAGAGATTGAGAAGGGCGGCCGAATCTCGGGCAGTATTTCGACAAAAGCTGCCGACCAAGCGGACGATTCAAACATCAAAAAGTTTGGATCGCAGAAGGTCACTAAACTCGTGCCGTCCGACCCGACGAGCGATCTTGCCTCACGCGGATAATCGGCGACAATTTCCGCAACATCCGTCAGACGACAAGACCCCGGCCAATGCGCCGGGGTTTTTGTTGGTGTGGAGGACGTCGCGCGGGTGCCGAGCTGGGTCACGCCGCGTCGTCGCATCCCGTTCAACGAGAGTGGCAGTTTAAAGCTCACCCGTGCGCGGCGAGAGTCTTGCCGCCGGCGGTGACCGGCTTTGACGAGATCAATGTGAAGGCGATGACGCAGGGCACGGTGCCCTTGTTCACCCAGTTGTGGATGGTGCCGCGCTGCACCAGCACGTCGCCGGCCTTGAGGTGAACGGTGCCGACGTCAAGCTCCATGTCGATTTCGCCCGAGATAACCACTGCGTAGTCGATGGAATCGGTGCGGTGATTGCGCGGCGAGACGCCTGGCCCGAAGCTGACGATGCGGAAGACGGTGCCGTCGTCGACGGTAGTGCCGATCTTCTTGTGGGAAGGGTCGTGATCCCCGTCGTTGCTGATGGGGAAGCCCTCGGTCGACCAGATGACGCTGTATTCGGCGCCCGGCCGCTGTGACATGACGTTGGTCGTGGTCTCGTCGATCAGCACCTTGGCGCGGCCCTGATCGTCATGGCCGGTCACGACGCGGCGGATTTTCAGGCTCATACTTGTCCTCCCGTTATAATGGTTCTTCCGGCGGCAACTGCTTCTTGCCGCTTTCGTGCCAGAGCAGATAGAGGCCGGAGCCGACAACGACGACCGAGCCGGCGATGAGGCTTAATCCCGGCACATCGCCCCAGAAGGCGAAACCGAGGATCAGCGTCCAGATCAGCAGGAAGTAATAGAAGGGACCGACGGCCGCGGTCGGAGCCATCGACAGCGAACGCGTCCACCAAAATTGTCCGAAACCATTGAGCACGCCGTTGAGCGCCAGGCCGGCGAAGTCGAGCGGTGTCGGCACGATGAAGCCGGTGTACAGCAAAGCAAGACTGAAGAAGACCGTGAGGAAGACCATCTGGTACATGGTCAGCGTCTCGGCGGACTCGGTCTTGGTCATGCCGCGCACCGCCGCGGTGACGCTGCCGTAGAGCACCGCATTGGCGAGCGCGTATAGCGCGCCGATGCTGAAAGTATCGGCGCCTGGCGCCGCCACCATCACAACGCCGCCGAAGCCGACAGCGAGTGCGATGCCACGCGTGAGGCCGACTTTCTCGTGCAGCCAGAAGGAGGCGGCGAGGGTGGCAAACAGCGGCGAAGAGAACGTGATCGCAGTGGCGCCGGCGAGCGGCATCATCGAGAAGGCGACGATGATGCAGCTTTGCGCGATGAACTGCGTGAAGTTGCGCCCGGCGTGATCGCGCAGTCGCTTGGTGCGGAACACCCCCAGGCCGGCGTATGGGAGGATCAGTGCGGCAACGGTGAGGAGAGAGCCGATGGCCCGGAAGGCGAGCACCTCGGCGACCGGATAGGTCACCACCTGCCACTTCGAGATGGCGCTGCAGCAGGCGAACATCACCGACGCGCCCAGCATATAGGCGATGCCGAGCGGAACACGGTCGATACGGGCGGGATGCGAGGAGATGACGGTCACCAACGGGCCTTCAGTGAAATCGGAGCCCCGCTTATCACGCGCCGCCAGCCTCAGGCAGGGGCTCAAGCGAATGGCCGCACTGCTTTCGCGGAGCCGAGACGCTCGAAATCATGCGATGCAGCATTGCGAGAGCGGGCCGAAGAGGTCATCCTTGGCCCTACGGCTCGTTCGCTTTAAGTGGCGTTAAGGGGGAAACGATGGGCTGGCGCGTAGCGGGGGCACTGATTGTGGCCGTTTGTCTCGGCGGCTGCGCCGAAACCATGACCTCGGGCGCGAGCAGCTTCCTGGTGGAGCCGCCCGATCCGGCGACCACGGCAACCGCCGATCCGTCTTTCCGCGTCAGTGAGCTGAAGATCGGCATGAGCAAGGCCGAACTGCAGACGCTTTATCCCAACCGCATCGTCGCCGGCACCCGTTTCGGCGCCAACCAGTACTATTATGTCGAGCCGCCCGGCGTGACGACCGGTAGCAAGGTCCAACGCACCCGGCTGGAACTGTTTCTCAACGAAGGCAAGCTTGCTGCTTACGGCCTGCAGCGCAGTGAAGGTGAGGTGATGGGCGCGACCGAGCTCGGCGAACTGCCGATCGTCGCCAGCGCGCCGGAGCCCGCGCCGCGCAAGCCTGTATTGCCGATCGCCACCACCGCCAGCAAGCCGCCCGGCGGCAAATATGCCGTACAGATCGGCGCGCGCCGCAGCGAGGCGGAAGCCCGCGCGCTGATCGACGAGATGCGCGCCAAGCACCCGTTGCTGCTCGGCCGGCAATGGGCGGAGATCCATCGTGTCGATCTGCCGCAAGGGCCGACCTACCGCGTCATGGTGGGGCCGCTCGCCACCTCGCAGCAGGCAAACCAGCTCTGCAATGGTCTGAAAGCGCAGGGCGCCGAGTGCTTCCTGCGCGGGACCTAAAGCGGACGCCGGCGGACTGACCGCGTCTTTCGCTTTGCGGCGAGCGCCCGCTTGGCCTTGCGCTCGCGCGCCAGCCGCGCCTCGCGCCGCTTGCGCTTTTCCCGCAATTCGAGTGCCCGCCGGTTGCGCCGCTTGCGGCAGCGCGAGCACAGGCAGTTCGAGCGGCCGATGACGTTCTTCAGGTAATCGATGCCGTAGTCCCAGACGATTTCCTCGCCCGGCTTGATGTTGCGGATGGCGCGGATGAATACGCGCTTCTTGACGTTGTAGCTGTCGGCGTTCGGATTGCAGGAATGGTTGAAATAGCGCGCGATGTTGCGGCGCGCGGTGCCGTCGATGGTCCAGCGGCTGTTGATCTCGTAGAGATAGCGGTTGCCGCGCGTCTCCGCCTTTTCCGCCTGCTTGGTGGTGAGCAGGCGGCCTCTGTATTCGGCGAGCCGGGTGTTCTTCTTGATCGGCCTTGTGGCGAACAGGCCGAAGCCAGTGCGCGAGCGGCCGAGGCGGAAGGGTCTGCGGGACATTGCGGGGAGGATGACTGCGAACGTTGACGACTAAGCGCTGCGGATTGGCAGATGCCACGGTCGCAGTCAATGCGAAGTTTGGCAGTCGCCTCAATCGCCGCCGCCACCTCCATCCCCACTGCCGCTGTCGCTGCCGCCACCGCTAAAGCCTGCGTCGAAGGAGGCTATGCCGGCATCGAGCGAACCCATCGCTCCGGTGTCGAAGCTGCCCAGATTGAAGCCGCCGATGTCGAAGGACGCGTCGCCGCTCTGCACGTCCCCCGGCGGGAAGCGCACGCGCATGGCCTCGGCCAGCGGCGCAAATTGGCTGGTGAGCTTATCATCGAGCAGGATGGCGATGCCCACCGCCGCGGCGACCGCCGCCGCGCGCGCCGGGTCTGTCTTGAGCAGTTGCGGGATTTCGCGCGCCTGCGCCAGATCGGCCTGCAGCCGGCGGCGCTCGGCCTCGCCCGCCGGCGTCGGGTGATAGGTGCGGATGAACAGGAGCTGCTTCTCGGCCAGCAGGCCGCGCGATATCAGCGCCGGCCGCACCAGCTCGGTGACGAAGCGCAGGGCCGCGGCGCCCCAGTCCTTGCTCGCGCGCTTGACCACCGCCTTGAGCTCGCCGCCCTCGGCCTGCGCGGCGTTGACGAGGTCGAGCACGGCGCGCGCATCATAAGGCGCGCCGGAAGGCTCGCGCACGATGCGCAGACAAGGCACGTGCTTGACGCCGATGAGGCCTGGCCGGTCGCGCAACTCGAGCTTGAGCAGGCCCTGGCTCAGCATCTGCAGCATGGTCACCTTGATGGCTTTGAGGCCATTGGCGACGTTGGGCTGCAGCAGCACCACGGCTTCCGCCGGACTGAGCACGGTCCCCGACATGGTATCCCCCGACACCGACAACTGCGGCAATGCTAGCGCGTCCGTCCGCCACCCGCTATGCGGCGGGGGACACCGCCCAGACGCAAGACACGCATCATCGCTCGGATTTTTCATCGGCTCCGAGACAAGCCGGTTATTTCTTGGCCCTCGCATAAGCGAGGGGGTTGGCGCGCCAAATTCGGCGCAACCTGTGCAATGGGCGCCTCACTTGGCGCGCCAGCGGCGTTCTTCCTAAGTCCCCGGTGCCGTGCTTCCGGGCGGGCGTGCGAAGCGACCTATCAGAGCCGTCCCCTCCAAGCAGGCTTTCGCCCGCTATCGTTGCCCGCCGCGTCCAGCCATTGAAAGCAGACCCCCGTAGTAGGGTCGGACGGTTCGCCGGGGCCTCCCGAGTGCAGGTTTACAAGACCTGCCCGCGGGCGCCGCATTCCGCTCTGCCTTCGGTCTGTCTCCGGTAGACACCCCTCGTAAAGCGGAACGGGACGAAGCCTATAATTAATGGGATCAAAGTCAAGTACAAAGTTAAAAAAGAAATAGATAGGACTTGGCTGTTGCCGGCCTTTGCCGCCGCCGCGCCCGCGCTGCAAGATGTCTCCCATGACCGAGCGCTGGCCCGAACTGCCCTACGCGGCCTGGAAGGATGCAAGCGCCACGCTGCATCTGTGGATGCAGGTGATCGGCAAGATCAAGCTCGCGCGCATGCCCTGGCTCAATCATTCCTGGCAGGTGGCGCTGTATGTCTCCGCGCGCGGGCTCACCACCGGGCCGATGCCGGACGGCGCGCGTCAATTCCAGATCGACGTCGATTTCATCGACCACGTGCTGTGGCTGCGCACCAGCGACGGCCATGTCCGTCAAATCGTGTTGCGGTCCAATTCTTCCACGGGAATGACGGTGGCGCAGTTCTACGCCGCTGTGATGAGCGCGCTGCGCGAACTCGGCATCGCGGTCACGATCAACCCGATGCCCTGCGAGATCCCCGACGCGGTGCGCTTCGATGAGGACACCGCCCACGCCTCCTACGACGCCGATGCTGCCAACCGTTTCTGGCGCGTGCTGCTGGCGTCAAACGACGTGTTCACACAATTCCGCTCCGCCTTCCTCGGCAAAGTGAGTCCGGCGCATTTCTTCTGGGGCTCGTTCGATCTGGCGGTGACGCGCTTCTCCGGACGCCGCGCGCCGCCGCATCCCGGCGGCATTCCGCATCTGCCGGATGCCGTGGCGCGCGAGGCCTATTCGCACGAGGTGTCGAGCGCGGGCTTTTGGCCGGGCGGCGGGCCGATCGACTATGCCGCGTTCTACTCCTACGCTTATCCGGCGCCGCCGGGGTTTGCCGACGCGCGCGTCGCGCCCGGCGAGGCCTTCTTCTCCAAGGAGCTGGGCGAATTCATTCTGCCGTACGACGCCGTGCGTAAGGCGGCGCGGCCCGAGCGCGCGCTGATGGAGTTTCTGCAGAGCACCTACACGGCCGCCGCCGAGTTGGCGAAATGGGACCGCGACGCGCTAGAATGCGCGATGGGTGAACCGGGGAAGGTGAGGGCAGTGTGAGAAAGGCAGTCGTTATTGCATGCGTTGCGGCCGTCGCCGCCTTGCATCCGCGCGACGCGACCGCGGCCGGCGCGGCCTATGCCGTCGATACCGCGGAGGTCAGCGAGCCCGGCGCCTGCAAGGTCGAATCCTGGATATCGCTGGCCGCTAATCACGACGTGTTCGCGGCGACGACGCCGACCTGCGTGCTCGGCCTGTTTCGTCCGATCGAATTCAGCACCCAGATCAGCCGCGCGCGCGCCGACGAGGAATGGACCACGACGCTGACCCCGAAACTCAAGACCAACCTGGAGCCGAGCGCGATCGGACATTGGGGCTTCGCGGTCTCGGCGCAGGCGAGCTACGACACGATCACGCGGCAGAACACCGCGCTGTTCGTCACTGTGCCGGCGACCTTGCGGCTGTCCGAGGTCGTACGCATCAATCTCAATGCCGGCTGGCAGTGGGACCGCGTCGCCGACCTGCACTATGCCACGTATGGCGCCGGGCTGGACTGGCGCACGCCCGACAACGTCTGGACCTTGACCGCGGAGGTGTTCGGCCAACTCGGCGCAGTGCAGGATGTCGCCAGCCTGGTGCAGCCGCGCTTCCAGCTCGGCTTGCGCTGGCGGCCGGTCGACCGCTTCAACATGGATCTGATCTATGGCCGCAACATCACCGGCGAAAATTCCAATTGGATCACGCTCGCCACGGTGGTGCGCGTCAAGGCCGGGGAGTAGGGCTGTTTAAAGCCATCTGATTTCGCTTGAACCATCCCGCGCCGCGGCGCGACAAACTGTCGACCGATTTTCATCCAAGGGGGTTTCTCGTGACCAAGAGATCGATTGCCGGCGCCGTGCTTGCGGCCGCCGTGTTTGCCGCTGCCATGCCGGCCTCGGCCGAAACGTTGTTCAAGATCGTCACCGTGAAGGACGACATCACGGTCGGCTTGAACGACGCCGAGCTGAAGGAATTCGGCGGCGACGCCGGCGGCATCGCCAAGGCGATCGCGGCCAAGGGTTCGCTCACGCTCTGGCAATACGCCGTGACGCAGCAGGGCGCCGATCGCGTGGTGGCGCCACGCGCCAAAATCGGCGTGCTGGCCAATTCGTCACTGCGGGTCGAGCCCTACAAGCAGCCGTTCAAGGTGCTGCCGCACGAGTGACCAGCACGTCATTGCGAGGCGCGCTAGCGCCGAAGCAATCCAGGGCTGCTGGTGCATGTCACTCTGGATTGCTTCGTCGGCCCTGCGGGCCTCCTCGCAATGACGGCTTCGATCAAAACGCATCAGCGATAAAGTGACGCAGCAGCGGTGAAGCCGCGTGACTACGCCGCGCTGCGCTGCAACCTCGGCGAATATTCCATTCGTCCTGAAATATTTGCGGGATAACATCTGCGTGAGCCGGCGCACACGCGCGTTTACTCGCCGTGTCCTGCTCCGTAGTTTTTCGCCGTCGTTTTCCTCACATACTTTCCGACATCGAGAGGGATAGCTGCATGTTCAAGACATCACGCCGCGACCTCGTGCTCGGCGCCGCCGGCGCCTTTGCCGCGTTCGGGCTCACCAAGCCGATCGCTTTCATTGGCGCCGCCCAGGCGCAGGCCCCGAATGCCGCCGGCTTCCGCAAATACAAGATCGGCGACATTGAAGTGTTCTCGCTCTACGACGGCCTGTGGGAAAAGGCGCACGACGAGAACTTCATCAAGGGCGCCAATGTCGAGCAGACCAAGGCCGCGCTCAAGGCCGCCGGCTCGACCGACGAATTCGTCCCCGTGCCGTTCACGCCGATAGCGGTGAAGACCGGCGGCCGCCTGGTGCTGATCGACACCGGCACCGGCAGCGGCCAGACCGGCGGCCCGAAGGCCGGGCTCTATCTGCAGAGCATGGCGGCGGCGGGCCTCAACCCCAAGGACGTCAAGACGATCATCATCTCGCATTTCCACGGCGACCACATCTTCGGCCTGATGGCCAAGGACACCAACGCGCAGACCTTCCCCGATGCGGAGATCATCGTGTCGGCGACCGAACTGAAGTGGTGGATGCAGCCGGTCGATTCGATCCCGAAGCCGCGCCAGGGCCTCGCGCAGCGCATTCAGGCGACGCTGGCGACCTGGAAGAACGTCAAGCCGGTGGACGGCGAAGCCGAACTCGCCCCCGGCATCCGCGCGATTCCCGCCTTCGGCCACACGCAAGGGCACACCGCCCATCTGATCAGCTCGGGCGGCAAGCAATTGCTGGCGACGGCGGACGCCACCAACATCCAGGCGCTGTTCGTCAAAAATCCCGGCTGGCAGGCGCAATTCGATCACGTGCCCGATCAGGCGGTCGAGACGCGCAAGAAGCTGTTCGACCGCGCGATCGCCGACAAGGCGCTGGTGTCCGGCTATCATTGGGGCCTGCCCAATGTCGGCACCATCGTGAAGGACGGCAACGGCTACGCCTTCGTGGCGGCGAACGCTTAAAACGCGCCGCGCGCCATAGCGTGACAAAGATGACGAGGCTGCCTTAAGGGCAGCCTCGTTGCGTTATGGAGAGGGGCAGGCGATAGCGCAGCGTTCTTTGCGCGTGCATGGCAGCGCCTCGACGGCTTTTACCGATACCGGCGCGCGCGCGCCGCGAACGCGATCGGCCGGTCGTCGTATGGATAGTGATAGACGTAGCCGTACTCGGCATAGAGGCAGTAGTGCCCGGCGTAGGCGCAGCGGTCGCGCCAATTCGCGGAGATGTAGGTGGTCGTGACGCGCTTCACGTGCTTGACGCGATGCGTGCGCAGCGGATCGAGATCGGCGGCTAGTGACGGCGCGGCGGTGACGCCGGCGATGGCGGCGCACAGCGCGGCAGCGGCGAGCTTTGAGGGTAAGCGAGAACCGATGGCCATCGGCGGTCTCCGTTCGGATTTAGGCGCCAGTCGTTTCACGACGCTCAAGGCGCGGCAATTCAAAGCGGGGAGGGTGGTTAAGTTCCGCGCCGATCCGATGTCGATGGCGGCATGGTTACCTCTCTGCGCCCGGCGGGATTTTCTCGGCCGCTCAGCGCTTTTTGGCGTCCCGCGCCAGAAAGAAATCCACTTCCTCGGGCGTGAAGTAGTCATCGCTGTAATCCAGGGGCGATGGGAACGGCAGATTGGCATTGGCCCGGTACTGGCGGGCGAAATTGCGGGTCACGATAAAGCGTTTCACCATGGTCCGGTCGCGCTTGGCCGCCAGGCTGTCGAGCGTGACATTGCCGATTTTGTCGCCGACGATCTGCGTAATCATGGGCGATTTCGGATCGTAGCCGATTTCGACCAGGAAGGCGGCGCTCTTGGGCTGCAATTCGGCCGCCAGACTGGCGGCGGACAGAACGGCAGTAAACATCAAGGCGATAACAGTGCGTCGCATGGTGTTTCCCCTTAGCGGGCGAACCCAACACCGGGCTGTTGTTGCCGCAGTCTATCTCTATCACGATAAATGACCGCATTCGGTATTGGTACTGACGTTTGCGCGACGTGACGGTGACGGTGCAGCCGACGAGGAAGCGGGTGGGAGAGATGGCGCGGTGGTGATGGGGTGAACGCCTTGTAGCCGGGGGTGACCGCGACCGCCGGCCCCGGATTTCGCTGCCGCTCAATCCGGGCTACGCTCGCTGTAAGGGTGGCAAGGCCGAGACAACACGCAGGCAGGGGAGGGCAGGATGTTGAGATTTTTGTCGATCGGGTTCGTCGTGATGTTCACGATCGGTGCCCAGGCAACGGAGGCCGCTCACGTCGGCAAGTCTTGCGCCATTGCTTCGGCGCCGATCTGTTCCTCGGCTCTTGCCGAGAGGGCGCAGGCCACGCCGATGACGAAGACGCAGATTGCTTTTTCCTGCCGCTGCTGCGGGTGGACCACGGAACAGGGCATTGATGGCAAGAGCCATCGCGTTTGCATCCACCAATGCTGTGACTAGCATGGGGTCACAGCAGTAAACCCGAAGAGGAGCCGGCATGCAGTCAAAGATGGCGCCGTGGGCTTTCGTGCTCGCTGTTCCTGACATAAACCGAAGCTCTCAATATTTTCGCGACGTACTTGGCTTCCGTATCAATTGGGGTGACGCAACAGATTGGCGATTGGTCGAGAGGGACGGCGTGCGGATTATGCTTGGCCAGTGCCCGACCGACATCCATCCGAGTGCGCTTGGTTCGCACAATTGGTTTGGCTACCTGGAGGTCGATGATGTCGACGGCCTGCACGCCGATTTCGCGGCGCGAGGGGCGATTTGCTCCAGCCCCAAAGATACTCACTACGGAATGCGTGAGATCGTCGTAACCACGGTTGACGGGCACAGGTTTGTATGCGGTCAACCGTCGAAACGGGCCTAATCGCGAAGGCCCGGACGCGGTCGTTCCAGGACGCTTCAGGCGCGGCAATTCAAAGCGATGGCGGGATGCCCGGGACAAGCCCGGCCATGACGGGGTAAGGGAGACGCGCTAATAATAGGCCGTCAACCTGGATAGAGCCCATGAACGCCCCCATCGCCACACCCGCCGCACTCCCGCCCTACCATCACACGCCCTTGTTCCCGCTCGGGCCGGACACCACCAAATACCGCAAGCTCACGGCGGAGGGCGTGCGCGTCGAAAAGGTCATGGGCAAGGACGTCGTGGTGGTCGAGCGCGAAGCGATGCGCGCGCTGGCCGAAGCCGCCTTCACCGATATCAATCATCTGCTGCGGCCGGATCACCTGAAGCAGCTGCGCAAAATTCTCGACGACCCGGAGGCGAGCGACAACGACAAGTTCGTCGCCTACGACTTCCTGAAGAACGCCAACATCGCGGCCGGCGGCGTGCTGCCGATGTGCCAGGACACCGGCACGGCGATCATCATGGGCAAGAAGGGCCGCGCCATTTTCACCGACGGTTCGGACGAAGGCGCGCTCGCAGAAGGCGCGCGCGACGCGTACTTGAAGCGCAACTTGCGCTATTCGCAGCTCGCGCCCGTCTCCATGTTCGAGGAGAAGAACACCAAGTCGAACATGCCGGCGCAGGTCGAGATCTATGCCGAGGGCGAGGACGCCTACAAGTTTTTGTTCATCGCCAAAGGCGGCGGTTCGGCCAACAAGACCTTCCTGTTCCAGGCGACGCCGTCGATCCTCACGCACGACCGCATGCACGCCTTCCTGAAGGAGAAGGTGCTGACGCTCGGCACCGCGGCGTGCCCGCCCTATCATCTCGCCATCGTCATCGGCGGCACGTCGGCTGAGCTGAACCTGAAGACGGTGAAGCTCGCCTCCACGCATTATCTCGACAACCTGCCGACCAAAGGCAGCGAACACGGCCACGCCTTCCGCGACCTCGCGATGGAAGAGGAAGTGCTGAAGATGACGCAGTCGCTCGGCGTCGGCGCGCAGTTCGGCGGCAAATATTTCTGCCACGACGTGCGCGTCATCCGGCTGCCGCGCCACGGCGCCTCGCTGCCGATCGGGCTCGGCGTGTCGTGTTCGGCCGACCGCCAGGCGCTCGGCAAGATCACCAAGGACGGCGTCTATCTCGAGGAGCTCGAGCACAATCCGGCGCAGTACCTGCCGGAGATCGACCACAAGAAGATGGGCGGCAAGGTCGTGCATATCGACCTCAAGAAGCCGATGAAGGACATTCTGGCCGAACTCACCCAGCATCCGATCAAGACGCTGGTGAAGCTCACCGGCACCATCATCGTCGCGCGCGATCTCGCGCACGCCAAGCTGCGCGAGCGGCTGGAGAGCGGGCAGGGGCTGCCGCAATATTTCAAGGACCACCCGGTCTATTACGCGGGACCGGCGAAGACGCCGGCCGGCTACGCCTCCGGCGCTTTCGGGCCGACCACTGCGGGCCGCATGGACTCTTACGTCGACGCCTTCCAGGCCGCCGGCGGCTCGATGGTGATGCTCGCCAAGGGCAACCGCTCGGCGCAGGTGCGCGACGCTTGCAAGAAATACGGCGGCTTCTATCTCGCCTCGATCGGCGGCAGCGCGGCGAACTTGGCCGAGCACTGCATCAAGAAGGTCGAGGTGCAGGAATATCCCGAGCTCGGCATGGAAGCGATCTGGCGTATCGAGGTCGAGGACTTCCCGGCGTTCATCGTCATCGACGACAAGGGGAATGATTTTTTCAAGGAATTGAATTTGGGATAAGCGCGGCGACGCCCACGCTGCGCACATGCGGTATAGTGGCGGCATGATCCATCGCCGCGCCATTCTTGCCGGCCTCGCCGCACTCGCGGCCACCCGCGCTCGCGCGCAGGAGGCGTTTCCGTCGCGCCCCGTCACGCTGATCGTGCCGTTTCCACCCGGTGGCTCGACCGACGTCATCGCGCGCATCGTGGCCGAGGCTATGCGGCCGTCGCTCGGCCAGCCGGTCGTCATCGACAACCGCGCCGGAGCGGGCGGCTCGGTCGGCACGGCGTTTGTCGCGCGCGCCAAGGCGGACGGCAGCACCATCGGCATGGGCACCGCCTCGACGCTCGCCATCAATCCGGCGGCTTACGCCAAGCTGCCTTATGAAATGAACGAGATCGTGCCGGTCGGCGCCATCGCCGAGGTGCCGAACATCATGTCGGTGCATCCCGGTCTGCCGGTCACCGGCATGGCCGAGTTCATCGCCTACGCCAAAGCCGCGGGCGGCAAGATCGCCTATGGCTCGTCGGGCAACGGCTCGGTCAGCCACCTGATGGGCGAGCAGTTCAAGCTCGCCACCGGCACGAACCTGCTGCACGTACCTTACCGCGGCGTGGGACCTGCACTTAACGATGTCGTGGCCGGCCAGATCCAGGTGATGTTCGACAATCTGCCGACCACGCTGCAGCTGGTCGACGGCGGCAAGCTGCGCGCGCTGGCGGTGTCGTCGAAGAAGCGCCTCGCCGTGCTACCCAATGTGCCGACCTTCGCGGAACTGGGCCTCGAGGAGCTCGACTGGACGGCGTTCTTCGGGCTGATCGCGCCGGCGCAGACGCCGCGCGCCGTGATCGAAAAACTGAACGCGGCGCTTCAGAGCGCACTCGCCGACGTCTCGGTGCGCGAGCGGCTCGCCGCCCAGCAGGCGACCGTCATCCCCGGTACGCCGGATGATTTCGCCGCGCTCATCGCGCGTGAGGCCGCGCGCATGCAGCGCGCGACGCAGGCCGCCAACATCCGCATCGACTAGTGCCGGCGCCGCCCGCCGCTGCGCGAGCTGTAACCCATCGCGCGCGGCGTATAGGAGCGGTGCGCGACGCGTTGCGGCGCGCGCTGCGGACGCAAATGCGAGGCCGTGTTGCGGATCGCCGCCGCGGAATGCTGCCGTGGCGCGCTGGAATGCGACGAGCGCGGCACGTGCGATTGCTGCTCCGGCAGCGCGGCGACAGGCGCATACGAGGGCTCGTGCGTGGCGGGCCGATCGGGCTGCGCACTGAGCGGCGCGCACTTCTTCTTCACGCTATCGTTCGGCGACACCCAGATGCCCTTGGCGGCATCGCAGTGGCCGCCGTTCGCCTTGACGCAGCGGCCGCGCGGCGAGGTCGGCGGATCGTGGCAGGCCGGCTTCTTCGCCGGCTCAGCCATCTGTTGCATCGGCGCATGACTAGCGACCTGCGGCGCGGCGTTGTGCTGCTGCTGCGGCGGCGGCGTGTAAGCGGACGGAGCCGACCAGCGACCGGCCGGCGCGGGGATGTGTCCTTCCGGCGCTGGCGGCGGCGGCGTCCAATTGCCGGCGGGCGGAGAGATCGCCGCAAGTTGGACCGGCGGCGCGGCTGGCGCCGTCCAGTTTCCGGCCGCTGGTGGCGGAGCAGCAGCGGCTTGGACAGGCGGTGCCTCGGGCGCCGCCCAGGTGCCGGCCGGCGTCGGGTCGGTCTTCGGCAATGACGCGTAGTCGCCGCCGCCGGTGGCCGCTCCTGTTGGGACGACGGGTTGCGCTGGCGTTGGCTGCGGAGCAGGCGCGGCCTGTTGTTGCGTGTTGGCCGGAGGCGTCTTCGGTCCGTCCGGACAGTTGGGCGAGAAGTTGGCGTTCACGTTGCCGGAGAGCGCGTGGTCGGTGAACATCGCGCCGCCGCCGGCAGGCTTCGGATCGCAATTCGAACCGCCGCCCATGCCGGAGACGCGGCCGAGCGAGGTCGCTTTGATTTCGCCGGTGTTCGGAGGTTTTGGCGGCTGCGTTCCGCCGGGCTGGCCGGTACCACCACCGCCGCCCCCAGCGTTGCCACCACCGGTACCGCCAGCTCCAGTGCCTCCACCACCAGTGCCGGCGCCGCCTTGACCACCACCACCGCCACCAACAGGAGGCGCGCCGAAGGTGCCGCCGCCCTGTTGCTGCAGCAGCGCCATCAGCAGCGGATTGGTGCCGACGTTCGGTCGCGCGTTGGTGGTGTTGCCGTTGTCGCCGATGTCGATGCCGAGCAGCGCCATCATCAGCTTTTGTTGATCAGCTTCTGTTCCCTCGGCCAGTTTTCGGATCTTGTCGTCGGCGTCCTTGCCCCATCTTTTTCTCAGCTCGTCCAACGGACCGGCGAGCGTCTGCTTCAGGCGATCGCGTTCCGCAATCTTCTCCTTGAGCTCGGAGATTTTCTTGGCTTTCAACTCCTCGAAAGCTTCTTGCGCAATCTTTTTGAGTTTCTCTAATGCCTCCGCCTCGGCGGCAGCCGTTTCCGCGGCGGCTTTTTTCGCCGCATCATCGTCCGAAGAAGTTGTCGGGTTCGCCTGCGGTGGCTGGTCAAGGTGGCGGAGTGCGATTCCTACCCCGTCAATGCAGGCGCGCAGAGCCTCAAATTCGTCCAGTGGACCGTTGATGAAACCATCCCACGCTTGCCCCTCTTTCCTCCCTGCCTTTTTTGCCGCGCGATACGCCCGACCTTGCTCCGCACAGAAGGTTTCAATGATCACGTCAGCGTAGTCGGCCTCGGTGCCTGGCCTCACCGCAGCCCCTTGCGGTTTCTCTGCCGGCGCAGGCGGCTCCGCCGCAGCCTCGGTCTTCGGCGGCTCGGGCGTAGACGGCGCTCCGGCCGCGGCCTTTTCCAATTGCGTGACGCGCTCTTGCGCCGCGGCGACGCGGGCGTTGGCGTCCTGGATATCGCGCTTGCGGTTGTCGAACTTCTCCTTGGTGTTGCGCCAAGATTCGTAGGCCTCGCGTTCTATCTGCTGGTCCGCCGCCAATCTGCCGCGCGCATCGTTGAGCTTGGCCGTGTTGTTGGGCTCGTTGCGCTCGAGGTTGGAGATTTCCTGCCGGATCTGCGCCTGCTTGTCGTGATGAGTGGCCTGCGTCTCGTTCCAGTTGTCGCGGAAGTCGACATTCGGGACGGAGCTTGCGGCGGATTGCGCGGCTTGCGCGGCGGAAAGCTCGGCGCGCGCTTGCGACAATTGCTGCTGGATATTCGATTGCGCAAAGACGGGCGTCGTCAGCAGCAAGGCGGCGATGGCGCATGCTGTCAGAATGCGAATGGCCATGATCATTTCCTTTGCATTGAGCCGCGCAGGGCTCGCGTTGCCAATCACTGCGATCCCACCCGTTGCAGTCCCTGCTTGGAGAGCGGATGCCCTTTCGCCGCGGCCTGCGTGAACAATTTGCGCGCCTCGCCGATGTCCTTCGGCCCACCCCAGCCGAACTCGTTCATCACGCCCATGATGTGCATCGCGCTGATGCTGCCGAGCTTGAGGTCTTCCGAAAACGCGATGCGCGCCTGCTTGAACCAATGATCGGCCAGCGCGTCGTTCGCCGGGCCGCCTTTGCCCTCGCGATTCAGTTGCGCGAGGAAGAACATGGCGACCGGCAGTCCCACTTTGGCAGCTTTTTCGTACTGCTTGCGAGCCTCCTCAAAGTTCTGCGGCACGCCGTTCCCATCGCGGTTGAGGCCGCCGAGACTGACGGTCGCCGGCAGCGAACCGAGCCTGGCCGCTTCGGTGAGCTCGGTGAACGCGCGCTGGTACTGCTTGTCGGCCGCGAGCGCGTGGCCGAGTTGGAAGCGCAGCCGCGCATTTGTCGGCTGTGCGATGGCAGCGGAGGTACAGGCGGGGATCGCTGCTTTCGTGTCGATCAGAAAAAATGCAACGCCCGGCACGTTGGCGGGCCGGCCGCGATCGAGATCGGAGGCCGCCAGCCGGTCGCACTCGGCGATGGCGCGCGCGGCGTCTTGTGCGTGAACCGGCGGGGACATGACCGCGAAGCCGGTCAGCGAAGCGACGATTGTGGTGCGCAACGCACGTCGTGTCATGGGCGTCTTCCCCTCAGCGTTTTTCGATATGCAAAGTGGGGGAATGCCCGGCAGAGCCTGGGCTGGCGGCGTCGCGGTCGCGCGCGAAAAGTCGGCCCAAGACAAGCCGCACCAAACGCGGAACGTTTGACTGCCATAGCGTGCCATCGCCACTCGTCCCCCCACGGACGATTGGAGTCGGTCGGATCAAAGCCTAATCCATGCCCATAGTGCAGGGTTGGCCAAAATGCCGCACCCCCTGATCAGGGGGTGTGGACGCCGCGGCGACGCTGCGAGGCGCCGAGCCTTGCGCATCCACGCAAGCGCAAGCCTTTGGAGACTTTTCGTAGGGGCGGGGAAAAAATCGCGCCTGGCGCGAAAGGGGGCTGCGTCATCGGGCGCTCCCCCGAGCGGCACCGATGACGTCAGCCGAGAGCCGGCATCGCCTTCAGCGGCGCCGGCTGCCAGTCGAAACTGGCCGTTAGATGTTTCGCGTTGGAGCGATCAGCGCGCGAAGGTTGCGGCCGACCAGACCGGAGCGGTCGTCGCAACCGGCTGCGCGGGACGGCGATCTTCCACCGGACGTTCACGGAAGTGGTTGAACACGTAGATGCGGATCGCCGAAGAGAGATTGCGATTGGTGCGCTCGCGGTCGATGCGCTGCACCAGGGCCGACACCTTGAGCTTCTGACCGTCGGCGATTTCGCGCAGGCCGTCCCAGAACTCGTTCTCGAGCGACACGCTCGTCTTGTGACCGTTGAGAACGATCGAACGCTTAATGATGATGGATTTCATAACCGCTCCTCAGGATGGCCCGCGCAAGTTGAAAGCGCGCCGTTCTCCATGTTGAGGATGTAGATAGCAGTATCCAGGGATGCATTATTTGCGAAATGTCAAATCCCGGACAGATTTTTGCAGCCGATGTCAAGCGTGTCGACGGCTGTGGCTGAAACAACTCAGCCGCGTTGCACGAAGGATCACCTCTCGTCGCGTTCGCCTGACTTCGATGGCCGCGTCTCTGAATTCGTTTCGCGGATCACCGTGTGACACGACAGGCACTCGAACACATTGACGGTGACTTGCGCAGAGTCCGACTGGCGCGCCTGCATCGCAATGCCGCAGAGCGGGCAGGGACGGAGCGGCAACGGTTGGCGCGAAGTCATGCGCCACTATGCCGGAAGCACCCGCTACCGCGATTGATCCAGATCAATGCGGCTGGGCCAAAACTGGAACCGGCGGGCGGGCAATACGTGTTTTTCCTAGGGCATTTTGAGCTTGCGAACTGATTTACGTCAAAGCGGCGCAGGCGAACGATTGCAAAATGCGCACATGTGGTACCCGATTTCGACCGCGCCTTTTGCCTGCGACATCCAGCTGGCCGTCCTCGACCAGGACGGGCCGCACGCGCTCGTTTTCCCGTGCCGGCGCATTCTCAACGGCTGGATGAACGCAGAGACGAAAGAGCGGCTCGACGTGCGGCCGACGCATTGGCGGGATTGGGGCGCGAAGGAAACGGCGGCCTGCGCCTAGCCGGTCGGGCGCTGCTTTTGCGCAGCTTTTGCCTTCTCCAGCTTGGTTTCTTCTTCCTTGAGCAGGCGCTGCAATAGCTTGCGCTTCTCCTGGTCCGTCTCCGTCTCCAGCAGCCGCGTGTAATGCTCGATATTGAGGTGGGCTACGGTCCTGTCCAAAGCCCGAAAACTCCGCTGTGTGTCGCGCCGGACACTAGCAGATTTTGCCGTCGAGACGAGTCGCGGAAAGTCGAATTGAGGCGCGCAGATCGCGGATCAGACGATCCACCAGATCACGGCGAGCCAGATCCCCATCCAGCCCGCAAACAGGCCGAACAGCACAAGATGTTGGGCGTAGACCGGCACCTGGCGCGTCGCGTGCTCGCCGGCGACCGAAGCGGGCCGATATGGTGAGGTCGGTAACATGTTCTCAGCGCGGGCCATTGCGAATCGCATCCGTTGGTATCTCGGTATACCAAGCGGCCTGAGTCGCCTAGATGACAGTGCGAATCGGAACTTCGGCGACGTGCGCGGCTAGTGTAACTGCGTGGATATCGAGGAAAACTTGGTATTGAGCTTGGTGCCCAGGCCGTTCACCACCGTGATGACGGCGACCGCGATCCCCGCAGCGATCAGCCCGTATTCGATCGCCGTGGCCCCCGATTCGCAGGCAAGAAAAGCGCGTAGTTTCTGCATGCCGGTACCCTGGTTGTCCGTCCGATGGTAACTATTGCCGGTTACGCGTAAAAACAGCGTAAACGGACTAAAAAAGAAAAGTTCCATCAACGGCCTAGGGCTACAGCGTAGAGGTAAAAACGTTTTTGTCGCGCAAGGGTGGGTCGTAGAAGGGTGTGGAAATGCGTTGGGTGAGCTGGATTGTGCTGGCAGCGCTTGCGCTGTCTTTGGCCGCGGCAGGCGAGGCGGCTGCAGCCAAGAAGCGCCACGTCAGCAAGCATTGGCACGGCTACGGCTTCCTGCCGGGTTATCGCACGCCAGAACGGATCGAGTGGGAGCGCGCGCATGCGCGGCGGCCGATCATCTATTGGGACGGCCGCCCCGGCTTCTATCGCGGACGCTGGAACGGTGGCGGTTTCGGCCCGTGCTGGGCGCGCACGCCGATCGGCCCGATGTGGACCTGCGGACGTTAGAGTGCAGGGCGTCTAGCTCTTGCGGGACCGCTCGAGCATGGGCCCGACGATATAGACAAGGGCCACGGCAACGATAAGCAGACGAACGGTGAGATGCCAATCCATGGATGCCCCCCGGCATAACCTGGAAGCCACTTAAGGCCGATCAGGAGCCCCGGGGAATACGTATTATTCCGGGGCTCCTGCTGGCAGCCTTAAAAAACAAAGAACCAGGCGCCGACGAGAATGACGGCGAGTACTGCACAGAGAACGATGAGTTGACCGTTGGCGCTTTGGAGGAAGCCGGCGCCTTGCGGGCTCGTCTGCATGGTCATGGCACTTCTCCTTGGGTTTTGCCCGCGAAGAACCGCCGCCCATTCCGACTGGGACTGTCTTGAAGACGATGGAATGTCGGCTCTCGCCGGGCACCTTCGACTTTAGTCGGGGTCCGGCTGCCTGGCTTTGAGCGAAGTCAAGCTGCTTGCGAGAGCGCCACCGGCGCCGGTTCGGCCTGAGGCTTCGCCGGCTCGGCGTGCAGCTTCAAGGCGTCCAGATCGGTGTTCTTGCCGTGGTGGACCACCCAGATCTGGGCGAAGGAATGCGCGGCGACGAAGCTCATGTCGATGGCGCCGTACACTACGGCAGAGAGCGGATCTTCAAAGACGACATCTGGATCGAACATGGCTTACCCCCTTAACGAGACAAGCCACGACGCTTAGGCGCGCAGTCTTAAGGCCACGCGTGCGAACATGGTTGCTGAATGGCTAGCCGGCGAGGGTGGTTAAGGAAGTGTCGCGGGGGGCGCGAGACAAACGTTGCGAAAACACGCGAGCGCGCGATCGCCGTTAACCCGCAAGGGCGTTGAGCATCAGCATCGCGAAGAAGACGCCGGAGACGGACAAGCCAATGAGGCGGGTGGTGATGCGGTCGGTCATGGCAACAGAACCGGCGGCGGCGATGAACGTTCCCTGAATGCGGAACTAATTTTCGTGAGCGCTGGGTGATCGGCGCCCGAAAAGGGAAGGCATGAAAACAAAAGAGGCCGCCGAGCTTGGCGGCCTCCATCAGAATCGCAGCAGAGCAAACTACTGGTTGGCGTCGATCGCGTAGCGGCGGAAGGTCGCGTGCTGCTTGCCGATCTTCAGCGCCTCCTGATACTCGGCGCTGTTGTACCACTTGTTGAGGACGTCCATGCTCTCCCACTGCTGGATCACCGCGCGTTTGGGTGCGGCGCCTTCAATCGCGACCACGCCCTTGGCGCCGCCGCCACCGCTGCCGCCGATCGCAATCAGTTTGCCGCCGGCGGCCTTGATGGTTGCCTGTGCCTTCGGTGCGAAATCCTTGCCGTAGGCTTCCGCATTCGTCACCTCGATCTCGGTGACAAGGTAGACCGGCGTCTTGGCTTGCGCGTGTAGGGCGCTCACCCCGGCGGCCCCCACGGCCACTCCGGCGAGCATGGCTACTCCCAGACCCAGATATGATTTCATCGACGTTCTCCCTGAGGTGGCTGTCGTTGATCCGACAGCACGCCGGCATGGTAGACGGGGCCAGGCCTTCGGGGCCATGCCCCAGGCGCGTAAATTCGCCGTATCGACCGGCCGGATTCTTATCTTTGCGCTACGGCCGGGGCGCGGCGCTACCGGCATAAGCCGTTTCAAATGCGGTCGAATCAGATAGTTATCCACACTGCAACCACCCTAAGGAGGCGGCAGATGCTCACTGTGTCGCTGGTGATTGTTGTGGGTGTTGTTGTTGCTTTGGGCGGCGTTCTTTGTCTGGCCCTCGGCGATCTGGCGAGAGGCCTGCCGTAAGTTTTCCCTCGTCCGCTGACTGCGTTTCCTTGACGATCCGCCGGCGCCCGATTGGCGGCGGTGATGTTGTATCGCGCGACGGACGAAGTTGTCCTCGGCGCGCGAGTGGTCGCGCGCCTCACACGGCATACAACTCAGCAGAACGATGATCGGTTGACCGATGGGAATCGAAGCGTCGTCGGTCGATTGCTAGTTGCGCAGGCTGCCGAACAGCAGCACGAGAAACAGCGCAAAGCACAGCGCGAAGCCGGCTGCCATGCCGAGTACAAACGATCCCCAGTCCATCCTTGCCCCTCTAACGCGTATGACAGGAGTGCCTCGCCTCGCGCGTTTGAGCAATAAAAACTGACGTAAAATTTTCTTTATGCGACATCATGGATATCGGCGCGCGGCGTGCGAGCGCGCGCAAGTTCATAGGCCGCTTGCCCGGGCAAACCGGGCCGCTCGTCAAAGGAGAGCAGGCGAGCCGAAATATCGTTGGCGAATTACGAGATCACGAACCGGTAGAGAAGGCCGGCGATAACGCCCGTCTCGGCCGACACCAGAACGAACAGGATGTGCTGCACCATGGCGCTGCTCCGTGAAGTTCGCGAGGCGACCTTGCGGCAAACATGGTTAATCAATGGTTAAAAAGGACGTGGCCTTTCATCGGAACGTCCGGTCGAATTCCAGAAGCTGGTGGACAGGGGCCAGCACTATATTCCTAAAAAGAACATATTGCGAACGGAGAACAAATAGGGTACATTGGCTGTCTTCCATCGATTCCGGCGGCGGGCCAAGGGCCTTCGTTGTCGGGGGTCGAATCTAAGGTCATATAGGAGCGCGCCATGAGTCAGCCTGCCCTGCGTCTCGTTGAAGGATCGTCCATGGATAAGTCAAAGGCCCTGTCCGCCGCGCTCAGCCAGATCGAGCGCCAGTTCGGCAAGGGCTCGGTGATGCGCCTTGGCAAGAACGACAAGACCATGGACGTCGAAGCCATCTCCACCGGGTCGCTCGGCCTTGACATCGCGCTCGGCATTGGCGGTTTGCCGCGCGGCCGCGTCGTCGAGATCTACGGGCCGGAATCCTCCGGTAAGACCACGCTCACGCTGCAGGTCGTGGCGGAGATCCAGAAGAACGGCGGCACGGCGGCGTTCGTCGACGCCGAGCACGCGCTCGATCCGGGGTACGCCGCCAAGGTGGGCGTCAACGTCGACGACCTGCT
>Ga0134124_10000899_pt1 | contig 23906 bp, 19 predicted proteins | sample KB304_FD_96880 | JGI IMG/M metagenome (GOLD analysis project Ga0134124, IMG submission 96880) | Terrestrial soil microbial communities without Nitrogen fertilizer from Kellogg Biological Station, Michigan, USA - KB3-0-4 | ecosystem: Environmental > Terrestrial > Soil > Unclassified ... | reverse complement strand
TGTTCGCGGCCGAAGAAGAGTCCGGCGTCCTGCTCGGTGTAATAGTCGAGAAATTTGTAGGGCCGAGGGACGGTAGCAGGTGGACCTGCCGCACGCGAGCTTAAGGCGCGTGAGCCCGTCACGCGAGGTCCGGCAATCGCCGAGGCTCGAACGCCGGCGCCGGATTCATCACCCACATCGACCACATCGCCAATGAAGACGTACCCGTGTTTAGGAACCGTTTTGATGTAGCGCGGGTTAGACGCGTCATCGCCGAGCTGTCTGCGAATGTCCTTGATGCACTGAGTCAGCGCGGCGTCGGTCACAAACACGCCGTCCCACACTTCTTCGAAGATGTGCTGCTTCTCGACCAGCTCTCCGCGACGGCTGACGAGCAACAAAAGAGCGTCGAGATATTTTGAGTTGAGCGGGACCGGCTCGCCGTTGCGCAAGAGTTGCCGGTTCCTCCCGTCGAGATAGAAGTCGTCGAAGCGGTAACAGCTTATTGAAGTTCTAACCTGACTCATTGATTCGATCTTCTCATAACTTTATCACCGATCGCTCATTCTTCCAGAGTCGCAAGCCGCTAGAGTTCAGCTTAGAGCCGGAGCGACCGGCTCGCGTTGCTTTCAAGCAGCAGTTTATCAGCAAGACGCTTGAACTCGCGAAGAGGGGCGGCCACGGAGTAAGCAGTGCTCGTATTAGCGAGCCGATTCCGCGAAGAAACCGCTTTGCGAGCTTTGCGGTACTTTGCGAGCTTTGCGTTCAACGTATCTCTCTTTCTCGAGCGGATTGCTTGCGCAAAGCTCGCAAAGTACCGCAAAGCTCGCGGCGTCGGCTGGTTTCTACAGAGGCCGCCCATATATTGATGCTTATTAATAGGAGAGCCCGGATGAAAGTCAAATTGATACTGCCGGCGCTGACCGAAGCGAAGAGCCCGTTCTGGAGGCCGATCAAATATTCACTGTTCCCTCCGCTAGGCCTCGCCACGCTGGCTGCGTATCTGCCATCTGATGCGCAGGTCGAGCTGCAAGATGAACACGTCGAAAAGCTCTTTCTCGATGACGAGCCCGATCTTGTTGTGATCCAGGTTTATATCACTTCAGCAAAGCGCGCATACGCGATCGCGGATCATTATCGTGACAAAGGCGCGTACGTCGTCTTAGGCGGCCTTCACGTGACGTCTCTTCCTAATGAAGCAATGAGCCATGCCGACACAATCTTTCTTGGTCCGGGCGAGGACACCTGGCCGGCATTCCTGAAGGATTACCGCGATGGCAGGCCGGGCCGTGTTTACACATCGAAAGTTCGCAGCCTCGCGGGCATGCCTCCGGTGCGTCGCGATCTGATAAAGCGGCGCCTTTACCTGGTGCCGAACTCGATAGTGGTGTCGCGCGGATGTCCGCACACTTGCGACTTTTGCTACAAGGTCGCGTTCTTCGAAGGTGGCAAGGGATTCTATACGCAGCAGGTCGATCAGGCGCTGGCCGAGATCGACCGGCTGCCGGGACGCCATCTCTATTTTTTGGACGACCATCTTTTCGGAGACCCTCATTTTGCGTCGGCGCTGTTCGACGGGATGAAAGGCATGAAGCGGCTCTGGCAAGCGGCGGGAACCGTCAATTCAGTTTTGGCCCCGCGTCTGGTTGAGAAAGCGGTCGAGAGCGGGCTACGGAGTTTGTTCGTCGGGTTTGAAACGCTGAACCGCAACAACCTTGTCGAGCAGAACAAGTATCAGAACCTCGATCGCGACTACACCGCGGCGATCCGGCGATTACACGAGGCCGGTGTGATGATCAACGGGAGCTTCGTCTTCGGGATGGACGATGACGACGAGACCGTCTTTGAGCGCACCGTCGAATGGGCCATCAACCAGAGTATCGAGACCGCTACGTTTCACATTCTCACTCCATATCCAAGCACCGCTTTGTATCAAAGACTCGAGGCGCAAAACCGGATAATGAGCGCTGATTGGGATCTGTTTGACACCCGGCACGTCGTGTTCAAGCCGGCGCGGATGACGCCCGAAACTCTGGAGACCGGTTACTGGAAGGCTTACGAAGATTTCTACAAATGGGGATCGATTATGCGAGGCGCCTCAGCAAAACCCGGGCTCAAAGAGCGCTTGAGACACGTAGCTTATGCGGGAGGTTGGAAGAAATTTGAGCCGTTGTGGGACCGGGTTATTCGAGCCAAACGCGTGACCTCACTGTTGCCGATGCTCGAAGCGGTGCTGACCGGTTTCGGTTCGCACCCGACGATGCTAACCACCGCGGCCGTGGCCGCCTCGAATCACGACGGCAAGCCTGCGGTAGTGGAGAGACTCCATTCCCAATTGCCCGTGCTGCAGTCGAAGTGACTGAAGTCGAAGCTTCTCACAAGTTTCTCACTTGTTGCTCACTCATTTGTTCGCAAAATCGTCTAAGGTACGGAGTCTCCAGTTCCAAGTTGGGGTTCGCGATCGATGGAACAACGTTCTAAAGGGTTCGCAGTCACGCTGGCGATACTGGCCGCGATCGGCATCTCGCTGTTGGCGGTTCTTGCCTTGCTGAACCGGCGAGACCAAATAGTCGGTTTGAATCAGGAAATCCAATACGATGACTTCGCGTTCTCGGTGGTCGGAATCCGCAAAGAAAGCAGCATCGGAAAAAGCGGCTCTCAAGCTCCGGCTGGGGTTTACTACGTGGTGACGATCAAGGTTGCAAATCGCGCTAAGCGCGTCGACTACAGGTTCAAGAAAAACAGCGCGGTAATGGTTGATACTTTTGGCAGGGAGTTCCACCTGGCGAGGGGCGCGCAAGAGCAGCTCGAGTCGACTCAGGGTCAGCAATGCATCGATGCAATACCGGCTGGAGCTTCGTGCGTGGCAGACGTTGTGTTCGAGCTGCCGCCCGATGGCCGCGCATTGCAACTCAGGATTTCGGAGGGTGGTCTGGCCGGCGATATTCTCGATGTCGTGTTTTTTGGAAAGAAGCGAATTGCGCTCGAAGCGCCTTAATATCACTGACGCGCACGGATTAACGAACTCGTCTCAACGAGCCGATACCGTGAAGAAACCGTTTTGCGAGCTTTGCGGTACTTGCGAGCTTTGCGTTCAACGTATCTCTCTCTTTCTCGAGCAGATTCCTTGCGCAAAGATCGCAAAGTACCGCAAAGCTCGCGGCGTCGGGTGGTTTCTAAGGAGGCACGCCCCTACAGTGTCGGCGGAACGAAGGAGTCCACATTCATATGGCAATGCGAAGTGTTGACCTGGCGGTAATCGACCGAACAACTAATGAAGAGCTGCTCGGCGATCTTGATCTGGCGGTGTTACCCAGGCACGTGGCGATCATAATGGACGGCAATGGCCGATGGGCGGCAAAGAGGCGCTTGCCCCGGGTCGCCGGTCATCGCGCGGGCGCGGACGCGGTGCGAAGAACCGTCGAGACCGCCGCGCGTCTGGGCATCGAGTGCCTGACGCTGTACGCCTTTTCCACCGAGAACTGGAAGCGGCCGCGATATGAGATTCGCGCATTGATGGATCTGCTGGTCGAATACCTCGGCAAAGAGCTGCAGTCGCTCAAGAAGAACAACATCCAGTTTCGAATGATCGGCCGTAGCGAAGAGCTTCATATTTCCGTGCTCGAGCAGATTCGAAAAGGCGAGCTTGCTACGTTTCAGAACACCGGTCTGCGATTGAACATCGCGCTCAACTACGGCGGCCGCGCCGAGATCGTAGATGCGTTTCGGAAGATTGCCCGTGAAGTCGCCGCCGGAAGAGTGCAACCCGACCAGATCGATGATGAGCTGATCAAGCACAACCTCTACACGCGATCCCTGCCGGATCCTGATCTCCTTATTCGCACGAGCGGCGAGATGCGCATCAGCAACTTCCTGCTTTGGCAGATCGCGTACGCGGAGATCCACGTTACGGAAACGTTGTGGCCGGACTTCAGTGAGCGCGATCTTCTGGCCGCGCTGGTGGACTACCAAAAACGTGACCGGCGTTATGGGCGCATCGGACACTTGGCGGAAGTCCCGGCTTAAGAGATCTACACAAACAGAGAACCCCTTTCCCGAATCCCACCAACGCAGTTGGTGGATTATTCATACTCAGCCTACGAACGACCGCTGAACGCCCCAGTCCCGAATCCCACCAACGCAGTTGGTGGATTGTTCATACTCAGCCTCCCAGGGAAGGCGACCACCCTCTTTAGCCTTCGTGTTTTCTTTCTCTCGCGCGGCCGTCCGACCGTAGGCGGAGTATGAACCATCCACCAACTGCGTTGGTGGGATTCGGGACCAGCGCGCGGCCGTCCGGCTGTAGGCTGAATATGAACGATCCACCAACTGCGTTGGTGGGATTTCAAACACGCCCGAGTTGGTCGGATTCAACACCCTGAGACGCAGGTCAGAAAAAACAACGCACAGGCTGGACCGTTGTCGAACCTGTGCGTTTTGTTTCATCACCACCCGGTTATGTTTCAAAAGCCGGCGTGCGTTTATTACGTTCATAGCCGCCGATCAGGGTTCATGGAGGCAGCGGCTTCTCGTCAGTTTCAGTGGCGCCTGTCGAAATTGATCCCCTTCTCGACTTCAGCGATTGCATCGTGCACGAGCTTTTCGGCCCTGACTCGATGACCGCCTTTGTCGGCTTCAGCCTCGTGCAATTCACGCTCAGCGGTCCGTAATGCGTCAAGCGCCGCCTGCATGTGCGGCTGATCCGCGGCAGCCTTAGCGCGCGACGGCAAGACCAGCCCCAGAAGAGCGCTGGAGAACAGGGTGCCAACAACTGTCCTGCGAGAAACTGTGTTCATAGTATCCTCCATGGTTGAACGGTTGTGAGTTCGAACGGGGGAGATGCGTCCAGTGATTCCGAACGCGGGAGAGGATGCGTCCTATGAATTCAGGATACGCAAGGGTTCGCTTCAAGGCAACCGCCCGGCGGGCATTTCCCACTCACTCGACGGCCGCGGTCGAATCAACACGATCGGAGGCCGGCTCGTCAATGAGTCTCAACCGAACCCGGTTTACGTGCTTGCTGTCGGCGTCTACTACTTCCAGGCGCAGGCCTTTGAAGTCAAGCGTCTCGCCCACCGCGGGCACGTGACCAAGCTGATTGACGATCAGCCCGGCCACGGTGGTGAAGTCGTCCGCTTCGAGCTCCTTGTCATAGAGAAGCTCGACTTTTCTGATCTCCGTGCCGCCGTCGATCAAATAGGATCCATCTTCCGATTGGACTATCGCTACGGCGGGGGTGCCCTCATCTTCGTCTTCGATCTCGCCGAGGATCTCCTCGATAATATCCTCAAGGGTCACAAGTCCCGCGACTCCGCCGTATTCATCAATGACAATCGAAATCTGAACCTTTGCCTTTTGCATGTCTTCGAGCAGTTCGCGAACGGACTTGCTCTCGGGCACAAAGTAAGCTGGGCGCATGCACCCTGTTACGCGCATCGACATTTTCTCGGTATCGCATAGAGCAAGGAGGTCGCGCACGTATACGATGCCTTCGATTGTGTCTATCTGATCCCGATAGACAGGGATCCGCGAGTGCTTGGATTCAATCATCAACTGCCTGGCATCGGCCACGGTTGCGCTCGCTTCGATTGCAACGATCTGCGGCCTCGGGCGCATGACTTTATCGACGCGAGTTTCGCTGAATTCGATGATTGACTGAATCAGTTCGCCCTCAGATTCCTCGATGATGCCCGCCTCCTCGCCCACATCAATGAAAGCCTGAATCTCCTCTTTGCCCTCTTCGGCTTCGTCTTCGGCAGAAGCAGCTTCCGGCTCCTCGGCTCTCATCCGATTCAGAAGAGCGGCGAGCGGCGCAACGAACACCGAGAAGAACCGATAGAAGATTTCGAGTGGCGGGAGCAGAGTCCAGAAAACATCGTCCGGGTGGTTTTGAGTAAACAGGCGAGGCACAAGCTGACGAAAGAGCATGACGACCGCGAACACCGCGACCAGGGCCAGGAGCAGCGGCGCACGCAAACCGGTGTCAATGAATACATCAGTGAGCAGAATGGCGATTGCGGCAATTGAAAGCTGTGTGCCGAGCACCAGGATCATTTCGAACCGTCGCCGGTGCTCCATCAACTCACGGAGGAAGCCGGCACGGCGAGGGCTGTCTTCGCGCTCGCTCCCCAACACTCTGAGCGAGACCTCACTCAGAGACTCGTAGGCGCTTTCGATGGTTGACAGAAATACCAGCACCAGTACCAGCACGCCGGTCACTATGAGCTCAATGGACATAAGAGAATTGGAGCGTGAAACGTAAAACGTGATTCGTGAAACGTGATTCGTGAAGCAGCGCACGTCTCCCGTCATCACGTTTCACGTTTCACGCTTCACGCTTCACGTTTCACGTTTCACGCTTCACTCTTCAGTAAGAAGCTTCCTCCGCAGCTTCAATTCCAGGCGGTTCATTTCTCCGCTATCGGTTTCGTGATCAAAGCCGCAAAGATGAAGCACACCGTGCATCACAAGCTCGTCAAGTTCTCGATTCATCGAATGCCCGGCTTCGCTCGCCTGTTGACGAGCTGTGTCGACTGAAACGACTACGTCTCCCAGAAAGGTCGCTTCACCGATAAAGGCCCCTGGCCCTTCGCCCGCCAAAGCGTCGCCCGATGCAAAGGAAAGCACATCGGTTGTTCGGTCCTGGTTTCTGTACTTGCGATTCAGTTGACGAATTGCGCGGTCGCGAACGAACACTACGCTGAGCGATGTGCCTGCGCGTCCAACGGCACTCAGTGTGGCATCCGACAGGGTTGCGATACGTTGCACATCAATGCGAGTGAGTCGCTGGCGATTTACGACCTCAGTTGCCACGAGCCTCTCGAAGCTTGCGCGCGGAAGTCGCTTTGGCAATCGTCGCAACGGGCTGAGTGCCCGAATCGAACGCTTCAACGGCCGGCGCAACCTTAGACAACTGATTGAAATCATAACCCGGATAAGCAATGCGATGATGATGAATCCCCATCAATACTTTGACGAAGCTTTCGGCCACAATCCGGAGATCGCGCAACGTAATATCGCACTCATCGAACTGACCGTCGTCTCGCAAGCGGCCGATTATCATATCCACCATGTTGCGCAGCTTGCCCGGCGTCGGCTCTTCCACAGTGCGGGCCGCCGCTTCCGATGAGTCCGCGATCATGATTATCGCCGCCTCTTTCGTTTTCGGTTTGGGCCCGGGATAGCGGAATTCATGCTCGAGCGCCATCGAGTCGTCGTCGTTGCCTTTGCGCGCCTTGTAATAGAAAAACTTCATCAGCCCTGTGCCGTGATGCTGCGGAATGATTGCAATGATGCGAGGCGGGAGCTTGTGCTGCTTCGCGATTTCGATTCCCTGCTTGACGTGATTGGCCAAAACGATCGAAGACATTTTGGGCGACAACTTGTCGTGCCGGTTGTCCATGTAAGACTGGTTTTCAACGAAATAAGTGGGCCGCACCGTCTTGCCGATGTCGTGATAATAGCAAGCAACGCGGGCAAACAACGCGTCACCTCCGATCGCTTCGGTGCCGGCTTCGGCGAGCAAGCCAACCATTATCGAATGGTGATACGTCCCTGGGGCGCGCTCCGCCAGATCCTTGAGCAACGGGAGATTCAAGTTAGAGAGCTCGAGAAGTTTGATGCTTGTGGTTATCTCAAAAAGCCATTCGAACATCGGCAGCAGGATCGACGCGGCCATCGTGGCAAGCACGCCTCCCGCGTAGCCGCAAAATGAATCGAACAGTAGAACGAAGAGCCGCGGTTCGTTCGCGCCGAGCAAATCAAGCGACAACGTGGTCGCTGCGTTTATCGCGCCGATCCAAAGCCCGGCCGCGACCAGCGCGGTTCGGTCCCGGCAATTCTGCAAGTGGTAGATCGCTCCCGCGCTCGACATCAATGTGAAAGCGGCAAGATGCACGTCGCCGGAAAGGACACCGACGAACACAGACAGGATTGCCGAAAAAATGAAGGCCGCGTGGGCGTCGGTTAGAATCGTTATCAACACCGCGCCTACCGCCAGAGGCGCGAGATAACGATAGCCGGTCGGTGAATTGAACGGAGAGTGAGTTGACCATTGGCTCATCGCCGCGGCGAAGGCAAAGAAGAGCCTCGCAAGCGCCAGGGTAATTGCGAAGCAGGTAATCTGAAGTAGAAAGTGCCTGCGCACACGAAGGTGCTGCCGTTGATAACGGACCATATACTGCCACAACACCAACAGGAGCAGCATCACGATCACGATCGTTCCGGCGAATTCGATTGCGCGTTGCCCAATGGGACGATGCGCGACCGCCTGCGTGAGCAGTAATGCTTTTGCGGGAGTTACCTTCTCACCCTTTGAAACGATGGGCGTTCCACGCTGCACGCTGACGATCACCGGGGAGATCGCATCGCGAGCCACGGTTCGGCGTCTTTCAGTCTCGGTTTCGTTGTATTCAAGGTTCGGAACGATCAACGATCCGAGTATCTCCCCAGAAAGGCTGCGATCACGCGCATCGTACTCGGCCGGCCATATCAACTTCTCGGATCTGAGCGCCGCACTCGCCGTCAGCTTATCGCGGATCGAAGACAAGTCGGTTACGACGACTTCCTGCCCCGACCTCAGATCACGGCGAACGAACGCGTTTGCACCCATCCTTCTGAACTGGCTGCGGCTGTTGACGATCGGCATCATCATCGCCGATTCGAGGTGTTCTTCCATCAGCCGCTCGAGGTCGGGACTGAACCGGTGCTTCACGAGAAGCGCGATTTGATCCGGGTCGAGCGGAATCCCGATCTCCTCTTCAATCTTTGTGTGCAAGTCCTCGACGCCCATGTCCGCGGGCGCCGCGCGCCCGGCCGCAAAGAGTTGCTCCAGGCTGCTGGTTGCTTCGCGCGCGGTCTTGGTGTTGTGGTCGAAGACCGGCAACACCGAAGCAACCGCCTGGTCACGCAGAAGGGTGGTTTCCGCCTGATCTTCAACCTTCAAATCGTCGGGCGCAATAAGATCAGAAGTTGCGACGCTGCCCGCGGGCAGTTGCTCGACTCGGGGGCGCTGATAGTCGCGAAGAAGCAGGATGGACAGCGCGACGATGATAAAAAGCCCAACGGCTGCGTCGATGACAGCTTGTTCGGAGAGGCTCGCAGAGAAAGCCTTCAATCCCCTCGCAAGCCGGGTTGTGAGTTTTGCGTTACCAGTTGGCACGGGGTTAGGCATAACGGAATTGCCGATTGCCGATTGGCGATTGGCGATTGGCGATTGGCGAATGCATTGAATTGAAAGTGGGAGACGGGGTGCGACTCTCCGTTTTCAGTCCGCAATCGACAATCGGCAATCGGCAATCGGCAATCTCATAGCTTGTCTTCGAGCTTTGTCTTAGAGTGCTTCTCGTAAGCCTGAATTATCATGTGAACCAGGTGATGGCGAACGACATCTTTCTCGGTGAAATAAACGAACTCGATGCCGTCCACGCCCGCGACTACCCTTTGCGCCTCGACGAGCCCCGATCGGCGCCCGGCCGGTAAGTCGATCTGAGTGATGTCACCGGTGATCACTGCCTTTGAGCCGAATCCAATTCGCGTCAGGAACATTTTCATCTGCTCGGAGGTCGTGTTCTGAGCTTCGTCGAGGATGATAAACGCGTCGGCCAGCGTCCGGCCGCGCATGAACGCGAGCGGAGCTACCTCGATCACTCGCTTCTCGAGTAGCCGCGTCACCTTCTCATAGTCAACAAGATCGAAGAGCGCGTCGTACAGCGGCCGCAGATAGGGATCGACTTTGTCCTGCAGATCGCCCGGAAGGAAGCCGAGTTTCTCGCCGGCTTCGACCGCCGGACGCGCGAGCACGATTCGATTAACGCGCTTCTGCATCAAGGCCTGAACGGCCATTGCGACCGCCAAATAAGTCTTTCCGGTTCCGGCCACCCCAATGCCAAACACAATGTCGGACTTCTCGATCGCTTCGATGTATTTGCGCTGGTTCGTCGACCGCGCGGTGACTTGCTTTTTGCCCGTCGGATTGAGCCGGGTCCTGGTGAAGTAATCGCGCAGGGTGTAGGCGCGGTCTTCTGCGATTTGCTTGAAGGCGGATTTCAACTCGTCGTTCGACATTCGCCGCCCTTCTTCAAACAGGGCGGCGTAGTCTTCAAGGATTCGCTCGACTACCTGGACGTCGCGTTCATCACCTTCGAGCGTGAGTTCGCTCCCGCGCAGATTGACGCGCACGCCAATCAAGCTTTCGAGTTGTTTGATATTCTCGTCGTAAGGGCCAAAAAGCGCCCTTATGCCTTCTTCAGGTAAAGTAACTTTCTTCAAAGCTGCTGGTTTGTCTCCCATACAAAAAGAGCGCTCAGTCAGCGCGAAGCTCACCGGCGCGCAACGTAAATAATCCTACTATCGTTGGTGAACTGTGCAACTCGTCTGCCGCTCAAAGCAGGTCATAACCGAAACCTACTACACGCGCGGGGCAGTGTCAATCAGGCTATTGTTGATAGTTCAAGCCTCGGCTTGCTCACCGCAATCAGCAGCCTAAATGCTCAACAAAGAGCACAAACGAGCCAGTACTGAGCTATTTCGTCCGGACTTGGCGTTACGGCTTCCTGGGCGCGGGCGACGCCGTCACTGAAGTCAACTCGACCCTCACTGAACCCCACGAAGGCTCGGCGGTTATCAGCACTGGTAATCGGCGAGTGTCGTTGGTGATGTACATTCGAAGGTTGTATAGCTTGTCGTTCTCGCGGCCCTTCATCATGCTCGTCGCAAGCCTTACCGTGTCGTAGCTGCCGGCGCGCGTTGAGATCTTCTCCCGGGCCTCAGGATGAACGCTTATCGTATACAACTTCTCATCCTCGATGACCGTGAAAGTATGCGACTTCCCGATGGTCAGGTCCATTCCTCGCATTGCAAAGATCAAGCCCGCAAGATCGAAAGTCTCCGAAGGTATTTCGATCGTGCGTCCTCCGGAGAGTTGCGCGCTGCGCTTCTGCTGGTCTATCGCGACTGAAGTCTGAGCCTGCTTCTTGCCGTGACGTGAACGCTTCTCAGCACGAAACGGTTCGAGCGTCGTCGAATTAATGAACGATTCGTAAACGTCGTTGACCTTTAGATTGAGCAGGCTGACAAGTCCAACGGACCTGGCCTGCGCGGTCACGTGATAGCCTTCCACGCCGTCGAAGCTGCGCCCCTCATCGGTCTGGATTGTGAGCTCACCGGCTACGATGAAGTCTGCCCAGGACACGTCATAGCTTAGTTTCTCGCCGGCAACGAATGGATTACGAGCCGCGGATGCGGTCGCCGCAATCGCGCGCTCCGCCTTAACCGATCGGCTCTGGGACATAGCGACCGGCAGAAAAGTCGCTAGTACGATCAATACCAGGAAGATCCTAAGCACTAAACATTGCTCCCTTCTCTTTAGTAACACCAAGGTGTGATGCGTCCGGCTGATTTGATGATGCCCTGAAACAGGAGCGGCTGCAACGAGCGAACATACATGGTAGTGGGGTGATAGTGTTTTGCTCGCTCACATTCGCGTTTCTCCTCTGCGTCCTCGGCGTCCTCTGCGGTTGATCCCGAGCCACTGAGCAGGAGAAACCGCGGAGGACGCCGGGGACGCAGAGGAATGCTTGCTGGCAACACGCTAATACCCCACTACCAACAGTCTGGTTGCTGGAAAAATCAAGGCCCGCTTGTGGCGGGCCATCTAGTCGTTTTGGAAAAGGGGATTAGTGTACCGCCTATTTGTCTCGCGACGACCCGGCGGTTTGGGTTGCGCTACCACGACCGGCGTCCACCGTCGGTCGTGACAGCTTGAAGTAATCGGATGAGGGGTCGAGGGCCAGAGGCTGCAGGGGATCCATAGCATTACCGTCAAGGCGAACTTCGTAATGAAGATGCGGCGACGTGGCGCGTCCAGTGCTGCCCGCGCGCCCGATTATTGTGCCGCGTTCGACGTGAGCTCCCGGTTCGACGTCGAAACTTGAAAGGTGCGCATACTGAGTCGTCACTCCGCCGCCGTGAGCTACGATTACCATATTGCCGTAGCCGTGATGCCAACCTGCGAACTGAACAATGCCGGCCTGGCTTGCGCCGACGGCGTCTCCCCAGCGCGCCTTAAGATCCACGCCTGAATGGAATTTCGCTCGACGGGTGAACGGATCGCGCCGATAACCGAAGTTGCTCCCTACGCTCGGCCCGGAAGCAACAACGGCGCGTTCTTCATACTTCGACTCAGGGTTCGTGTCAGGCATATCAGACTGCTTGTCTGACTTGTTGTCTGACTTGGCTTTCAAATCCCTGGCCTTCAAATCCGGGTCAGCAAGCTCCACAGGGATCAGGATTGCATTGGCTTTTTTCTTGACGATCACGGGCGAGGGTGGAATTACTGCATTTTCCAGATCCGGATTCGTTTGAGTCTCCGCGGCGGTCCGAGGCTGGACCGTGTCCCGCGGCGTTGAGAATGTCTTCGGCTCTGTTTGCGTCCGCTGAGCGCCGCCGACTATTTGATTATTGCTGTACGTTTCAACCGATTGCTTATTCGTTCTCTCGGTAGTTGTGCGCTCGGCGACTCGGGTCCGTCTGCCGGATGGTTGCTCCCTGCGTTGCTTCTGAGCCAACCGGTCCCGCCGGCTCGACCGTTCCCTCTTACCAGATCTCTTGCTGCCCGCATAAGCCAGTCGCGAATGCCGATCAACTCGTTGTTCTCTCCCGTTCTTACGAGCTATTCGGGATTGCCGGCTCGATTGCCGGCTCGATTGCATGCTTGTCGGGCGATCCTTCGCACTCTTACGCGATAGCTTTGATTGCCGGTGCGTCGTTTGGTCTTTGCTGACCTTATGAGATCCCCGAGACTTCGCAGAGGAAACATTGCAAAAGGTAAACACTGCCAGGATGATTGCGGTGAAAATTCGGCCTGCCCCTGCTCTAGTCAATACACTCTCCTTTAACACACAGCGAGTTTCGCTGTTCCCTAAACCGATTTGTTCGTTCTTACTACTCGAGAAGTGGAGTCCCTGCCAAGGAGCCGATTCTATGGGGGATGTGGGTTTGTGTCAACGAAACAATAGCGCATAAGTTCTTGTAAATTTGTTGCGGGAAATCCCTAAGCGATAACGATTAGCTGGTTAACGGCCGGCGGGCAGGGTGAAAGGCGATGCGATCCTCGGCTATAATCGCTCAGTCTAACACGAGTATAAGAAAGGAGAACGCAATGAAAGAATTAAGCCCGAAAGAAGCATACGAACTCATGCAGAGCGATCCGGAGTATCTCTACCTGGATGTAAGATCGGTGCCTGAATTTGAGGCCGGTCACGCGAAAGGCGCCATAAACATTCCGATCGCGCACATAACACCCGGGGCCCAGATGACGCCCAATCCGGAGTTTCCGGCGGTCGTCGAAGCCGCACTACCGAAAGATGCAAAACTGCTTATCGGATGCAAGACCGGCGGCCGCTCGGCGCGGGCGTGCGACATCATGAGTCAGATGGGCTACAGCGATGTGGCCAACATTCGCGGCGGATTCGTGGGGGCGATGGACAGCACGGGGCAGGTGACCGAGCCGGGCTGGAGTATGTTGAACCTTCCGACATGCTCGGACTGTAGTGACGATGCTCGTTATGAAGTTCTTGCCGCTAAAGCAAGTAAAGAGTGAATAGTGAAACGTGATGCGTGATCCGTGAAGGACTCGCATAACGAGATCACGTTTCACGCATCACGTTTCACTCTTCATTGTTTCGGAGGTTTTCGCCGCGCCGATTCGACACGTTGTTGCGGCTGATCCTGTCGAATTGGCGGACCGATGAGCGCCGGTCCCTGATGAGGCTGCGGGCGCACGGCCTGACGCTGCGACTGCTGCTGCGCTCGAGCCGCCTGCTGCTGCATCACTGCCTGACGCTGCGCCTGCTGCTGCGATCGAGCCGCCTGCTGTTGCATCACCACCTGACGCTGCGCCTGCTGCTGCGCTCGAGCCGCCTGCTGTTGCATCACTGCCTGACGCTGCGCCTGCTGCTGCGCTCGAGCCGCCTGCTGTTGCATCACTGCCTGACGCTGTTGCTGAAACTGGACATCCGGCGGCCTCTGCTTAGGTGGCTTCGGTTGTGGACGCGCCTGTTGTTGAGGCATCTGCTGCTGACGCTCGATCTTCCGTTGCTGCTTCATCTGCTGTTGCTGGGCCTGACGCGCGGCCTGTTGTTGCGACGCGCTAGCGGCTTGTTGCCGGTCGATCTTGCGTTGCTGCTTGATCTCCTGTTGCTGCTTCATCATCTGCTGCTGACGCGAGACTCCTTGCTGGGCCGCCGAGGCAGCTTGTTGCTGACGCTCGGCCCGCCGCTCCTGCTTCATCTGTTCACGAGACTGCAGAGTCTGTTGCCCGCCCACCGGAGATTGCGCGCCCGTTTGTTTACCGGCGGGTTGCTCCTCGCGCATCATCTGGCGCATTTCACGACGAGCGGATTTATCGCCTTGCTGAGCGCGAGTGGCGAGCGCCGACATTTGCCGTTCGCGTTGGCCCGCGTTCAACGCCGGCTGCGGGAGTCCGTCCGCGCGACGCGCGGTCGCGACCTCGCCGCCCTGGTTGATTTTCAGTTTGTTTCCTTTCCACTGGTCGGGCACAGCTTGAACATTGAGCGCCTTAGCCAGATCCTGTCGCCCGGGCGCTGAAGCTACCTTCGCGCCTGCCACGACATTCTTGTTGAAGACCTCCTGCTCAGAGCGCGCCAGCTTAATACGCCGCTTCGCATCCTCGCGACTCACGGCAACCTGACGCACGCCGGCGACCGATAACGGGTCAAGCAGAACGCGCGACTTCGCAACGACATTCGGATCGCCTGACGTAAAGCGGCCCGGTCCAATTTGCCCTCTCAGCGCGTTGACGCCGACTACAGTGACCGCGCCCGGAGCGTTGAAATTAACGAAGGTCCTCTGCCTCGTCACGACATTGATGACGTCGGCTGATGCAAGATAGCGCGGCTGGAAGTTTCCGTCGTAGTATCTCGGAACGTACACTTCGCGAGGCCCGAGCGGCAACCACGCGATCTGCTCGCCAACTGAAAAGAACGCAACAGTCGCCGGACTGTACACAGCGCGAGTCCTTACTTCAGGGACCCAGAACCACCGATCGCTGACAAACGCCCATCGGCCATAGTGATAAGGCGCCCATCCCCACGATTCGCTCGCAACCCAGGTTGGCCCCCACACGTCATCCAGATCCCAAAAGCCTGAATGAAACGGCGCCCACCCTGAGCTGACACGCGGCGCCCAACAATAACCATAATCGTTGAGGCTGACCCAGTCACCGTAGTAGTCCAGATCGGACAGGCCGGCAATGTCGGCGTCCACATATTGATAACTCAGCGACGTCCGATACGGATCATAGAAGTTCGGATCGGCGAGATACGTATCGTAGTTTCGATAGCGGCCGTCGTAGACGCGCGCATATCGATCGCGATAGTAGCCGTCAACAATTTCGCCCGCCAGGTCAGGCGCAATCTGTGACGCTGCCGCCTCGCTCGACGTCTGGCATGCGAGCGTATAGACCTGCCCTCTGTTTATGTCACCCGATCCGTCGCCACCGACCACTCTCGCGACTCCGTTCAGCACCGATATGACCGCATTGTCCCCGTCCAACCCAACTTGATAGAGACCCGGCTGCGCGAAGTCGACCGAGCCGCACGGCGTTGCGACTTCATACAACTCGTCCGACGCGAGCTGTCCTACATCGAAGGTCGCCGAACCGCTTCGAAGCGCCAGTTGCGTTCGGCGATCCGCCAGCGCAAGCACATCGAGTGACGCTTCCGGGTTCAACCGAACCGAATCATGTCCGGTGAACGCAATCGATGCGTGCGAGTTGTCTTTTGCGTAGATGCGATCACCAATGCTCACGGGCGTGTTGACCGTCGCTTCAGCCCAATCCGGTTGCTCGTTGGCGGCGTCGGCGCTAATACGCCCGATTGCGACGCTACCGTCAACTTGATCGATCCGCGCAGCTACCGGTTGCATCGTAGTGTCCGCCTTCGCATCTGTGCCGCTTCGCGTGAGCAGATACGCAACGCCCGACGCCGCGACGATTGCCAGGAATGCGACGACGATAATGCCGCGCGTCGAAAGTCCAGATAAACGGTTCTTGATTTGGTTAAGCATGATTCGCGACCCTCCTTCTTGCCTCTCCGTTAACAGTGCAACAGAGATGCCCGAATCTTTTCTCATACTTAGCGATGCCGGTTGTGGAAGGTTAGTTTGCCGCGCTCTTTAGTGGTCTAGCGGCGGGACTTATCGAGTCTGCCGAGAAGCAACGGCGAGCGGGGCAAATACACTATATCGTGTCCTGACCGGCAACGATGCATATTGGGAGGATCATTGTATTCGATGGGAACAGGCCGTAGATATACTGCTGGGTGATTTGTACTACCATCGAGGCGCAAATATCACGGAACCATCTCAGCCGGCTTCCTCCGCAGCCGCGGGCTCCGGTACCACTGGCCTTCGCCAGCGCCAGATCGCGTAGACCGGCAGACCCAGTAGAATCATGGACACCGCCAATGCAGTCTTGATGGGAGCGTCTCGGAGATTATTAATCAGGGTATTGATTACCAAAACCAACGCGGAGGCGATGAACAGCAACGGAGTCCAGGGATAGCCGGGAACTTTGTAAGGCCGCTCCGCGTCCGGAAGGCGCTTGCGATAAACGAAAATTGTGGCCGCCGACAGGCCGTAGAAAAGCCATCCGCAAAAGACGACGTAGGTGAGAAGGTCCGTGAAACTTCCGGCAAGCGCGAGCACTGCCGCCCACAGCGAACCGGCAACGATGGCGAATGCAGGAGTGCCGAAGCGCGGATGAACCTCGGCAAGCTTTTTGAAAAACAACCCGTCGTTCGCCATCGCGTAGTACACGCGCGGACAACTCAGCAAGTTGCTGTTGGCTGCGCTGAAAACTGAGACCAGGATCGCGATTGCTATCAGTCTCGCCGCCGTAGGATTGATCACAACGCTCAGAGACTCCGCGGCTACGCTGCCCGACGCCGCCACCCCGGACGGTCCGAGCGCGGCTACGTACGCCAGGTTCGCAATCAGATAAACCCCAATCAAAGTCGCGGTGCCGATGAGAAATGCGCGCGGGAAGTTCCGTTGCGGATTGATTACCTCCCCTGCGTTGAAGGTTGGGTACTGCCATCCTTCGTAAGCCCACAGCACACCGATCATCGCGAGCCCGAAGCCCGAAAGCAGCGAGCCGCTGAATTCAGTCGGCCATATTGCCGGACTTGCCGCGCCGAAGCCGCGCCCGAACGCAAGAAGGAGGATCGACATCAACAGGATCGCTCCGACCTTGATCCCGGTTGTCCAATTCTGCAAATCGGCGCTCGTGCGAGTGCCTTTGACGTTGACCACCGTCAGAACGGCGATCACTGAGACGGCAACAATCTTGTTCATCGCAATCGACATTGGAATTATCTGCGATAGCATTGTGCTGAAGGCGACCGCGAGCGTTGCAACAGTGCCGCCGTTCATCGCAAAGAATAGAGTCCAGCCGAACAGAAATGCAGGCAGCGGCCCAAAGCAATCCCGAAGATGAACATACAGCCCGCCCGCCTTCGGATTCACCGCGCTGAGTTCTCCGTAGGTCAACGCACCCAGCAGCGACAACACTCCGCCTACAAGCCAGACCAACATGGCTGGTCCGACCTTTCCGCCGGCCTGGGTGAGCACTGCCCCCGGCACGAGGAATATTCCGGAGCCGATCACCGAACCGATGATCAGCAGAGTCAAGTCACGAAGGTTAAGTACGCGCGCGAGTTTTGTCATAAGAGTCTTTCACTACTAAAGTCGGTACTCTGAACGCTCGCCGTAGACCACTTTGCCCCCGACGATTGTACAAATCACTTTCGTCTGTTGTATCTCGGTTGGGTTTATCCGAAAAATATCCTGAGACATCGCGACTACATCAGCCAGCTTCCCGACCTCGAGCGATCCTTTGGTCTTCTCGCCAAACTCAGCGTAGGCTGCGGACGTCGTGTAAGCTCGAACCGCTTCTTCAACTGTTATCCTTTGTTCAGGTAGCCAGGTCTGCGGGTTTTGACTGTCGGTCGTCAGCCGCGTCACCGCCGCGTGAATTCCCAGAATCGGGGACAGCGGTGCGACGTACCAATCCGAACCAAACGCCAGCGTCGCGCCGCTGTCCAGCAGCGAACGGAACACGTAACTGGACTTGATCCGCACGGGGCCCAGCCGCCTCTCGGCCCAGCGGCCATCGTCGATCGCATGATAAGGCTGCATCGAAGCGATCACGCCGAGCTTGCCAAAGCGAGAAACGTCGCCGGGAATCAAATGCTGCGCGTGCTCGATTCTGAATCGACGGTCGCGCGGGCCGTTCTCCTTCGCGACTTCTTCGAGATAGTTAAGCGCGATATTGTTAGCCCGATCACCAATCGCATGAACCGAACACTGTAGGCCCGCCTTATCGGCGTCACTGATATTCTGCTTCAGTTTTCCTTCCGGAATGTTGTCCGCAATCATCAACCCTGAAGTGTGAGGTGCATCCTCGAACGGTTCGAAGAACAAGGCTGTCGTCGAACCGAGCGAGCCATCCATAAAGGCTTTGAGCCCGCCCAGCCGCAGCCAATCATCGCCCGCGCCCTCACGTGCCACTGTGTCCGCCTGGCGCTCCCATTGGCTCATCGGCGTGCGCGCGCACACCCGCACGGTCAGCCGGCCCGCATCGCGAAAGCGCTTGTAAGCCGCGTAGTCCTTCCAGGGCGTGATGTCCTGGATCGAAGTCACGCCGACGCTTGCTGCTTCGGCGAGCGAAGCTTTCAGAGCTTCATCGCGCTCGGCTTCAGAAGGTTCGGCGATCACTCGATGTACCAGGCTCTGCGCATCGTCTTTGAGAATGCCAGTCGGCTCGCCGCTCGTCGGATCGCGCACTATCGTTCCGCCCGGAGGGTCCGCGCTTTCTTTGGTGATACCAGCCAGTCGCAGCGCCGTGCTGTTGGCCAAACCCATATGCCCGTCAAGCCGTGAGACAAACACCGGATTCTCAGGCGTAAAACAATCGATCATCTCTTTCGTCGGCAGCGCAGCGCCGGTCCAACGCTCGTGATCCCAATCACCGCCGGTGATCCAACGGCCGGCGGGCAGCTTTGCCGCGTGATTGCCGATTCGTCGAGCGAACTCTTCGGGGGTCGGCGCGTCACGCAGATCAACCGAGAGCAAGTGAAATCCCGCTTCGATGAAATGGGTATGTGAGTCGATAAAGCCCGGCACCGCGAGCTTGCCTCGAAGATCGATGACCAGAGTCTTTGAGTCGATGAGCTTAGTTACGTCGTTGTTTGAACCGACGGCGACGATCCGTTCGCCTCGGGAAGCGAGTGCCTCCGCTATCGGCTGAGACTTGCTGCCCGTCCAAATGCGCGCATTGACGATTGCGAGGTCCGCTGCGTGCTGAGTGTGCGAGAAGTCGTCGGCGTTCGATCGAGACACGAACGGAATGATATAGGCTTGTTTGCGGTTGTCAACGCAGAGTCGTGATGTACGAGTCCGTTGACCGGCAAGGCAGTCCTCAGCGTCCTCGGCGTCCTCTGCGGTTTGATTCCCGGCACTGATCAGGAAAACCGCAGAGGACGCCGAGGACGCTGAGGAATCGATCACCTGGCGCCGTTCACGATTCCCTTCTTACTTTGCCAGATTCGCTCCGCCGCTCGAGCGAGTTGTTCGCGAGACGTCGCACCCTCGATCATCACCACGTCTTTACCGCGAAGCTCGATTGATGCAAGGCCTTCGCCGGTCTCGCAAACTCGGCGTTGTTGACTGGATTCCATCGGCTTCGCGAGCTTGTAGCGCTTTGCCGTGCGCTCGGTATAGGCGTCGAAGAATTCCTTGGCGTCGATTTCGGTATCCCAGGTTGTGAACTGCGCCAGCATCAGCGCCCCGCTGACCTTGTTCTCATATAGAGCGTAGCGATCGCCTCCCCACCCTGCAGCGGCAGTCTTTGCCGCGCGCTTCGGTACGAATTCGGCCAGCGCTACGAGGTAACCAAACTCACCGTTTACGTCGCCATCAGCTTTCTTCCAATCCGCCCCAAGCGCGCCGCCGAGGTCGGGCATTTCGATTTTCACCGGATCATCGCGGTCCAGGAACCGCTCCGGGTGCATGATCTGTTCCGTCGATGAAGGGAGACTTACATAGCTCGTGTCCAGTCCGTTCCAGGAACGGCTCTTGAGCACAGCGCCGACGAACCCCGCGCCGTACAGGTATGGGAACTGTAAGTTTTCTTTCAACACTTTTGGCGCGCCCGCCAACACGGGATAGTTCTTCGCGTCATTGTCGTTATCCTGTTCGAGCATACTGTCGGTGAGCGATGAAATCTTTGAGAGGTCGAGCTTCATGCCCTGCTGTTCGAAGTCGTATTGGATCATCACCAGCGTCGCCTCGCCTTCCACCAATGCGTGAGCGGCGAGCTCGGCATCCGAATCACCCTTGGGCCAGCGTTCGAACCGGCGCAGGTTGAAGTGCTGGTCCTGAAGCGCGTGCACCAGCTCGTGTGCGATCACACGCTTTTGCTCGGACACCGGCAGCCAGGCCGCGAGATAAAACTCCTTCGTTTTCGGCTCATAGAAACCGGCGACCTGTTCGCGCAGAAGCTGAACTACATAATCGCGCAGACGGAAACTCTTGCTCACAAGCCCGAGCTTGGTCAGCGTCTTCTGCGTCGCCTCGAACTCTTCGGGGGGAGTGTTTTCATCAAGGTCTCTTATTATCGACTGCTCGATTTCGTCCTTGGTCTTGAACGCGCTCTGAACGGCTTGCTTGATGCCGAGCCCGCGCAGGCGACTGACGATCTTGAGTATCTCTTCGGTGGAATTGAGCGCGGCGGTATCGGGTTTGGCAATTGAAGGAGCGCCCTGCCACCCGCCATTCACCGAAGCAGTTAGCAATAGCAACGCGACCAGTAGCGCAACGCAGGCAGTGAACTTCTTGTGCATCTGAACCTTTCGTTGTCGAATTTGGGTTGGTGAATTGTCTACTGAGAGATCGGGCTTTGTCAATTTTGCGTCTGGTTGGGTAGTGTTCGGATTCTGCGTTGCTTAATAACCTCCGCGTGCTTTGCGGCCCTTTGCGCCTTTGCGTTGAGTATGTGGGTATTGAAGGAGTAAGACACAATACTCAGCGCAAAGTCGCAAAGGACCGCAAAGCACGCCAAGGACAGACGGCTACGGAAGAGCAGCAGCAAGGCTTTCGCGAACCGCGACCGTCTGAGTTGATTCGAGACCGCATAAGCGGACGACCTTTTCTACGTTGTAGACGAGATCAAATCTCTCGACCGCAACTTCTCGACCGGCACGGCCCATTCGTTTGCGTAGCTCGGAATCGTCGATGAGTTTGAGAACCCTGTTCGCGATTGCCTGAGCATCTCCGCGCTCGACCAGAAATCCAGTCTTCCCGTCTTCCACAAGCTCCGGGATTCCGCCGACTCGCGTCGCAACCATCGGCCTGGAAGAAGACATCGCCTCCGCGATCACGTATCCAAACACTTCTTCCCAGCGAGAGACCTGACAAACTACGTCTGCCGCCGCGTAAACGCCTTCGCTCATGGGATCCTCGACCTGGCCGGTGAAGGTCACATGATCGCCGATGCCCATTTCCCTGGCTTGCCGTTGATATCGGCCCCGGTAAGCGCCATCACCGACAAGAGCAAAGTGAATCCCAGGATTCCGCGAGATCACAATAGCCGCGGCGGAAAGTAAATCGTCGACACCTTTCTCGGGTATAAGCCAGCTCACTTGAGCGACCAGGGCGCGCTCTTCAGGGATTGAATGCCTTCGCTTGAATTCAGAAGCCAGCTCACGAGAGTCGCTCGCTCGCGAAAGGTCCGCGCTGTTGTAGACCATCTCAATGCGTTCGGCAGGAATCAGATCTCGCCCGGCCACACTGCGATATCCATAATCGCTGACAGCGATCACTCGCGTTATGGGTGAGTTGACCAGCCGCGCGACAAGTCGCTTCCACAACGGAGCGCGGCGGATGATATGGCCTTCGGGATGAGATGAATGGTCGGTGAAGAAGACCTGTTTGACGGAGCAGAGTTTCGCAAGCCACGGATACGGGCCGATGAATCCGGTGAAATGCAGATGCAAGATCTCCGGACGATATCGCCGCAGTATTCGTCTCATTCTCAGGACTGCGCGCCACTTCCCGCGCCATGAATCCTCGAGCACCTCGATGCGAACGTTGGGCAATTGCAGGTAAGCGCGAACCGGCTCGGGTGGTTCTTTGAGGAAGCACAGAACGCTTTGCCAGCCGCGTCTTTCGAGTTGAAGCGAAAGCTCGCGCGCGTAGGCCTCCGCCCCGCCGATGCGGGCCGGCTCAATGCCAAAGACTGAGACGACGGTTTTCACTTGACTAATAAGAACTAAGCACCGGGAGCGCAATCGCCGCCTTCTCGGCTGTAGTGCAGCGCTTCTCGAGACAGCAAACGCCTTCCCACCATTGCGGGCGCATCTCCCATATTTCTCGAATGCCGCCGGTCTTGATGTTGCCCACCGGCTCCATCGCCGTGCAGGTGGTCACGCCTCCGTCGGCTTCGATCTGCATCATTGTGAGGGCCGAGCACAGGGTCTTCTCTTCATGCGCGCTATGACTCTGGGTCGCGATGCGCAGAGCGTCCGGGTTGCGAAAGTAAGGAATCATAGCTTGCAGTTGAGCGTAGCTGTTTGCGATATGAAGACCATCCCGCTTTAGCTGGATCAAGTGATTGACGACCCCTACTGCCTGCTCGGGATCAGTGGGAAATGTAGGGCTGTGCTCGAACCATTTTGGATCTTCATCGGTGTCGTAGTTCTGTTCGATAGGCTGATAGAACACGTGCATGCCTTCCTGGCTGGCATAATGGGCCACATCGGAGACGTGCTCGATGTTCTGCCGCATGATTACCGTCTTGAGGCGGATCTCGAAATCCAGCTTGTGTTCCCTGCGCGCGCGCTTGAGCGTTTCAATCGAAGCTGAGGTCTTGTTGAAGAAGCCCTCGCGTCCGCGAATCGTGTTATGAACCTCACCGATGCCATCCAGTGAGATTGTGATTCGCCACGGCTGCGCGAGCGCAAGCTTCTCGATCTTCGATTGATCGTCCCAGTAGCCGTGCGTCAGGAACTCTACGAACAGACCTAAGGATGAGCCGTGTGCCGCCACGTCGATGGCGTATGGCTTTAATAAAGCTTCGCCGCCGCTGATGAAGATGTGCACCGGACCGAGCCATTGGCGCAGGTCAGTCAGCACCGTCTTCCACTGATCGAGGGACGGAGAGTCTTCTTTTCCGCGGTTCTTCCAGATGTCACAGTGAACGCAACGCGCGTTGCACCGATAGCTGAGCATCAACCCGATCGAGGTGGGACGGCAGTGAGAGGCCCAGCGGCCCCCGCCCAGAGTCCGAAGCTCGTAGTTGACCTTTTCATAAACCCGCTTGTAGGCGTAGTTGAACATGGGGAATTGTCCTTTACCTATCTCGCATTCTGCTTGAAGTGATCATATCGAGCTGCTCCGTGAGAGCCAGGGATTGGAGCTGCTTACACAATCGCAATCAAGCGCTTCCGCACTCGCATCTGTGAAATTGCTAATAGCGCCTCATCTCCAGTGGGCTACGGGAGTTGAAACGCGCCGTCCAGGGTTATGGGGCGTCCTGTCCGACAAGCTTCTGCTTGTCGCCCGACAAATTTCAGTTTGTCGATAGCCGGCGTAGCGGGCGTAACAACCACGAAGTGGTTGCGACCCAAAGCCCAGGGTTGCGGTACTCGGCTACCCTGGGCGACGGTGTCGTGCCGAGACTACCCAACGGGGTGGCGCCAACCCCAACGGGGTTGCGGCGTGGCTCGCGAGGTAGATGAACGACGAATGCGATGGGAGTGGGTAATCATGCGATGGCAGGCCGCAACCCCTTCAGGGTTGGGCCAAACGAATTGGGTAGTCTCGGCACGACACCGTCACCCAGGGTAGCG
>Ga0134124_10000898_pt1 | contig 23915 bp, 45 predicted proteins | sample KB304_FD_96880 | JGI IMG/M metagenome (GOLD analysis project Ga0134124, IMG submission 96880) | Terrestrial soil microbial communities without Nitrogen fertilizer from Kellogg Biological Station, Michigan, USA - KB3-0-4 | ecosystem: Environmental > Terrestrial > Soil > Unclassified ... | reverse complement strand
GGTACCCGGTTGTCGGTGGGGACGACCATGGTGTGCAACTCGTGCTTGGGGACGGCGTAGCGGGCGCGCTGAGGACCGGGCACCAGGCGGCCACCGGCCAGTTCGAGGGCGCGGCGTACGGCGCTGTCGGCGGCGTAGAACAAGGGCTCGTGCACGTACACGGCTGAGGCGGCGAGCTGCCCCAGCTTCTGGCCCTTCTTCGCCGGTGCACCACCGGCCTCAGCCTCGGCAACCGACGGGAGGCCGGGCAGTGGCCGGTTCCCGGCGTCGGCCGGTTCGGTGCCTGCCGTGTCGTAGCCGGGGTCGCCCGGGTTGAGCATGTCTCCGCCTTCGGGCTGCGGAGGGGCTGGCGGTGCAGGCAGGGCGATCTTCGGCAGGCCGAGGATTTTCTGCACGGCGGGGTCGCCTGCGTAGGCAGGCTGCGCGAGGACGAGGGCCTTGACGAGGTCGTACTGCAATTCCTTGTCGTCGGGGGCGTCGTCGTCGTTGAAGGCGGCGTTGTCGCGGGCGGCCTTCTTGCTGATGATCTGCTTCTCTTGGAACTGGAGTGCCTGGTCGGAGCGGTTGGGGCGGACGGTGAGGGCGGCGATGTCGAACCAGAGGGTCTTCTTCTCGGGGTTCTTGACGCCTGCTGCTTTGAGGGCGGGCTGGAAGTAGCCGACGTTGAGGGCGTCGGCGAGCTGGATGAGCAGCGGCTCGATGTGGATCTTGATCGAGGATTCCTCGATCTGCCACCCCGACCAGTGATTGGTGCCGCCCATACCGGTCAGCACCTCGGGCGGAATGTCCAGCGACATCGCCATCCGCTTGACGGCCGCCTCGCGCATCGCCGTGATGTGCTCGGAGATCTGCGAGTCGAACGTCAGATGCTTGATCTTGTCCAGGGCCTCGACGGACGCCTGCAACATGATCGGCACCAGCGCGGCGGCGCTGTCGCGCTGCTGCAACGACGTCGCCATCGTCCGGGTCAGCACAGCCGTCAGACCCTCGATGCCGGTCGGGTCGTCCGGCTGCCGGGGGAAGTCGATGTTGTCGGGCAGCAGCAGCATGCCCGCACCGGCGAGCCGGGAGTCCAGCTCGGCGAACACCCGCTTGGTGCACTGCTCCAGCTCCCGCAGTACCGGCAGGATCGCCCGGGTGGTGGAGTCGGCGGCGTCGTGGCGGCGCGGGTGCGGGTTCCACGCCCGGATCAGCAGGTCCTTCTTCGGGTCCAGCCGGTACGTGCCGCCGCCGTGGGTGATCGACCGGCGGACCATGATGTCGTCGCCCCGGCGGAACACCTCGGACGAGGAGCACACGTACCACTTGTCGGTGTCGGCGGTGCCGTCCTGGCCGGTGTTCTGGTAGCCCTCGGCGACGATGAACACGTCCCCGGCGACCATCATGTTCACGCCCATCAGGCGTTGCGCCTGCGCCTTCGCGGCAGGTGAGCCGAACATCGTCTCGGCGATCAGCTTGGCCTGGAGGTCGCTGGTCTCATCACCTACGGTGCCGTCGTCGGAGACGTCAGCGGCGTACAGGCGGCAGCGAGAGACGGCGTTGCCGATCCAGTTTACGACAAAGCGCAGCTCGCCGCAGATGTCGTAGTGCCTCCATGACTCCCACTGCCAGCGGTGGTCGCCGAGTTTGAACATCTGCCAGGAGGTGGCGTCGCCGAGGTTGATGGGGACGGCGGCGGCGGTGAGGGCCGCCGGGCGCGTGCCGGGGCCGTCGATCCCTCCGGCCGGAACGGTCTTGCGCTTCAGCAGCCCCACTCCGTCTATCCCTTCACGCGGGCGAGAGCACCGGCAGCACCCGAGAGCGCCAGGACGAGGGCGGGCACGAACAGCCACCAGTGATGGCCGTAAGCGTAGATGATCGGGGCGGCGGGGAGGGCCAGCCAGATCGACACGCACCAAGGGCATGCGACCAGGTAGGCGATCAGCTCGTGGCCGCGCTCCTCCAGCGCGTCGATGAGGCGCTGGCGGGGGGTGCGGGTGATGACGTCGGAGGTGACGAGCAGGACGGTCCGCGCGAAGGCGAGCAGGTAGATGGCGTACAGCATGGAAGAGCCGGGCATGGCCACCATCGTAGGTGGTCATGCCCGGCTCCTGCGCTGGTAGTCAGCCAGCGCATCCCTCCGCCTGACAGGCCATGCGAGGGGAGGTCAGCTCTCCAGCAGCAGTGCGTCGAGGAACGCAAGCAGCGCTGGCTTCATGCCGGGGTGGCGCGCAAAGGCGGCACCAGGCACCCACGGGTGCTCCTGGTCGACTTCCCTGCGCGCCATCTGAGCAGCCTGGGCAATGCCGTCAGGGATCAGGGCGGCGGCCACAGGGCGCATCTCCTGGTCGAACGACCAGTGCCTGATGCCCTGCTGCTCGGAGAACTTGTGGTGCTGGACCATGCGGGCGGCTACTCCGGCGTACGCGTCGGCCTGGCCGTCAGGTACCTCGAAGATGATCGCAAGCTTCATGGCGTTGCCTCCTAGAGAACCTTGATGCCGGTGATCTTGTAGGGGCGGTCCTCGACGATCAGCTTGACGGCGAGGTCGCGCAGGGTATGCCAGGTTTCGCGGCGCGTCTGGTTGTGGAAGACCACTGTGCCGACTCGGGAGTCGAGAGTGACGCGGTAGAGCTTGCGGCCGTTCCACTTGCGGCCTACGCGGACGGTGTCGATGGTGATCATCAGTTGGTCCGGCTGGTGATGTCCTGCTTGGCGCGCCAGGCGTCGCCTGCTTCGGTCATCAGGTTGTCGGTCAGGGTGATGGCGTCGGAGTCGCGCCCCTCGTGGACGGCGGTGAGGGCGGCGAGGTAGTCGGCCGAGTTGTCCAGGGCGGTCCGCTCGGTGTGGTGCATGGAGCGGATCTCGCGGGTGAGGCGGTAGTAGGCGTTCATCCGGTCTTTGTTGTTCATGGTGTCCTCCTCGATCTGTCTGTGTACAGCATACAGCCCGCCTGACAACTCTGTCAAGCGGGCTGTATGAGAGGGCGGGTCAGAAGCTGACGGAATCCTCGTCCTGGTCGGCGGGCGCAGCCACGGCGTCGCCCATCTCCTCCGGCTTGATCACCACAGCACCGGCCCGCCGGACCTGCGACGCGGCGGCCCGCTGCACGACGGCGTCGTCGGAGCCCTCGAACACGCGGACCTGCACCTGGTAGGTGCCCGACACCGGGACCTGGAGAGTGCGGTACTGGAGCGCGGGCAGCTCCTCCAGGCCCAGGTCGGTGACGGCCTTCTTGGCGTACAGGTAGGACCAGCCCTGCGCCGAGACGCCCTCGATGAGCATCTTGCGGGCCGCGTCCTTGAACGCGCCCAGGTCGGGCACCGGCTCGGTGTTCGGCTCGGGGTCCTCGGGCCCGGCGTAGAAGGTGATGTCGGCGGCGGTCACCGGCGGGTCCTGGTGGAACTTGACCTCGTAGACGTTGTCGCAGTGGCCGTGGTCGGTGATCTGCCCGGCGGCGGCGATGCGCTGCACGTGCTCCAGGAACTTCTCGGCGGCCTCGGCGCGGGTGCTGGCCTCGACGGTCTTGCCGAAGACGCCGGTGATGGGGACGTTCATGCGGTAGGTGCTGGAGCCGGTGACCTGCTCCGCGCCGAGGGTGCGCAGCCAGGCGTTGGCCCAGTCGCGGTCGATGCCCGCCGCGACGGCCTTGGCGGTCCAGGCGGTGATCTTCTTGCGCAGCTCGTCGGCGATGACGGCCTCGGTGTAGGCGTCCTTGTCGCTGCTGTCGATGTCCATGCTGGAGTCCTCCTCCGGTTGGTTCTGTCTGCCGTCAGCATACACGTGCTTGACGAGTGGTGCAAGCGGCGAGGGCAGGACTTGAACCTGCATCGTTCCGGAATATGCTCCGGCGCTCTACCTACCAGCCTCGGACGTCACTCCGCTGGCATTGAGCTACCTCGCCATGGTTCCCCTACGGGGAGGTTTGCTACCGGCCCGGCTTCAAGCCCGTGATCTCCACCGGGACCTCCTCACTCCGGCTCCCGGACCTGACGCCCGAAATAGAAGAGCCGTTCGACCGTAGGGGCCAGTCATATCCCCCAGGGACTCGCGTCCAGGGCGCTGGGAGAAGTGCCCCATGGTGGACTCGAACCACCTCGCCTCCCCTCGGTGGGGCGGCTTTGCCAGGTGACGGCGCGCAGGGCGAGCGCTCGATCCACTTACCGTCGGGGCCTTTGTTCTATTTTGATCGTATCCTGCGGGGTGTTTCCCCGTGTTTTCTGGCACCCGTACCCGCCAGTAACCTAATTCGGGGCCGATTTCCGGCGTACGCGCGGAACACGCACCAAGTGCCGGACATCGTCGGCCCACCCGAAGCAGGCCAGACACGACGACCCGGTCCCCTTATCGGCGGCGTGCCGGTGCGGGGTGTCGGTACCGGCGAGCGCACCGACCCGCACCACGCTATTCGGGCCGAGACGCACAAACCGGGGCGGGGCCTCAAGCGCGACGGTCACTGCCAGCGCTCCTTCGCTACCAGCTTCGCGGCGGTGGCCTCGTTCGCCTCACGGCGGATCTCGTCGGCCCAGTCGCTGAGGTAGGCCATCAGCCACTCGCAGACCTCGCCAACGTCGTTCCCGCAGGTGTGCACAGCGGCGAGCGCAACACCGACAGCCTCGCCGAGCTGGATCGGCCCCTCATCCCCGGCGCGAGGCGGAGGCTCCCACTTCGGCGGGTCGTAGGCGTTCGGCATCATTCCCCCTTCCGGCGGAGCGCGTCGGTGATCAGCTTCAACACGTTGGCGGGCTGCTGCTTCGGCTTGGGCTTCTTGCGCATGCGCAACTCCTTCGCGACGGTCGGCATCCGCTTCGGCTTCGGCTGCTGCTTCGTCTTGTCGGCGATGAGTTTCCGCACGTTCTTCGCGGGCTTCTGGTCAGCCATTTTGCCTCCTCTTAGGACGCGTGGTAGGTCGCCAGACGACAAAACCACGCCGTGGCCACGGGGATTTTTGATCGCGTCGTCTGGCGACCCGCCGACCGGTACAACGGCATGCCGCATGCCTGCGGGTTTCCCCGGTCGACAGCACGTCCCGGATCATGGGCCCCGCTCACTGGCGCTGGCCTACCTGGTGCGTGCATCCGTGGCGACGGGAGGACTTGAACCTCCGGCCTTCGCGTGTCGTAGTACTCCGGCACGCGCTGCTCTACCGCTGAGCTACGTCGCCTTGCTGGGCGGTCCAGGGCCAGTCTCCGTCTGGTTTCAGCCACGCTGTGCACGGCGATTCCGCTGACCTTGACGGTGCCCCTGGACCAGTGCCACGGGAGGACTCGAACCTCCAACCCAGGGCTTTGGGCCCCAGCTCTGCCATTTGAGCTACGCGGCGGTACTTGGCCTATCAGGGTCTCCGGGGCATGCCCCCAGCTCACCGTGCTTCCCGTGTCCGGGCGGTGGGTCCTTCCTGGCCGTTCCTGTTACCAGGCCCGTTGTGGTGGGCCGGACCTTCGGGAAGCGCCAGCCCCGTCCCGTACGTCGTGCCGAGCTTTACCGGCGGTACTAGCCGCTTTTGCTCCCGGTCCCCTCACGTACGAACACGGTGGTCACCTCGTGACCCTGGACGGATTTGAACCGCCGACCTCCTGCCGTGAGGCAGGTGCTCTATCCGGCCCCTGTGATCCCTTAAACGGGCTCCGGGGCGCTGCTGAGCTACAGGGTCCGCCGGGTGCTCGGGTCCGGCGGCATCGGTTGGCACCAGGCTGAGCAGTCGTCGAGTCCCGCCGAGCCTGTCGGCCGCTAGTCGATGACACCTGGTGTTCCTTCGCGAGGGGAAGCCGGGCGTCGAACCCGGGCCAGGGCTTTCGGCCCTGCGCTCCCTGCCTTCCCCGTTGTTCAGTTGGTCTTGGGCTGCGGGTCGTCGATGAGCAGGAGGGCCAGTTCGTCGGTCTGCTCCTCCTGCTTGTCCTGCTGCTGGTAGGCGGCGATGGCGGCCTGGCGGACGCGTTCGATCTCGGCGTCGATGACGGCGCGCAGGGGGTGCAGGGAGATGCTGCCGTCGGGGGCGGTGATGGTGAAGTACAGCTCGGTGCTGGTGACCGCCTCGTGCACCCGGCCTTGGACGACCTGGTACAGGGTGATGGTGCCGGGCATGGTTCCTCCTCATGGTCGGGTCTGTCGAGGGGAGAGCAGGACTTGAACCTGCACTTTTCCGGGTCTACCCCTTAGCCTCTGCCAATTGGGCTACCTCCCCAGGTGAGGGACAGCGCCGGGATACACCCCGCTGGTGCTGCCACTGTCCCTCGGCGGTGCACCGGTGCCATCACCTCCGGCGTTACAGGAGCGGTCCCCTGCTCATGGCGGTCGTGCATCAGGCGGCTTACCGGTTCGTCTCGCGGACGCCACCTGACTTGCCCGGTTTTCGTCTCCGTCAACACCCCGGCGGGTGTGCACAACTAGCTCACGGGCGTTTGCTGGTCTTGGTCAGCCCTGCGGGGCCTGGTCCCACGCCGTGCCGCCGTCCGGCTCGGCGGGCTCGGCGGGCTCGGCCGTCTTGGGGGTGGTGGTGGCCACCTTGACGGGGGTGAGCCGTACGACGCCAGTGGCCACGTTGCGGGCGGCAGTGTAGTGAGTGCCCGGCGGGACGATCCCGGCCAGGTTGAGCATGCCGTCCTCGTCGGCGACGTACAGGGTCAGCTCCACAGGGGTTCTCCTCAGGGTGTGGATGTGTTCGGGCGGTGCGGGAGGGACCGGGCGGCCCTAACCTCCCGGACGCGGCCTACGGGGGCAAGCATCGCGTCCGGGGTTGACAGACCGAGGAGGCGTGAGCCTGCCCCGGTCCCTCCCTGTATCTCGTGACCCTACACCATCTCGCACAGGGGCTGATCCTGTACGGGAGGGGTTTGCGGGCCACGGGCTCGGCGGGCCTGGACCTCGGCCCGCAGGTGGCTGAACAGGTTCTCCCAGTCGAAGTCGGCGGGGATGCTGTCGACTTCGACGTCGTGGGTTTTCTCGGCCAGCGCGCCGACGAGCCAGGCTCGGTCGCTGTTGTCCGCGTCGTTCTCGCCCATCAGCGTCTGCGACATCGGCCCATAGTGCCAGGCGTCGCGGCCTGCGCCTACGGCTCCTGCGAACCAGTCGGTCAGGTCGAGCTGGCTGGCGATGCGGTGGGCGACGAGACGGTTGATCGTGTCGGCGATTCCGGCGTCCATGGGTTCCTCCTCGTTCCGGTCTGTCGTGTTCCACGTTAGTCGGGGCCGAGGGCACTGTCAACCCCTAGCAGACAACTTCGTCAGTTTTGCCTTGACATCTGCCGGGCATGCGTCACCCTTGAAGGAGAAACCCCCGCAGGAAGGACGGAGGTAGCAGCGATGGAGACGCTGGAGAAGGACACGATCGAGAACCCGGTCATCGACTCGTGGCGGCGCACCTACAAGCCGACACGGGACCAGATCGCCTACGCAACCGACCTGTGCCGTTCCGAGCTGCCGTACGCCGAGCGCGTCCGGACCATCCGCACCTTCGACGTCATGGACTCGGGCGGCATGTCCGAGCTGATCGACCGGCTCGCCGGGGTCCGGCAGGCCCGGCTGGCACGTCTTCGGCGTGCGCGGCGGCGGGGGCGGGGCGTAGCATCGAGGCGCTGATGGCCGAGCCCGGTTTCGGGTCCTCCGTCTAGGGCGGCAGCCTCCTTTACCCCCGTACGGGAGCTGGGTCTGCCGGGTCCGCCCGGCCGGGACAGGTAAGGGCGTAAGTCGGCCAGCTAAAACGTTCTCGGTTCCAAGTCAGGCCCGGCCCCCTTTTCACCAGGGGCCGGGCCTGACTCATGTCCGGATATGGGGACGGCCGGAGCCCCTGGCGATTCGGGGTAGTCCGGCCGTTTTTAGTGTCGCAGCACTGCCGCGATTCATCCCACAGACCGCGACCGGAGGCGGTGAGCCCGGCGGCGTCCTATGGCCGGGAGTCTAGCCGTACGGGGAGCTGACAGGCATCACCACGTTTGCGGGGGCGGAGATGCGGATCAGCTTGTTCTCGTGGCCCATCAGGTACAGCCCAGCCTGGACCAAGGCGTCGATCCGGTCGGGGGAGGCGGCGTCCTCGGGCACCCACGTGCACATCTGGTCTTCCAGCTCGATGAACGTGCCAGCGTGGTGCCAGCGGTTCTGCTCGTAGCGCGAGGCGACCGGCTCGGCGCGCAGCTTCTTGCCTGCCAGCGAGGTGACTTCCTTGACCGGCGGCGGCCCAGGCTCGAACAGGCCTTCGCCTTGCATCTCCTTGTACGCGTCGGTGACGACCTGCATGAGCCACTTCTTGCCCATGTTCGTCTCGATGATCAGCCAGGTCGCGCCCCAGGTGCGGAAGGTTTCCCAGGCTAGCCGTGCGGCGGCGTGCCCGACGATCTTCTTGGTGCCGTCGGCGAGGACGTAGTCCTGGCCGTTGTAGTCGCGACCGGCGACGATGAGGCCGGTCTCGTCTCCGGAGCCGGTTGCGCCGGGGTCCATGGAGACGACGATCTGCTTCAGTTCAGGCAGCTCACGGGGCTTCACCCGATTGTTTTCGATCATGGGGCGCTCCCAGAGTGCGCCCTCGACCTCCTCGATCAGGTGGCCGTACAGCTCCTGCAGCCCGGCGCGGGTGCCCTCGTAGAGCTTCTTCAGCTCCTCCACCACGTGCTTCGACAGGTTCATGATGTTGTCGAAGATCGACCCGGTGGTGATGACGACCGTGCCGTCGGTCTTGTGCTTCCACTCGATCAGCAGCTTGATCGGCTTCGGGGTGGTGGTGATGACCGCGCGCGGGTGGTCGTCGATCAGCGGGGCCCGAAGCGACGGCAGGATGCCCTCGTACCAGGCATTCCACGTGTAGCGCCACTTGGCCAGCTCGTCGGCCCACAGCCCAGCAGCGTTGTAGCCACGCCCGACGTCGGCGTTGTCCGCGCCCTCGAAGTAGATGATCTGCCCGGAGGCGAACTCGATCATCAGCTTCGGGGACTTCCAGTAGTGGTACTCCTTGTCCTTCAGTACGGCCGCCGCTGGCCGCTTCGTGTAGCCCATCCTGGTCAGCACCGACAGGATGCCGGAGTTGCCCTCGATGCACGCGGTGCGGCAGTCGTTGAGGGTTTCGGCGATGACCAGCCACTCGGTGCGCTGCCCGAACACGTCGATGGGGTGCTTGAAGACGCGGTCGAGGAGGTCTTCAGCGCCGGTGCGGGTCTTGCCCCAGCCTCGGCCGGACAGGATCAGCCAGACCAGCCAGTCGCCGGGGGGCTTGAACTGCTCGGGGCGGCCGACCCACCACCACGCGCCCTTCTGGATTTCTTCCAGGGTGTCGCGGGACTGCTGCTTGAGCCAGGCGCTGCGCAGGGCGGCCGGGAGCAGGGCCAGCTTCTGGGCGGCGGACAGACTCATGATCGAAAACTATCCCGAGATGCGGCCCCAGCAGACACAGCAGTCCGCGTCTTCGGGGATGAGGTGGCCTTCCCGGCGCAGCCCGTCGATGCACCCGGACGACGGGCACGGGTGCTCATGATCCTGCACGGGCTCATTGAGGACCATGACGCCGTGATAGCCGAGGGCGTCCAGGGCGTCCACGATCTCGGTCTGCGACACGTCGCCGTCGGTGGCGAGGACAAGGTAGAACCGCTGAGTCTGCATACCTCGGTAGAACGTCGCACCGTCCGGTCTTGTCCGGTGCGGTCAGAGGGGGTCGCCCGGCCGCCCGGCACACGGACGACCCCCTCCCGCGCCAGCGCCTTCACTGCGGAGGAGGAGTTGCAGGAAGGGCGGCGTCCAGTGCGCGAGTCGCCTCCTCTGCGCTCGCGGTCAGCTCCTCGTACCCGGCGGCCAGCTGCTCGGGAGTCATCCGGCCGACCATGGCGTCGAGGGTCTGCATGATGCGCTCGTGCTGCACGCCGACCTCAACACGCATCTGCGCCTTGCCGCCGTCGGCGGCGGAGGTGGTGGACGTGACCGTGACGGTCGGCGCGGGGGCGGCCCCGCCCTTCATCGTCTCCAGGCCCAGGGCGGCGCGTTCGATCCTCGCGGCGGTGTCCATCATCAGGATCAGCGCGTGCGGGGAGATCGAGTTGATGTCCAGGGTCTCCAGGCGCTCCAGGGCCTTCTTCATCAGCGTCTGGGCGGCCTGGGCGTGCTTGATGGCCATCTCTTCGCGCTTGCCCTGGAGGCGGATGGCGGTGATGCGGTCCTGTTCGGCGTCCCACCGGCCTGCACGTTCGACCCACTTGTTGTACCGGGCGATCCGGGCGACGGTCGCGTACGTGTAGTCGACCATGGTGGCGACCTGGGCGACAGAGCGGATACGCCCGTGGTCGCGGTACATCTGGAACAGGCCGTAGTTGCGGTTGGTCTCGGCGGGCTGCTGTTCCCACACGTCGATGCCGGGGTTCAGCTCAAGGGCGCGCCGCTCAAGGGCGTCCAGGATCTCGGGGGACCTGGTGTGGTCGTTGCTCTTGCGCTCACGTCGGGTCATGGGTGGGCTCCTCCTGCTGGAGCCCACCCTACCGGTCAGGGGATCAGGAACGCGGTGGTGCGGTCGTACCAGGACTCGGCGGCCTGGACGGCGGCGAGGTGCTGGCGGGTGACGGGGAAGCCGTAGCGGGTGTGCTCGCGGATGACCTGCCGGGCGCGTTCCAGGGCGACGGCGGCGGCGAAGCGGTCGACGGCGGCGATGAAGCGGGGACGGGGCATCATTCCTCCAAGATCTAAAACGAATGCTAGACGCCGGGCCAGAGCAGATCGGCGGGAATGTCGACGGCGCTCATCGCCTCAGCCCATACCGCCGAGGCGTTGGCCCACAGCTCGGCATCGTCGGAGATCAGCGGGGGGATCTCGCCGGGTGGCAGAGTGCGACCGGTGGGCCGGTAGACGAGGGCGTCGGTGCGGCCCCGGTCCATGGTCGTCTCGCCGTGCCACTCGTACAGGTACGCAACGAACCCGCCGGAGAGCCAAGCCGACCAGACGATCTGTACGGGGGCGGCGATGTCGGGCGGAACGAAGGCGACCTCCTCGCCGTCGAACGGTCCGCCGACGAGACGGAGACGAGCCCAGTTGCTGGACGGGGTATGCGGCCATGCCCAGTTAGCCACGGAGAGCCCGCCAGATCCTGATCGGATGGCGAGCTTCCTTCACGTATCCGCATGGTGCGCCGTAGCACCACCGGGACAGACGCCATCGGCCGATCCTCAGCTCCCAGTGCTTGATTTTCCAGCGCATGCTCATCTCCTACGTCGTTTTTGATCTTGGCATTGGGTGAAGTGGCAGGGATTCCCGCGGAAGATCCCCTCGTACTGCCCGGCGTCCTCCTGCTTGTAGAACGCCCACAGCTTGCCCTTGTGCCCACAGTGCGAGCGGACCAGCCAGGAGAACGAGTCGTCTCGCGGGGCCCGCTCGTCGGGCGGCCACTGGCCGTCGGGCATCGGCCTGATCGTCCATACGACGCCCCAGGAGTGCTTCTGCGGGCACGCGGCGTCGGGGTGGTGCTTGTGGCCGCACTTCGTGCAGACCGGCCAGTGCACGGACTCGTCAGGCTTCGGGGTACGGCTCGGCATGGGTCATCCCTCAGGGACAGGCCAGCCCCCGGCCGGGACCTGATTGGTCAACCGTGCCGGGGGCTGGCGGATGGGGGCTACTCCCAGCGGGGGACCTGGGTGGAGCGGCGGCGCTGGTTGTACAGGGCGACGACGATCCGGGCGACCTGAGTGGAGAGGTCGCCGGTGCTGGTGGCCTTCTGGCCCCGGGCGTTGCCGATCAGCCCGTTCGGGCCGCCGGGGAACTTGCCGAGCCGGACGACCAGGTCGTCGAGGTCCATCTCCGCGCCGTACCGGGCCATGATCCGGCCGACACCCAGCAGGATCGACGCCTGCACGCCGTCGCCCTGGTGGCCCCACGCGTGGGTGATGACGTGGATGGTGCGCTTGAGGGCGTCCGGGCCGAAGCCGTAGACCCGTTCGAGGGCGGCGACGGCGGTCAGGCGGCCCTCGCCGGTGTAGGGGCTGATCTGCCAGCCGTTGCCCGCCAGGATGTCGCGCATGTGCAGCACGGCGGGGTCTTCTTCGATGCAGGCGACCAGGAAGTGATCGACGCGGGACGGCTTCTGCGCGGTGTTCAGCTTCCGGAACAGCGCGGCCTCTTCCAGAAGGGTGAGGTCGTGGTACTCCATCGTCATGAACGTGCCGCCGTACTTGACGGCTTCCATCAGCCGGTAGCGGTGCTGGCCGTCCACGGTGTGGATGCGCTTGGCCGAGCGGTACGAGGTGGTCAGGACGCCGATGGCGGCGGGGTCGAACACGGGGATCAGGGTCTGCACGCGGTGCTTGTTCAGCGACCGCTGCACCTCGGGGTCGACCCAGAGGTCGCCGACCTTGCGCTCGACCATCTTGAACGTCGGGGTCTTGGGGTTGCTCACTGGCTAACCTCTTTCATCTGCTTGATCTTCTGTTCGAGGGTGCGGCGCACGGCGGACAACCGGGCGTGGACCGGGCCGACCTGTTCCCAGGCCAGTTCGGGGTTCGGCGGGCCCAGCTCGACGAGGCCGACGATCAGCCCTTCGAGGATGGGCAGGGACTTCTCCCACGCGGCGAGCTGCCTGGCGGCTTCGGCGGGTGGGGTGGTGTCGGGCTTCTTCTTCCGGTCCCGTACGCGGGGGGCGAGGCCCATCAGCTTCTGGTGGCCGGACCAGATGGATTCGCCGGTGTCGACGTCGGCCATGATCTGCTTCGCCTGGGCGCGCCGCTGCGGGTCGATCTGGATGTGGCCGTTGGCGGTCTGCCAGATGATTTCGACCCGGCGGGCGGTCTGGACGGAGATGCCGAACGGTTCGCAGATGACGCCGAGGGCGTAGTCCTCGCTGTTGCGGCTCTTGCGGCCGGGGGGCCGCAACCCTGCTTGGGTCTGCTTGCGCAGCTCGACGCCTCGACGGCGGGCGTCGTCGGCGCGTCTCGCAGCCGCTGGTGCGTCGAGGGTGCGCAGCAGATGCCAGAGGGTGCACACCTCGGACCAGGACATCTTCTTGGCGCAGGTTTCGTCCTCGATGTCGCCGATCAGCCGCTTCGCGGCGTCCTCGATGGTGTGGACGAACACGGCGGGGACGGACTCGCGGCCGAGGGCGTAGTGCGCGGTGAGGCGGCGGGAGCCGGAGATGAGGCTGCCGTCGGACCAGACGGTGATCGGCCGGTGTAGGCCTTCGGTCTGGATGCTCTTGACCAGGGGTGACAGGCTGCCGACCTTGGCGCGGACAGGATGGGTGCGGACCGATTCGCAGCGGATCAGGACCTCTTCCATCAGGCGGCGGCCAGCTCGTGCTCGGCGGCGTAGGCGCGCCAGTCCCAGCGGGGGTCCAGCTCGTCGATCGGGTCCTCCTCGACCGTCGGCTGCGGCACAGGGTCCGGCTTGGGCTGCGGGAAGTCCGGCGGAAGGTCCCCCGCATCAGGCAGCGGGATGCTGATGTACGCCTCGCCGAGGATCACCTGGTTGTAGGGGCGCGGCCGGTAGGCGTCGTCGGTGCCGGTCAGCTCGTGGGTGCCGGTGCTCTCGGAGCGCAGCAGCATCACGACCAGGGCGGCGAGCACGGCGAGCACGGCGGTGGTGGCGGCGACCGCCAGAGCGGCGGTGGGGTCGGTCATCGGGGCCTCCTCAGGTGGTGTTGACGGCCATCGTGCACTATCCGGTCCGCCCTGTCAACCCTAGCAGTACAGAGCGGACCGGAAGATCTTCACCGCTGTCCCGGGAGATCCCCGTCCTGTATGCTCGTGGCTAACGCAACCCCCCCCGGCACCCCTAAGGACCAATATGACCAGTACCAGCTACAAGACCTTGTGGCAGGAGGAGAAGCAGAAGACCGAGCAGCTGTGGGCGGAGGTCCAGCGGCTGCGCGCCGTCATCGACGCCAGCCCCGACGAGAAGGCCCGCGAGATCGAGCGCACCCGGCAGATCGTCGACCTCGCCGGGATCGCCCAGCACATGCGGGTCAACCGGTACACCCCACAGCAGTGGCGTCAGCGCGGTCTGCTGCCGCCCGTCGACTTCCCCGACATCAGCGAACCCCTGTGGTACGCGTCCACCATCGTCGAGAAGTTCGTCAAGCCGACCCGGCGGGTCTGGTACGACGACATGGAAGAGCTGCTGTCGCCCGCCGCATGACGGGTGCACAATAAAGCAGCGCCCCGGTCCGGCAAAGACCGAGGCGCTTCAAGGTTCTGCGACCCTCACTTTTATCTGCATCCCCGAGTCTACCCAAGGCATACAGCCGGGACAACTCGTGAGGGTGCCCTATCTGAAAGAGGCACCTTTGTCTTTCGAGACGTTGATCTGGGTCCGCACCCAGAAGACCGGCAGCCCTGTTCAGCGCTCCGTTCTACGGGTGCTCGCCGACCACGCGGGCCAGGACCACTCCTGCTACTTGAAGACCAGGCTTATCGCCGACGAGACGGACCTCAGCGACAGCGCCGTCCGCAAGGCCTTGATGAGCCTGATCGAGAAGGGCCTGGTCCGGGTCTACGAGCGTTACCACTCCAACGGAGCGCGCCGCACCAACCGCTATCAGGTGCTCGCGGAGGGCGTCGACACCCCCGAACCGGACGCCGAAGACTGGGCCGACGTCCGTCAGCGCTGCGCCGACACCCCCTCTCCAACAGAGCAGGGGGACCCTCTCCCAGGTGGAGGGGGGGGTCTCCCTGGTGGAGGGGGGACCCTCTCCCAGGTGGAGGGCTTTCCTTATACAGAAGCACCTAAGGAAGAAGCACCCGTTGTTAAGGGCCGCGCTGCGCGCCCGGCGACAGCGACCCGGGTGCCTGACAACTTCTGGCCTGACGAGAAGATGCGGGCCTGGTTCGACGAGAACTGCCTCGGTGACGTGATCAACGGCAAGACCGAGCACGAGAAGTTCATGGATTACTTCCGGGCCGCGCCCGGCATCAAGGGCCGCAAGACCGACTGGCCTGCCACGTGGCGCAACTGGATGCGCAACGCCGCCGAGCGCGCGGAACGCCGCCCCGGAACCGCCCTCATGCCCCCCTCCGGGCGGCCCAATGCCCTCGACCCCATAGGCGTGCCGTACAGGCCGAGCACCACCGATCAGCGCGTCGGCCAGGCCATGGCCCTCGCCGCCAAGTACGAGGAGCAGGGATTGTGAATCTTTCTCAGACCGCGAAGCTGCTGGGCGCGATGGCGGCCTTCGACCGGCGGACCGTCGGTGACATGGACGTCGCCGCGTGGCAGTCGGTGCTGGCCGACGTCGCCTTCGACGATGCCCTTCTGGCCGTCCGCGAGTGGTACGCGGACCAGACCGACTGGATGATGCCCGCGCACGTGCGCCGGGCCACCGAGCGGATGCAGCGGGAACGGGAGCGGGCGGCCCGTGCGACCGGCTGGGCCCCCGGCCAGGCCGGGGTGCCGAAGGACCAGGCGATGCCGGAGATCACCGGCCCGGTCGATGAGAGTGTCCTGACGCGCCCGGTACGGGAGCTGCTGGCGTCCATGGGCGTGCATCTGCGCGAGGGCTCCAGGGAGGCGCTGATGCCGCGCACGGTGGCATGGGAGAGGGAACACCAGGCGTACCTGCGGGTGCGGGACGGGGAGCCGAACCCGAACTACAAGCCCGCGCAGCAGTGGTGCAACTCGACGTGCCGTCCGGAGTCTCCGTGCGGCGACCCTCAGCACTGGTGGCAGGCCGATTGACACCTGGCGCAGGTAGTGTATGCTGTGGGCAGACAGTTACTCACGGAGGTACACATGGCAACAGTCGAAGTGGCCAACCCGCCCCACGCCAGCCTCGCCGGAGCGCTCGCCGCGTTCCAAGCCGAGCTGCCCAAACTCACCAAGGACGAGAAGGCCACCGTTAAGGGTCAGACAAAGGACGGCCGCCAGTACGACCGCTCCTACGGGTACGCCGACCTCGGCCAGGTCGTCGAGGCCGTACTTCCCGTCCTGGGCAAGCACGGCCTGTCGATCACCTCGGGAACCGTCTTCATCGGCGACAGCTTCGTCCTGGAGGTGACGCTGATGCACGAGAGCGGCGACGGGGAGCGCACGGCCGTCTGGCCGCTGCCGGACCCGCGCCGGTCCGGCCCGCAGGACATCGGCTCCGCCATGACCTACGGCCGCCGGTACCTGACCCTCGCGCTGACCGGCACCTACCCGGGCGGCGAGGACGACGACGGCGCGAAGGCCCAGAGTTACGCCCAGCAGGAACGGTGGGACAGCGCCCGGCCGCAGCAGGCCAGGCCCGTCTCCGCGCCCCCGGCACCACCGAAGACGGCGTGGACCGACGAGGAGGTCTACGCCTACCAGCAGAAGATCACCCAGTCCGATGTGACCCTGGCCGTCAAGGGCTACGACTGGATGGCCAGCATGGGCCTGCACGACCGGGAGGTCCACTACCCGACCGGAGACGTGCTGACCGCAACCCAGGTTCTGGCGTTCCGCCTCGCCGACCTCGCCGCCCATTCCGAGGCCGACCTGCGTGCCATCGCCCTCATCCGCGCCAACGCCGAGGACCGGGGCCTGCTCGGCACACCGGTGTCCGACTCCACCACCCTCGGCGAAGAGCTGGACCTGGCCCGCGACACCCTCCAGTCGCCCGCCAGCGGCGACGACGGGTCGGCGCAGGCCGCGATGCAGGGGACCGGCGACTAATGAACCGGAACCCGGCGCTCACCAACGACCTGGTGAGCGCCGGGTTCCACCTCATCCGATCCAACAAGCACCAGATCTGGGGATGCCCCTGCGGCCACGGCAGGGTCACCATCACCAGTTCCCGGCCCGGCGGGCGAGGCGACACCAACGCCCGCGCAGAGATCGCCCGCACGCTCCGCGCGTGCAAACCCCGGCAGGAGAAAGCAGCATGACCGACATCCCGGAGCTGACCGACGCGGAGAAGCTGGCCGCGCTCGGCACCTACATCAAAGTGCTGACCGCCATGGAGAGAGACCTCCGCACGGCAGTCGAGAAGGACATGGGCAAGCGGCACGTCGAGAAGGTCGGCGCGTACCTGCCCGACGGCACCAAGATGGCGTCCGTCAGCCGCTCAGGCGGCAAGAAGAGCGCCAAGGTCACCGACCCCGCCGCCGCGTTGCGCTGGTGCGAGAAGCAGCATCCGGACGAGATCGTGAAGACCGTCAACCCGGGATACCTGAAGGTGCTTGTCGACTTCGCTGCTCGGGTCCATGCCGTCGGCGAACACGGAATCGACCCTGTGACCGGCGAGGAGCTGTCCTTCATCGAGGTGGTGCAGGGCTCCCCGTACGTCACGATCACCACCACCACCGAGGGTGTCTCGACGATGACGTCCCTGGCGCACGGCTTCGCCGGGATGCTGGAGGGGCCGAAGCCCGCGTACGACCCGGACTTCGCTGACCGGCTGGAGAGCGGCGGGTACCGCTGATGGCTACCTTCTCCGCCGCGTACGCGGGCCGGTGCGGGAACTGCGGCGAGCCGTTCGCGCCCGGGGCTGAGGTCTACTACGACGCCGATGACAGCCTCAACGGCCAGGAGTGCTGCGGCCTGGACGACGACCGGAACGCGGTACGCGGCGCTGAGGCGCTGACCGCCCCGGCCGACAAGGTGATGCCGCGCGGCCGGACCGCCGGGGACCGGTGCGACCGGTGCTTCCAGATCCCGGCGTCCAATGGCTCCTGCGGGTGCTCGTGAGTCGCCGATACCGGTGGCGTCGCCGGGTGGTCCGCACTCCGGCTCCGCGCCCGCGCGGGCGAGTCCAGCTCCTCATCAGCCAGCACGAGGCCCTGATCCTCCCGCAATCGTTTTTGATCATGAGCGGCGACACCATGCGCGTCGTCCTCACCGCGACCATCCAGGGCACCGAGCCCGGGGACTTCCGCATCGTCAACCTTCCCGTAACCATCCAGGCGCGCATCGCCTGACCAGGAGGAGAAACCCCCATGAAGCGCACCCTCGCCCTCGCCGCCGTCGGCGGCATGGCCCTGATCAGCCTCACCGGCTGCTGGGGCAACCACGCCAGCAACAACAAGAGCGTCGTGCAGCCGACCGGCCCCGCCACGATCGTCCAGTTCCCGTACGGCTTCCGGAACGTCGCGTACAAGTGCGACGGCCCGAACATGGTCTACAGCGGCTCCGCCGGGGCCGACGACTCGCTGCCCCCGAGTATCGCGGTCGTCGCGGACGACCCGCGCTGCACGAACAAGTGAAGCGCCTCCTGATCGCCCTCGCCGTGGCGGCTGCCATCGCCACGGCGGGGTGCGACCCGAACCACGGGTCCACCAAGCCGAAGCCCACCCCGAAGCCCGCCAGCAGCGAGCAGCAGTTCAAGAACACCTGCCGCCTCAAGGGCGGAACCCCGGTCATCACCCGCCGGAACGGGAAGTCCGAATACAACTGCGTGCCGCCGCCCGGCGGGTGGTCCTGATGGACAAGCTCGGCTGGCCGGAAGCGGCGGTGCTCATCGTGGTCGTCCTCGCCGTCGTCGTTATCTCCATCTTCGGGCACTGACCGTTACCCTGGTCGGCATGAAGCTCGGACAGCTCGCCGCTGACCTGGGATACGCGATCAGCCGCTCCTTCGCCGTCACGCCCAAGGGCGCAGCGGGGGAGGAGCGGCTGGACTCGTACTGGACCGCAGGCGCGGGCGCGGCGAAGATCCGCTGGCAGGAGCCGTGCGCGTTCTGCCGCTGCAAGGAGCGCCTGGGTAAGTACATCCACGGCAACAAGCTGGACGGTCACTGCGCGAATCTGGAGAAGCGGGCGACTGGCCACTGGCCGAACCCGCAACACTCCAAGACAAAGCACTGCCCCTGCTAGCCTCCATGGTGTATGCTTATGACATACAGAGATGGAGGAGCGCATGCCGTACACCTCGCAGGGCTACATGACCGCCGCCGACCTCACCGACCACGAGGCGCTGACCGACACCGGCCCCAGCCCAGACTGCCCCGGCCACCCGGACGACCTGGACAAGGGCAACCCCTTCCCGGTCTACTGCTCGCGCGCCGAAGGCTGCACCGGCGAGGCCGACGCCACCTTCGACTACTTCGACGTCTGCCCGGTCCCGTGACCAGCTTCGACGTCGCAAAAGCCCTCGCGTCCGCCCGCTCGTACGGGCTGTGCGAGGGCTGCCGCATTCCCGGACGCCTCGACCCGCACCACCGGATGACCCGAGGCTCAGGGGGCGTTCACGGGGCCGCTAGCGCCGTCTCTAACGACGTCCGCAACATCCTCATGCTGTGCCGCCCCTGTCACGACCGGACCCTCTCGGACGCGGCCACGTGCATCGGCCTGGGCTGGGTCGTGGAGCGCCGGGCTGGCGTCGACCCGCTTGAGGTGCCCGCGTACATCTGGACCGTCAACGGCCGAGGCTGGTGGCATCTCACCGAGGACGGCGGCTACCGCTGGGACGACGTGTTGAACGTTCAAGACGGCTACCGGATCAGCTACGAGGTCGAGGGGTGAACAGCCGGGGCCGTCGCACGCAACGCCGGGCGGCGCAGCGCCGGGAGGAGAAGGCCGAGCGGCGTAAGCGTCTCGAACTACAGCGCTCGTACCGCCCGAAGAAGCGCAAGAAGGGCTGATCGTGAACCGGTGCATCACCTGCGGCCAGCCGACCCGGAGGCGCTGGTGCGGCTGGCCGGTCTGCTACGACTGCGCAGGAGCCAAGATCAAAAACGAGGGGAGTAGACGATGGGTTTCTTCGAGAGCATGCGCAACGTCATCACCGGCGAGAAGGCCAGCAAGGCGAAGACCCCGCCCATGCAGAGGCAGAAGCCGGTCTACGGCGACAAGAAGATGGTCAAGGCGATCAAGCCGAAGAAGGGCAAGAGCAAGTGACCGTCGACCATCCGCAGTTCGGACTCATGTGCGAGATCTGCTTCTGCAGCCTGACGCCCGAGGAGTGCGCCCGCGACACCGACGGCCAGGCCTGGGATGTCTGCAAGGGCGAATGCGCCCAGCAGGCGGGTATCCGTGAGGCTTACGAGTTGAACATCTTCAACGACCCCGCCAGCGTCGCGCCCCTACGGGCCAAGAAGCGAGTACGCAGCGGCCTTGACCTGGGCGGAGTCAGCGTTCCACAGGAGCTGTGAGCCGTAGTACTGGAGCGGGAACGGCCCGACGATCTGCACACCGCTGGCCGCGGCCGGGACCGTGTACGAGCGGGGCCCGGCCGTCAGCCCGTCAACCCCCGACACCACCGTCACGGTAAGGCCGTGCGTACTGGCGTCACCGGACACCACCGCAAGGATCGTGGCCCCGTCGTTCGGGGTGACGTTCCCGTTGGCCACGTCCCCGCCCGTCGTCGGCGTCGGGAAGGCGACCAGCGCGGTACGGGTCACGCTGGTGACGGGGAGTGCGGTACGACCGGCCATGCTGCCCTCGTTTCGAGTAGCGTTTCTAGTGGGTATCAGGATCGCATGTTTGCCCTGGTTGCAGCGATCGTCTGGTTCCTCGCCGCGTTTGGAGTAGGGCTCGGCCCGATCAACATGCTGCTGTTCGGTCTGGCCTTCCTCGGCCTGCACTTCGCCTTCTCGTGGGGGCTGCCGGTGGCGTCCCCGTGGCACCGCAACCCCAACGCTTGACACTCCTGTCAACCCTGCTGTATGCTTATGGCAGACAACGACGAGGAGGACCCCATGACCACCACCACGCGACCCGCCGTCGGCTCGACCGTCACCCTCACCTGCGGCCTGACGGTCACCGTCACCGGCCACTACCCCAAGTTCCCGTGGCTGTTCGCCATCAAGGCCGCCGACGGCCGGGAGGCAACCGCCAGCCTCACCGAGATCGCCTGACCAGCCGACAGGAAAGCCCCCGAGCCGAAAGGCCGGGGGCTTTCCTGTTTGGGGGGCTACGCCGAATGGCACCAGCAGACGCACGGCGACCCGCAGAACTTGCACGTCGCCGCCGTCTTGATGCTCCCGTCGTACCGGCGGGCCTCCACCTTGCAGTACTCGTGATCGCCGTGCAGGCAGCCGGTCGACAGATACCGGTGCACGCCGTCGTCGTCGACAACGACCACAGCCAGCGGGTCGTCCGGCTGCCGGACCGGCATGGTCATGTCAGGAGTTACCGAACCGCTGCGCGCGAGGGTCAGCCGGAGGGATCAGCGCGGCCGGGACCAGCTCCCGGCCCAGGTTGTCCCTCGGGTCGACGACCGGCGTCACGTGCTGCCGGGCGTACGCGGTCAGGATGAGCTGGAGCGCCCCCGCCGCCGCGTCCGCCCACCGGGCCGCTGAGCCGTGCAGGACGCCCGATCCCTGCAACACCACCAGCACACCCAGGACCAGCGCCCCCCAGGTCACCAGAGTGGCGATGGGGGCCTTCTTGAAGGTGTTCACGCACCCTCCTCGGCGGGCGGTACGGCGGACGCGCTGGACGGCACCGAGTGCATGCCGATGATCAGCTCGGCGGCCTGGGCGATCCGGGCCAGCGGCGAGGTGGCCGGGACCTGCTGGCCGAGAGGCTTGCCGTCCTTGTCTTTGTCGGGGGTGCCGTGCAGGAAGTTGCGCTGCACCTGCATGTCGTCCTGGTGCTGGGCGGTGGTCCGGCCCGGGTAGCCCGAGGACCAGCCCGAGGCGTTCAGGTTGGTGTCGGCGGCGAGCAGGGGGGTGACCTGCGCCTTCACCTGCGCGGCGATCGTGTTCGTGAGCCAGGTCTTGTCGGCGGCGGTGAGTGCCACGGCGATGTCCTCCAGCGTCCAGGATTGCGTCTTGGTGTCGTACGAGCCGTTGTGCCGCCCGGAGAAGTGGGCGTGCTCGGTGTGCGGGCTCGCGCCGGTGTAGGTCTTCTGCACCCAGCCGGACGACCGGGACCAGATCCGGCGGAAGTAGATGATGTATTCGAGGCGCTGCTCCGCGCCGGAGCGGCAGCGCTTCAGCAGGTACTGGACGACCCCCTCCATGGGGTCGCTGAACCCTTCGACGGCGATCCGCAGCGTGTTGTCCACGTCGATCGCACGGACCTCGTGCTTGCCGTCGCGGTCGTTGTAGGCGGCCTTGCTGCCTGCCGTGTCGTCCGGGTTGTGGTCCGACACCTCGGTCTGGTGGGCGGCGTTGCCGATGGAGCCGTCCGAGGCGTGGTCGCGGCCGGGGGCGATGAAGTCGAACTCGGCGAACAACTGCTTGAGACTCGGGATCAAGATCCAGTCAGTCATCTTCCATCTTCCCTCCTCCTTGACGGCCCCCACGATACGCCAGCCACCTCCGGCGCAGTTGAAGATCGAAAATGATCCAGGAACGCCAGGCGAGCACGGCCGGAAGGCCGAACGCCAGCGACAGCACCCGCAGCCACATGAACCAGGCGGTGTCATGGACGAAGTGCGCCACCGTGGTGAGGTCGAGAATCCAGGCAATGACGAGCATGTACCAGAAGACGTGCCAGCCACCCCGGGACTCCCAGAAACGAGCGGTCACGGCGAAACCGGCGAACCCTGCCGATGCGATAACTGCGGAGACATAAAGGCCAATTGTTCCTATCAGGTACGGGGTCACTCGCCACCTCGGAGAATCGCGTCAATCATGGGACCAACATGATTGTCCGCCCGCAGCTTCCGCAACGACGCCGTAACAGCATCGACGCGCGGCACCAGAGACTCGACGCGGCGCTGCTGACGCTCCGCAGCATCGCGTAGCTCTTCGGCCGCCCGTACCGCCTCCTCGACCTGCTGCACCTTCTTGCGCCATAGTCTCCGCGTCACGAGGAACCACCTCGTCTCTGATTGTGGTCCCGGTCCGCTCGCTCGCGCAGGGCCTTCAGGACCTTGTCCTGGTTCTCAGCGAGGACCAGCAGCTTCGCCAGCGACGCGACCATCGACTCGATGCTCTTGGTGTTGGCCGCCATACCCGCCTCGGCGATCTCCGCCCGTTTCTCGGCCCCGAGACGAAGTTGCTCCGCGACATTCGCCGCCAGAATCTTTCCTCGCAGCATCGCATAGAACACGGCGACGAGCGCAGAGAAGAGGCCTCCGATCAGGAACCAGGGCAGGTTTTGCGCGTTCACTTGTATCATTTCGCCCCGTTCTGACCAGCCCAGATATCTGGCGTTAATCCTTTCATAAAGGACTGACATTTTAGGCGACGGACTTGAGGCCGACCATCGACAGCGACAACTGGGGCGGAATCACCGTGTCCGTGTTGAACGGACCGGCCGGGGTGCCGTTCCAGTACAGCTTCAGTTCCAGGTAGTCGCCCGCGTTCAGCGGCCACATGGTCAGCGCCGACCCCCACACCTGCCCGGCAACCGTGCTGATCGGGGAGAACTTGTGGCCCTGCTGCCAGGTCGTCGCGCCGTTGAGCCCGACCGCCACCTGGATCACACCGTTAGCCCCCAGCGCCGAGCCGAGGTTGACGCCGCCGAACGCCGACGCCAGCACCAGGCACGCCGTCGGCGCGGTCAGCCGGGTCGGGTTACCGGCGGCCCACCACGGCGCGTTGGCCAGGGCGCTGTTCGCCCCGTTGTTCAGCGTGATCGAGTCGAAGGTGATCGTCGTCAGGGTGTTCTTGACCAGGCTGACGGCGGCGTTACGCCGGGCCACGACCGACGCGAAGCGGGAGAAGTCGGTGGCCAGCTTCTGCGTAGCGACCAGCGCCTGGTCGATGTCGTTGGCCATCGACTGCACGTCGGCAGCCGAGACCACATCCGAGGCCCACGGGTAGCGAATCCGCTCGTACGGGGTCTTACGCATGAACGCCATTCAGCTCACCGGTCCCAGGTAGAGGCCCCAGAAAGTCGACCCGGCGGAGATCGCTTTCTGCGTGCTGCCGGACAACTCCAGGTTGGCGCTGACGGTGCCCTGATAGAGCGACTTGATGACGAACACGTTGAGCCATTCGCCGTTGCTGTTCGACTCGTCGTTGCGCTGGGTGCCGTACGTGGTAGTGGACAGGCCGCTGACCTGGTCGATGGTGCTGACCGAGAGCTGCGCTTCCACCAAGTCTCCGACAACGGGGGTGCCGGAGATGGCGGCGGTGAGAATGGTGCAGCCGAACATCCACCACGACGGCGGCTGGGAATCGGGCTGGAACCAGCC
>Ga0134124_10000897_pt1 | contig 23918 bp, 18 predicted proteins | sample KB304_FD_96880 | JGI IMG/M metagenome (GOLD analysis project Ga0134124, IMG submission 96880) | Terrestrial soil microbial communities without Nitrogen fertilizer from Kellogg Biological Station, Michigan, USA - KB3-0-4 | ecosystem: Environmental > Terrestrial > Soil > Unclassified ... | reverse complement strand
TGCATCCAGCCCATGTTCCACTTGAAGTCGAAACCCAAACCACCCGAATAGACAGGTCGACTTACGGCCGGCCATGCTGTTGACTCTTCAGCGATCATCATGGTGCCAGGGCATCTGAGGTGTGCGACATCATTCAATTCCTTCAGAAACGAAATCGCTTCGAGGTTTTCGCGTCCGCCAAACTCATTTGGGATCCACTCCCCTTCTTTGCGACTGTAGTCGAGGTAAAGCATCGACGCGACTGCATCCACGCGAAGACCATCAATGTGAAATTCCTTGAACCAGTAAAGCGCATTTGCGATCAGAAAGTTTCGAACTTCATTTCGTCCGTAGTTGAAGATGTAGGTACCCCAATCTGGGTGTTCACCTTTGCGCGGATCCAAATGCTCGTAAAGAGCTGAACCGTCGAAACGACCGAGTGCAAATGCGTCTTTCGGGAAATGGGCAGGGACCCAATCCATAATGACGCCGATTCCGCGTTGGTGAAGATAATCAATCAGGTAACGAAGATCGTCTGGACTACCGTAACGCGCAGAGGGCGCATAGTAGTAACTCACTTGATAGCCCCACGACGGACCATAAGGATGTTCCTTCAATGGCAGGAACTCGACGTGAGTAAACCCCATGTCTGATACATAGTCAGCCAAATCCTTGGCCATTTCACGATATGTAAACGGACGGTTCTCTTCCTCTATCTTCCTCCGCCACGATCCAAAGTGAACTTCGTAAATCGAAAGCGGTTGTCGAAAGTGTTCCCGCTTCTCGCGCGCCTTGATCCATTTAGAATCGCGAAACTTGTAGTTCGATTCGTAGACGACCGAAGACGTGTTTGGAGGGACCTCAGCGAACTGCCCGTACGGATCAGCCTTTAGAAACGGCAAACCGCGGTGTGAACGAATCTCAAACTTATAAAGGACTCCCGGTGACAGATCGGGAATGAATAACTCCCATACTCCAGATCCACCCAACATGCGCATCTGATGGAAGCGACCGTCCCAATTGTTGAAATCACCAACGACACTGACTCCGGCGGCCTGCGGCGCCCAAACTGCGAAAGCAACTCCACTGACTCGTCCAATCTTGCGGACGTGTGCACCAAGTTTCTCGTAAATCTCTTCGTGTTTACCTTCGCCGAAAAGATGCAGATCGAGCTCTCCGATAGTTGGTGCAAATGAGTAAGGGTCGCGAATGGTTGTCACCTCGCCGTCAAATCCGTAGACCTTCAGTTTGTACGAACTCGGCTTAGCTGCCGTCTCCATTGATAACTCAAACATTCCCGACTCGTTTGTTCTGACCATTGGACGTGAACTCGACGTGCCGAATCTTACATCGACCGCTTTGGCGTCAGGTCTGAACACGCGAACGACCTGTTGACTGCCGTTGGTATGAAGTCCGAGCACTTGATGAGGGTCAGAATGTTTGAATGCCAGGAAGCGATTAAGATCGGCATTCACTTGAGCAGACTCGTCGATGTTGTTAGGCGCTTCGCGCAGCTTTCTCGATGTCTTCTTTCGAGCAGTCTTTGGTGGATTCTTAGGCATTAGCCTGCGGTTGGCTCAGGAACTATTTCGGTTCGACCACGTTCAGCAAAACGTAGAAAGATGTCCGCACCGTTTCCCTTACTTGGATCATTGCTTTTTGCCGACGCCATAATCTCCAGAAAAGTTGTTCGCGGCGTGTCGAAACCCAACTGATTCTGCAATTCGATTAACCTCGCCGCGTAACGCATCACCTGGATGGTTTCAATTCCAGCAAGATCTGAGAAGAACCATCCACAACTCGTAAACATCAACAACGCATTTCTCTGTATTTCCAGCAGCGTCCTGGCAGACACTTCCTCGACTGGAGAAAGAATTCGTTTCGATTGCTTCGCCAGAAATTCCGGCCATGAAGAGGGATTCAACAATACCTTCACATACTCGTTGCGTGCGGACCAAGGGTTCGCGAATAGATCGACGCCTCGAGTCTCGAAGTGTTTGATTGAGTTGTCACGTAGGACATTCAAAGCTAATCGGAGCGGCTCTCGCCAACGCTGATTCCAACCAGCCTGGCCTCCTGTGTGACAACCGCAATCCCGCGTCCAGCGACCTACACCGTGAGCACAACTCCAGGAAGTCCCCTCATTCAAAGGTCCAAGGTTCAACTCAACATCAGCCTCAGGTGCATGATGATCGAGATACTCGGCATAGTTGGTAATCCAAAATCCAGCATCCTTTGCTTCGATCTCTAACGCATGAGCAAGGCATAAATCACCAAACTTAAAATGGTGTCCGTAAGTCTCGCCGTCAGTAGCCACGTTCACAAGGTGACCACCGCGTCCAACGCGAATAAATCCATCAACCAGGGTATTACTCGATCGGAGTGCTTGTTCGAACGCAATTGATCTTGCTAATTGTCCATTGTAGAAGAAAACAGCAATCGATCGCCCATCCGCACGAGAGTAGTTATAGACGCGCGTCGTATCGACTACTCCACCATTAGCACTCCATGTTTCGTTTTGTCGTCGAATTCGCCCGGCTTGTTCTGGCGCGAGGATTACATATTGCAAGCCCTGATCAATCAGGACTGACATAGTCTCATCGTTGCAGGCGGTTTCGGGTAGCCAGAGTGATTCGGGTTCTCGATTAAAACGAAAACGAAAATCTTCGATTCCCCAGAGCACTTGTGTTAGCCGGTCCCGCTCATTGCACAACGGAAGGATGGCATGACCGTAAGCTTGAGCGATCGCGTTTCCGTGTCCGCCCCTTGCTGCGGCGCTGTCGCGATCAGCGTCCAGAATTCGCTGATAGGTTCGCGGCTGGTGACTCGCAAGCCAGGAGAAAAGTGTTGGCCCAAAGTTAAAGCTGATGTTGCGGTAGTTATTGACCACCGCTGCCCCGGCACCGATGTGTGCGAAAGCATTTGGACCGTAACACTCACTGTGAATTCGTTCGTTCCAATCATGGTAAGGCGCGGCGCCTGGTTCTACCTCAACTTCGCCGGTCCAAGGATTCTCGCGAGGTGGTTGATAAAAATGGCCGTGGATAATGAGTGCAGTCATCAGTCGAAAAGAATGTCCGACGAACTTTAGTTTGTCGAGTCCGATATGCTTCAGCTTGTTCGGATCATGCTGCAGATTTTAGTGTTTCTGCGGCACCGACAAGCTAAAGCATATCGGACTCGGCAATCTAAGGTTCGCCGGACAGTTTGGTCAGTTTAGTCCGTCGAATCTATCAGTTTAGATCAAATGCTAACTTCGCGGCGCCGAGCAATCCGGCGTTGTCGCCGCATTCTGCTTGTTTGAGTCGTACGGTTCCTGACAGCGATGGGAACGCTCGCTTCCTGATCTCTTCGCGGATCGTAGGCTCTAACAGATCCCATGCGTTTGCTACTCCCCCGCCGAGTACGATGACTTCAGGTCCTAGCATATTGATCATGTTAGCCAGGCCAACACCGAGATACTGGCCCACTCGTTTGAAGATCTCGAGTGCTAGTTCATCACCTTCTTTGGCAGCGCAGTAGACTCTTGCTGCGGTCAAACACTTATCATGCAAAATAGTTTGGGGAAAACGTCCGTTAGCTTCACGTGTCATGCGCACAATCGCGGTCGCGGAAGCAAACATTTCAAGACAGCCGGTATTGCCGCACTTGCATTGCGGACCGTTAAAGGGATCGATAGTCGTATGTCCGAGCTCACCTGCTGAACCGTCAGTCCCGCGGCAAAGTTTTCCATCAAGAATGATTCCACCACCTACGCCAGTTCCCAGCGTGATGCAGATCACATTACATGCTCCTCTTGCCGCACCCAGCCACGCCTCGCCAACAGCAGCGGCGTTGGCATCATTTTCAAGTAGTACTGGTAATCCAAGTCCTTCTTCCAAAGCCTGCTTCAGACCAAAGTGATCCAGGGCCGGAAGGTTCGGAGCCTGGACAACACGAGTGTTCTCTTTATCGACCGTACCCGGCACGACGACTGAAGCGGCGACGACATCATCTGAATGTGAGGAACTGAGTTCGCGAACGCAGTTGATTATTGCTTCCACAATGCATTCAGGCTTCGGTCCGCTTGGCGTTTCGCGTTTGACTTGAGAGAGAATCTTTCCAGTCTGATCTACTAGCGCAACGCGTAGATGTGTACCGCCAAGATCCGCGGCAAAAACTAGTTTAGCTCTTGTTGGTTCAGTCACTGGCTCTTACTAATGGGGACTAATTAGGCTGGTTCTCGAGAGGGCTCAACTTCTGACTCTCCCACTGTTTCCCATCCAACGCGCGAAAGGTTCCACGATATCAGCAATCCTGCGGCAATCGCGATAGCTAAATATAGTAAACCAGTCAACCAATCCTTAAAGATTATCTTTCCAATTCCGAAAAGAGTGCCGTATATCAGGACACAACCCAAAAAGAAATTTAAGAATTGTGTCGCGAGGCGTCCTTGAGCATGAGCGCCGGCGAAACCGCTAACAGAGGCGACTCTGTTCCAACCAGGACCTTCCGGCCTAACTCGCCGGTAGAACTTAGTCAGTGTTTCCATGGGCTCCGCCGGTGTAAGCATGGTGACGGTGACCCAAACAACGGTTGTAATCGCGACGGTGACCAACATCAAGTAAGCAAACTCTCTTGGCTTATCGCTGTCCCACTTTAAGACTAATTGGAGAAAAAGAGATACAACTGCCGCAGTTATCATCGCAGAGACTTCGGACCACGCATTAATTCGCCACCAGAACCAGCGAAGCAGAAGCACTGTTCCTGTTCCCGCGCCAGTAACCAATAGGAGTTTCCATGCGCTACCAATTGATTCGAGATAGAACGTCACGATCAGCGAAGCAATCATTAATGTAACCGTGACAAACTGTGATGCAATCACGTAATGACGTTCATTACTCGATCGTGAGATAAAGCGCCTGTAGAAGTCATTGATGACGTATGAAGCTCCCCAGTTTAACTGCGTACCTATCGTCGACATGTAAGCCGCTGCGAAAGCTGCGAGCATGAAACCACGCAGGTAAGTTGGAAAGACATTCGGGTCAAGCAAGGTCTTGATGTAGCCGGATTCTTTGTCAACGAGATTTGGATAAAGAATCAGGGATGCAAGTGCGGTCAAAATCCAGGGCCAGGGACGCAGAGCATAATGAGCGATGTTGAACCAAAGCGTGGCGAGTAGTCCGTGCTTCTCATTCTTTGCTGAGAAGATTCGCTGTGCAACATATCCACCACCGCCGGGTTCCGCGCCCGGATACCAACTCGCCCACCAGTTGACAGCCAGGAAAACGAAGAGAGTAATCGCCGGCATCCACACCGAATCGTAGTCGGGAAAGAAAGCTAGCCTCGATCCGACCTGGCCGCTCGCGGCATCCATCGCATTGATCTTTGATTTCAATGAGTCGATTCCACCGACTGCATTCACGGCGAGAATCGCGAGCACAATCACCATTCCCATCTTCAGAGCAAACTGGAACAGATCAGTTACCAACACACCCCAGAGTCCAGAGATAGCGGTGTAGAAAGCCGTGAACAAGAGCATGCCAATCACTACCAGAATCGCGCCGCGCTTTTCGAGCCCGAGAGTGATCTCAATGATCTTGACCATTGCGAGGTTCACCCAACCAAGGATGATGCAATTGATCGGAAGGCCCAGGTAGAGCGCGCGAAACCCGCGCAGAAAGGCTGCCGGTTTTCCTGAGTACCGCAACTCAGCAAACTCAATATCGGTCATCACGCCAGCGCGTCGCCACAACCTTGCGTAGAGGAATACGGTGAGCATTCCACTCATTACAAAGTTCCACCAGAGCCAGTTTCCTGCGATGCCGTTTTTCGCGACAAAGCCGGTGACGGCCAGTGGTGTATCAGCGGCGAATGTAGTCGCCACCATAGAAGTGCCAGCCAGCCACCATGGCACATCACGACCAGAGAGGAAAAATTCTGTGGTGCTGCCGCGAGCGCGACGAGAATAGTAAATACCGATACCGAGGTTAAAGAGAAAGTAGGCTGCGATTACTGACCAATCGAGAATTGAAAGTCGCATAGTTGATCTGAAGATTCAAATAAACTCTTACTCGACTAAAAACAAATCGACACGGGAAATACCGGCAGGAGGCTGGATACGGATTACTAACTGTTGGATTTCTCGCGCGCTACTCTCACGGCAACTGACGATTCTGTCAAGCCCAAATTTAGTGGGTCTGTACAATAATTCGATTTCAACGTTACCATCACGCACCTAAGCTGAAATCATCTAATGCGGATCATCGGCCTGCCAATTGGTCTCATTCTAATCGCCACTATTCTGTGGGACACGTTTGAGACGATCATACTTCCGCGCAGAGTTACGCGACGCGTCAGGCTCACGAGTCTATTTTATCGTTCGGCATGGAAGCCATCGTCCTTAATCGCGAGGGGAATCCGGAACGCTCGTCGACGGGAGCAAGTGCTAAGTCTTTTTGGGCCACTCTCACTTTTCGTGCTCCTCATGATCTGGGCGGCTGTTTTGATCATCGGATATGCGCTGGTGTATTGGGGCAGTCATTCACAGGTTATCGCCGCCGGTGAACCCGTTACCTTCGGGACTTATCTCTATCTAAGCGGGGCAACATTCTTCACATTGGGCTATGGCGACGTCTCACCCGCTTTGCCATTTGGTAGATTCGTTTCGGTAGTCGAAACGGCGAATGGCCTGGGTCTGTTTGCCGTGGTGATTAGCTATCTGCCGGTTCTATATCAATCGTTTTCGAAACGCGAGACGAGTATTTCGTTACTCGATGCGCGGGCAGGTTCTCCCTCGAGTGCGGTGGAATTGTTGCGACGCCATCGATCGAACGAAAACTTCGACGAGCTCAAACGGCTATTAGGCGAATGGGAACGATGGTCAGCGGAGTTACTCGAAAGTCATCTCTCATATCCGGTGCTTTGTTATTTTCGTTCGCAGCATGACAACCAGTCATGGCTACGAGCGATAACTACAGTGCTGGACAGCTGTGCACTCGTAATGGTCGGCTTAAAGGACGGGCCAGCCTGGCAAGCGCGAATGACTTTCGCAATAACCCGACATGCAGTCGTTGATATTGCCCAGGTCCTGAAGAGAATGCCGATCAGACCTGAACTGTGTCCCGAGCGGCTAAGTGACGCTAATTTCGATCGCTTGAGAAGTATCCTCGCGCGCAGTGATATCGAACTGCAGTCCGAAGGCGTTGAAAAACGATTACGGGAACTGCGGGAAATGTACGAACCTTATGTCTTTGCGTTGTCTGATCTACTTCTGATGCCGCTGCCACCATGGATTCTTCCGGAAGATGCAATTGACAATTGGAAAACGAGCGCCTGGGGAAGAATTCAGTAGACGTTGTCCGATATGCTTTCGGGGCAGTAGCCCGACTGCAAAGGAGGGCTCTACAGATCGGCGCGCAAAGCCCTCCCTGACGGTCGGGCTACTGCCCCGTATGCTCGACCATACTCATTGATCATGAAGCTAATTATCACTCTCGTCACCTTCGCAACGATTTTCGTGGCTTTGGGCTTTCCAGAAAGACCAACTCGAATGGCCAGTGAAGATCAGTCTCCAACTCCAGCTCGTCAACGTGCACGTCAACTGGGAATCAAAGTAGGAATTCTTCCAACGGGTGACCTCAACACGATCACAGACGTTAGTGGCGTTCTTGTTGGACAAACAACGCTGATTCGTGGCGACAACATTCGGACCGGCGTCACCGCGATCCTGCCACACAGTGGAAATCTCTTTACCGACAAAGTTCCAGGCGCTGTCTTCGTCGGCAACGGTTTTGGAAAACTCGCCGGTTCAGCACAGGTAAACGAACTTGGAGAGATCGAAACACCGATACTGCTCACATCCACGCTCAGTGTCCCACGCGTCTCTGATGCTGTACTCGATTACATGCTCGCGCTTCCGGGAAATGAAAAAGTGCTGTCGGTGAATCCACTCGTCGCGGAAACGAACGACGGTTTTCTCAACGATATTCGAGGCCGGCACATCACGCATGACGATGTTCTCGCGGCGATCAAGAATGCCAAAGGCGGAATAGTCGAGGAGGGTTCTGTTGGAGCTGGAACGGGAACTGTCGCGTTTGGATTCAAGGGAGGCATTGGAAGTTCATCTCGAAAGCTGCCTGCAAATCTTGGCGGCTTCACCGTCGGCGTACTGGTGCAGACCAACTTCGGCGGAGTTTTGACTATCAATGGTGCTCCGGTCGGCGTAGAACTAAACCGCTATTATCTAAAGGACGAGCTCACCAATCCGGACTCCCAGGCTCGTTCAAACGCCGGCGCCCGAAAGGAAACAGACGCTGACGGCTCAGTTATTATTGTCATAGCGACCGACGCTCCCCTCGATTCGCGGAATCTCCGACGCATGGCAGCACGAGCTATTATGGGTCTTGCTCGAACCGGTGCCGCCGGCAGCAACGGCAGCGGAGACTTTGTTATCGCCTTTTCCTCGTCATCGGACGTTCGTCTTCGTCAGCAAACCACCGCCAATAAAAGCCTTCCTCGAAATCTCAAGTCATTATCCAACGATTCGATGTCCCCTTTGTTCCTTGCGGTCATCGAAGCCACCGAAGAAGCAATCTACAATTCCCTCTTCAAAGCGACTACTACGACCGGTAACGGACACACCGTCGATGCGATTCCGGTGGATCGGACCATCGAAATACTTCGACGACATGGTTCAATCTCGAACTAGTCGCCCTATCACGACAAGTTCACGGTGGTCTAACCTTTTCATACCCGACTCACAACTAGTTTGACACTCTAAGATCGGCTGCATAGAATCAAGTTGTTAGCCCCCGCATTAGAACCCCCTAAGCCCCTGGTCCCGAAGCTAATAATAGGAGCGTAAGAACGTGAAACTAAATGTTCGTGTCAATCGAAAAAAACCCGAGTCCATGACTCGACAGATACGGGAACAAATTAATGCAGCGATTGATGCTGGTGCCCTGGTGGCGGGCACATTCCTTCCGAGTGAACGCGAACTCGCAAATACTCTAAAGGTAGCGCGCAATGTAGTCAGAGGCGCCTATGAACAACTAATGAGTGCCGGAAAGTTGCGCAGTGAAGGTCGCAAGGGAAGAACGGTCAAATCGGGCGGAAGTAAGAAAAAGACGAGCGCCAAGAGAGCTACCAAAACAACGAAAAGCCGCAAGAAATAATTGCGGTGGGCCTTGCTATCCCAGCGGCAACATTGTCTCGAGGTGTTCTCACTCTCGTGTGCTCGCCCCATCACGACCGAGTGAGAGGATCTCGTTTCTAATGACGTTTCGCTCAGCAAGCAACCTGACAAAGAACTGTCTTCTCATCAAAAAGAACATTAGAACTCTGAAACCGCCGACCGATTTATCCAGCTCTTCGAAGAAGATAATCGACACATAACCAGCGATCGGGATAAGAATTAACGCTCCCAGCATCGCAATCCATCCCAGAGTCACAAAAGAGACGACCGCCACAACAATCCACGTCAAAGGGAAAAGCAACATCGCCGAAATAATCTTAACCGTCGAGATCACGTCTTCTGAGTTCTGCGACAGCTTTGTTGCCAGGTATCCACCGAGCCTGTAGGCGGGATAGTGAATGACCGTGCCGAGTGCCGCCGGCCCGAGCATTAACAGAAACATCGCTGAGCTTTTCAGTATTCGCCAGAAGACGTTGAGAGTTGATGACGGCGCCGATAACTCTTCAGGGTCAACTCCTGCCTGCTCGAGTTCCTCCTCGAATCTAATCATGCGCACTTCAAGCCGTCGGAGCCGTTCTGGTTGGGAATGCTCCAAGACTGAATACGCTTTGATGAAGCGCTGCTGCAGTTGCAGTTCATCAGTCAGAGTGTCGTTGTCACCAACTCCACTCACCGACGAGAAAATCCTTTCGGCTCTCGTTATGGTTTGCAGTGCCTCCTTCTGTTGAGCGTCGAGAATCACTGCCCGTAGAGCTATCTCAATACGATTTGAGAGTTCGCGAACTGCGTCTCGTGGCGGGTTACCGGTATTATCAAGAGCAACACGATCGACCGGGATCGGTTCACCAAAATACAGAAGCGCTGAACTTCGAAAGCTTGTCTTCGAAGTGTAATAGAGTCCAGCCGGCACAATCTGCAGGTTATTTACCTCTCCTGTGGATAGGGCGCCGAGTGAGATTCTGGCCGCCCCGGTCTTGATTGGTTTCAGTCCCGGCTCGTCGTGAGATACGCCTTCGGGACAGATGCCGATTGTGCCGCCTCGAGCTAACAACTTTCGTGCGGCAATGAAAGTCTCCTGATTCCTGGTAACGTCTTCACCTTCGTCCTGTCGTCGGTAAACAGGCAGAGAGTCGAGTTCACGCACTAGATAACCGAGTACCGGCATACGAAAGAGGGGCGCCTTTGCGAGAAACGAAACCTGGCGCGGCGCGAGGCATAATAAGAAGACCGGATCTACGAGTGCGTTTGGGTGATTGAGGACAAAGATAACGGGAGTGTCGAGAGGAACATGCTCGAGGCCGGCAACCTCGATGCGTTTGAAATAAATCCTGAGCGCCAATCGCACTAGCGCAACTATGATTCTACGGATCATAGGACAGCCGCAGATTAACACACATGCTGGGACCGGAGGCGTCCCCGCCTGCTGATTACCACTATTGCTACTAAGATCTAATCAGCAGGCGAGGACGCCCTGCGCTCCCAGCCCGGTGAACGAAACTTCTTTCGCGGCACAGTCGCGGTCGCGGTCAGTTGCATGCGATAATGAAATCGCTTTCCCATCCAGTTCAAATCCACAATCCGAGGAACATCAATGCAGCGTTTTCTAGTTCTCTTTTCTGTCCTTGCGTTTGCTCTGACTTCAACCGCCTACTCCCAGACTCGTACTTACACCATTGAAGATCTTTTGAAAGTTCGACGTGTCGCTGACCCGCAGATTTCTCCAGACGGGACCCGGATCGCCTTCACCATCGGCGACGTCAACTACGATGCCAATCGTGTCGTTAACCAGATCTACGTCGTTCCACTCGAAGGAGGTAGTCCTAAACAACTAACGAACGGGCAAAGTTCTTCGAGTGCACCTCGATGGTCGCCAGATGGAAAGAAGATCGCCTTTGTTACCGGGAGCCAGATTTGGACAATGGATAGTGATGGAGGCCATAAGGAACAGGTCACGAAGATTTCGACCGGAGCAGCAGCACCGATATGGTCGCCTGATGGAAAGTTGATTGCTTTCACTTCAGATGTCCATCCCGACTGCAACGACGACGACTGCAACAAGAAGAAAGACGAGCAAGCTGAAGCGAGCAAGGTCAAGGCGCATGTAACCGAGCGTCTACTCTTCAAGCACTGGGATGAATGGCGGGATGTGAAAAGAACCCACGTCTTCGTAGTCTCAAGCAAAGGTGGAACATCCCGAGATTTGACTACAGGAGATTTTGATTCACCTCCATACGCCGCAGCCAGTGGCGTCGACTTCGCGTTTTCGCCCGACTCAACCGAGATTGCTTACTTACGCAATCCAGATAAGGTCGAAGCGACTTCGACAAACAGCGATATCTACGTCGCGCCCATCTCTGGCGGTCAAGCAAAGAACATCACCGGAAACAATCATGGCTATGATGCGAGTCCAATGTTCACTCGCGATGGTCGTTACATTGTCTATCGCTCACAAGCAACTGCTGGATTTGAAGCAGACCGTTGGCGCCTGATGGCTTACAACCGGGCGACCGGCGTAAGCACTGAAATAACAAAAGGATTTGACGAGCAAGTTGAGGAAGTGGCGCTATCGCCAGACGGAAATTTCGTTTACTTCACTGCTGGTCAACGAGGCAAAGCGCCTATCTTCCGTGTACCGTTTGGTGGCGGTGTTCCCCAAAAGATGGTTGCGGATGTCTTTGCTGGGAACCTGAAGATTACTCCAGATGGGAAGAAGCTTGTCTTCGCCAGTAGCTCACAGTCTTCGCCGTCGGAAATTTATACAGCGTTTGCGGATGGAAGCGGACTTACTGCTCTGACCTCTGCTAACGCACAGCTCATGAATCAGGCCAATCTAAAGAAGGCCGAAGAGGTCGAGTGGAGCGGAGCGCTCGGACGAAAGATTCACGGATTCATCGTTAAGCCAAACAACTTTGATGCAAGCAAGAAGTATCCGCTTGTTGTGTTGATTCATGGCGGACCTCAAAGCGCATGGAATGACAACTGGGGTTATCGCTGGAATCCGCAGGTTTTCGCCAACGCCGGATACGTTGTCTTCACACCAAATCCGCGGGGCTCCACAGGCTACGGACAACAGTTTGTGAACGAGATCAGCGGTGACTGGGGCGGCAAAGCTTATGTAGACATTATGAATGGTGTCGCAGACGTGCTGCGTAGAAGTCCCTACATCGATCGAAACCGAATTGGGGCGGCTGGTGCAAGCTACGGCGGTTACATGATCGATTGGATCGAAGGGCACAACAACGACCCGCGCTTTCGTTTCAAGGTCCTTGTTTCACATGATGGAGTGTACAACCTCACGAGTATGTACGGCGCCACTGAGGAACTATGGTTTCCCGAGTGGGAATTCAAGGGTACGCCATGGAGTAATCCGGCGATGTACGACCGCTGGTCGCCACACAAGTTTGTTAACAACTTCAAGACACCGATCCTTGTGATTCACAGCGACCTCGACTTTCGAGTACCAATCGGCGAAGGACTGCAGATGTTTACGGCAGTTCAGCGAAAAGGTATTGACTCGAAGTTCTTGAGTTTTCCAGATGAGGGACACTGGGTCCTGAAACCTCAAAACTCAAATCTCTGGTATCACACTGTGCTGGATTGGTTGGATAAGTATTTGCAGTAGAAATGGAGCTTGGTACTTGGTGCTTTGAGCTTGGACTTTGAGCTTGGGGCTTGGTTCTTTGAGATCTGAGATTTGATGCAGGTGATTTGATAACGAAGACGCGCGCCCTAGTCAAAGCACCAAGTACCAAGCACAAAGTTCCAAGTGCAAATTTCTGAATGGTGATTGATCGCTTATCAATCCGCAACCGCCCTTCCGGACAACCAGTAATGCATCAGAAGTGGGGCAAGCTTCTGTTTATGCATTGGCGGATCGATGCAGACTTCTTGCGCCCGCTGATCCCCGCTGAGCTTGAGATCGACACGTTTGATGGTTCAGCGTGGATTGGAATCATCCCATTCACGATGTGGGACATCCGCGCCTTTCCACCATATGTTCCGCGCGTTCCAGGCCTGAACGCAATGCACGAACTAAACGTCCGCACTTATGTTCATCTGAATGGAACTCCGGGCGTGTGGTTCTTCTCGCTTGACTGTAACAATGCCGCCGCTGTCCTGGGCGCCCGCACTTTTTACTACTTGCCTTACTACAACGCTGAGATAACTCTCGAACAGAGCAACTCAAACATCAGCTATTCTCTAAAACGAACTGATGGGCCAGTTGCAAACTTCGAAGCTAGCTGGAACATAGGAGCTCCACTTCCCACGACAGAGGAAGACTCGCTCGAGTTCTTCCTAACGGAACGCTACTGCTTATTCAGTGAGCACAAAGGAAATCTCTATCAGTCAAGAATTCACCATCCATCGTGGCCACTGCAAACGGCAACTCTCGATGCCCATTCCTCCACCATGATTGATGTTCTCAACTTACCTGGACCGAGTGACGCTCCATTGCTTCACTACGCCGAAGCAATCGCGGTCGACATCTGGATGCTTCAAAAGCAATAACTAGTCTTGGCTCGGGGCAGTAGCCCGCCTGTCAAGGAGGGCTCCAGGCAGATACCAGGCAACGTGATTGGGCCAACAGAGCCCTCCTTAACAGTCGGGCTACTGCCCCGAGACTGCCCCGCGAGTGCTCACCGGACTACAAGGTCGACAATCAGCGGCCGGTGATCGGAACCAATCGGACCGCCAATCTGCACATCCCTAACCTCAACGTCGGCGCTCACCAAACAATGATCTATTGGTAGTCTCAAGAAAGACGGCAAAGGCATCGGCCAAGTTGTCTTCAGTCCCAATCCCAATCGCGCATCTCGTAAATGCGCGTTGCGCAGAAGCATGTTGAAGTATGGTGACCACATTGTCGTATTTAGATCGCCGATCAGGATCTTGCTTCCGTCGACTGAGTTCAACAAGTTGCCCGCTTCATAAAACTGTTGGTTTCGATTTTCAAACTTGCTCGCCGTAATCGGAGTTGGTGGGTGAAGTGACAGCAGAGTAACTTCCCTTCCGTGAAGATTGAGCTTCACGGCAATGGCAATGTGCGTTGAAGAATCGAGCTGTAGAACTTGCACATCTTCAAACGGTACGCGACTGAAGACCGCCATCCCCGAACCTTCCAAACCCGGCACACTTTTAAAGTAAGGGTATAACTTAGCTAGAGCCCCTACTTTCTCATTCCAGTCTTCAGTGATTTCCTGCAAAACAATCAAATCGGCATTCGAGCCGTTCACTAGATCAAAGAGCGCGTTGTAGTTGCGGTTGTCCTTGAGAACATTTGCATGGAGCACTCGCAACGACGCCGAGGCACGCGGGGACGCCTGCGGTCCCAGCACTACGCCAGGAGTTTTGAACAGATACGGCAGTAGGTATACCGAGTTCAGAACGGCACACAAAACCGCAATCGGCACAAACTTCCATGCCTGCAAGACTGTAAACAGCAAAGCGCAAAGAATCGCGACCAAGACGTATTGCAATCTGAAATGTGTCGTTAACTCGAGATAGAGATACTGCCCAAACTGACTTGCCAAAGTCAGGACGACAACTGCGATCAATGCGACCAGAGTCAGACGGTAGATTAGTTGTGAAGAAACCACCTCGAGAAAGAACATGCTGTTGTTGGTTATTCAGGCCTTTCGGGAGGTGGAACTACGGCAACGAAGTCATCAACAAATCGCAGCGCGTAACCATCAAGCAATTCGTTTACTCGCTCAAGGTTGGGAGAGCGCACGATGACTCCCGCGTGGTGACGTTTCTTAATTCTATAGACGATCTCTTCATCGTTGTAAGCTGAAGTGTCGGGGGTTTCCTGCTTCGCAAGCGACAAGATTATTCCGGCATATTCCTTTCGCAACGGTTTGATCCTCGTAGAAGAGACTCCTTTCGCAATTTCGATCCTTGCCCATTCCCGCCATAGACTGATGCCGGAGGCTGCCTCAAGGACGTCCGCAATGTAGGCGCCTCCAACGCGCGCTGCAATTTCCAGGAAATAGAACTTGCCATCGGTATCGCTCTTGATGAATTCCGCATGTGTTGCACCATGATCAAGGTTCAATGTCTTAACCAGCTTCTTGTTGATATCTGTCAGGGATTTCTCATCACTCGAACCATGTAACAAGGTTCGCGATATATAAGCACCCCCTTGATGAGCAACCTGCATCGGTGGCCGGCCGTACTTGTTGACACCCGAAAAAACAACCTTGCCACGGTTGACTAATGAATCCACATGAAACACTTCGCCCGGAATGAATCGAGCCAACAAATAATAGGAGGCTCTCTCGCGTAGGTTCTCGCGTTCATTCATCTCGTCAATGACGCGCCAGACTTCTTCAGCATGATCAACCTTCCGGATTCCGATCGCAGAAACGTCGGATCTCGGTTTGATTATCCACGGACTCGAGACGCTCTCCATAAAGCTCCGAATATCGTCAGGGTTAATCAACGGTACAAATTCGGGTACGTTGATTCCTCCCGCCTTGCTGTGCACGGCCATCGAAAGTTTGTCGCGGAAGATTTTCGCTTGAGAGCTGCTTAGACCTGGCAGACATAAGTGCTCGCGTATAAGGGCAGCTGTTACAACGTCAAATTCTTCGAGCGCAATCACCCGGTCAACTTTCATCTTCTTCGAAAGAAAAGCCACGAGATCGATGAAGAGCGCAGGTCCGGCGTCGTTTGGTACAGCAATAAGATCATCGAGACTTTCCCGCGGCCAGTCTTCACCGAGCATCTTTTCTTTTGTAATAAGTACTACGTTGCAACCGTGGTCCTTACACTCGCGGATGAAGTCAGCACCTTTGAAATACGTAGCCAGGCAAATGATGTTGAGAGGTCGTTTCGGATTTTCAGTCATCCTGAGCCCTTTTGAAGCGACGACAGACTTCCGGCGAATATAAACTCTTTTCAGAGACGAGGCTATGCTGATAAGGTAAGAGTTAATTGTCAGGTCAGTCGTTTATTTGACTGTTTGTCAGGTCCTCCCAAGCTTCTTAACTCAACCCGGGAAGCAACAATGCGGAAGTAGTTGATGTCCAATTGACAGGTTCTCTCTTACAAGTCGCTAGCAAGAAAAATTGCATGATAATCAAAAGCCCGTTTCCCGATGTCACTATCCCTGAAGTTTCGCTGACGACCTTGGTCCTACAAAACGCCGGGGAATACGGTGACAAACCCGCTCTCATCGACGGTCCAACAGGACGCTCGATCACTTATTCACAACTTGCGGAGTTAGTCAGACGAGTCGCGATTAATCTATCCGAGCGGGGCTTCAGGCAAGGCGATGTCCTCGGCATTTTGAGTCCTAATCTCCCCGAGTACGCACTGATGTTCCACGGAGTAGCTATGCTCGGTGGGATCGTCACACCGATCAATCCGCTCTACACAGCGCGCGAGATATTCCATCAACTTAAAGACTCGAAAGCTCGATTCCTGGTAACCATTCCCCCTTGTCTCGACAAAGTGAAGGAAGCTGCCGCGGAGGCAGGAATTGATGAGTTGTTTGTGTTCGGGTTTGCAGAAGGAGCAACACCGTTTGATTCGCTGCTCACTGAAACCGATCATTCTCTTCCAGACGTAAAGATCAATCCGAAAGAAGATCTTGTTGCCCTTCCTTACTCAAGTGGGACGACAGGACTTCCGAAAGGCGTGATGCTGACGCATCACAACCTCGTTTCAAATCTCAAGCAAATTGAGGGACTCGACTATTTCTTTGATTCCGACACGCTGATCTGCGTGCTTCCGATGTTTCACATCTATGGTCTCGTGGTCGTACTCAATATGGGTCTTTATGCCGGCGCGACGATTGTCACGATGCCGAGGTTTGAACTGGATTCGTTCCTCAAGGCCATGCAGGACTACGGAGTCAGCCTTGCTCACATCGTTCCGCCAATCGTTTTGAGTCTAAGTAAGAATCCGATCGTCGCTAACTACAATCTTCCGAAACTGAAAACGCTCTTCTCTGGTGCAGCACCTCTCGGGGCGGATCTGACACAGGCTTGCATGGATCGATTGGGGTGCAGCATTCGTCAGGGGTACGGATTGACAGAAACGAGTCCGGTAACTCATTCCTCCCCTGCGAACCAATCTGACGTCAAGTTCGGCTCCGTCGGCGTCCCTGCTCCGAATACCGAGTGCAAGATTATCGATCTTGAAAACGGTGAAGCACTTGGTTTCGGACAGAAAGGTGAAGTCTGCATTCGTGGCCCACAAGTAATGAAGGGCTACTTGAATGAACCTGAAGCGACCGCAATCACGATCGATAGCGAGGGGTGGTTACACACGGGCGACATTGGCTACGTAGATGAGGACGGACACTTCTTCATCGTCGACCGCGCAAAGGAACTCATCAAGTACAAAGGTTTCCAGGTTCCTCCCGCCGAATTAGAAGCGGTACTGCTTACTCATCCTTGCATCGCCGATGCTGCAGTTATTCCTTATCCCGACGATGAAGCCGGAGAAGTTCCTAAGGCAGTCGTGGTGCTCAAGACTGAAGCCGACAAAAATTCCATTCTTGACTTTGTGGCGGAACGCGTGGCTCCGCACAAAAGGATTCGTTATCTGGAGTTCGTTGAACAGATTCCCAAGTCTCCTTCCGGAAAAATTCTGCGGCGAGTGTTGGTAGAAAAAGAGCGGGCGAAGCTGGCAGCCGGCTAGAACGATTCATCCACAGATTACGCAGATTACGCAGATGTCCGATAAGCTTCAGCTTGTCGGTTAAGTTTCTAAATTCGCATAGTTACAAAAGAATCGATCTTGCGAGACCGACAAGCTGAAGCTTATCGGACATCACCGTAATCTGCGGATGTCATTTTATAGAGCCTTGACACTGCTAACTCTCGCGCATACAGTCCGCCTAGCGCAGCCCTGCAACTCGTCAAACACCACCAGAGAGCATCAGGAGGTAAATGACATGTATTGCCCTCGTTCCGTTTGGATACTTGCAATTCCTCTTCTCGCAGTAGTGTCCTTGTCCTCTGAAGCGCAGACTCGCTCCTCAGCAAAGACGAGTAAACAACCGAGCCCAACCCCAGCGAGTAAACAACCCGCGCCCGCACAACCAGCGGTTTGGGAAAGTTGGGACACACTGAAACCAGAGAACGAAGATTTCTCGATTCTCATGCCAAAGGACACATCAACGGAGATTACAAAATTCGACTACCACAAATTGCAGTTGAATGCCCGACTCTATATGTCAGCCCCGGCAAGCGGCCCTGTTGTAGCCGTCGCGTCGATGAGTGGCATCAAGTCCAACCCTGCTGCGTATTCCGACTTTGAAAGATTTAATTCTTACGCTGACGCCTTTAAGCAGTTTTTCCCATCAAAGATCCGTAAAGATCCAGTCACAAAAATGATCCTCACTACGACAAAACAATTTCACGGTTACACCGGTCGGGTTTACAAACTGACTGTTGGTGACTTGAGCGGAACGGTGAACGCCTACGTGACGAGGAAGCGCTTCTACGCAGTTGCTGTCTTGAATAACAAGAAAGACGATACACTTGAGGATAAGTTTCTAGGTTCGTTCGTAATTCCCGATAAACCTTCGGACCAGGCCATCGCTGCGACCGAGCCCACCGAACCAAATGCTGTCGCGCAGTCTGAAAACAACGAGCAGGGACGACCGATGCGCAAACCCCGCGTTGAGACAGAAGGCGCCACAAACAATAACGGCACAACTCCGGCTGCTACCCCCAACACATCGGAAGACGCTGTCGATTCAAATAACTCACAGGCCCAGCCCGGTACTCCCCAAAAGCGAGCACCTATTTCGGGCGGCGTACTGAATGGCAAGGCCATCTATTTGCCGGCGCCAGAGATGCCCCCGGGCGAAAAGGCTGGAGTGGTGATGGTGCAGGTGCTTGTTGACGAACAAGGTTCGGTAATTGAGGCGAAGGCGGTATCAGGTCCGCCCAATTTACAAGCTTCTGCTGTAAACGCTGCGCGACTGGCGCGTTTCTTACCGACAGTGCTTTCGGGCGAACCAGTCAAGGTTAGCGGCGTACTCGCCTACAACTTCGTTCATTCAAACTAAGAATGGGGTCAGTACCAATTTCGGATTTCGAATTTCGGATTTACAGCGGCGGCTGCATTGAATTCTCAAAATCCGCATTCCGAAATTCGAAATCCGAAATTGGTACTGCTCTGTTACTCATCACCTCGCTTGACGCTATTACCATCACAGTCTATCTTCGCTCGACTTTTCTTACTTAATCACTGGAGCTTCATTGAACATGTCGTCAGGAATAGCCGCACATTGTCCGGCCTGGACAATCCCGGGATATCTGGAAGTGCGCGAAGGTCACTTGGCCATTAACGGAGTCGATGCGATTGATCTCGTTCGCGAATTCAAGTCGCCTCTCTTTGTCTTTTCCGAAAGTCGTATCCGCGACAACATCACACGTCTCAAGCGTGCGGCGGAAGTTGTAGATCGACCGATCAAGTTCTGTTATGCCTCCAAGGCAAACTCGAACATGGCTATCCTGCAAGCCGTGCGCAACGCCGGTATCGATTGTGAAGTGAATAGCGGTGGTGAACTCTTCAAGGCCCTGCGTGTCGGATTTAAACCTGAACAGATCATATTCAACGGTACCAGCAAATCTGATGAGGAGATGGATGAAGCTGTTCGTGCCCAGATCTATGCCATTAACGTCGACTCAATCTACGAAATCGATTTGGTCGAACAATCAGTTCTGCGTCTCCGCGCACGCGGTGAAAACGTTCCACCAGCCCGTGTGACACTGCGGCTTGTTCCTGAGATCGGAACGCGTTCGCACCTCGGACTACAAACGGCTCTACTGACATCAAAGTTCGGCATCTCTTCTTCGGAAGTTCTTGCAGCTTTCCGGCGAGGCTTGCAGCATCCGGAACTGGTAAACGTCTGCGGCATTCACATTCACGTCGGATCACAAACGCCTGATGTCGAACCATTCGCCGAAGCATTTAAGAGCATGTGGGAACACCTCGTGACCATTCACAATGAGACTGGTCACACGCTGGAACATATCAACCTTGGTGGTGGAATCCCGGTCAACTACCTGCGCGATCGTTCGCAAGCCGATCAACTGCCGGAACATGAACGCGACATGCTAGGTGCCGAACTCGAGCCGGCAGATGTTTTGACTGAGGTGATGCGCGTCGCCCGCGAGTCGGCTCGTACTGTTAATGCTGAGCACTTGTTGGATCAGGTGACGATCCTTCTCGAACCAGGTCGCAGTGTTATCGCCGATGCTGGTCTCGTGCTTACGACCGTTAACAATATTAAGACCAGGCCGGAAACGGGTGATGTCTGGCTGCTCACAGATGCGGGCTACAACATCATGCTCTCAATGAACAATTACAAGTGGTACTACCATTTGATCTCTGCGTCGCGTGCCGGCGAAATGTCGAGTCGAGACTACAAGGTCGCCGGCCCACTCTGTGACTCTGGAGACGTCTATTTCGATATTGAGCGTGAAGGTCGATTACCAGACTACCGCCGACTGCCGGACGATGTTGCGCCCGGTGAGGTTTTATCGCTGCTGAACTGCGGGGCGTACTCGCTGGCCCAGATGTTTCACTACAACGGCAGACCCCTGCCTGCAGCCGTGTTGATTAGTTTGGAGGGATCACCAAAGCTGATTCGTCGTCGCGACACGTACGACGATTTGATCACGAACGACGTGTGGTAATCGCAGAGATACCGAAAACGGTGAGGTGCCGCAGCGCAGGCACAACAAAAAACAATACTGGGACGATACGCCTCAAGCCGGAACAAATTTCAGGTCGGGAAGGGACCCTGTCCCCGCTTGGTTTATATTGCACAACCTTCAGAGATCTGATCGTACCAAAGCGGGCGGGGACAGGGTCCTCTTCCCAACCTGACATTTTTACCCAGCTCACAGTCTTCCAGGAAACAAGATGTTGGTTTCTTACTCAGAAAAAACAGGTTTGTCCCAACTAAAGACCGCCACGGAAGGCACTCCCAATAATGGCAACCGAATCTAACCACCTGGTACGCGGCCTCGGCCCAACGGCAGCAATCGCAGTCAACATTGCAAACATCATTGGCACTGGAGTGTTTCTCAAGGCTCGCGTGATGACGTGCAACGTTGGAACGCCTGGCAAAGCTCTCGCTGTTTGGATCTTCGCCGGACTACTCGCGCTCGCCGGCGGTTTGACATATGCAGAACTGCTCGCCATGCGTCCAAAAGATGCCGGTGAATACGGACTCATTCGAGATGCCTATGGAAAGCTCTGGGGGTTCCTTTACGGCTGGACGCAATTCTTAATTGCTCGCTCTGCATCGGCAGCTGCTCTCGCTGTCGGTTTCGCGATCTTCCTCAACGACTTTCTCGGTGGATCACTAAAGCAGGTCTACTTCTCGATAACATTACCAGGCGGGCACAACGTCCCTTTCGGTAGTTTGCAAGTTGTTGCGCTAACCTCGATCCTACTCACCACCTTAATCAATTGTGCGGCAGTCAGCGTCAGCGGTAACTTCGCTACTGTTATCACAACGTTGAAAGTGCTGGTCCTTATCGGAGTTGGCGTCGGAGCTTTTGCTTACAGCGGCGGGGACTGGAGTCACCTTACTCAAGCGAATGTGAATGGTGCTTGCGAAGGCGTGGCTGTTACGACAGGGGGGTTCGCAGGTCTCGCGGCGGCGATGCTCGGTGCGTTGTGGGCATACGATGGCTGGAATAATGTCGCGTTCATGGCCGGCGAAGTTAAACGGCCCGAACGAAATCTGCCGTTGGCACTAATTGTCAGTATGCTTGTGGTAATGAGTCTCTACGTGTTTGTAAACGTAAGCTACTACCACGTGCTCAGCCCGACAGAGATCGCAAGCGTGCCCGCTTCTTCATCGACCGCTGCTGAAGTTATTAGACGATTGCTCGGCGCAACGGCTGTAACGCTCATGGCGGCCGCAATGATGACGTCTACATTTGGCGCTTTGCATGCGTCGATCCTTGCGACAGCGCGTGTGCCATACGCCATGGCTAAAGATCGATTGTTCTTCCATGGACTGGCAAAGTTGTCGCGGGCGCATGTGCCGGTGAGATCCCTGATTGTTCTTGCGATCTGGTCCAGCGTTCTCGCATTGTCAGGTTCATACGATGTACTCACCGACTACGCCGTCTTCGCACTTACGATGTTCTATGTGTTGACTGCAAGCTCTGTGTTTGTGTTTCGCAAACGATTTCCAAACGAAGTACGGCCGTACAAAACGTGGGGTTATCCGGTAGTTCCGGTTTTATACATCGGTGTGTCGACATGGTTGATTCTTACCACGATCTGGAACACGCCAAAACAGTCCGGGATTGGTTTGGGACTTATCTTGTTGGGTTTGCCGGTGTATTTGTACTGGCGACGAGTCAACGAAAGATCTTAGAACATCCGCAGATTACGCAGATTCCGCAGATTCACTTAGGACGGTGGGTTAGTACACAATTTTCGTAAAGAAATCTGCGTAATCTGCGTAATCTGTGGATGTCATTCTTGGTAACCCGCTCACTTCCTCACGACCTCGATCAAAGGCGAGTCGCGTCCTTCGCTAGTCCCCAATAACGCCAGGCCATCAAGTCTGTACGCAACACTCTCACCCTGTTTCCGCTTTCCAAAGTCGAAGCTAACCAAACGCTGCTTCCAGATGTCTTCAAAATTTGAACTGTTCGCCGGAAGCACCGCCTCGTAACCCTGAAAATAGTCACACAACGCGATTCGCTTTCCGTCGGGCGAAACGCTTCCACCCGTAATGATTCCGCCGAAAAGACTCGGCACCTTCAGTTCACCAAGCGATTTCATCGTGATCGGCTGTGCGCTACTCTTATCCGCAACAGCTTCATAAATAGTGGGGTTCTGCAATGCGACTTTAGTAACGATATAGATATTGCCGCTCTTCGGATCTACCAGCAGTGCTTCTGCGTCGTGCTTGCCGTCTGGATATCGCAGCCGGATCGCCTCGGCACTCGCTGAAATGCGAGGTTTTGATTTGGATGATGCTTGATCAGCAAGTGTCAGCTTTGGTTCGAGTACCCGGTAGACAACGATTTCTTTTCGCGCTGAGCTGTTGTCGCCAATGTCACCAATGTAGAGGTACGACTTGCCGCGAATGGGCCCTGGACCAATCGAGATGTCTTCCCAGTCAATAGCTTGGGCGCCAGTTACACGCCATACACTAACTAGTTCACCGTCGGTTCGAATCGCATAAAGAAACGGGCCATCACCCGAATCGTTGTGCGTCCAGTAAACGCCAAATGTCGTTCTTGAAGCGACCAAGCCACTGCTCTCGTCAATCGACTCGTTCTGGATTGTCCCGATGACTTTAGGTGGTGCGTATTGAGAAGTTTCAGATCGTGATTTAGTTCCGACGCCTTGATGCGCGTGAAGAGTCATGGGAAGTTGTTGGCTGGATAAGGCGAAGAAGAAAAAGCTGAGGAGGAAAAGCAATCTGCAAGTTTGACGAACCTGAGATCGCATCGTCGTTCGTCTGATTTGCTTTATGGTCTCTGGCACAAGTGGTGTAGAAGTTAAGTCCCTAATTTTCAGGTAGGGAAGGGGACCCTGTCCCCGCTGTTGCATGGAGTCTTTCCGAGCGGGGACAGGGTCCCCTTCCTTACCTGATAATTAAATACAACGGCACTAACTCCAAGTGACCCCTTCCCACCTTTATCATTGTTTGTGCCGGAAGACTCCTAACTCTGCGCCCCTCGACAAGCTAAAGCTTATCGGACATCCGCCGTTCCAGCGCCGCGCGGGCCACTTCCTTGTCGTCGAAGTGAAATGTTTC
>Ga0134124_10000896_pt1 | contig 23928 bp, 21 predicted proteins | sample KB304_FD_96880 | JGI IMG/M metagenome (GOLD analysis project Ga0134124, IMG submission 96880) | Terrestrial soil microbial communities without Nitrogen fertilizer from Kellogg Biological Station, Michigan, USA - KB3-0-4 | ecosystem: Environmental > Terrestrial > Soil > Unclassified ... | reverse complement strand
GTGGAAAAACAAACCGCGTTTTTCCACCGTTCCCACAGCCCCTGCTGCTAGTAATAACTTTTGATGAAAAGCGGCCGACCCTAAACAACCGACGATCGTTTACACAAAATATTTGACGCTACCCCGGAGCCACTCACGATTTTCCCCTGCAACGCCGTGCAATTTGAGCGCAATTACCTTCTCATTTTGCGTTGTACTTGATATATCGTCGATGCTGAATTTCTCCAGCGAATCCAAAGAAAAGAAAGTCAGGGCTATTTACAACATTCTTATCAATCGGTTTGCAATCTGGATAGGTGATCTCACAATCGCTACCTTTCAGCAGAGTGCTGCGCAGAGTGTTGGTCAGTCATCAATCGTGTCGAACCTAACAGCTGCTACTGGAATACGCCCCTCGGGAAAAGTTTACTTACTGCTTCGGTAGGAGCAGTGATAGCCAGAGTGAGAGCTTTCTCCTGCCCGATAAACTCTATCGAAGAATCCCTTGCGAGCTCCAATAGCCAGGTTGTTTGTTCATCCGGCCGCACTAGTTTCATTGCACCGGAAATCTTGCTCTGATTAACGCCAGAATGAGGGACTGGAGCTGATGATCTTACCAGATGGCTGCTGCGCCTTAGACGCGGACTTTCGCTTTACATTCTTATCTCTACCATTCCGCACGTTGTGCACTCGGAATAACCACATCGAGTATTAAATAATAGTTCCCACGCTGAGCGATTGGATTGTAATGTAATGATACCACCACGCCCCCGACCTCCTTCCTATATTTTTGATATCGATACTGGGAGTTACTATCTTCCTTCTCTTCCCAGTTGGGTAAACAGCTTCTTACCTTTGGAATAAAGGTATAAAACTGGCGTTCTACTTTTTCCTTATCCGTGTCCGTCAACATGCGATGGCGAACTTTGTTGGGTGGAATAACATACCCGTCGGTAGCTCCGGGGAGCTTGATAGTAGAATTGAATTCCGTTGGATTGAGTTCCGCAGTATTTCGCGGCGGTCCTTTGATAGATACGAAATGATTTTTACTTGCATCCAATAGCTTATGTAATGTTGGGCACAAGCCATCGTTGGACGTTCCCTTGTCGGACTCAATATTGACAGGGTATTTTCGTCTATCAGCTTTGACACGGTTCCATTTACATATAAGACGATAATTTCTGCGCGCGTAGCATACGTATCGGACCCAACAACATCCGTAACCAGTCCAATTGCCTGCTGATTCATGATGACAGGTCCGCCAGAATTGCCCTCCCTGTTTGCTCCCGAGAGCACTAATTCGTTTCCCTGCACTCGCACGACGCTGCCGCTGTCAACGGTCCAGAAAGTTGTACCCGGGAAACCAATTAATTTCACGGACTCCCCATTCCCCAACTCGGAAGTTAAGCCCATCTTAATAGCGATTAACCCTGACGCTATTTGCTCATCAGTTCTTAACAACAGCAAAGCTAATCCCTTATCAGGATCTGGTTGTACATTGACCACTTCGGCAGAAAAAGGTTCCTGCTGTTGACTATAGAGATAAATGCGGTGAGTTTGACTTCCCCGTACTACGTGACCAGCCGTTATGATGTAGACACTTCTTCCGCGAATCTTGATTATAAAGCCAGCGCCTGTAACACCGTTGTATCTACTGTTTTCGATGCGTACCACTCCGGCCTTCAGAGGGCCGAGATCCTGCGCCTGATGTACAAGGGAGTTGAATAGAAGTAAGGCTAAAATAGAAGCCATCGGTACTGGTGCTCTTCTGATCATTGATCTTTTACAAACACCTCCAGCTACACGATATGTCTACCATTCATCATTACCGGTAGCATACATACTTAGCGTCAAGTAATATGTTCCATTATTCTGAGGTTCAATATTGTAATCAACAGACACCAATTTCCCTTTTTTACCCTCTCTGAATTTATGATACATGAAGCCTCTACGCTCCTCCTTCTCCTCCCAGTTGGGAAAGCATCGTCTAACCTCAGAGTTGACTCTCGCGTATTCAGCCTCTATGTTTTGCTTATTCTTGTCGACCAACAAATAATAGTAAGCTCGCCTGGCACCTACCACCCAACCGTTATGAGATCCTGGGAAGTCAAACGTGGGATAAAAATGATCCCGAGTCTCAGAAGAGGGTTTGCCTCTAATTGAATTAAACCCGTCGTCACTGGCAGTTGAGAGTCTTAATAATCCCTGGCAAAAATCACTAATGGTTTTTCCGGGCAAGATCTTTGAATTGATCAACTCCGGCTTAACTCCGCGGATGTAAAGAGCTACACTTTCCGCCTGAACTGCGTAACCGAGCGTCGGGCCTAAATCTGTAACCAATCCGATCATGCGGTCACCGAGTAACATCGGCCCGCCGGAATTCCCTCCGGTGATGGTGCCCGAAAAAACCAGAGTACGGCCTTCCAGCCGTGCGACAGTGCCTGGCGTAACAGTCCAGACAGAAGTTCCCTCAGGGAAACCGATAAACCTTACGTCCTCGCCACCACTAAGCTCAAAGGAGTTTCCTAAGCTGAGTTCTGTCAGACCGACCAGCGTTAGCTTATTTGCCTTCACCCAGAGGAGAGCCAACCCTTTTTGGTTATCATCCTCTCGGTCAATCAAATTAGCCCGTAAAGGCTCCTCCTGCCTGGTAAATAAGAAAACGTCGGGATGCTCGTCACCCCTCACGACATGTGCAGCGGTAACGATGTAAGCTCTCTCATCATTGACGCTGACAATGACGCCAGTGCCGACATCTCCGAACTTCGTGTTTTTTATCCGCACCACTCCTTTTTTCAAATTGTTCATGTCCGGACGCGACGTTTCGCCTTGTGGCAGAACGAATGCCACCAGAGATAGAGCAAATGTCGGAAGTAAGGTGTGGTACCACCGCATGATCATCAATCTCACTTTCTGAATAACTTACATGCCCCGAAGTGACAAGGACCTAGCAACGATTTGGCGTCCTGAAATCCGATGACCACTCGTAATATTACCGGCCATAATTAAGTAAGGTTAAGCTCGGGTTTGAATTCCGACAGGACGAGATTCTTACCCTCCAAGCGTTTAATGCTCCCAGTGCCTATCGATGACCATGGCTGACAAGACTTGGTCCTGCTCACCAAAAAGATAGACGCGTGGATTCTGTTCGCCGCGAACAACGTGTGCTGCGGTTACGACACATGCCCGCGTGGTCGTAATCTTTAACGATAAATCCCGCGCCGGTTTCATTCAGCCCTTCACATCGTCCTCTTGCATGTCGAGCACCTCGGCCTGTAAAGGGTCGCGCTGCCGCGTGAACAGGTAGACTCGGGGTCGCATCGCCTTTTACGACGTGCGAGGCAGTGACTATGTAGACGCCGTCTTGATTGATCTTGACAATGATGCCAGTGCCCACCTCTGCGTGCCTCGTGTTCCGTATACGCACGACGCTCTTCTTGAGGGCGTTCACGTCTGGCTGCAACGAGGTGTCTTGCGGCACGAGGGCCGCGAGTACGAGCGACAGACCTGCCATCAGTATAGAGATGCGCCAACCGAACGTCGTCACTCGTCTCCTCCCTTAAACAGCTTGTAGGCCCCAACGGAGGTGCCGAACACCCAACAGACGATGGCGAATAGCACCAGAACTTGGTGGTTGTTCGAGACGGCGTCGTAGGCCGTGAGTCGCTGATCTACCTTAAAGTCCGGCGTTCCCGTAGTGACCTTGTCGGCCACCCCCTGGAGTGTCAGCACAATGCCTTTAGCCTCGGGGTCGAGCTTGACTTCTTCGATGCTGAACCTGTCCAGCCCGCCTAGGGAGACGAAGTCTGTCGCAGGGAAACTCCTCTTCCCGATTTTTTCGTAGCTGGGGTAGGAGAGCTCGCCAACTTTTGAGAGGCTGCTAACAATTGCTCCGTTCTGCTCGCTCTGTTGCTCGAAGCGGATCGCTGTGACAGGGATGCTCCCCCTCGGGAACAGGCCGGCGGCCCTCTCCGGCGGAACCGTCATCGTGAGCAAAAGCGAGTCGGGTCGCCCGTCGAATTCGATGGACGTGTCCCGCTGGAGTTTGGCCAGAACGTTGACGAATGCTTCTAACGATGAGGATTCGCCTATCCCGCTCACCTCGCATTGGTCGATGCCAACGTTAAACGGTCCCGCGGCGCTGATGCTGCCTGAAGAGTGCTGTCCGTCAATGCGCATTATCAAATCATAGCCGTCCTCCGTCATCTCAAGTGTGACTTCGGAAGAGGGCTCGGCCATCACGTCCCCCATTGTGAAAGGGTTGGGCGGCCCGCCGTGCGTCGCTGTGAAGCTCACACTTGATTGGAAGCGCTCATCCTTGCTCTTGATGACAATTGCCTCGGAAAGGAGCGAGAACACCGACAAGCTCGCAGGTTTAAATCTGACGAGGTTGAATTTCTCAATGGAGATGAACTTCAAACCGAGAGAGTTGATGATTGGTGATCTATCCGAGCCACCCACCGTAAAAACAACCTTACGTGCCATTAGTTCCGCCTTGATGTGCGTGGGGATGCGCCAGTTGAGCAGCACGAGCACGGCGATGCCGGCTAGCACCGTCGGCAGGGTCAGGAGCAACAGGTGCAGTTTTTTGGGCGACTTACGTCTGGGTTGCTCCCGCGCCTCTTGCTCATCCGGCTCGGTGCCTCGCCTGTCCGTGCGACCCGCGCCGTCACCGCCGCTCAAAGGTATGAACTCTTGCTGTCGCTCCAACGGCGGGAGCGGCTTAAGCTCGCCAAGCTGAGGTTTTGCGACCTCCGGCTGGTTCGTGAGGTGTCGATAAAGCCGCCAGTAACCGGCATCGGTCGTCACGTCGTAATTGGTGACGCCGCGGAGCACCGTCGGGATATGTGGCGCGTCGTACGCGCTGAAGAGAACGGGGATAAATTTGTCGTTACCGGTCTCCGTATCGTAGAGGCTCTGCGTGATGACGGCCCCTTCCCACTTCGCACCTAGACCCATGCCCGTCCGTTCCATGCCGTTGAACCTCCGCGCGTAAGTCTCGGTGCAGACCACGAGGACATACTTCGCGTTTTCAATCTGTGCATGAGTCCAGCGCGGCCACCCCTGAGCCGGCGACATCTCGTACTGGTCGATAACGCCGTCCACCCCGTCGGCCCTAAGGCGGTTGCACAAGCCCAGCACGCGATCCATGTGATCGGGCGAGTCGTGACTGTAGCTGACAAAGACTCTCATTAAGGTAACGTGTGGGTCGACGAATCGATGCAGCCGAGCGGGATTCTGACTCGAAGCATTAAGTGACCGAGGGGTTATGATAGAATCGTATGATCTTATTAACTTCCTGACCGTTTTGGCTGTAGACGACGCTAATCCTCATCCGATACCACCCGTTCCGCGCGTTGGCGGCCTTCCAAGTGACCGTCTTCGGCCTCTGCCCAAGCATATTGAACGACTGCGTGGAGAGCACGGGTGAGTTATCCCTGTCCTCGGAGATAGAGCAAGTCACGTCGGCCCTCCGGCCGATCTTGAAGGTGAAAAGGTAGCTGCCGACAGAGCTAGGCGCGTGCGTGTGGTAGAGGATGGCGGGTGCGACGAACACATCCATCGATGGCTGGTCGTTGCCCAGTTGCACTAGCGCGCCCAGCCCTGAGAGTTGAACGTCCTTGAGGGGCCGGACGACCTCTGCTGTAGACCATACGAACTCGTTCCCGAACCCCTCGCGCCACCCCCCGCGCGGGCGGACCCGGTCGAGCCAGTAGTTGCGCTTGTTGTCCAGTTCCCGCACCGTAACAAAAACGGAGGTTTTTTCTTTGAGAAAAAATTTTAGCCTGAACAGCTCCGGCAAGGTCGCGGTGCCTTCATTGTAGTCCGCCAGCACCGAAATCAGCTCGACCTTGTCCGACACGGGCGTCCCCCGCACGCCCTCGTAACGGTCACCCCTGTCCTGATACTTCAACTCCAACTGGGGCACGCGTCCCCACGCAGTCGCGAAGAACAGGGCCGCGAGGGTCGAGAGAAAGAGTACCGGCCTCACCTTCGAGCCTAGGTTTATCGTCATCATCTTCTCTAGTCAAACGGACTCCTGGGCTCGCACGGCCCCGCAGGCGAGGCCGCGAGAGCGAACGTCGTGATGAGTCTTGTAATCATGGCACGCTTTCAGATCGGTCTATTTAGAGAACAGGTAAGAGACGAACCGGAAGCCGTGAGTAACGCAACACTAAGCTCCCGCCTATGGGTGTTAACGGCAGCTAATCTATTACGAATCGAAGCAAGCTGCAACCGATTTAGCGAACGGGTCCCGACAGCGGACGGCGAAGACGTCATTTCCAAATTATTGATGTTGGAGGTCTGGCGGATGACTACGCTTGCCTCTTTTCGTCTGCCTGACAAAGCCGATTTTCAGACAAGAGAGACGGGAACACACTGAGTAATTCGTCTCCGGTCCGTAGGGTAACTTTGTGCCGCCGTGTGACTGACGGAACTTGGCGGGAACTGATTGGCAAAGGCGTTACAGATACTGAGACCACGTCGGGCTTCTAAGAAGTAAAAGAACAGTCGGCGATCGGGCAACTAAACGCGTTCCACACTAGTTCCATGGCTTTCGAGGGACTTGGGAGTGGAAACTAAATTCGATTCCAGTTACACCGCGTCTGAAGGTGTTCTCACCGTTGTGATGAAAACAATTGCGTTGGTCCAACTTTCAAGCTGGTTAAAACAATCGTATGCACACAAACCATTAGTCCCTCGAACGTCTGAATGTTTATCCAACTTTAGAGAACACGAGCACGGGTCGCAGACTAAGAGTGCAATATTCGGACCCTTGCTGGAGAAAGTCTTATTCTCCTTGACTTAGTCAGATAAATAGAAATTAGAAGTGATGCCATAGCGTGGGTCAAACATCGCTGCAGATCTGGGCTAATTGCAACATCGGAACGTTTGCCTTGAGCGCTAGTAGGAGGGAACTGAGCTAAGTTGAGAGTAATTATGTAGTCTTGTCGACTCAACAACGTGATTGTTTCGGACAGCGATGCTTCTATCACTTCTCTAAAATCGCGTATGAGTTGAAGCGTAAGTCGCTCAGTTTTTTCCAAAACACGAGCGAGGTTAGGCACGACGTTCCCTACAATGTTCCATAAGAAACGCTGAGTAAAGCCAGCCAGTTTGCACGTAATGACTGCTAGAAGTGAAGCTGCTATTGAGAGTGCAAAATCCGACGTGCTCATAGAATTAACTTACTCTTGCGATTTGAAAGAATCAAGAGCTGCTAAGATAAAGACTTTGGATTGGAGTACCTCATTAAATGTGTTCGAGCATCTGGTAACTCGAGTCAAAAGCTCTTTATGTCTGACCGACCCCGAATCAGAGCAGATCTTTCGAGTTTTTATGTCACTCTTCACTTGATAAAATGGTAGTACGCCGTTGTGATACATTCTTTCCGGGAAGTTACGTCCAGACACCTTCAATACTACTCATTACTCCGACTGCAGTCGATACACGAGAAGCTAAATGGCACAGGAACCAACAGCCTGAAACAAAACCTATTACTATCATTGGGGCAGTGGCACCATGGATCAGTAAACACTTCAACCAGTCTGCCATTGTCGATACGCTCAATCTTCAGCCTGACTTAACCCAGAATGAACAATGATTTTGGTGTGCGGTTTGAAGGAGGCATGGTCCAGCGCAAACAACTTGACGAACTCCTAACGTTTTAGGATTCCAACTGGCCAATACATGGCCAAAAATAACAGCACGTGGCGTTTACACGATGGTAAGCAATGGGGAAAAATGTAAAAAAGCCCTGATTTTCTTCGGTGGCTGCAACCGTGGAAAAGGCAAGCACTTACGTTTTTGCCGAGCGTCTAATTCGCATTGCGGAAGTGAGGGGCTCGGCCCCTCTGCTCCCCGACTACAATCAATGACTTAGGGCACCCCGCACCCCTGTCGTTGTATTTTCGCTTTGTTCGCGTTACGTTGACGTAACGTGAAAGACAAGGCTTCTCCAATGCTTGTTGCTTACGCTCGTGCACATGCGAGTATCTCTTAGGCATTCTAATATCAAACTGGTCCAAAGAATCTCGATGACAGTCACAAGCTTTCCCCTTTCGCCGTTCTACCTGATAAGCGCGCGGAAACGCTCGAGATCAAGTTCCTCTGGAAATAATGGATAGTCATCTGCGAAGAACACATGCAAGTTGCACATGGTTACGACGTAGCCCTGGTAGATCAGGCGCGCGGTAACCTCCGGTCCAAACTTGCTGAGCGACGTCGCTACCGTTGAGTTGGCATTCGTGATCTGTGACCAGTCTGCTCTGCTCGGCCCAGCTTTTAACAATTCCAAAACTTCCCGGGCACGGACGCCAGTTAGCGTTTCAGCTTCAGCGTATTTGCTCGCGACGCGAAATGGACTTTGTGCGATCTGAACCAGGACGCTTTGAAGCCCGGACGTCTTGGTCGGATCGTCGGGATCAAAACTCTCCACGATGACCTCCCTGCGTACATTCGTGGTGTTGATGTACAAAATGTCATTGACTCGCAGGAGCGCCGCAAACTCGCCTAATAATGGAATGAGATGGCGACGAAACGGATTCCACGGAATCCGCGCGGAAGCGTTCACGACCACGAGTCGATCCGGCGCCGAGCGTCCCGGTGCAAGCTTGTCACAAGCCTTGACTCGATCCACGAAGCCGCTCGCCCACTGGTCTCCCATGTTGTCGTAAACACCGCCATCCGTCAGCACCATTGTTGTGGGCGGCTCTGGTGGTCCACCAGCACTCGGCGGTGGCGCCCCAATAAAGTTGTGTTGTCTGGTAGAAAGAGTAGACGGCGGAAAACCACCCGGAAATGCTGCGGATGCCTGGACGGCGCGGGCCAGCGATAACTGTGCTGGCACTCCATATCCCAACGCGTAGCTGTAAATGAAATCCCCGGCAAAATACACCTGCTGGGCTGAGCGAAACTCTGTGGCACAGATAATGTGGTCCAGGCCTTCTTTCCGCAAATCCGAGAGTTTCGTTTCACGACCGTTTGGCGAGAACAGCGTGATCTTGAATGCGCGGGCGCACACACGACCACGTAGTGCGAGAATCCAACCCCACACCAGCGATAACGCGAGAAACAGGAGTATCCGCACGTACCACGGTGCCGGAACAATCGCAGGAATCGCGATAGCAAGTAATCCCGTAAGAACCAGAATTACGACGTACACTTTACTGAGTAGTGGGGCGAATAGTGTTCCCTTGTCTGCGATCTGCGTTGCGAGTGGGCTCGCAACTTGGTCGCGAAATTCATTTCCATTTGTTCTTCGGAAATCGAGCGTTTGGCCCACCAGCCCGTTCGTCAACGAGCCGCCGGAGACTGATGCGATCGAAGTCACGTTTGCATTGGCCTTCGCATCCACCATATACATGAGGGCGCCGAGCACAAAGAGTGTCGCGCGGTGACCTCCGCCGGATAAACTGACCGCCAGACTTTTGGGGAGACTGCTCATGGGGTGAACTCCTCTATTTGATAAGAGTCTTCGGATTCCTTGAGAACGCCCATCACTACTTTCGTCCCGTCAGTTCGCACATTAATAAGCCCGTAGACCATGCTTCTGGCGAGTAGCCAGTCCTTCATTGGTGCGCGGACTCCACCCTCGAGCTGAGTACGACCGCGGGCTTGCAGTTCGCATTTGTTCACCCGTGTGCCGTCTGAACCAAAGATTGCGTATGGCGGAAAGAGCTCAATGGAACGGGAGAGTTCGGTCGAATAGATCAACGGCGTCAGGTGCTTATCTTCCTCAAATCCCAGATAGCGATTCTTTCCTCGGCTGCGTACTTGTCCAAACGCACCGGCCAGACCCAGCGCTCGCGCTCTCGGGTGCGCGTATGCCTCGTTGTCTCCACTCGAAAACATTATTGCCCACGCACTCATTGCGCGCAGGAAAGTCGAGGAGACATCTTCCGATCCGTGATGACAGGCTTTTGCGATGTGGCAACTGAATTCTTCTTTAGGGATGTTGGTTAAGAGCAGCGCATGCGATCTGAAGTTGAGATCTCCAGTGAGCAGAGTCCTTACATTCCCGTAGTCGATTCGTAACACTACAGACTGCCCATTTCGCGTCAGCGATGGCGACGCCATCGTGTCCTTACTAGCAGAATCCAGATAACGCAGTGCGGGTTTACCGTTCAGTGCCTCGGCAAATGGGCCCAGGATCTTGACGGTGTAATCTTGTCCGTCAGTGCCCGGAAGATTGCCGAGGCCGTGGTGCAAACGTTTCAACGAGCCGACGCCCTGACCTTCGAGCTCCGCGAGTGATTTGAGCCAATCACCGTATGAACCGGAAAGCGTCCAGGGCCGCGTGCCCGAAGGTTCAGCGTATTCGCGTACATCGTCAAAGCTGTCGAGCAGTGCAGTTAGAAAGGCATCGGGTAAATCTCCGCCTTCAACGGGGCCGAGTTGTCCGAAGCCTTTACCGTTTTCGTATTTGGTCGCGGGCACTCCGGAGTAGCGGCCCATGCCATTGTGATAGACAGTTCCGTAGGTAATTGTTTTCGCCTTGACGCTCTTCGTCAGTTCCATGAAGCCGCCGAAGTGATCGTAATCTGGGTGGGTACAAACGAGTGCTTCGATATGGAAAGGCTCTCTTCTGAAGTTGAATTCGTTCTTCCACGATTGGTCCACAAACATTTTCCAGTAAAGAAAATCGGCGGCGATTTTGCCGCTATTGGACCAATCGCGCGCGGGGCCACCATCGACCATCATCCAGCGGCCATCGGGTAAATGGACGAGGGCGGAATCACCTTGTCCGCAATCGATCTGATAGACGGAGAGCAGGGGAGACTCGCGCAGATCCGCCAGCTGGATCTGAAGATGGTGACCTTTAACCGACACGTTTGCAGAGTCACCATCGATGGAGATGACGTACATCTCGTCGCCCCAAAGCATGGGGACGCGCTCCTTGGCTGTCTTAAAATTGTGGGCCGGTCTGAGCGGTTTATAGGAACCTTTAGGTTTGTTGTAATAGGCGAGTTGGCTAGCTTGAATCATCGCATCCTCCTGGGGGTTTGTGGCTTAGCTCAGAGGGGCTAAACCAAAGGAAAATTGACTTATTCTCAGGCTAAGTGTGCGAGGGACGCAGAGACTCGAAAGCTGAGTCTGGGTTGAAAACGAGCGGACGATACGTATTCCAGATATAAAAGTCAAATATTTTTCTGGCGTAGAACCTAAACCTCAGGATATCGCGGGTGAGCTGCTACAGAGTTTGGCAAAACCACTTAGAAATGAAAACGCTCGCAAACACATATATCAATGAAGACAAGCTATAGGAGTGACATTTCAAGTTAACGTTTACAGGTTTACACATCTGGCGTTGACGGTCGGTCATTCCTGTAATATCGTCTGCTCAGTCCTCGAATCTTCGTGAGTCGTCTCAGGTGAACTTCAAAAGATGACCCTGAGTCACATCTATCTTTGACCTTCATATAAATCTTATTGAGCACTGAGTAAACTGCCAGTTCAGCGTCGACGGCTTCTGAAAGGATAAGGCTCTACAATGCATAGATTTCTCCTCTTCGCTCTGATGCTGTTTAGCGCCTTAGCTGCTACTAAGCAAGTGGTGCAGGCCCAGACTCCTGTGCCGACTGCCACTCCATTACCGAGCCTCGCGGTGCCACCACATGTCGTTGATGCTGAGCCTAGTGAGGCTCCCCCCGGGGCGGTGATTCGGCTTTCTATACAACCAGAAACACTGCTGAATGCCCAGAATACAAAAGTGTTTCTTGATGAGGACGAGGCCCCGATAGTCGACGCAGAACCTGGCTGGCTCGCGGTGAAAGTGCCCCCGAAGAGCCCAAGATTCGGGCGTGAAATCACGAGGATATTTCTCGAGATTCAGGGGCAGGAAAAGAGAAGCCAGCCCTACGAAAAATTTTCTGTAATCTCTGGACCCCCTGGGCTGCCGGGTGGATTTCAACCGAGCATTGCGGGCATTGACCCTTCAGCCCCACCGGGCTGGCCCACGAACGTAAAGTTCTCGCCCAACATTCCAGTGGAATACTGGGGCGAAACCCACATTCTTTTTAATAACACGCCGGCGAAAATTCTCTCGATGCAGCCAGGCGTATTCCGAGTTCAAGTTCCGCTCGACTTGGGAACCACCCGGCCGGATGTGGTACTCACGGTTTTAGGCGCCAGATCTGCGCCATACCAACAGTTCCATGTCGCTCCTGAACCGACGCCGATCCCAGTGACGACTTCGTCACGCATCACAACTTGGCTTGTAGCGGGGGCAATCGCCGCAGGATTCGTTGTTCTTATTACGACTTACTTTGTTGTCGACGCCAGACGTCGTCAGAAAGAACTGGCGAGTGAGAGGGAAAACCTGCAGACGATGCAGGCACAGTTGCGAGCGGAACAGGAGATGGCCGCAGAAAAGCAGGCAAAAGAAATTGCGGAACTGAAGCTCGCTTTAGATGAAAGGATGCGCGGTAAGAGTGGTGGACCATCAGTTTCAGACGACATAACAACCAGGAGCCAGGAGAATAATGACGGATTTGTCCCTGCGCCGCCCGAGGAACTCGTAGAAATCTGCGCCTCCGGTGACTGCGTTCTGTTTGCGGGTGGTGGGATTGCGGCGCAGGCGGGCTACCCGATATGGGGAGTAGGATTGGCTCGTCTGCTGGAAATGGCAGCTGAAGCGAATCCATCGTCGCCTTGGGACTCCCTTCGAACCGCGCTCACAAACGGAGACCTCTCGCTGGTTGCCGAACTAATCCGGTCGCGTCTCCCAGAGGACCAACTGCACTCGATGGTCAAGGCCACATTCAAAACCGAATCCAACAGTTTGCCCGCAATTCACCACGCCTTGAGAAACATTCCCTTCCGGGGCGTAATGACGACTAACTGGGACAACCTGCTTGACGAGACTTTTTCAGTTAAAGAACCTGTCCGTCTCTCGCCTAAAGACGTCAGCACCTTTTCAGAACTAACGCGTGAGATCCGGTTTTTTCTTTTGCAACTCTATGGCGATCCGAATCAACCGGAGAGTTTTATTTTCACGCCCGCCGAATATCTTAAGAACATTTTTGAGAATGAAGCTTTCGGCAAGTTCGTCGCTTTTCTCTTTCAAGCGAAGACTTTCTTTTTCGCAGGCGCTTCGCTCGCTGGAATCGAAGATTTTTTGTCGGGACTACGACTCCGCGCCACCCCTAACCGCCGCCACTTTGCCCTCGTGCCATGGCAGTCCGACATAGATATTCAGTCCGAACGGTTTGAATCTCATTACGGCGTGGAATTATTGGTTTATAAGCCGACGCCCGGTTTCCCCGAGGTTCCTCGTTTCGTCGAGGAGCTTCGCGATCGCGTTCGCGACAAAGGCATTCGTTCGGCCAAACCCGAAATTGAAGCGGCGAAGCTTGAGAGCATGACGCTCGAAAACATCGGCCCGTTTAAAAATTTGACTTTAAGCTTTGAGCAACCTTGGAATGTCTTGCTCGGAAACAATGGCAGCGGTAAGTCCACCTTGCTCAAGGCCATCGCGCTCGGCCTTTGCGGCGACGATCCCAAGGCGGCCGAGGCGGGTGCCGATCTTTTAAGGTCCGACAGCGACAAGGGCTCGATCCTCCTGCGCATCGGGGGCAACAACTTTACTACTACACTTACGCGCGAGGGCGAGAAGGTAAATGTCCGCAGTTCGGTGACGCCGCTCCAGGCAGGCCGCTGGGCGGTGCTCGGCTTCCCAGCCCTGCGCGGCGCCTCCCTGCAAAATCCCCGAGGACCTTCACAGGGTGCGACGGCGGCACACCCGGATGTAAAAGACCTCCTGCCACTCGTACACAGCCAAGTGGACTATCGCATGGACACCGTCAAGCAATGGCTTGTCAACGTCCACACCCGGTCCCAGGCGGACAAGCCTGAAGACATTCAGGACTCGGCTCGGTATGCAGCCTTGCGCGAAGCTTTCTTCAGGATCTTGGGCGAATTGACTCCCGGCGTTGCGATCACCTTCGCGGGCATCACTAAAAGCACGTTTCAAATCATGGTGCAGACGCAGGACGGAATCGTTCCCATCGACCTCGTGAGCCAGGGAACCAGTTCGGTTTTCGGCTGGATCGGGGCACTGCTTCAGCGCATGTATGAAATTTACGGCGACCAGCCAGGCGTAGAGGCGAAGCCGGCGTTGGTATTGGTGGACGAGATCGATGCCCACATGCATCCCGACTGGCAACGCAGAATCGTTCCGCTGATAAAAGATATTTTCCCAAATTTACAGGTATTCGCCACCACTCACTCTCCCTTGATCATAGGCGGCATGGAAAGCAATGAAATTTACCGCCTCCGGCGTCATGAGGAGATCGTAAAAGTGGAGCGGTTAGAGTTTTCACCAAAAGGATGGCGGGCCGATCAGATATTGACCAGTCCGGGTTTCGAGCTACCAACAACCGTGAGCCCGGAAGGAGTCAAACTAAAAGAGAGTTATGGTCAAGCGCTCGCGAAGGCCAGTGATCCTGCCAACAAAGATGACCCAGCGGTCAAGGAAGAATACGAAAAGAAAGCTTTGGAGATCGAAAAAGCAATTCCTTCGCACGCTGAGACTCACGAAGAGCGTCTCGCGTTGGAAATGTTGGAGCAATGGATGCTCGAACGCTTTATGGAGCAGCCCGACGAAGCGCGCGAGAAAGTAATCGAACGAGCCCAGGGAATTTACGCCAGAATCAAATCGGGAGGGGTTAGTAATGAATCGGATCAGGTTTAATCCCGCTGACCTGAGCGAAAAAGACAAGGAGAACTTTGACGCCTGGACTAAGAAGGCGGAAACCGCCAAGCAGAAAACCATTGACGCTTTTGATGCCGGTACGCGACCTGTGCCGTTTACGAGCGAAGTTTGGGCGGAACTGAAACGCTTCCTAGTGCGGGTAGTGTTTAAGGGGAAGTGCGGTTACTGCGATTCGAAATATGACGGGACCAGCTATGGCGATGCGGAGCATTTCCGACCGAAGGGCAGAGTAACAGAGAAGAAAGATGGGAAGGATGAGGTCGTCATGAAGAACGGCGAACCTCATCCCGGCTACTACTGGCTCGCTTATGACTGGCGCAACCTGCTGCCGGCGTGTGAACGATGCAACCGCGCAGACGGCAAGATGAACCAGTTTCCGATTAACAATAGTTACGTCTTCTCGCGTGAGGAGGGGCCTGATTCAGAAACGCTCGATAAGCTGGAGGAGCCCTTACTTCTTCATCCTTTTCGAGAGGATTTCGATCCAGATGCCCACCTGTTGTACGGCGACAAAGGAGTCATTGTCGCCTTCGAAGCTGATGGAATGGAAGATATCTATGGCCGGGCAATAATAAACACTTGCAATCTAACGCGTGGAGAGTTGGAGGCCGAGAGATACCAATCCCAACAATTTGCCTGGCTTAAATTTTGGAGTGCCATGAATATAGGTCCGGATCAAGTTGATGAGGCGATCGCTCCTTACGAGGCTGGCGAGTTACCACATTCACGCGCAGCCATGCAATACGTTTTGCGCAAGTGGGAAAACTACAACAACAGGCTAAAGCGTTTAGGGATCGTGAAAAAGGCATCGGATGATCACTCGCCGGCGCCATGAGAGTACCTCGCATCACCTTTCAAAAATTTTCCAAAGTTAATTGCCATCTCAGCAGATATAGGAAGCACTAAATGAGTCGCATACTATCGCGTAGAGAATTCTTAGGCCGCGCCATGGGAACGGTGGCCGTTGGCGCAATCGTGATTGATCGAAGCGGTTTAAGTAGTCATGCTGCTTCTACACTCGCAGCAGCCCAATCGTCAGCGAACGAAAGTAACTGCTTTCCGAAGTCAGCGGCTGAACTAGAACCGATGCGTTGGAAAATCTGTGAGCCGCCTAGAGGCAAGCTTTACCACGGAGTCTATCCAGGACACACCAGCAGGCCTACCGGATGCCCGCGACCAACTGACGAGTCCGGCGAAGAGGATAAGATTACTGAAGCAGACTACAGATCCTATACGTCAATGGATCACGGCGCCGGGAAGGACGTCGCGTGGATTTATTTTTCAAATGAGTGGGGCAACGACGAAAGCTTTCCCGTCGAAATCTCAAATTGGATTCGGAACGTCGGTAGTGTTCCCTTCATTAGGTTGATGCTGAGAACATCATCCGATGAGCAAACTAAGAAGAAGGAAAAACACTACACGCTCGAAAGAATCAACAACGGTTGCTTCGACGAACAACTGAGAGCCTGGGGAGAGGGGGCACGTGCGTTTGGGACTCCGCTAATCGTGGAATGGGGTACTGAAGTCAACGGTAATTGGTTTCACTGGAATGGAGAGTGGAACAACACAGGAGACAGCAACATTGGTCCGACACAATTCCGGCGCGCCTTTCGTCGTATTGTCAGAATGATCCGGGACGAAGCAGGCGCTCGAAACATCACGTGGGTGTTTCATGCCAGTAGCGCTGGAGAACCGGACTACAGACAGAATCCATGGAACCAGATCTGCAACTATTATCCCGGAGATGAATACGTTGATTGGATCGGGCTGTCAGTCTACGGCGCTCAAAAACCTGAGACGGGTCAATCGTGTCTCTCATTCTGCAGCTTGATGGACAAGGCGCTTAAGGAACTCGGAGACTTAAAAGATAGAAAGCCGCTCTTTATTCTCGAGTTCGGCGCTACCGGCGGGTTAACCAACTCTAGTCAAAATCAGGGTGACTGCTTACCGAAACAATGTGTCGCGACTGAGTGGGCCAAAGATGCTCTAAGCAGGTTGCTCGGGAACCAGTGGCCGGAAGTTCGAGGATTTTCCTGGTGGAACGAGACATGGCGTGACCAGGGAGACTTCTATAAGAAGACTTACGAGTCCGACATGCGGGTGCAGTGTGTACCCGGCCTGAGAGAGGTATTTCAGAATCTGCTGAACAGTCCCAGGCTCGTCACTCGGCCCTTGTATCAGAGGTTGGATCCGAAAGACATACCGGTCACAAAAAGAATGAAGCTTTTGGCGCCAGCCTATTTTTATCCGAGTGAAGCCGGGGCGGCACTATGGGAGAGAATGATCAAAGTTGGGGAGACAGAACAACTCGTGGTTATTGCCAATCCCAACAGTGGTCCAGGCGAAACTGATGCAACTTACCAGAAGACGGTAACCAGGGCGTCTGCATCTGGTATCACAGTGTTGGGATACATCGCGACTGGCTACGGCCGCGCTTCGATGAAACAGATCAAAACCAACATTGAAAAGTGGCTGCAATTGTATCCCACAATCCAGGGATTCTTTTTTGATGAACAGGAACCCCAGGAGACAAACGCCAACGGGAATATGATTGCTTATTACGGTAAGGTTTTTTCGGAGGCCCGCAAGGCCATATCAAGAAAGAAGTGCAAAAGCTTGATAATCAGTAATCCTGGAACGGAGTGTTCTGAACGTTACCTGACTGAGGCGAACCCTGATGTTCTCTGCCTGTATGAGCGATCAGACAAGCGGGAACCGGATGACAATAAACGATTCAGTACATTTGAAGTATCCTGGATGAAAAAATACGCGGCAGAGAGGTTCGCGGCGCTGATAGACCAAGTCGATTCAAAAGATTTAATGAAACAGTATGTGCAGGCGGCAAGGGAGAAAGGCTTTGGGTACGTGTTCATAACCAATGAGCCCGGTCGCGATCCTGACGGGGCGTATTGCGCAACTTGTGCACAGCAAGGAAACCCCGCGAGCCAATGTGATGCAGACTGCAATCCCTGGGATAAGCTACCTCCTGAAACGTATTGGGAAGAGGAGCTCAGAAGTATCGGAGCGTTGAGCTAGTTACGAAGAGAACCAGCACCGGCGTTCGTTTGAGAAGCGAATTTATTGAGATGGCCAGTGTGGCTAATTGAATTAGTCAAATCCAGGGGTTCACCCCAATTGGGTGTGGCCAATTTGTGGATTAAAATTCGCAGCACAACACTGTGAACCGCTGGCCACCGAATGGGAAAGAACCGCAACCCTTTGATTTCCCGGGTAACTGCCACTTTTAAGCGCAAATTACTTAATTTTTGCAGATCGTCTGATTCCTAGTGCGGGGTCAGCTTCATAGCGACCGATAGACAACGTCGTGAAGGACTTCACCATTGTGCCGCCGGTGTAGGGCAATTTGGTCAACTCGTCTCTAGCTGTCCAACGGTGCTGTGCCGTGCCAGTGTTCGTTCTAACCTTTTTATACGCATGTAAAGAGTTGTGCGCTTGATGCCTAACCGTCGCGCCGCCTTTGTGACATCGCCTCCAACTTGAGCAAGTTCTTGAAGGTAAAGATCAAGTTCCTGACGTTTAGACAGTTGACGCACTGACACTCCGGTATTGGTCAAGCATCCTAGTCTTTTGGTGAGTATGATTTCCCGATGTTCGTCAGCTTGAGGAGAGCCGTTGGTTGCAAGATCCAAACTGACGTCCGCACCAGAAACAACACCAGTTCGAGGAGCATTGATAGCTAATCGCTCGATCACATTTTCCAGTTCCCTAACGTTTCCCGGCCATGAATACCTTTGCAGCACGCTCAACGCTTCTGAATCAAAGCGAATTACGCGAACGTGTTTAGCATTCTCAACAATTCTGTTTAGCAATACATCGACGAGAAAAGTTAAATCCTCCAGACGATCGCGCAGGGCGGGCGACCTAATTGGAAAAACATTAACGCGATAATAAAGATCCCGACGAAACGTTCCTTCGGCAACTCCTCGCCTGAGATCGCGATTCGTGGCTACGACAACTCGTGCATTGAACTTAACATCTTTCCAGTCTTGCGAACCTACTGGACGAACTTTGTGTTCCTGAAGTACGCGTAATAAGCGCACCTGCATTGACGATGACATTTCTCCGAATTCATCCAAGAAGATAGTTCCCTTACCTGCCGATTCGAACATCCCCTTCTTGTAGCCGGTGGCCCCGGTGAAAGCCCCTTTCACATGGCCAAAGAGTTCGGACTCGAGTAGCGATTCGGTAAGAGCCCCACAATTAATAGCCAGAAATGGTTCGAGTTGCCGAGGACCTAACTCGTGAATCGAGCGCGCAATCAATTCTTTTCCTGTACCTGATTCTCCGGTAATTAAAACGGTGGAACTGCAATCGGCTGCTTTGAGAATTGATTTCTTCAGATTGCGCATCACCTTTGACTGACCGCGGATTATGAGGTCCAGCTGCAGGAGTCGAGAATCGTTGTTTTCAGTTCGCCGTCCGTGAACCTGTACTCGATCGATGAGCTGCTGGTGTGCAGTCGGTTTAAGAGGATTGGAACTTTGGTGGCCTATTTGCATTTCAGGTACCTTGGCGTACTGACTGCACATTCAATTCACAACAGGTGGGTGTAACTTACAACACCCCTTTTCGAACGGCTTCAAGTTGGCTCGGGAATACGGTCTCGCTTTTCACGCGGTCCAATAGCCTTTTCTTTTGCGGTACTTTCCGATCTGTAATTCGTTAGCAAAATATCAATCACGTATGTGCAAAGCGGGTGCCAGCGTAGACACGCGCGTGCTTCAACCCGAATCTCCAGGGTCCATCGCGCAAAATGAGATGGCACGACAGATGCACATACTCGTGGTGTGGCAGGTATAGCAGCACCTGACTTTCGGGCCACGACCGTTAGACGTCACAACAAACCAATGCTACAAGAACAGAAACAAATCTCGAGCCGACCTCTTGAATCGCCAGGTCCATCATTGATGACACCAGAACAGTGCGCCGAATTTTTGGGCATCAAGATCAACACTCTATACGTCATGAAGTCTCAAGGCCGTATCCCCTATCGTAAGGTAGGTCACTTACTACGCTTTGACTTTGATGAGATTGTCGAATGGACCAAGGACAAAGAAAAATGAGCTTTGGAAACGATCGCAGCTCAGGTATATTGCTGTCATCCTCTGTGGCTGCAACCGCTGAACGGAGGTGATGTTCTTTGACAGTTAGGAAAAGAGGAAACGAATGGTGGTACGACTTTGGGAACCACAAGTACCGCGGGCCAATTCCCGAAGCGCGTACCAAGTACGAAGCGGAACAAGCCGAGATCAAAATCAGACGTGACGTGTTTGAGGGCAAGTATGGCAAGCAATTCGGAACGATGCTTTTTACACAGTTCGTCGGTGATCCCAATGCGGCAAACGATGAGTTTGGTGAGGGCACGTTTCTGGATTGGGCCATGCACAATAAACGATCATGGAAGCATGATCAGTTTCGCGTGCGCCCGTTGCTGCGAGCCTTCAACGGTAAGACGTTAGGTGAAATCACGCCAGGTGCAATCGAAACTTTTAAGAGCATAAGGTTGCACAGCGTTACAAAGCGCAAGACGAAACGAAGCCCGGCATCCGTCAGGCATGAGATTGATCTCCTGTCGCGTATATTCAGTCTAGCGGTGACCTGGGGATTGGCCGATTCGAACCCATGTAGTCGGGTTACCAAAATCAAGTTGCAGAACCAGAGATACAGGTATCTGCTACCCGACGAGGAACCCCGATTGCTGGCTCAATGCACCGGCAAACGAAAGCACTTGGCAACGATGATCCCGTTCGCTCTCGGCACCGGAGCACGTAAGAGCGAGCAACTCACTCTCAAGGTGCGACAGTGTGATTTCTTCCGCAACCTGATCATTTTCGACAAGACCAAAAGTAACAGACCGCGCTTTGTCGAGATGAACAGCGAAGTGAGAGAAATTCTATTGCCGCTCTGCAAGCGTAAACGACCTGATGATTATGTTTGGCTCAGCCCAAAGACCGGCAGACCATTCGATGACATCAAGAAAGCGTTTGTCAGTGCTTGCGCGGATGCAGGAATCGAAGGCTTAGTCTGGCACGATCTGCGGGCCACTTACGGCACGAGGTTAGGTGAGGCAGGCTTCAACGCATACGACATCGCCAAGCTAATGGGCCACGCGAATATTTCAACGAGCCAGCGTTATGTTCGCAATTTGCCGGTTGGCGCAGGCGAGGCAGTCATGCTAAAAAATCAGCACCGTCACAGCAACCCAGCCCCCACGCTCTCAGCGGGGGTTCGGGCACTTTGAGGGTACACGTAAATAGTTGATAATCAAGGCATGGCGGGGTAGCTCAGATGGTTAGAGCGTGGGATTCATAATCACCGGCTTGGCAAAAACGTAAGTATTTGCCTTTCAAAACGTTGCAGCCACCACGAGTTTGTTAGGGTTTTGCGGTTCTTTCACATTCGCTATCAGCAGTATCCGCGCTGTGATGAGAATTCTGTCCACAAATTGGCCACACGTTTTTGGGGTGGGACGAGCCCTCGGTTGCGACAGTTTCGATTGGCACAATCGCGGCTGAATAAGTTGGACTTCTCAATCAACTGCTTTTAGTTCAGATTTGTCGCCGACTGTCGAAACCGAGGCGATCTCTGCTGGAGAGAAACTCACCAAAGAAACCGCATGATTACCAAGCTTCTCGCCGCACCTGTCTTACTTCTGCAATATTTGCCTTCTGCGATAATTCAAACAGTAGTTTTTCATGTTGTTCGTCGAGGCAAGAAATCTTTCTTTTAAATAAGGTGGAATGTTCGATTAGCGCCACCGCCTCGCGATACTTCGACATAAGCTGAACTTCCACCAATCGCTCATCCTCGTCAGCCAGTTCAAAGTGAATCGCCCGATAGGGTAGCTGCAAAATACCATGTTGTGGTCTCGTATAAAAGTTTCTGCACCTCACAGTATCAGCAGAGAAATAATCCCAAAATGATTTGCCTACCATTGCAAGCTCGCCAAGACTCGGACATACGATTCGAAAACGAACGATGTCCCAGAATACCAAAGGGTCAGCCTCAACCGATCTTTGAATCTTGGCTCGAACAATCTTTTCCCTCAACGAAGATAACGACTTGATACCACCATACAAACGGATACCTTCTGTAAGAAAAGGCGATTGCAAAAAGCTCTTAAGTCTTTCGTTCGTTCGCTCAAAAACAGCTTCCTTCATTTCGCTATTAAAGACAAAGGCTTGCCAAGTTGCTGTATTCCCTCTCTTGATGAACTCGATCTGTTCAATATGCGCAAACCACGGCTTCGCCAGCAAGAAAGCTATCTCGTGAGACTGCGCAAGCTCTCTCCCAGATTCCTGCACCTCTGCATCCATGCTCTTCAATGTACTCAGAACATCCTCACAGATTTCAGAATTCATCCTGTGCCAAGAATGGGCGAACTGCTCATCTTCATCCAGAAGGTACTTGATGTGAAAATCGACGAAGCTGCTGGTCATCTTTATTTGTTACTAAGTCTTCAGCAATCCTCTTTTCATAAGTACCATAGCAACGGCGGGAATAGCTCTCACCATTGTTATTTTGTCAGATATTTGTTCGAGTTCGACCAAGCCCATGTTCGCAAGGTCCTTTGCTCGATAATATAATTCTGTCTCTGATTGAATCAGATCAGGCTCGTAACAATTCCGCATGTATTGGTAGAGATCGTCTAGTACCATTTCGCCATGAACCGACTTATACAGAACTTGGACTATATGCGCTTGGGTTTTTGGACACATCAAGTATGTCTGTTCAATTTTATCTGCTGCTTGTGGTCCCAGGCCAATGGTCATCTCATATACAGAGGAATTGTCGGCTTGTTTCTGCTCAGTAAGCCGGAGGACGACTTGCTGCGCCAACTGCTGGATCTCTGTAAACCAAACATCAGATTCCTTTGATATTCCTCTCAGCTTGCGCCAGTCCCTATACTGGCGATCAGCTATGTCTTTTACCCAATCATCAAGATCGGGTTGTCCTTTTGTGATACCCTCCAACGAATCACTGGTAATATAATAGATTGGCAAGATCAAATCGTTTCGCCCAAGCAGTCCTTCACGCTTCCGAAAAGCCTCATATTCCATTCTGCAGTATTGGCTTTTAAAGTAGTTTGGCGTCAATAAAATCAGTAGAAACATCGAACCCTGTAGTCGTTCGTGCAACACAAGCTCCCACCGTTGGCCCCAACGAATATCAGTCCTGTCGAGAAACAATTCGACCAATTTCCCACTCTGGATTCTCGCCTCACCTTGCAATCTTAAACGCAACCAGTCGACGAAGCCACGGTCGTGTTCATTATCAAATGTGGCGTAGCTAAAGAATATGATTGGGTTCTCGGTAGATATCTTCAAAACTCATTATTCCTCAAGTAGCGCAATGAATTGGCAAAAGGTATCATGGTTCTCAATGAGTACTTGGCGCACGATATCTGCAGTGAGAAACCAATGATTTGAGTTTGGTTTATCTATAAATGAAGTTGTTAAGGGTTCAGGAACTACTTCTATTGGACAGCGATGTGACCTATGAAGATAGTACTTATAGACCGCCAGGAACCGGAAACTGCGCTTACATTGGTAAAGTAGGCAAGCATCACTCTTTTGGATCTGACCAAAACGCAACGTTTTCCAAATTACGCAAAGACTGATGTACTCATACTCAAGCGTTCCACCTGGTCCACGTTTAAAATTCCAGCTAGGCAGTTCTCCGAACGCGACTCTTCTCATTTGGTCGTTGGACAGAAGATGAAGTACTTCCTCTGCCTCCAATCTGGATAAGGCTTGAAATGCCAGACCAAGAAATCGTTGAAATACCTGTGCGCAGCCCCAAACAAAGCAAGGATGCCCTATTGATAGCCAGTGGGTTAGATCGCCCGAGTGTTGGCGGGCAGAATCAACCGGGTACCGCGTAGCAGCAAGTGATTCGAATCCTGTACGTAGCGCAGCAATTGGCTGATTCAGTGATTCAATATCATCCGAAATAATAGTCAGATCAAGATCGGAAAAGGGAGTCGCCGTAGCCCATGAATACGAACCTCGAAGCGAAAATGCAGAGGAGGAATGATCGGAGAATTCTGAGAGAATTCTTCTTATCAAGCAGAGGGTCGATGAGCAGTTGGTAGCGTCAAATATTTTGTGTAAACGATCGTCGGTTGTTTAGGGTCGGCCGCTTTTCATCAAAAGTTATTACTAGCAGCAGGGGCTGTGGGAACGGTGGAAAAACGCGGTTTGTTTTTCCAC
>Ga0134124_10000894_pt1 | contig 23933 bp, 40 predicted proteins | sample KB304_FD_96880 | JGI IMG/M metagenome (GOLD analysis project Ga0134124, IMG submission 96880) | Terrestrial soil microbial communities without Nitrogen fertilizer from Kellogg Biological Station, Michigan, USA - KB3-0-4 | ecosystem: Environmental > Terrestrial > Soil > Unclassified ... | reverse complement strand
TCATTTTTCAGCCCACAGGCTTGCTGGTTGAGAAACGAAGTGTACACTTTCGACTAAAATCACCTAAACGGTGTAAAATTGAGCAAAGCGCCCCTGTGGTAGGCGAGTTAAATATAAGAAGTGTCACGGGAAGTAAGACGGCCTCTTAGCTCAAAATTACACTAAATAACAGGAAACCTAGTCGAAAGACTAGGTTTTTTGTTTGTTCACCCGTCGCTTTCCTGCGTCGCGGAACCTCACCTGCCGAAAGGCTGGGTGAAGAGGCAGAAAACAAGGTCGAAATGCCTCGTAACAAATCATTATGGTCTGTCGCGGTGGTTCGATTCAGTCGGTACTCATAATGAACCGGTCGAGTCTCCACGACAGCCAAACAAAATTATGCACGCATTAGTCGCGCAGATGGCACTTTCAGCCAATGTCCGCCAGAGCAAACGGATTTCTTCCGAAGTAACTGTCGGAGAGGTGGCAGAGGTCATGGCAAAAGAAGATAGCGGATTCATTGAAAAACTGTTCTCCAGGAGAGGGTCAAATCCAATCTCAATGGAGAAGGTCAGAGAGTTTACAGAGCAGAAGTAGCAATGGGTGACGGCGATCGGGACGCTCCCGATTTAAGTCAAAACTATGTTCTCAATTAAAACAAAAAAGAAGTTCATCGTCGCAAAAGTTAAAGTGTTCTTTACGAAGAAACGGTATATGGGCAATCATCCGAAGTCGAAGAAATTTATCACTGTCGCCTTCCTGGTCACAGTCAACAGTTTCATCCTTTGGAATCTGTCACTTCATATGCCGACAATCGAAGTCAAGTTTCCTTCCGGAAGCATCGTTGCGGAAAACGAGGCATTAGCCAAAGAAATACCGGAAGTGAAAAAAGAGCGCGATCTCGTAGACGTGATCTTTTCGAAAGAGTCTTCGCGTGGAGTAAAGAATTACTCCAAATGTGAGGCCATCGGAAAGTTTAACCGTTACGGGTTCGCTATTCCAGGAGACGGAAGCTATGTGTGTTTTGAAAAGGGGGAAGACACTGTAGCGGTCGCCGGATGGGTTGCTCATCGGAAAGCACTCGGATGGAGTGACAATCAGATCCTCTGTTACTACAACAGCGGAAAAGCAACTGAGATGTGTGACTATCTCAAATAAAGAAGTCGCTAAGTAAATCATTATAGCAATCGTTATGGCAGAAAAGTCATTGCAGGTTTCGAAGATCAACCAAGAGATCTCGGAACAATTAGCTGACAAGGAGACAGCACAAGCTCTCCTTACAACGACATTCAAAGGATTGGCTTTGCCGGTCATGAAACAAGCGCTTCTCGAAGGAATGATGCGCGGTTTCACGTTTAAGAATTTTCTCGAGAAGGATGTGTATGCACTTCCTTTCGGCGGAGGATATTCATTGATTACCTCTATCGATTACATGCGAAAGATCGCGATGGAGACAAAGGAATATGCCGGTAAAGATGCGCCGGTATTCACTGATGATGATACTTGTTCGGTAACGGTCAAGCGTATCGTTGGTGGAGAAGTGCGCGACTTTACGGCCACTGTTTATTTGTCTGAATACTCCACTGGAAAGAATCAGTGGGCAACGCGTCCTAAAACAATGCTTTCGAAAGTGGCTGAAATGCATGCTCTCCGTATGGCATTTCCGGAAGAGCTTTCTAAAGCCTATATCGAAGAGGAGAGTACGCCAGTGAAAGTTGATGTAACCGTTTCTGATCCGATCGACTTTGTGAAGATCCAGGCTGCTTTTGACGCATGCAAGACAACGGATGAAGCAAAGACAGAGTGGAACAAGCTTTCGAAGGAAGAAAAAGCTGATAAGTCTGTTATCCAAATTGCCAATGAAGCCAAAAAGAGATTGACCGAGAAAGCGCCGGAAAACACAGAGGAACCGAAGAAAGCATAGTCCTATGAAAATCTATTATTGCGAACAGCGTAGCGAAGAATGGTATGCGCTCCGATGCGGTCGCATGACGGCATCAGAAGCGATGACTATCGCGGCTAACGGAAAGGGACTCGAAACCTATGTCTACGGCGTCATGGCTGAAAAGTACAGCCAGAACCGAGAAGTCGGTTACATAGGTAAAGACATGGAGCGAGGAATCGAACTCGAAGATCAGGCCAGAATGACCTATGAAATCGAGAACGATCCAGTGGAAAAAGTAGGGTTTATCGAAGAGGACGAATATACCGGCTGTAGTCCGGACGGGTTGGTTGGAGACGAGGGTGGTACGGAAATCAAGTGCGTAAACGATGCTAACTTCTTCCGGATTCTCGTGGACGGATACGAGGCAATCGAGAAGAAATTCATTTGGCAGTGTCAGATGTCACTCCTCATCTCGAAGCGTAAGTGGTGGGATCTCGTCATTTACAACCCAAACTTTGAGAAGAATATGTTGGTGTTCCGGATTGAACCAGAGCTTGCGAAGCAAGAACGACTCATCGTTGGAATCGCCAAAGGGAAATTATTAATTGATCAACTTACTCAAAAATATGAGTCAAGAAATGGCAAAATTTAATCCGGCAAAAGAGGAAATCCAATCTGCCGTAATGGAAGTCGAGGGACTGACCATCAGTGGCATTGATGATGTTGCCGGCTACGAAGCGGTCAAGGCTGGGAAGAAGAAGCTCGCCGACTATCGCATCGAGATCACTAAGTTCGGAAAAGCTCAACGCGAAGAGGCATTGAAATGGCAGCGCGAAGTCCTGAGGCAGGAGAAAGAGCTGCTCTTGATGATTGAGCCGACTGAAACCAAATTGAAGAATACTCTCGAAGCGATCGATAAGGAAAAGGAAAAGCAAGAACGGATTATTCTTCTTCCAAGTCGTAAACTGATGCTCGACGAGATCCATGTTGAGATGACAGATGATGAAATTCTCAATCTCGATGAGGAACAATTCTCAGCATTGTACACGAGTAAAAAGATGGCCTATCTCGAAAGCCAGGAAGCTCTTCGGAAAGAAGAGGAAGCACGAAAGGCACGCGAAGCAGAGCTTGAACAAGCAAAAGCAGAAGCGGCAAAAAAGGCAACCGAGGAAGCCGAACGTAAAGCCAAAGAAGATCTCGAGCGCGTGGAGAAAGAAAAGCAAGCTGAGATAGAAAAGATCAAGCGCGATCAGGAGGAGGCTGAGGCGAAGAGGATCAAGGCTGAAGAAAACCGATTGGCTGGAGAGGCTCAAGTCGAACGAGAGAAAGTTCTTGAACAACAGAAGACCGAAAAGAATCAGAAGTATCAAGCGTGGCTCAAGAGGAACAACGTTACTGATGAGAACCGCGAAGACTTTCATATAAAGCGCGAAGACATAGAAAGGGAGGATGGGTCAGAGAAAATGACCAATTTCACTCTCTATCGGAAAGTTGACAGCATCCAGGTATAGAAAATTTATGAAAGGACAACAAATTAGAACGGCGGAAGAGCTATACAGAACAAAAAGCGTTTATGTCAAAAAGTGGGAAAAGGGACATGCTACGGCGTTTATATGTTCTATGCAATTCCGAGTGGTAATGCAGTGGTTAAGGTCGGGACAGTTCTTTTATTTCGTTAAAGATGAAAAGGAAAAGTTCAATACTCGGTTTTCAAAAAAGTTTAAAAAATAACCAACCTAAGCATAAAAACATATGCCAAGTCCAAAGCCGAAGAAGTGTATCTCTTGTCTCAAGAGGAAGGCCGAAAGTCAGTTCGCAACGCGAAGTGATAACGGAAAACTGAGGAACTCATGCAAAAAGTGCATATCAGGAAAAGTGAAGGCAGTGAAAAAGTAGCCATCAGAAAACAATAAATCAAACGATTAAATAATAAACATACATATGCCAAAGCCAGCATACGGTGAATTGGGTGACACGATCGACGCAGGAAAATACGATGCCGTCATTTACTTGATCGCAGACATCGGACACCAGCAGACGTTAAACGGAAAGTCGATTCATAAGTATTTCTTTGAATTCGATATTCCGGAGAAGAATACAACGAAAGCGCTTTCTAATTTCGGTATAGCAAATTGGCTTTCTCCATCGAAAGCGCCTTACGTTGGTTTGTATGAGCTGATAACGGCAGTAGCAAAAGTGCCTGTTACCAAAGAAGAAATTGCGGTTTTCGATCTTTGGACGCTCATCGGAAAGACAGTGAAAATCACGATCGAGGAGGACGAAAAAGGCTATATGAATGTAACGGCGATTGAGCCGGCCGAAACCGATCTGAAGAGTGAGCGCGAACTGTTCACTTTCGAAATTGACGATATTCCGAATCTGGAAAAGCTCGGACAGCTTGAAAGCAAATGCTCAAGAGCGCTTACACAGCTCTATAAGTCCGAAGAATTCATCAATCAGTCCTACAAAAAGGACGAAGGAGAAGAAAAAGAAGAAATCAAGATTGAGGACGTGCCTTTTTAAGGGATAGAGAGAAGAGTAATTAACCGCTCTTCTCTTCACCCCATTAAGCGGTTAGTGGGGTCGAGAGAAGAAAACCAATACAGAAACTTTTTATGGAAAAAGAAAAGAATGTCTACGATACACTCGGTGGCAATGTCGCCGAGGAAATAAAACAGTATCCATTGGAGAAAATGGATCTCCTTACTACAGACAATGCTGGTAAGAAAACTACCAATCGGTGCGTGGAAAATGTCTTCCGAATTCTCGAGCGCCATCCGATCTACGCCGGACGTTTCCGTTTCGATGAATGGACGCAGAAATTGGAAATCAAAGACGAAAAGGTATGGCGCGAGATTGATGATACCGACTATACCCCGATTCAACGTGAAATTTCATCCATGTACGTCCCTTTCCGGTCTTTGAGCAAGGAAATGGTCATTGATGCTGTCGGTGATGCCTGTCGCGCTCATTCTTTTGATCGAGCGATTAACTTTATACGGAAGGAAGCTTGGGATAAGAAACCAAGACTTGATACCTGGCTCTCAAAGGTCTACGGAACGGCCGAGGACGAATATCACAAAGCGGTGGGATCGAACTTTTTCAAGGGAATGGTGAAACGCATTATCAAGCCTGGATGCAAATTCGATACCGTCCTCATTCTCGAAGGCAAGCAAGGCTGTGGGAAGTCAACGTCTCTCTCAATCATCGCCGGAGACTGGCATTTGGAAACGACTCTCAAGGCCGATAGCAAAGATTTCTTCATGCAATTCAAAGGCAAGCTCATTGTCGAGTTCTCCGAAGGAGAAACTCTTTCAAGAACAGAAACGAAGAACATGAAGGCCATGATCTCCACGAATACCGATACTTACCGCGCCCCGTACGGCCGAACCATGAAGGATGTACCGCGCCGGTGCGTTTTTGCCATGTCTACGAACCAAGATGAGTACCTCAAAGACGAATCCGGTAACAGAAGATTTTTTCCTGTGGAAGTGGAAGGGATGGTAAACACTCAGTGGCTCATTGAGAACCGACAGCAATTGTTCGCTGAAGCGCTTTATAGGGTAGAAAAACTCAAAGAAAGCGTTTACGAGTATCCAGCGGAAGCGGAAATCAAGCAAGAGGCAAAGATGGTGCGCAGCGCCTTCGAAGACACGATTGATGATTGGCTGAATAAACCTATCGGCATCAATGGAATAAGGATGAATTTCGAAGAAGAAGGCTTCACGATCATGGACGTCTGGCTGTTTGCACTGTATGGGGATAAGTCGCGAATTAAGAAGGCGGAAGAGATGCAAGTAGCTTTAGCTCTGAAACATTTGGGCTATGAAACGAGGCAAACGATGGTCAATGGTACACGAAAAAGACGGTGGTTTAAGAAAAGAGCAAGTTTTTTAGAAAAATTCGGAATAGCTGAAGAAAAAGTAGGAAGTGAAGTCGAGTAGGTCTAGTAGGTTGAGTAGCATTTTTCTCCTTATATAAGCCTCATTACTATACCTACTCTACCTACTCTACCTATTAAAGAAAAGAGTAATAAATAAAATATTTAGGGTTTATAGAAAAAAAGTAGTGTAGGTGGTGCAGGTCGAGTAAATGCCTTTGAATAAGCCACAAAAAATAAACTGAGGTTGAGCAGTAGGTTGAGCACTTGGAGGAAAAACAATAAACAGCGATAAAAAAAGCCGATATGAAATCACTCGATATAATAAAACTTTCAAAAATTCCAGGCTGGCTTAATTTATTGCCGGAAGCGTATCAGGATGAGGCTTGCTTGATACATGAAGAGCTGATGAGTTTTTTAAAAAACGTAGAAATAGAGCGGTATGCAGAAGTGAGAAAAGTAAAGCAAGCCCTTCGAGAATGGCGTGAGAGCGACGAGATAAAGGAATTCGCAAAGGAAGCTCGGCTCAGATATTTGAAACATCAGGAAAAGGCCACGCTCAAGATGTTCCGAGATAACAAGGCGCGGTATATCGAATTAATGCGAATAGATCCGGAGAACATGGAAATCTTCTATCTCAAGGAAGAGGCGGAACAACTTGTGAAGCAATTGAATTCATATCAGAAGGAGCGAGAAGCGCGACAGCACAACCGGAAAGATGAAATAACGCCTGAGATGGTCGATCGGGCGAGGGAGTACCCCATAGAACAGATAGTACCGAAAGAACGGAATGGCAGAGCGAAGTGTGTCTTTCATTTGGGAGAGGACGGCAACATGGATATTCGTAAAAATTTTGCCTTCTGCTACGTCTGTAACAAGTCTTCCGATGCAATAGGCGTTTATATGGCAAAAAACCTCTGTAGCTTCAGGGAGGCAGTACTAGCAATGCAATAAAACACAACACTATGACGGAATTAGAATACAAAAAATTTATAGCCCCAAATGATCGGGACTTTGATTCAAAAGCAGTTTTGCTCCGGACAGCGATCGAGAACGCCAAGAAGCGCGACGGCAAACTCACCGGCTATCGGAAACTCCGGAAGTTTCAGTTAATCCGAGCGGTAAGGCGGCAAGCGGTATGACCTGGACAAATGGCCGGCACGCCTACAACGGGACAGTAAACGGAAGAGGTCAGCGCGGCGCATCGAAAATTCTTAAGGGGTTGAAAATAAATCAGAGAAAACTAAAAAAAGCATTTGACAAACTCGACTATGAAAGAAAAAGACGTTCAAACATTGTTCGGAAAAAAGAATCAGCTCACAGGAGTATTCGAACTGAAGCTCTGCAAAGAAAAGAGCTTGCCATTTGAAGCGGTGGCAGCACATCAGGTCAAGGCCTTGCTTCGGGTCGAAGGCGAGGGGCTGTATCACAAGATTTCCGATATGTCGATGGGAGAGAAACCATTTGATTGCTTCTATCTCGCGGAGTTACCAGCTTATGTTGTTCCCGTTTTTTATATACCACGCAAGCAAAAGACCGCTTATTATATCCGGATTAAGAATTTTATAAAGATGATGAAAGGGGCAGATCGGAAGAGTTTTACAGAAGTCATGGCAAGGGGAAATGCCGAAATGGTTATGGAACTATAAATCATTATTAAAAAATCATTATGAGCGAAAGAACAAAGAACGGAAGAATGCGGATTTATACCTTTCTTGAAATGAAAGGAGTAGAGGTTCTCCCATTCCGGCACGAATTAAGTAAGCTTTTGAAGGAATATGCTCGGTTGGAGGCACTCGATCTTATTGGAGAAATCATCGTTTTGCGCGATAGAGCGAGGCGGCATCGAGCAATTATTAATTCGCTGAGGAATAAGTAACATTATGAAAATGAACTTTTTAAAGGACTATGTGGATGTGGAGTGCTGCAATTGTGGCGTAATATTCTTTCTTTCTGAGGAAATGGATACAAGGCGCAGGAAAGATCATGACAGTTTCTATTGTCCGAGTGGGCATAGTCAATCTTATAAAGCGAAATCAGAGGAGCAGAAATTAAGGGAACGGTTACTCGAGAAAGAAAGGGAACTGGAAATGAAGGACAGGCAGCTTCAGAATTGTCTGAGCAAAATCGAGAAGCCGAAGCGTTCTCGAACTAAAAAAGGTAAATAATTTATAAATCACTATGGATAATCTTTTTAAAATAGCGTCCATCTCAATCACAGTTATAATCGTTTCTTTCAACTTAGTCGAGCATTGGGAAAGAGTTGAGATGAACAGAATAATGTTTCAGTACGGAGACGGGAATTGCATCATCACCGCATACAATAATATTCAATGTCGCACCTATGAAAATTGAAATAACGAAGGAAGTCGAAAACGAGATCAACGCTATGATCGGTGTCGCGAGATCCGCTTCAATTATCAGAAATGACAATCCGGCTCTTTGGAAAATCCTTTCGGATCAGTTCTTGCCGGATGGATGGGGAGCTAAACCAATTCCGGATACTGAAGACAATCTCAAAGTCCGTCTTTATGCCGAGATGATGAAAAAGAAGAACGAAATGGCGGTAAAGGTAGAAAGAAAAATAGCTGAGTAATGGTATGGAAGAAATTCAAAAAGGAGCAATCATTATTTATCCTGGTATGCCATGGGGTTTCATCGTAGTTCCGCAGTTTCTCGCGAATAAGGCAGAAGAGTTCGGTTTATATAGAAAAATTAATCATCCAAAGTTCGGAGAATCTTACGAGAAAATAGAAACAACTCACTTAGAAAATAATTCTTAATACAAAAATATGAAGGATAAGCCTGAAGATCATAATTGGATGCCGGAGTTTATTTTTAAATTCACAACATACGATAGGCCGGTAATGATTGTCCTCTGGTGTCCTCATTGTAAGCGGTATAGATACCAGTACGGAGAAAGAATAATATAGTCTTTTTATGAAAGTTTTTGCCATATCAGATACGCATTTCGGACACGACAAGCTATCGGAAGTCTTCGGTAGGCCTGTTGATTTTGGTGAGCGTATTCTCAGTAACTTATCCAAAAGTAAAGGTGATATTCTCATCCATTGTGGTGACTTCTGTATCGGAGACGATGAGATCCATCACGATGCGTTTATGGAATGTGTAAGTGGGTTTGATAAGTTGATCTTGGTACGCGGCAATCACGATAAAAAGAGTGATGCCTGGTATATGGCGCATGGTTGGGACTTCGTGTGTGAGATTCTTTGGCAGAAATACTTCGGCAAACAGATCATCTTTAGCCATATGCCGATTCTCAAACCGCCAGAAGATACATTCTCTCCTCATTTTCCGCCGGATATAAATATTCATGGTCATTTGCATGGGGATAATGACCGAAGAGGTATGACGAGAGATCTATACGACACGAAATGGTTCTATGATCTCGCTCCCGATACGAATGATTATAAGCCGGTTGATGTAGAAAGTATTATTCACGAAATTTATAAAATCTAAATCATTTTTAATCCAGGAAGTATGGAAACATCAGTTGAAAAATTTGATCCAGCGAGTCTCATGCAAGGTGTACGCGATAGAATAAAATCTACTTTTGTCTCTCTTATTCCGGACGCTCAATGGGAAGAAATGGTGAAAGCTGAGATAGATAAGTTTTTAAAATCTGATAGGTGGGAAAACCCAAAGAGCCCATTTCAAAAAGTTGTCGAGGAAGTTATCCATGAAAAATTAAAGGAAAAGGTGAAACTTCTCATAGAGGAGAAATACGTCTCAACTATGTGGGAAAACGGACAGTATAAGCCGACAGAAGCAATTGAAAAAGCAATAGTCGCAGCAACGCCTCAAATTCTCGGTGACATTATTGCCAGAGCCGTTCAATCGGTCGTGAATAATATACCAAGACAGTTTTAAAATCATATGAATGTTCTACATTGCGATGAATGCAACAGGGAAGCTCCTGAATCATTTGAAGAGGCGAGGGATTCCGGATGGTATTTGAGTAGTAAACTGAGCGTTTCAGGCATCCCCTGGGACATGCTCTGTCCGGATTGTAGGCACTCGCACATCGAACCAAAAATAATTCACTAAGGCAGGTTTATGGAAATTATCTTAGCAGCACTTTTAGGAATATGTTATACGGTAATAGTCTTTTTTACCGGAGCAGTTATTGGATTTAATGCCGGACGTGATGATAAATAATATGAATATTGATTATAAAATAAAATATAGTTTACTTGTTTTTTTACTATGTATGTCCATTCTGATGGGATGGGTAATATACAAGTTACCAAGATACGAATGTGTTAAAAGTCATGAAGAAATAAGATATCAAGACGCTCGCTATACGCCTGTGTGGATAGGAAAGATGTTTATTCAACAGTATCATCCGGCCTACTATTATCGGGTGACTATTTGTGATAAGGAAATAATCTCCAATCCGTAAAACAAAACTATGAGTATAATACGCGCTTGTGAATCCTGTCCAATGGCAAAAGTCTTGATGAAAGACTGGTCAAAAGTCAGTGAACTCCTATTCGAGGAAACAATTCGAATCAGAAGGGGGAGAGACGGCGATGAGCTTACTTTCGGAGAAGTCATGGAGATAGATAATCTTCTTCAACTGAAGGCCAAGATAGACGAGATGTTAGAAAAAATAAAGTAAAACACAAATATTATGACGGAAGAAAAGAGAGCGCGACTCCATCAGGCACTCGATGAAGCTTGTGATCATGGGCTCGGAGAATTCAATATCAAGATTAAGGAAGACGGTCATTTCTTTGTCGATGATATCCGTTGGAGAAGAAACCCCTTACCGTACGAGATGAAGAACGCTTTTGAGGAGATGCTCGCTTCGGGATTTGGAAATGTAGAACTCATTGATGGGGCAATGCCGGTTTTTAAACAAAGTAGGAAGATAAGAATTTGACCATACTTTAGAAAAGTTGTATAATGATTTTAATTGAATACCGCTGACGTATCAAACGAGGCACTTACCCATCAAGGGGAGTGTCTCTTTTTTTTGTAGAAAATAATTAACTTGCAATTCTTGCGCTGAACCTTTCTTGCAAGTTGGGTTCAGCACAAGGATAAATACTTTATGCAAAATAGAAAACTCATTGAGTTGTCGATGGCAATCCGCGAATGCGGCGATCTTAAAGGCGTTAAATTCGCTTACGCCATTTCGAAGAACCTGAAAAACATTGCTAAAGAACTCGAGGCGGTTCAGGAAACCATCATGAAGCTCCAAAAGGAGCATGCCCAAAAAGATGCGAAGGGAGAAATGATTATCAAGGACGGCAAGATTGAGATGGTTAATCTGACGAAATTCAACGAGGAATACGAGGAGCTCATGAAGATAGAAAACGATGTGACCTTGCACAAAGTAAGAAGAGAAGATATTCCGGCCGAAATAACCGCCGGACAATTATCAGGAATATTCGATCTTATTGAGGAATAAGACTATGGATAATGCTAAAGCTTTTAGAAATCTTGTAGACGCTACAGTTGTCCTGGATAAATTCGGACTTACGAATTTTCTTATTGATGGAACTTTGCTTGGAGTGGTGAGAGAAAATGATTTCATCGGACACGATACCGATTTAGATCTCGGCGTATTCATGGAAGAATGGGATTTTGAAACCTTTTCTAAAGTCGTTCTTGAAATGATGAAGCACGGTTTTATTCTCTATCATAGCTTTGGTACATTCGGACGGCATTTTGAAGCAGCGTGGTATCGCGATGGCATTAAGATTGACTTTTTTTTCTACTACAAAGTAGGTGAGAAGATCAGGTTTAATGCTTTTTTAAATGGCGGTAGGACTCTTCCTAACGATATTTTGACGTATGAGTATGATCGGAAGCATTTTGACTCCTTAGACGGAAGATTGTTCAGGGGACTTCTGTTTCGTATCCCCTCTGATCCGGAAGGCGTTTTGGAAGCGAAATATGGCAAGGAATGGAGGGTTCCAGTAAAGAAATGGGATTGGGCGAGAGATCCAAAGAATCTTATATCTGAAGGAAAGTTTCTATGAAAGATAGAGTGATTATCACTTACGGAACATTCGATCTCTTTCACTATGGTCATGCCAGACTTTTAAAAAGAGCGAAGAAAAGATGTGATTATTTGATAGTTGCTCTATCTACGGACAAGTTCAATGCTCTCAAGGGCAAGAAGTCGATTCAAACATACTTACAGCGAAAGGAAGTTCTGGAATCGATAAAATATATCGACGAAATCATACCGGAGCGGAATTGGAGTCAAAAGGGAAGAGATCTTAAAAAGTACGGCGCGCAAATGGTAATGGGGAGTGATTGGAAAGGAAAGTTCGACAATTACAATTGCATATACTTTCCGAGAACAGAGGGGATTTCATCGACGTTATTAAAAGTAGATTTATAAAAATGAAAATACACAAAGTAGAAAACGAGCCAGGGAAATTCATGTTGTTCTGTCCGGCGTGCAAGTGCGGCCATTGGTTTAACGACACTATTTGGCAATTCAATGGTGACATGGAAAATCCGACGATCAGCCCATCATTACTGGTCAGGTCAGGACATTATGCTGAAGGAAAAACAAAAGAAGATTGTGAGATGTGCAAGAAAGAACGAAAGTTCTGTCATATATGTCATTCGTATGTTACTAACGGCAAGATTGAATTTCTAAGCGATAGCACGCACGATATGGCCGGTCAGACAGTTGATTTGGAAGATTTTTAAAGTGAACAGTATGGAACTCGATTTATACGGCTGGTTTCCGGAAGAGAATGAGGAAACGCTGAAAAAACTTATCAAAGAGAACGATGTAAAAACCGTCATTGAGATAGGTTGTTTTCTTGGCAAGTCAACGAAGTTTTTTGTGGAGCAAGGTTGTGTTGTCATTTCAATTGATACGTTTGAGGGATCTAAGGATATAAACGCTAGTGCAGAGGTTCAAAAAAGACTTCCAACGCTTTATGAGCAATTTGTGTTCAATATGAAAGAACTCGGTATAGAGAAGAGGATCGCTGTTTTGAGGGGTACTTCCGAGGAGGTATTTACTTCTCTATCCGATCCTCAGAAGGTAGATTTAGTTTTCATCGACGGATCTCACGAATATGAAGACGTAAAAAAGGATATCGAAATGTGGAGTACGAGAGCGCAAAAGGTGATTTGCGGAGACGATTATACCGATGTTCATCCTGGAGTGAAAAAAGCAGTTGATGAGCTCTTGCCGGAAGCTAATAAAAATCAACGTGTTTGGTACAAAACGATATGAATATAATTCTCAAATGTGATGATTTTTGGGGAAAAGATTGGGAGAGAGAAAAGCTCTTTTTTGACGTTGTTCTTAGGCGCAATATAAAGATCTCTCTGGGCGTTGTCGGAGCCGGCATCACTACCGCGAATAAAGAGGCCATTGATTTCTTAAAAGAGAATAAAGATCTCGTTGAGGTATTCAACCATTCCTTTTGGCATGTAGTAGGGAAGCCGGTGAAAGAGTTTTACAAAACAAGTGATGAATATCAGAAGGAAAGCATCTCGCGAACGGATCAGATCGTATTGGAACGCCTGGGCGTACAGATTGAGACGATCGGGTTTCCGGCGAATGCTTGCGATCAGAGAGCGCTTGATTTCTTGAAAGATTACAGCCTTATTAAAAACATTTACTACACGCCAGAGGCTCATAACAGAAAGGAAATTGAGCAGATAGGAAAGCGGATTATCAATATTGACGGTGAAAGCGTTATTCAGCTTCATCCTTTCGCTCATGATTTCAGTCTCGAAGAATTTGAAGCAATGGTTATCGAAAAGCTTGCTCAGGGTCACGCATTCATCTTTCCATCAGAATTATGAAGAATCTCACTGCAATTGTCGTCAGTTTTATGCGGCCGGAGTATACGATCGGCTGTGTTAAATCGTTGAGAAGGAACTATCCGAACATAAAGATAATGGTGGGAGAGCAAATAAAAGATAAACCTAGTAGGGGCGTCGTAAAGGTTTGTGAAAAATACGGGGCGACGTATGTAGAGCTTCCCTTCGATTGTGGTGTCGGAGCCTCAAGGAACAAGCTCATTGAATTGGTTGATACGGAATATGTTCTTGTCGGAGATGATGATTTTCTCTATGACGAAAGGGCTAAGGTAGATCAGATGCTCGAGTTCTTGAAGAATACGGATTTTGACGTTATCGGCGGAAGGATAATTCAAGACGCCAAAGTCAGGAATTATCAGGGCTTTATAAAAATAAAGAGTAAGTTCATTCGGACAGATCCAATTAAGAACCCCGATTCGATAACCAAGAGAGAGGAAAAGAGCGGCTTAAGATTCGAGAAATGCGATTTGATATTCAATTACTTTGTCGCGAGGAAGCGTATTTTGGAGAAATATAAGTGGGACGAGAATATCAAGGTGGCGTATGAGCACCATCACTTCTTTGTCAATCTGAAGAAAAAGAAAGCGAAAGTTGCTTTCAGTCCTGATCCGCTCGTTTTGCATAAGTTCCAAAATTATCCGGTGACGAATGAATACCGGTTCTATCGGATGAGACGGCAGGATAAAGAATATTATTTTAAATCACTCGGAATAGATTATTCGATAACCATAAGCGGTGTAAGAGATTCTCTATGATTTATATTACCGGCAGTCATGGCTATATAGGATCGAGGCTGAAAAGCAGAGGCTTGCTTTTTGATGAATCCATTGAAGAATGCGATTTGAAAATAGGGAGAGATGTTCTGACATATATGCCGAAGGGTAAACCAGACATCATTTATCATATGGCCGGACAAGCCGGCGCGGTTCCGTCAGATGAAGATCCAATTAATGACGCGCGACAGAATATTCTCGGAACACTCAAGGCGATTGAGATTGCAAACAAGTATGAGGCTCGGTTGATTTTTCCGGCTTCGGCCGCTTCTTTGGAGCCGAAGAGTCCGTATGGTTTGAGCAAGAAAATTGCTGAAGAGTATATAAAAATGCTCTGTAACGATTACGTTATTCTAAGGCTTTCAAGTATTTTTGGAGATAAGCCGGTGGGCGTTGTCGATAACTTCATTCGCGGAAGCAAGTGCGTTATTTACGGCAAAGGAACAGCTATAAGAGATTTCGTGCATGTTGACGATATCGTTGAGGCCTTCATCTTAGCAAAGAATTGGCCGAAAGGCGTCTATGATTGCGGCAGCAAGAAAGGATTGCATATACTCGATCTCGCTGTAGCAACAGGGAAGGAAGTTGTGTTTGAACCGGCGCGGAATGGAGAAATACAGCGATCAGTTTTGGAAAACACAACGCCGGATTGGGTTCATAAAATAGATGTAATCCAATACATAAAAGAAAAATGCAGAACGTAGATTTCATCATTACGACGATTGACCGATACGAGCTATTGCAAGAACTCTTGGATAGTATTTTCACGTTCTATCCATTCGCGAAAGTGACAGTGGCCGATCAGAGCAAAGAGATTGATACGGAACTGTATAACAATTGGGCGCGCCATGATTTGAGAGTTTTGCCGCTCCCGTATGATTGTGGGTTATCCGCCGCGCGAAATATTCTCGTCAAAGAAACGGATCTCCCTTATAAATTACTCTTGGAAGATGATTTTCTTTTTACGGCCGATACGAAGGTGGAAAAACTGCTTGAGCTTATGGAGGTGGCCGATATAGCCGGCGGAGGCGTCTATAGGAATGGTACGAGACTCTCCTTTGAATTTAATTTCAAGCGAGAAGGCGACACGATCTATCAAATACCGGATGGAGATGATTGGACGGAGCATAAAGGGGTTCATTATAAGCGAACCGGCTGTGTCCTTAATTTCGCACTCTTTAAAAGATCTGTCTTTGATAATATACAATGGAATAGTAAGCTTAAACTCATCGAACATCAGCATTTCTTTTACAGAGTCAAGAACCCTATAGTTTTCACGAATGATGTCAAAATAGTTGATAACAAAAAAGAGAAAACGCCTGAATATCGGCAGTTGCGGAACAGAGAATATTTTTGGATAGACGCCCTGAATGATCTCGGAGTAAAGCGGCTGATGTATTTAAACGGACAGGTCGTTGAAGTCAGGGATAACAGAATAATCCGGTACAGAGAAAGCCTATGCAATTCTTAGAGAAAAAAGAAGAAAATGGATTCATCTATACGGTTGAGGATTCTTTCGGAGAGATGGAGTTCCGCAGTCCGGTCAATCTCGATGCCGTCATGTTGGATCAGGTCTTTCTCGCAGTATTCAATCTTAAGGAAAAAGGCAACACAATCACAGGCACGATAAAAGGGACTGGGATTACTTATATCTATAAAAGGAAGGATCAATGGAGCGATGTTGAAGAAGAGGAAGTCCCAATATTGATAACGGATAAAGAGAATTTTATAATAAGACTTATTAAAAATTTACTCAGAAAAATACTGCTATGGCTAGAGAAATAAAATTTAGGGCGTGGGATAAAAGATTGAGAATATTCATCTTTTTTGAATCGCTTTGGGATTTCGTGACTGCCGGACATGAAGATGAACATGAAGGCAATAGCGTTTTCGCTAATAAAAAGCTTGGATTATACAGTAAAGATGATTTTCTTTTCACAGAATACACCGGCCTCAAAGACAAGAACGGCAAGGAGATTTATGAGGGGGATATCGTGAGAGCAAATGACGGCGAAGGGGAAATAGTTTACATCCATGCCATGTTTGCAATGGATTGCGGTGAAGACAAAGTATACGCTCTGGATCAGTTATCGAGAAGTGAAACGAAGTTTGAAGTGATTGGTAACATTTACGAAATTAATAAGTGATAAATAACAAGGTTATGACGACGAACAAAGAAAAAATCGAAAGAGTGTACGCGCTGAATGCAGAGCTTCAGGCATTGCTCGGCCAAGAGAGCGATTTGTATAAAAAGGCAACTGATAATCGCGCTACTAAGCTGACACTTAAAAGAGGCGATAAAGACGTGGAAGTTACGGAGGGCGAGCTCTGGGAGGAGTTGAGAATTACCGGAAACTTAAAGGGCGAGGCTGGACAAATTCTTCGAAGTCGCTATACAGAAGTTTTCGAAGCCGCCGAAAAACGCGAGGCAAAAAATAAGGAGATGCAGGATTACATCATTGCAGAATTCGGATTTGATTTCCGGCAAATGTCTATCGCTGACTATATGAAGCTGACAGAAGCGATAATTGATTATAAAATGGGTAAGTAGGGGAAGAAAAAACTAAATACCGCTGACGTATCAAACGAGGCGACAACCATTTATGGTTTGTCGTCTCTTTTTGTTAACACTTTTATGGACGTGAAAAGCCCTAAAAAACCAATATACAGACCTTTGAGCGTAATCGAGAGGGACATTCTCTATGCGCTTTACGATAAATGGAATGGCCGAATGTCACAGATGCTTCTTGATCCGGACTGTCTTTTTAAGGCGTATACGCAGATTCATTACTACTGCACTTTCTATCATTTCAAAGAGCAGTTTCTTGCAAATAGGAAAAAGAGAGCATTGGAGGTTCAAGAAAAATTACAGGATGCAAAAATGCTTGCCATAGAGAATGCCATGCGGATTCTCGAATCTCACAATGTTTTCGTCAGAAATAAGTTTGGCATTCAGCTTTTCGATTCGGAAGGAAAGCCGCTTATTATCGAACAATTGCCGTATTACAAGGAAATCAAAACGGCTTGGGAAATAATTAAGACGGAATTGGGGGAGCCGACTACGATTGGAAAGAACGATATCACCAGCGGAGGAAAGCCATTAAATGAAATTAAGATAGTATTCGAAGAATTCAATGAACCTAAGCACGAGTAAATTATATAAGCCTCTGTTCCTTGAAAGACCAAGATACATCATCTGTATGGGCGGTCGAGCGTCCGGCAGATCGTATGCGGCCAGTCAGTTTTCGCTTGTTAAATTGCTCTCGGCCGATTACTTCCGTTGCGCCATTATGCGGTATGTCTTGGGTGATATTAGGAATTCAATATTTCAAGAAATCAGAGACAGAGTTGAAGAGAACGAAGTTGAGCAGATAGAGATCAGAGAAAATACGCTGGAATTCAGACACAAGCATAACAAAATAAATGGCATCGGATTTAGAAAATCGAGTAGTGACCAGAAGTCAAAATTGAAGTCTCTCGCGAGTTACAACTGCATTATCATCGAAGAGGCCGATGAAGTGGCCGAAGAGGACTTTCAACAATTGGATGATTCCCTAAGAACAATAAAGGCGGATATCACGATCATCTTACTCCTCAATCCGCCGGATAAGAATCATTGGATCATCAAACGCTGGTTCAATCTCATCAGTTCAATCGTTCCAGGATACTACAAGGCGGAATTGAAAAGCACTGAGACGGACACTATTTATATACATGGAACGTATAAGGATAATATAAAAAATCTCAACCAGAAAACGATTGATAATTATGAAAGGTATAAAGATAGAAATCCGGATCACTACTATAACATGATCGAGGGGCTGGTGAGTGAAGGCGCGCGAGGGAGGATCTACAAGAACTGGAAGATTATTACAGACAAGGAATTCAACGAATTACCCTACGACTCATATTACGGATTGGACTTCGGGTTTTCGAATGATCCTGCCGCACTCATTGAAATCAAGGAACATAACGATGATATATGGTGCAAGGAATTACTGTATGAGGTTGGGCTTACCAATAAAAGGCTATCTGAACGGTTCGCAGATCTCGGTATAAAGAAGTCTAGCGTCATATATGCCGATAGCGCCGAGCCAAAATCGATTCAGGAGCTCAGAGATGATGATTGGGACGTGAGAGCCGCTCCGAAGGGTCAAGACAGCGTAAGAGCCGGAATTGACCTTCTGATAGGCAAAAACGTCTATTATACGGAGTCCAGCACGAATATAGATAACGAAAATCATGAGTATAAATGGGCTTTAGATCAGAATAAGGAGCCGACGAATAAGCCGATAGACAATTTTAACCACGCAAAGGATGCCATAAGGTACGGCGTAGTCTCGAATAATCAGCAGTCATTCGTAGGATTTATATAAAAGCCATGACACCAGAACAAATAATCCAAAAAATGAAGGAGGTGGCCGAGAGAATAAAGTTCGGTACGGCTACGGTCGAGTTCACTTTTAATCGCGGACAGATAGTGAAGGCGACTGTCAAGGAGACACAAGAAGTTGTGCTTTTTGGCTAGTTGTGCTATTATAATTGCAACAACTAAAGAAATCTCAAAGCGGACGAACCGATAGGAGACACATAACGTGTTTTTTCTATCGGTTTTTTTATGTTCGAGAGATTAAAAACAAGAATAAAGAATTTTATAGATAGTGAAGATCCTTTTTCGGGTTTTTCAATTTTGCCATTTTCGAAATACAAAAAGAAATATTCTTCATCTGATTATCTTAGCGCTTATGGAATTTCTCTTTATGCCAATCGCGCGGTAAATAAAAGAGCAGAAAAAGTCGGAGCAATAAAATTCGTTTTGAAAAGAGGCGATGCGATTGTAGAGAAGCATGACGTTCTTGACTTACTCGCGAAACCAAACAAGGCATTTACGGGGTATGAATTCTGGCGACTGTACCAGAAGTACATGGACATCTTCGGCGAAGTTTACATCATGCTCGATACTGAGTTGCGCATGGGTGGCAAAACCAAAGTGAACGAAATGCATCTTTTGCAAAGTGGCTCGGTCAAGCCATATTTTAATGAAAAGACAGGAGAGCTCCAAAAGATTGAATATCAAACGACAGCCGGACTTCAAGTTATTCCAGGAGAACAAATCATTTATTCCCACAATCCTGATCCGGCTAATCCGCTTCGCGGCGAGTCATTGTTGCAGTCCGGTATCCGGCAAATTGAAACGTCAACGCAGATTGATGAGTACCATTCGAAGATCCTTGAAAACGGCGGAAGAGTCGAAGGTGTGTTCAATTTCAAAACAGGCTCACTGAATAAAAATCAGCTTAAAGAACTGAAAGAGCAGTATCAGGAAGAATACGGCAACGCCAGCAATGCCGGCCTTCCTCTATTTTTGGCCGGAGATGCCACATATGAAAAACTCGGTCTGAGTCCGAACGAGCTTGCTTATCTTGAAACAAAGAAAGTGACGCTCGATGACATACTTCTTTTGACCGGAGTGCCACGCGCGATTCTCGGACTTACTTCGAATGAAACATTCTCCAATTCTGATGCTTCTATCAGAATATTTTTGGCCGAAGTAGTGCAGCCATTACTTCAATCATTAGTGACTATTTTGGATGAGCGACTCGTAGAGGAGTCACTTGATCTTTCTTTCGTAGATCCTACACCGGCAAACAAAGAAGAAAAAAGAAAGGATCTCGAAACGGCAAATACAGTGAATGCCATGACAACGAACGAGAAACGAGAAGCCCTCGGGCTTGATCCTGTTAAGGGTGGCGACACTATTCTTGTTCCTCTTAATCTCGTTGAGATGAACAGTCAGGCGTCAGTAGAGCCAAATAAAGGCTTAATAAAGGCATTTAATCACCCATTGAAGAACAGAGAAAACAGAGAAATCTATCATGCCTTATGTCTGAAGCGTCTTGATCGTCGGCAAAAAAGAATGCTTGACGTTATCGAGAATTACTTTGTTGGTCAGCGAACGAGATTGATTGAAAAACTTCAGGGTCAAAAACGATTCCGCGTGAAGGGTCTTCTCGGAGAGATTTTTGGAATGGCTTTGGAAATTCGATTGGCTAAGGATGCGGTCTTGCCAATCCTTCAACAATTACTGATTGAGTCTGCTGAGGACGCAAAAGAAATAGCCGGTTCAAGTTGGGATTTCAACGAGACTCCGGAGATTCAAAGTTGGTTGGATAGGAAAACAAGAATATTCGCTGAACAGATTACAGCGACTACTTTTGAAACCCTTCAAAGTGCTTTTAGCGAATCACTCGATGCCGGTGAAAGCCGACAGGAGCTTATCGGAAGAATCGAAGAAACATACGGAGAGATCAGCAAGTCGCGAGCTGAGATGATAGCGAGAACTGAAGTGCATGGCGTGACTCAATACGGAACTTCTCAGGGTTACAAGCAAGCCGGCCTTCCGATAAAGATATGGGTTTGGGCTCCTGGTACGCGTGGCGGAATGAGAGACGCGCACAGAGCAATGGACGGAGAGGAGAAGCCACTCGAGAGCGCCTTCAGCAACGGATTGATGTTTCCAGGTGATTACAGCGGAGGAGCGGATGACGTAATTAATTGTCAATGTTTCATTTAAAAAATAATCAATTTATGAAAAAAAGATACTTGCGATTTCCGATACAAGTAAAGGAGGTCAACACAGAAAATTTTACTCTTGAAGCTATCTTCTCGACAGATGATACGGATCGTCATGGAGATGTTGTTTTGCAGAATTTCGACTTGAAACAATTCAAGAAAAATCCTGTTGTTTTAAACAGTCACGATTACAGCGATGCGTCTCAAGTGATTGGAAGAATTCAACCAATAAGCGTGAAGGACGGAGCTTTGCAGGGAAAGGTAAAATTCGCTGTCAATGAAAACCCAAAAGCTAAGATCATATTCGATCTCTATGCCGGCGGTTATTTGAATGCCTTTTCAATCGGATTCATCCCGTTGGAGTTCGATGAAAAAAATAACATTTCCAAATCTGAATTACTCGAGGTTTCTGCTGTATCAGTTCCAGCCAATGCAATGGCACTCGCTAAATCAAAAGGGATTGATGTTGATGGTTTGGATGAGGATGATGTCGAAAAATGTGAGCACGAGAGTTACAAAAAAACAGATAAAGGATTCGAATGTATCTGTTGCGGAGAGATAGCGAAAGAAGAGAAAAAACAAAAGAAAGAGGGCGACAAATGCGAAATGCCTGACGGCACGATGGGAGAAATGCATCCTAATGAAGACGGCGAAATGGTCTGCATGTTGCCGAAAAAGAAAGATGCTGATGTTGAAGTTACAGAATTGGAAGTTTCGAAGGGCGTCTCAAAACTTGAGATCTTGAAGCGGATTGCTGAGAAAAAGGAAAAGAAAAGACAGGAAATTTTGAAAGAAATACTTGCCGTTACACGGCGGTTGTCACAAGGCGAGGTCGATGCCGAAAAAAGACGACAAATGGTAAATCGGGCGATTAAGCAAATGATAAAAATTAAAGATTAGTAGTATGAATTTAATTGCAAAATTGAAAGCTCTCATTGCTAAGGGATTCGCGACGGCTGCTGAAAAGGCGCTTGTCAAGAAAGAGCTCGAAGCACAGAGCGAAGAAGTAAAAGAGGTTGCCGCTGACCTTGCCGGAGAGGTTGAAGCTCTCCCTGAGTCTGATCCTTCAGAAGCAAAGGTTGAGGAAGAAGTCGAAAAGGCTATCAAGAGCGTTTTCGCAGGTGAGAAGGCCGGACTGACAAAATCAGTGAAAGAAGAAGTTATCGCTGAGGTTCAGAAGATTCTCGATGCTCATAAGAGCAAATCAGAGCGCGAAGTTGGCGTTTACTCTGTAGAGGCGCAGAAAGATGAGAAGCGTAAAGTCATGAACAAATTCCTTCGTGAAGGAATGTTGTCGCTCATCAATGGAAGCGAAACTAAGGAATTCGCAAAAATCAAGGCTGAGATGACGAGTGATTCTCAGGGAACCCCTTATGCCGGATATATCACTGACTCTTTCTTGTCAGCAGAAATCCGTCATTTGCAGACTGAATATGGTGTTGCAGCTCGTGAATTCGCGACTGTCAGCTTCATGCAGAAGAGTTACAAGGCAAATAACCTTGCAACTGATGTGTCCGTATTCTGGGTAGATGAAGCCGGTTCCATTAAGTCAACACAAGCAGTGCTTGGACAGGACAGCTTGGAACTCAAGAAACTTGCTGCAATTGTCACGCTTACTCGTGAATTGCTCCAAGAGCAAGAAATCGACTTTGTTTCTTTCCTCGGTTCTCGTGTTGCTGAAGCTTTTGCGCAAGCGGAAGATGAAGCTTTCTTCAAGGGTGATGGTAGCTCTCCATTCGGTTCCTTTACCGGTCTTTTGGAGAATACAAGCGTCAATGAGGTTGTGATGGATTCTGGTGATGGAAGTTTCCGAGATATTACTGTCGAATATCTCCGCGCAATGCAGGATGAAACTCCACAAGGTGCTTTGGCAAATGCTAAGTACTACATGAATCGTACGATTCTTAGCCAGGTGCGAAATTTGCGAGAAGAAGCTGGTGCTGGTGCGTTTATCTACAAAGCGCCACAAGGTAATGAGCCAGCTAATATCGACGGATACCCTGTCGTGTTAGTCGAAGCCATGCCTGGTATTGCTGATGATGCTGCTGATACGTCTTTCGTTCTCTTCGGAGATTTGAAGAAGGCAACCATTCGCGGAATTCGCGGTGGTATCGTAGCTGATCGCTTTACTGCCGGTTCTGTTCGGAACGTAGCTGATAACGCTGATTTGAACCTGATCACGACTGACCGCGAGGCTGTTCGTTGGATCTCTCAAGTTGGTTTCATCGCTATCTTGCCGGAAGCAGTAACGAAGCTTACTACCAATGCAGTGAGCGCGTAGGTTACTCAGAGGAGCTGATACTTTATCGGCTCCTCAATAGTGATTTAACGCAAAATCCTATGACAAAGAATGTCTATCAGAACAAAAAAACCGGTCAAAAAGTGATAACCAGTGAAAAGCTCGATAGCAAGCACTGGAAACTCATTAAGCAATGGAGAACCGGACAAATGGATAAAGAAAAAATTAAGACAAAGTAATGGCCGACAAAGCATATACAACTGAAGCAAAGATTGCCGCATATCTTGGCGGTATAACAATAGCCAACGGCGCAACGGCCGCTTTCATCTTGGCCGCGCAACAGTATATAGAGCAGATTACCGGTAGGAATTTCAAAGCCGAATCAACAGCGAGTGCTCGTCTCTTTAGTGGAAACGATCGTCAGGGATTAAGAATTGATGACTGTGTGGATGTTACTAAAGTCGAAGTCGGCAATGACGGGTGGGGCGATACCTTCACAGAGGCGGTAAACGAAGAGGGCGAGACGCCTCAATACTATGAAATGCCGATAAATTATGCTGCAGACCTTTTGCCGATAAACAAGATTGGGCTAAGAAACAAAGTTTGGATAAGCGGCCATGCCAATCATCGTATTACGGCTAAATGGGGATACTCAGCTGCCGTTCCGGATGATATAAGTTTCGCGGCCACAGTCATTGCTTCCGGTATGTATTACCAGAATCGCGGAGAAAATACGGGTGCTATCAAGAGTGAACGGATCGGAGAGTATCAGGT
>Ga0134124_10000893_pt1 | contig 23944 bp, 2 predicted proteins | sample KB304_FD_96880 | JGI IMG/M metagenome (GOLD analysis project Ga0134124, IMG submission 96880) | Terrestrial soil microbial communities without Nitrogen fertilizer from Kellogg Biological Station, Michigan, USA - KB3-0-4 | ecosystem: Environmental > Terrestrial > Soil > Unclassified ... | reverse complement strand
GAGCGGCGGCAGCCCCGCGAGATGCTGCTTCCAGGAGGCGATTTCACGCTCCAGAACCTCGCCCTGGAGCCAGCTCCTCTGCCACACCGCAAAGTCCGCGTACTGCACGGGCAGCTCCGGCAGCGGCGACGGCCGGCTCTCGGTGTCCTCAGCCAGCCCATCCAGCGCGGCATAGAGAGCCGCCACCTCGCGGACCAGGATGCCCATCGACCAGCCGTCGCTCGCGATGTGGTGCATGGTGAGCAGAACGGCGTGGTCGGCTGGCTCTCCAGGGGGGGTGAGCCGCAGCAGCAGGCCGCGCAACAGCGGGCCCCCCCTGGGATCACCGAGGTCGAACGGCCGCCCGGCCTCGTCAGCGGCCAGAGCGGAGGCTGCCGTCTCCCGCCGGCTCGCCGGCAATCCCGACAGGTCCACCACCGGCAGCGCGAAGGGCGCCGCCGGCTGGACCACCTGGACCGGTGAGCCCCCAGACGCCGCGAACACGGTGCGCAAGGCCTCGTGCCGGCGCACGATCTCGCCGAGCGTGCGCGCCAGCACGCCGGGGTCGAGCGGCCCTTCGACGCGTAGCGCCACCGGCATGTTGTAGAGCGCGCTGCCCGGCTCGAGCTGGTCGATGAACCAGAGACGCTGCTGCGCGAAGGACAAGGGCTGCGGCCCCTGCCGCAAATCCGGAGCGATGCGGACCAGAGGCGGGGCGGCCTGCGGCGTGCCGGCCGCGAGAGCCGCCTCGACGCGCACCGCGAGGTCGGTCAGCCGCGGGGTTGCGAAGAGGTCGCGCAGAGGCATCTCGACGCCGAAGGCGCGGTGCAGGCGCGACATCACCTGGGTGGCCAGCAGCGAGTGGCCGCCCAGGTCGAAGAAATGGTCGGAGGCTCCGACCCGTTCGCGGCCGAGCACCTCGGCCCAGATGCCCGCCAGGATCTCTTCGACCGGCGTGCGCGGCGCCAGATGGCTCTCCTCGGAGCCTTGCTGCCCGGGCGCCGGCAGGGCTTTCCTGTCCACCTTGCCGTTCGGAGTGAGGGGGAGCGCCGGGAGCGTCACGAAAGCGGACGGCACCATGTGCTCCGGCAACCGCTCACGCAACGAGCGGCGCAGTTTCTCGACCGGGGCGTCGACTGGGGCATCGGCCACCACATAGGCCACCAGGCGCCGATCTCCAGGCACATCCTCGCGTGCCACCACCACCGCCTCGCGGACACCGGCCACGTCCCGCAGCGCGGCCTCGATCTCCCCCGGCTCGATGCGGAAACCGCGGATCTTGACCTGCTGGTCGGTGCGGCCCAGGAACTCCAGATCTCCTGCCGCCGTCCAGCGGACCAGGTCGCCGGTGCGGTAGAGGCGGGTGCCGGGCTCGGTCGCAAACCGGTCGGGGATGAACCGCTCGGCCGTCAGATCGGGCCGGTGCAGATAACCCCGGGCCAGGCCTGCACCGCCGGTCAGCAGCTCGCCGGCCACCCCGGCAGGCACCGGCGCGAGCTCGCGGTCCACAATGTAGACGCGGGTGGCGTTGATCGGCCGGCCGATGGGCACCGAGCCGGTCGCGCCGAAGGCCTCCTCGACCGGATGGCAGCAGGTGAATGTCGTGTTTTCAGTCGGCCCGTAGCCGTTGATCACCCGGCACTGCGGCAGCCCCGCGCGCGCTCGCTCGACGTGCGGCACCGACAGCACGTCGCCCCCTGCCAGGAGCTGCCGCACCCCCGCCAGGTCCTGGAGCCGCTCGTCGACCATGAGATGGAAGAGCCCCGCGGTCAGCCAGAGCGTGGTCACCCCGTGCTCGCGCACGGTCCGGCCGAGCTGCTCCAGGCTGAGCGCTCCAGGCGGCGGCAGGACCAGGCGGCCGCCGTTGAGCAGGCAGGCCCAGATCTCCAGGGTCGAGGCGTCGAAGGCGAGCGGTGCCGCCTGCAGGAAGACCTCCCGCTCGTCGAAGCGGGCGAAGCCACCCTCGCGGCAGAGGCGCACCACGCTGCCATGGCGCACGCTCACCCCCTTGGGACGGCCCGTCGATCCCGAGGTGTACATCACATAGGCCAGGTTGTCGGGCTCCACGCCGCCGCGCACCGTTGGATAGTGCGCTGGCTCGCTGTCCAGATCCACCACCGGGGCTGCGTGCGGTGGCAGCCGTCCGGCCCCATTCCGTCCGGATAGATTCCGCCCGGCCAGGACCAGGGTGACCCCCGCGTCCGCGAGCAGGAGCCGCAGCCGCTCCCGGGGCGACTCGGGATCGAGCGGCAGATAGGCGCCGCCGGCCTTGAGGATCGCCAGGAGTCCCACGATCATCTCGATCGAGCGCTCGGCGTAGAGGCCGACCAGCGCCTCCGGACCGACCCCCAGCCCGCACAGGGCGGCGGCCAGGCGGTCCGCCCGCGCATCGAGCTCGGCGTAGGTCAGGTTTGCGCCGCCGCAGACCAGGGCCACGGAGCGCGGCGAGCGCGCGGCCTGCGCGGCGAACAGCTCGTGGATCAGGGCATCGGCCGGGGCCCTGGAGAACGCCGCCGGCGTGCCGGCCCACTCCCGGAGGATCTGCTGGCGCTCGGCCTCCGACAGCAGGGGGAGCTCTGCAAGGCGCTGCTCCGGGCTCGCGATCCCGGCCGCGAGCAACCGTTCGAGCTGCCCCATGAGCCGGCCGACGGTCGTGCCGTCATAGAGATCGGCGGCATATTCCACCCATCCCGTCAGCTCGCCGTCGCGCTCCTCCAGGTTGAGCGTGAGGTCGAACTTCGCCGTGGTTCCTGCCACCGGCACCGGTCGCAGACGCAGGTCCCGGATCTCCAGGCTCACGGCCGGAGCGTTCTGCAGCACGAGCACCACCTGGAACAGGGGCGCGTGCGCGAGGCTCCTCTCCGGCGCCAGCTCCTCGACCAGCTTCTCGAACGGCAGGTCCTGGTGCGCGTGGGCGGCGAGCGCCGTCTCGCGCGCACGGCCGAGGAGCTCGCGGAACGCTGGCTCTCGCGAAAGGTCGCCCCGCAGCACCAGGGTGTTGACGAAAAACCCGATGAGCCCCTCGATCTCGACCCGGTTGCGCCCGGCGATGGGGGAGCCCACCGCGAGGTCGTCCTGCCCGCTGGTGCGTGCGAGAAGAGCCTGGAATCCGGCGAGGAGCACCATGAAGAGCGTCGCCCCCTCGCGCCGGGCGAGAGCCTCCATCTGCCCGGTGAGCCCGGCCGGCAGACGCACCGGACGGGTGGCGCCGCGGTAGCTCTGCACCGCCGGCCGCGGCCGGTCGGTGGGCAGCGAGAGGTGCGGCGGCAGACCCGCGAGATGCTGCTTCCAGTAAGCGATTTCACGCTCCAGAACCTCGCCCTGGAGCCAGCTCCTCTGCCACACCGCAAAGTCCGCGTACTGCACGGGCAGCTCCGGCAGGGGCGACGGCCGGCCCGCGGTGTCCTCAGCCAGCGCGGCATAGAGAGCCACGACCTCGCGGACCAAGATGCCCATCGACCAGCCGTCGCTCGCGATGTGGTGCATGGTGAGCAGAACGGCGTGGTCGGCTGGCTCTCCAGGGGGGGCGAGCCGCAGCAGCAAGCAGTGCAGCATCAGCTCGCGGGTGAGGTCGAACGGCCGCCCGGCCTCCTCACCGGCCAGAGCGGAGGCTGCCGTCCCCCGCCGGCTCTCCGGCAATCCCGCCAGGTCCACCACCGGCAGCTCGAACGGTGCCGCCGGCTGGACCACCTGGACCGGCGAGTCCTCGGGAGAGGCGAACACGGTGCGCAACGTCTCGTGGCGACGCACGATCTCACCCAAGGTGCTCCGCAGCACTTCGAAACGCAGAGGCCCTTCGACGCGCAGCGCCACCGGCATGTTGTAGAGCGCGCTGCCCGGCTCGAGCCGGTCGATGAACCAGAGCCTCTGCTGCGCGAAGGACAAGGGCTGCGGCCCCTGCCGCAAGTCCGGAGCGATGCGGAGCAGAGGCGGGGCGGCCTGCGGCGTGCCGGCGGCGAGAGCCGCCTCGACGCGCACCGCAAGGTCGTTCAGCCGTGGGGTTGCGAAGAGGTCGCGCAGGGGCATCTCGACGCCGAAGGCGCGGCGCAGGCGCGACATCACCTGGGTGGCCAGCAGCGAGTGGCCGCCCAGGTCGAAGAAGTTGTCATCCGCTCCGACCCGCTCGCGGCCGAGCACTTCGGCCCAGATGCCCGCGAGGACCTCTTCGACCGGCGTGCGCGGCGCCAGATGTCTCTCCAGATGGCTCTCCTCGGAGCCTTGCCGCTCGGGCGCCGGCAGGGCCTTCCTGTCCACCTTGCCGCTCGGGGTCAAGGGGAGCGCCGGGAGCGTCACGAACGCCGACGGCACCATGGCGTCCGGCAGCCGCTCGCGCAACGAGCGGCGCAGTGTCTCGACAGGAGCGTCGACCACGGCGTCGCCGGTCACGTAGGCCACCAGCCTCCTGTCGCCGGGTACGTCCTCTCGGACAATGACTACGGCCTCCCGGACTCCGGGCAAAGAGCCCAGTGTCGACTCGATCTCCCCCAGCTCGATGCGGACCCCACGGATCTTGACCTGGTGGTCTACTCGTCCGAGGTACTCCAGCCGGCCGTCCGGCCGGAAGCGGGCGAGGTCGCCCGTGCGGTACATCCGGCTGCCCGGAGCCGCGGCGAAGGGATCGGGGAGAAAGGACTCCGCCGTGCGCTCCGGCTGGTGGAGGTAGCCGCGCGCGAGCCCCTCCCCGGCCAGGCAGAGCTCTCCCGGCACGCCGGGCAGGACCGGCCGCAGGACGGCATCCAGCACATAGGCCCGGGTGCCGTCGATCGGCCGGCCGATCGGCGGAGCGCCGGCCTCTTCGGGTCCGATCTCGGCGATCGTGCTGTAGGTCGTGTCCTCCGAAGGCCCGTAGAGGTTCACCACCCGGCGCACGGTCCCGGCGCGGTGGAGCGCTGCGGCAAGCGCGGCCGGCAGCGGCTCTCCGGCCAGGGCGACCGTCGAGACGCTGGCGGGCAGGGGGCCGCTCCGCAACACCTCGGACAGGATCGAGGGCACGGTGTTGACCAGTGTGGCTTCCGTCTCCGCGGCCAGGCGCGCGATGTCCAGCGGATTGCCGGCCAGCATCACCATGCCACCGGTGGTGAGCGGCAGGAACAGCTCGAAGACCGACAGATCGAAGCAGACCGAGGTGCCGGCCACAATCTTCCGGCGCTCGTCCTCACCGAACGCGCCAGACGCCCAGCGCAGGAGAGCCGACACGCTGGAGTGCCGCACGGCCACGCCCTTGGGGCGCCCCGTCGAGCCCGAGGTATAGATCACGTAGGCCAGGTTCTCCGGCAGCGGCCTCATCCCACCGGAGACCTCCGGCGGAGCCTCGCGCAGGAGATCCTCCCGCAGTAGATTCTCAAGTATCAGCCTGCGGGCGGCACCGGCCTGGATGTGCCCGGCGAGGCCGGCCGACAGCAGCAGGAACGGCGCCCGGGCGTCCTCGATCAGCAGGGCGAGGCGCTGTTGCGGCCAGGAGGGATCGAGGGGGACGTACGCCGCTCCGGCCTCCAGGATTCCGAGGAGAGCGCAGACCAGATCCGGCCCGCGCTCGGCGCAGACGCCGACCCGCGTCTCGGGGCCGATCCCGAGCGCACCCAGGTGCCGGGCCAGCCGCCCGGCGCGCCCGGCCAGCTCCCGGAACGTCCAGACTTCCCCCTGCCAGAGCAGGGCCGGGGCCTCGGGGGTGCGAGCGACCTGGCGTGCGAAGAGAGCGGGGAGTGTGGCATCCGGCGGTGTCCGAAGCTCGGGGTGGAGCTCGGGCCCGATCTCGAGACTACCGCTCCATTCCACCAGGAGCTGGTGCCGCTCCCAACCGCGCAGCAGGGGGATGGCGGAGAGCGCGGCCGAGGGAGACGCGGCCACGGCTTCGAGCAGCGTCTCGAAGTGGCCGAGCAGGCGCAGGGCCGTCGACCGATCGAAGAGGTCCGTATCGTAGTCGAGCACGCCGGACAGGCGATCCGCCTCCTCGGACAGCGCCAGGTTGAGATCGAACTTCGCGAAGCGGGCCACGGGCGCGAACGGGGAGACCGCGAGGCCCGGCAGGTCGAGCCTCGCATCAGGCACTTTGAGAAGCTGGAAGCCGACCTGGAAGAGAGGCGTGTACCGCAGGTCGCGCTCCGGCTGCAGCTCGAAGACCAGCTTGTCGAACGGCATGTCCTGGTGCTCGTAGGCGCCGAGCGCGACGCCGTGCGCCTGCGCCGCGAGCTCGGCAAAGCTCGGATCGCCGGAGAGGTCGAGGCGCAGGACGATCATGTTGACGAAGAAACCGATCAGGTTTTCGAGCTCACCGCGGTGGCGGTTGGCGATCGGCGTGCCGACCGTCACCTCGAGCTGGCCGGTCGAGCGGTGGAGGAGCGCCTGGAACGCGGCCAGGAGCGTCATGAACAGGGTGTGCCCCCGGTCGCGGCTGAACGCCCGCAGGCTCCCGGTCAGGGCGGGAGGGAGGTGGACGGGCAGGAAGTCGCCCGGCGAGGCGGGCACCGCCGGACGGGGGCGGTCGGTGGGCAGGTCGAGCACGGCGATGCCCGCAAGGCGCTCCCGCCAATAGGCGAGCTGGCGCTCGAACACCTCGCCCCGCAGCCAGTTCCGCTGCCAGACCGCGAAGTCGGCGTACTGCACCGGCAGCGGCGGCAGCGGGGACGGCCGGCCCGCGCAACGCGCCGTGTAGAGGAGCGAGAACTCCCGCGCGAAGACCGCCCTCGACCAGCCGTCGAACACGATGTGATGGAAGAAGAAGACGGCGGCGTGGTCCCGGTCGTCCAGGCGTGCCAGCAGGCCGTGCACCAGGGGCCCTGCGGCGAGGTCGAACCGCCGCCGCATCTGCGCGGCCGCGAGCCGCCGCGCCTCGCTCTCTCTCCGCTCGCCGGGCAGCGCCCGGAGATCGACGGACAGGATCGCGAACGGCGCCGCGGGCAGGATGCGCTGGACCGCGAAGCCCTCGGCTTCGGAGAACACGGTGCGGAGAGCTTCGTGCCGCCGCAGCATCTCGCCGAGGCTCCAGCGCAGCGCGGCTTCCTCCAGCCGGCCCTCCAGGCGGAAGCCGGCCGACTCGTTGTAGGCCAGCAGCCGGGTGTCGAGGGTATGGAGGAACCAGAGTCTCTCCTGGGCGAACGAGAGCGGCAAGCGGCCGTCGCGCGGCACCGGCAAAATCGGCGGTATCGGCGGCGTGACCTCCCCGTCTTCGCGGTGCAGGCCCAACCACGCCGCCACCGCGGCCGCGGTCGGCGACTCGAAGAAGGTGCGCAGCGGCAGCTCCACCCCGAAGGCCTCGCGCACCCGCGACACCGCCTGGGTGGCGAGCAGGGAGTGGCCGCCCAGCTCGAAGAAGTCGTCCTCCACGCCGATGCGCTCGACCCCGAGCAGGTCTCTGAAGACCCCGACCAGCCGTTCCTCGGCGGCGTTGCGCGGCGCGACGAGCAGTCGGCCGCTCTCCAACCGTCCGGCGTCCGGCGCCGGCAGGCGCCGCCGGTCGACCTTGCCGTTGGCGTTGAGCGGCAGCGCGTCGAGCAGCACGAACGCCGACGGCACCATGTAGTCGGGCAGCCGCGCCTGGAGGAAGGCGCTGAGCTCGGGCGCGACGCGGCGCGCGAAGCGGCCCTGCAGCGGGTGGTTGGTGTAGAGACCGAGCGGCTCCGGCTCCGTCTCAGATACCGCCGCGGCGCGCGGCTCGGGCAGGAGCGAGGAGAGCCGAACTCTTTCCCCGCCACGGCGCCGCAGCACCGCATCGAAGCAGCCGGAGTCACCGGGCGAGGCCCAGCCCAGCTCGACCTCGTAGGGCAGCTCGCGCGCGAGATCCCAGATCTCCTGGGGCTCGACCGCGCCGGCCGCGGCTTCGACCGCGAGGCGGCGCATGTCGCCGGCCGTCCCGCTCTCCTCGTGCGCGAGCAGCCGGGCGGCGGCGCCGGCCTCGGCCGACCGGGCGTTCGGCACGTTGAGCAGGCCGAGTGCCTCGGGCGCATTCTCGTTGGGAGACCCGATGCTCAGGCGGCGGCGCAGGGCCGCGAGCGTCAGACCCTCGCGCTGCCAGTCGAGCCAGGGGAGATTTTCCACCACGGAGGGGACCGCCGGCCCGGTCTCGTCGAGCCGCAGCACCACCTGGTAGCGGAACGCGGTCAGCTCGTTGTGCGCAATGCCGCGCTTCGGATGGACCTCGACCCGGCCGAGGCGCGGCAGGCGCCGCCGCAGGGCGGTGAAGAAGGCGGGATCGATCACCAACTCGTTCTCCAGCCTGCGGCGCGCCTGGACCTTCTGGCGCAGCTCCGCGAGCGGTGTCTCCGGCGTGGCCGCGAAGAGCTCCAGCGAGGCGTGGAACGCCGCGAGCAACGGCAGGCTGCGCAGGTCGCCCAGGAAGACCGAGCCGCCGGGCCGCACCGCGTCCGCGGCCCGCGCGAGCACCTCGGCCAGGTAGTCGGCGCTCGGGAAGTACTGCGCCACCGAGTTGACGACCACCGTGTCGAACGAGCCGGGCGCGAGATCCCCGAGCTGCTCGGCCGAGCCCTGGCGCAGCTCGATCCGCGAGCGATCGAGCCCCGCACGGTCGAGCTGGCTCTCGATATAGCGCAGGGCGCGGCCGGAGACGTCGAGGCCGGTGTAGCGCTCGCAGCCGGGCGCGATCCGGAACAGGATCATGCCGGTGCCGCAGCCGATCTCCAGCACCCGCCGAGGTGCGAGCGCTTCGATGCGGCCTACCGTGTCGTCGAGCCAGTCCTCCATCTCGGTCCTGGGCAGCGGCAGGCCGGTGTACGTGCTGTCCCAGCCGATGGTGTTGAACGTGGGATCGGCGTCGACCGCCTCGTCGCGGTACATGTCGTCGAAGATCTCCCCCCACTGGGAGACCTGCTCGGTCTGCGCGCCGCTCTCCCGCGCCTCTCGAGCCGGGTCCTCGACCGGTTTTTCGATCACGTAGGCGACCAGGCGACGGTCGCCCGGCACGTCCTCGCGCGCCAGCACGTAGCTCTGGAGCACCGCGGGGTGCTCGGCGAGGCGGGCCTCGATCTCTCCCGGCTCGATGCGGAAGCCGCGGATCTTGACCTGCTGGTCCAGGCGGCCGAGGAGCTCGACCGCCCCGTCGCTCCGCTGGCGCACCAGGTCGCCCGTCCGGTAGAGGCGGCCGCCCGTTTCCCCGCCCGTTTCCCAAGGATTGGGCACGAAACTCTCCGCGGTCAGGTCCGGCCGGCCCCGGTAGCCCCACGCGAGGCCGTCGCCGCCGAGGAGGAGCTCCCCCGCCACGCCCGGCGGCACGGGAGAGCACAAGCGGTCCAGGACGAAGAGCGAGGTGTTGGCGAGCGGCGCTCCGATCGGGATCGTGACCGCTCGCGGCGGCACCGCGAGGACCGGATGCCACGACGCATAGGTCGTGCTCTCCGTCGGTCCATAGACGTGGAGCAGTCGGCGCGGCGGCCCGGCGGCGAGCACCGCCCGCACCGCCGCCGGCGAGGCCGCTTCGCCCCCGAACAGCAACTCGCGCAGCTCCCGGAACGCCTCCGGCATCTCCTGCATCACCTTGTTGAACAGGGCGGTGGTGAGGAAAAGCGAGGTGATCCGCTGCTCGCGCACGAGCGCCGCGAGCTCGCGCGAAGAGAGCGCGGTATCCCGCGGGACCACCACGACCGCGGCGCCATTGAGCAGAGGCCCCCAGACCTCCCAGGTCGCCGCGTCGAAATTGAGGGTGGAGAGCTGGGCCACGCGGTCACCGGGTCCGAGGTGCATGTAGTTGGTCTCGCGGACCAGCCGCACTACCGCGCGGTGGGGCACGGCCACTCCCTTCGGCCGGCCGGTCGAGCCCGAGGTGTAGATCACATAGGCCAGGCTGTCCCCACCAGTCGACACCGGCGGGTCGTCCGTGGGCTCGGGCTCCGTATCGAAGTCAGTATCGAGGTCCGCATCGAGGAGGATGAGGTCGTCGGCGTCGGCCAGGCGGCCGAGGAGCCGCGCGAGCGCCGACTCCTCTCCCACCAGCGCCCGCAGGCCGGAGTCCTCCACCATGAGGGCCAGGCGCTCGTCCGGATAGTCCGGGTCGAGCGGCACGTAGGCGCCGCCCGCCTTGACGATGCCCAGCAGCGCGACCACCATCTCCAGCGACCGTTCGAGACAGAGGCCGACGCGGCTCTCCGGCCCGACTCCGAGCCCGCGCAGGCGGTGTGCCAGGCGATTCGCGTGGCGGTTGAGCTCCGCATAGGAGAGCGAGCGCGCGCCATCGATCACGGCGACCGCGCCGGGGTCGTTGCGCACCTGCTCTTCGAACAGCTCCTGGAGGCTCGCGCCGGCGGAATAGGCCGTCACCGTGTCGTTCCACTCCCGCGCGAGCTGATGGCTCTCCCCTTCGCTCAACAGCGGCAACAGCGCCACGGCGGTCTCGGGCTGTGCCACGGCCGCGGCGAGCAGGCGCTCGAAATGCGCCAGCAGACGCTGGATGGTCGTCTCTTCGAACAGGTCGCGGTTGGACTCGAGGCTCCCCCAGAGCAGGCCGCCCGCCTCGAAGAGGAAGAGCGTGAGGTCGAACTTCGCGGTCCGGGCGGTGAGCCCGGTGTCCTCCGGCGGGGAGAGGACGAGTCCGCGCACCTCCGTGCTGGCGCGCGGGAAGTTCTGGAACCCGTACATCACCTGGACCAGCGGATTGCGGTTCAGGTCCCGCTCGGGTTGCAGCTCCTCGACCAGGCGCTCGAAGGGCAGGTCCTGATGGGTGTAGGCCGCGAGCGCCGTCTCCCGCACGCGGGAGACCAGCCGCGCGAAGCCGGGAGCGCCCCCAAGGTCGGTGCGGAAGACCAGTGTGTTGACGAAGAACCCGATCAGCCCCTCGATCTCGTGCCGGGTGCGGTTGGCGATCGCCACGCCGAGCGCGAGGTCCTCGCTCCCCGAGTAGCGCGCGAGGAGCGCCTTGAAGCCGGCCAGCATGGTCATCGAAAGGGTGGCGCCGTGGCGGCGGGTCAGCGCGGTGAGCTCGCGCACCAGCGCCGGCGGCAACGCGAACGACCGCGTCCCGCCGCGGGACGACTCGACCACCGGCCGTGGATGGTCATACGGCAGCTCGAGCGCCTCGGGGATGCCGGCGAGCTGCCGGCGCCAGTGGTCGAGCTCGCTCGCCAGCCGCTCGCCGTGCAACTGCTGCCGCTGCCAGGCGGCGAAGTCGGCGTATTGCACCGGCAGCTCCGGCAGGGGTGACGGCGCGCCCTGTGAGAACGCGCCATAGAGCGTGGCGAGCTCCCGCAGGAGGATGCCCATCGACCAGCCGTCCGAGATGATGTGGTGGAGGCTCACCAGCAGCTCGTGCTCCCGCTCTCCGAGGCGGATGAGCTGCGCGCGGAACAGCGGATACCGGTCGAGGTCGAACGGCCGCAGGCTCTCCGCGCTCGCGAGGCGGGCGCGCTCGGCCCGGCGGAGCTCTCCGGCGATGCCCTCCAGATCGATCACGGGAACCTCGACCTCCGCCGCGGGATCCGCCGCAGGAAGAATCACCTGCATGGGGCGGTCGCCAACCACCCGGAAGACCGTGCGCAGGGCCTCGTGACGCCGGACGGTCTCCGCGAACGCGCGCCGCAGGGCGTCCACGTCGAGCTCGCCGGTCAGCCGCGCCGGGCTGAAGATGTTGTAGAACGGGTTCCCCGGTGCCAGGCGATCGAGGAACCAGAGCCGCTGCTGCGCAAAGGACAAGGGCTGTGGCTCCTGCCGCAAGGCCGGAGCGATGCGGACCAGAGGCAGGGCGGCCTGTGCCGTGCCGGCCGAGAGGGCCGTCTCGACCTGGACGGCGAGGTCCGCCAGCCGCGGGGTTGCGAAGAGATCGCGCAGGGGCATTTCGACGCCGAAGGCGTTCCGCAGGCGGGACATCACCTGGGTCGCCAGAAGCGAGTGCCCCCCCAGCTCGAAGAACGAGTCGGCCGCCCCGACCCGTTCGAGACCGAGCACCTCGGCCCAGATGCCGGCCAGGACCTCCTCGACCGGCGTCCTCGGCGCCAGATAGTCCTGCTCGCTGTGCTGCGGGTCCGGCAGCGACTTCCGGTCGACCTTGCCGCTGGCGGTGAGGGGGAGCGCGTCGAGCACCATGAAGGCGGCCGGCACCATGAAGTCGGGCAGCCGTTCACGCAACCGGTGCCGAAGATCGGACCGATCGGACGGATCGGTCCGATCGGTCCGATGAAAAACCACATAGGCCACCAAAGCCCCCTCGCGGACCACGACGACCGCCTCGCGGACTTCGGGCAGCGCCACCAGAGCCGCCTCGATCTCGCCGGGCTCGATGCGGAAGCCCCGGATCTTGACCTGGTGGTCCAGGCGCCCCAGGAACTCCAGACGGCCGCTCGCGAAATGGCGTCCGAGGTCGCCGGTGCGATAGAGGCGCTCCCCCGCGGTCCGGGCAAACGGGTGCGGCACGAAGCGCTCGGCGGTCAGCTCCGGGCGGCGCAGATAGCCGCGCGCCAGGCCGGCGCCGCCCAGGCAGATCTCGCCGGGCGCTCCCGGCGGGACCGGCCGCAGGCCGCGGCCGAGGAGGAAGACCTCGTACCCGGGCAGGGGGCGGCCGATGGTGGGCTGGCCGGAGCCCCGCCCGATGCGCTCGATGCGATGCCAGGTCGCGTCGACCGTGCATTCGGTCGGGCCGTAGAGATTGAAGACGACCTTCCGCTCCGCCTGCGCGAGCCGTCTCCAGAGGGACTCGTCCACGGCCTCGCCCGCGGTGAGCACGATCCGCGGGCCGGCCAGGCTGTCGAGCAGCCCCGCGTCCGCCAGGAGGCGGAGGTGGGACGGGGTGCAGTCCAGCAGGTCGACTCCCCTGGCCTGCAGAAAGCCGAGCAGCGCCGCTCCATCCGCGCGGATGTCTTCCGGCACGATGCAGAGGGCATGGCCGGCGAGAAGCAGCACGAGCTGCTGCACCGAGGCGTCGAAGATCAGGGGTGCATTGAGGCTGGCGAGCAGAGGACCGGGACAGAAGGCCGCTTCCGCCAGCGGGGTGAGCACCGCCGCCTCGAGAGCGGCAAGCAGATGGAGAGCCGGGCGGTGCTCGACCTGAACCCCTTTGGGCCGGCCCGTCGACCCCGACGTATAGATGGTATAGCCGAGATTGCCGGGCCCGGCTCCGCCGGCGGGCCGCTCGGCCGGCCGCAGGGCGATGGCGGAGGCCTCCTCGTCGAGCCACACCGTGCGTGCTCCGGCGAGCCTCCCCGCAGCGGGCAGGCTCGCGGCGAACCGCGAGTGGCTGACCAGAAGAGGAGAGGCGGTATCTGCGAGGAGAAAGGCCAGCCGCCCGGCCGGCTGAGCAGGATCGAGGGGGACGTAGCAGGCGCCGGCCTTCCAGACGGCGAGGATGGCCACCACAGCCTCGGAAGAGCGGTCCAGGCACAGTGCGACAGGGACTTCCGGTCCGGCTCCCGCGGCGCGCAGGTGATGGGCCAGGCGGTTGGCCCTCACGTCCAGCTCTCCGAAGGTCAGGAGGTGGCCGGAGAGCAGGGCGAGGCGATCCGGAGCGCGGTCCACCTGGTCCTCGAAGGCCGCGGCCAGGGTCTCGCCCTCCCGGAAGCGGCCTGCGGCCTGCGGCACCGGGTTCCACTCGATCCGCGCCTGATGGAGCTCGGCCTCGGAAAGCAGCGGAAGGTCCGTCAGGGGCCGGTCCGGATCGGCAACGGCGCCCGCGAGGAGACGCTCGAAGCCATCCAGCAGCCGGCGGATCGTGGTGAGGTCGAACAGGTCGGTGGCGTGCTCGGCCGTCCCGGCCAGCACGCTGCCGTGCTCCGTGAGGCTCACCGTGAGGTCGAACCTCGCCGTGCTGCCGGCCGCGCTCATCGGCCGCAGGTGCAGGCTCTCGACCTCCAGGTTTTCAACGGGAGCGTTCTGCAGCACGAGCACCACCTGGAACAAGGGCGCGTGGGCGAGGCTCCTCTCCGGCGCCAGCTCCTCGACCAGCCGCTCGAACGGCAGGTCCTGGTGCGTCTGGGCGGCCAGCGCGGTCTCGCGCGTCCGGCTGAGCAGTCCGCGGAACGAGAGCTTGCCGCCCTGGTCTCCAGACAGCTCGCCGCGCAGCACCAGCATGTTGACGAAGAACCCGATCAGGCCCTCGATTTCCGGCCGGTTGCGTCCCGCGACGGGCGAGCCCACCGCGAGGTCCTCCTGGCCGCTATGGCGCGCCAGGAGAGCCTGGAAGCCGGCGAGGAGCACCATGAAGAGCGTCGCCACCTCGCGCCGGGCGAGCGCCTGTGCCTGCCGGGTGAGCTCCGCCGGCAGGAGCACCGGGCAGGAGGCGCCGCGGAAGCTCTGCACCGCGGGCCGCGGCCGGTCGGTGGGCAGCGCGAGGAGCGGCGGCAGGCCCGCGAGCTCCCGGCGCCAGAAGGAGATCTCGTTCTCCAGCACCTCGCCGCACAGCCAGGAGCTCTGCCAGACCGCGAAATCCGCGTACTGCACGGGCAGCTCCGGCAGGGGCGACGGCCGGCCCGCGGCGAAAGCCGCATAGAGCGCCGCCACCTCGCGCACCAGGATGCCCATCGACCAGGCGTCGCTCGCGATGTGGTGCATGGTGAGCAAAACGGCGTGGTCCGCCGGCTCTCCAGGGGGGGCCAGGCGCAGCAGCAGGCCGCGCAGCAGCGGGTCGCCCCTGAGATCACCGAGATCGAACGGTCGCCCGGCCTCCTCACCGGCCAGGATGGCAGCCAGCGCCTCGCGCTCTGTCTCCGGCAATCCCGACAGGTCCACCACCGGCAGCCTGACCGGCGCCGCCGGCTGGACCACCTGGACCGGCGCGCCCTCCCCTCCCGCAGACACCGAGAACACGGTGCGCAAGGCCTCATGCCGGCGCACGACCTCGCTCAAGACGAGCCGCAGCACCGCGATGCGCAGCGGCCCTTCGACGCGTAGCGCCACCGGCATGTTGTAGAGCGGGCTGCCCGGCTCGAGCTGGTCGATGAACCAGAGCCTCTGCTGCGCGAAGGACAAGGGCAGCGGCCCCTGCCGCAAGTCCGGAGCGATGCGGACCAGAGGCGGGGCGGCCTGCGGCGTGCCGGCGGCGCGAGCCGCCTCGACGCGCACCGCAAGGTCGGCCAGCCGCGGGGCTGCGAAGAGATCGCGCAGAGGCATCTCGACGCCGAAGGCGCTGCGCAGGCGCGACATCACCCGGGTCGCCAGCAGCGAGTGGCCGCCCAGGTCGAAGAACGAGTCGGCCACGCCGACCCGTTCGCGGCCGAGCACTTCGGCCCAGATGCCCGCGAGGACCTCCTCGACCGGCGTGCGCGGCGCCACATAGGTCTCCTCGGAGCCTTGCTGCCCGGGCGCCGCCCCTGGAGATAGAAGCGCCTTCCGGTCCACCTTGCCGTTCGGGGTGAGGGGCAGGGATTCCAGTGGGACGAACAGGGAGGGCATCGCGTGCTCCGGCAGGCGCTCCTCGAGGAAGCGCCGCAGGTCCTTCGCCAGCAGCGCGGCTCCGCCGCGGGCCACCACATAGGCGGCCAGCCGGCCGTCGTGCATCGCCACCGCCGCGCTCTCGACCTCCGGATGAGCGGCGAGCGCCGCCTCCACCTCTCCGAGCTCCAGGCGGATGCCGCGGATCTTCACCTGGGAGTCGAGCCGGCCCAGCAGCTCCAGAACGCCGTCCAGCCGCAGGCGGCCCAGGTCGCCCGTGGCGTAGAGCCGCTCCCCGGGCTCCGGCGGGAAGGGGTCCGGCAGGAACCGCTCGGCGGTCAGGTCCGGCCGGCTCAGGTAGCCGCGGGTGACTCCGGCGCCGCCCAGGAAGACCTGCCCCACGAGACCGGCGGGCACTTCCTCCAGACAGGGATCCATCACACGGCAACGCATGCGGGGGATCGGGCGTCCGGCCAGGGCCATCGAGCCCGAAACCCCGGGAGTCATCCTCTGCACAGTCGAGGTGAGAGTGCACTCGGAGGGGCCATACTGGTTGGCGATCTCGACGGCCTCTCCGAAGACCTCCCGCACCTGCCGGCAGACTGCCAGGGACAGGGGCTCGCCGCTCGCGAGGACCAGGCGGAGGGTGCCGCCGCCCGTGCCGGGAGCGGCGGCCTCCACCAGGGCGTGCAGCAAGGAGGGCACGGCGCCGAGGAGGCAGGTCACCCCCTTGGCCTCGATCTCCCGCGCGAGGGCCAGCGGATCCCGGGCCTCGCCGCCGGACAGGAGCACCACACCGGCGCCGCGACTGAGGGGATAGAAGAGATCGCGGACGGAGGCATCGAAGGAGAGCCGCGCGAGTTGGAGGACCCGGTCCTCCGGCGCGAGGGGCCAGGCGGCGTCCAGGTAGTCCAGATAGCTCGCCACGGCTCCATGCGTGCCGAGGATCCCCTTCGGAGTCCCGGTCGATCCCGAGGTGAACGCCACGTAGGCGAGCGCGCGCGGATCGGGAGCCGGAGGCAGATCCCGGCCGGAGCCGCCGGTCCCTCCACCGGAGTCCCCGGTGAGGGTCGCGAGGAGATCCAGGCCGGGCAGGCGCGCGGAGGAGCGCGGGTCGAGGGCCACGAAGGCGCCGCCCGCGGCCAGCACGGCCAGGGCGGCCTCCACCATCGCGAAGGAGCGCTCGAAGCAGAGCGCCGTCACGGTCTCGGGCCCCGCGCCCCGCAGGCGGAGGTCCGCGGCCCGCGAGCGCACCCGGTGCGCGAGCTCGCCATAGGTGAGGGCCTCGTCTCCCAGACGCAACGCGACCGCCTCCGGCCGGCGGGCCGCGGCCGCGAAGAAACGCTCCGGCAGGCTGCGACCGAGAGGCCGGGGCGAAAGGGTATCGTTCCATTCGAAGCGGAGCTGGTGGCTCTCGGCGGGCGAAAGCAGCGGCAGCTCCGCAACGGCCCGCTCCGGCGCCGCCAACGCCGCTCCGAGCAGCCGTTCGAGTTGCAGGACCAGCCGGTCGATGGTCGCAACGTCGAACAGATCGGTGGCGTAGGTGACCACGCCGGCGAGCCCGCCGCCGAGCTCTTCGAGAGCGAGCGTGAGATCGAACTTCGCCGTCGTGCCCGCGACCCCCACCGGCCGCAGGCGCAGGTCCTCGATCACCAGGTCCTCGGTGGGGGCGTTGTGCAGGTTGAGCATCACCTGGAACAGCGGTGTGTAGGCGAGGCTCCGCGGCGGCGCGAGCTCCTCGACCAGCTTTTCGAACGGCACGTCCTGGTGCAGGAAGGCCGCCAGCGCCGTGTCGCGCGCACGGCCGAGCAGCCCGGCGAACGCCGGCCCGCCGGCCAGATCGCCACGCAGCACGAGCGTGCTGACGAAGAACCCGATCAGCCCCTCGACCTCCCCCCGGTTGCGCCCGGCCACCGGCGTGCCGACCGCGAGGTCCTCCTGGCCACTATGGCGCGCGAGGAGAGCCTGGAAGCCGGCCAGGAGAGCCATGAACAGCGTCGCCCCCTCGCGCCGGGCGAGAGCCTCGACCTGCCGGATGAGCGCGGCGGGCAGGAGCACCGGCCGGCCGGCGCCCCGGAAGCTCTGCACCGCCGGCCGCGGCCGGTCGGTGGGCAGCGCGAGGAGCGGCGGCAGGCCCGCGAGCTGCTCGCGCCACCAGGCGATCTCCCGCTCCAGGACCTCGCCGGAGAGCCAGGAGCTTTGCCACACCGCGAAATCCGCGTATTGCACCGGCAGCTCAGGCAAGGGCGACGGCCGGCCCGCGGCAAACGCCGCATAGAGAGCCGCGACCTCGCGCACCAGAATGCCCATCGACCAGCCGTCGCTCGCGATATGGTGCAGGGTGAGGACGGCCACGTGGCCACCCTCCGCCAGGCGCAGCAGCAAGCAGTGGACCATCAGGTCGCGGGTGAGATCGAACGGCCGCCCGGCCTCCTCGCCGGCCAGAGCGGAGGCAACCGTCTCGCGCCGGCTCTCCGGCAATCCCGACAGGTCCACCACGGGCAGCTCGAACGGTGCCGCCGGCCGGACCACCTGGACCGGCGAGCCTTCCCCTCCCTCAGACACCGCGAACACGGTGCGCAAGGCCTCGTGCCGGCGCACGATCTCGCCCAAGGTGAGGCGCAGCGCTTCGAAACGCAGAGGCCCTTCGACGCCGAGCGCCACCGGCATGTTGTAGTGCGGGCTTCCCGGCTCGAGCTGATCGATGAACCAGAGGCGCCGCTGCGCGTAGGAGAGCGGCGCCGGGCCGGAGCCGGCCCGGGCTGAGATTCTCTCCTCCAGCGGGGGGGCTGCGCGGCGCTGGAAAAGCAGCGCCTCGAGCGCGGCGCGCCGGCCGGGCGACAGGTTGGCGAGCCGCGCTTCAATAGATCCCATCAAGCGATCCCATCGGTGGCCCTGCGCAGATCTTCCTCGGACATCCCTTCGACCTGGCGCAGCAGGGCGGCCATCTCGTCCTCGCTCTCCTGCTCGACGCGCAACCGGACCACCATCAGTGCGAGCCCCTCCGGAGTGGGGGTTCGGAACACGTCGCGCAGCGGGACCTCGACCCCGAAGGCCGAACGGATGCGCGACAGGAGCATGGTGGCCAGGAGAGAGTGCCCTCCGAGCTCGAAGAAGTGGTCGCGGATGCCGGTCCGCGGAATCCCGAGCAGCTCGGAGAAGATCCCGCACAAGGTCTCCTCGACCGGGGTCCGGGGAGGGACGTGCTCCCTCCCCGACGCGCCGGGGTTGGGGAGGGAACGGCGGTCCACCTTGCCCGAGAGGGTGCGCGGCAGCGCTTCCAGCAGGACGAAGGCCGAGGGGACGGCCGACTCGGGGAGGGCCCCGCGCAGCGCCTCGGCGAGGATGGCGGGATCGACGGCGGGATCGACCTCCCCCTGCGGGACCACGTAGGCACAGAGGAACTTGTTTCCCTGCGTGTCGGTGCGGTCGGCCACCGCCGCGTCGGCGACGCCCGGTTGTGCGCGCAGCAGGTCTTCGATCGGTGCGATCTCCACCCGTGCTCCGCGCACCTTGACCTGGGTGTCGCGCCGCCCGACGAACTCGAAGGTGCCGTCCTCCCGCAGCCTTCCGAGGTCGCCTGTCTTGTAGACGATGTCGCCCGGCCGGTCGCTGAGGGGATTCTGGATGAAGGACTCGGCGGTCAGGTCCGGCCGGTTCAGATAGCCCAGCGAGCGGTACCGCGTCCGGATGTAGATCTCACCCAGCTTGTCCGGCGGGCAGGGCCTCCCTTTTTCGTCGACGACGATGGCGCGGGCGCCGGGCATGGGTCGGCCGATGGGCACCGTGCGGGCCTGGCCGTCTTCCGGGAGCACGAGGTGGAACAGCTTGACCATCGTGGTCTCGCTGGGCCCGTAGAGATTGACCAGCCGGATCCGCTCCGCGAACACGCCGCACCAGCGCCGTACGTCGGAAGGGAGCAGAGGCTCGCCGGCGAGCAGCACCCAGCGCAGGGCCGGGAAGCTCGCCGGCGTGAGCTCCTGTCCCAGGATCAGACGGAAGAGAGAGGGGGTGCAATGCAGGATCTCCACTCTCTGGCTCTCGATCCATCCGGCCAACCGTCTGCCGTCGAGAATGACCTCGCGGCCGGCGGGCACGCAGACGGTTCCGCCCGCGGCCAGGGGCGTGAAGGCGTCGCGCAGGAACGCGTCGAAGGCGGGGGAGGTGAGCTGGCTCACCCGTGTCCCCTCCCCGACACCGAACGTTTCCATCTCCCAGCGGATGAAGTGGTCGATGGCCTGCAGCCGGCCGGCGATCCCCTTGGGCCGGCCGGTCGATCCGGAGGTGAAGTAGACGTAGCTCAGGGCATCCGGATCTCCAGGCTCGGCCGGGGGGGCCAGGCGGAGAGCTTCCGTGGCCTCCCGGACCCAACTCTCCGCGATCGGCAGGAGCGTGGCATCGAAGCCGTGCTCACGGCGCAGGCTCTCCAGGATCTCGATCTGCCTTTCGCTGACGAGCCAGAGGCGGGGGCTGGCCTCGGCCACCACCGCGGGCAGCGTGGCGGCAGGAAAGTGGAGGTCGATGGGGACGAAGGCGCAGCCCGCTTCAAGAACCGCCAGCATGGCGGCGATCACGTCGGCGGTGCGGTCTGCCACGATCGCGACGAGGGAGCCTCTCGCGGCGCCGGCTTCGCGCAGGCCCCGGGCGAGCCGAACCACCTGGCTCTCGAGTTGGCGGTAGGACGTCTGGAACCCCTCCCACTCGATCGCCGGCCGGTCGCCGAAGCGCTCGGCGGCCTGCCGGAACATCTCTTGAACTGGGACGTGCATCTCTCTCCGTCTCCTCGAGCCTCAGCCCGGATCGGAAACCTCGAAGGTTTCGAGGAACATGTTGAACGTGAGGACGATCAGCAACAGGTCGGTCTCCAGGTGCGGATGGAGCCGGAAACCAGGCTGTGCAGAGCGCGACTTCAACCGCTCGACCAGGCCGGCGTCGAAAAAACCCTGACGCCGTATGCGTTCCGTGGACAGCAGGTCTTCGACCCAGGGCACCCGGCGTTGCAACAGAAGGGGACTCCCCGGAGCGCGGAAGCCGAACTTTTCTCGCGCTGCGATCTGGTGGGGGATCATCCCCTCCGCCATCCGGCGGACCACGTACTTGGCGGTCAGGTCCCGCACCTTGAGGTCCGGCGGCATGCGGCGGGCCAGATCGACGATCTCGGGATCGAGGAACGGGTAGCGCCCCTCGACCGAGCACGCCATCAGCATGCGGTCGCCGTGGTCGCCGAGCAGGTGGTCCGCCAGTCTCAGCTTGACGTCGAGGTAGGAGCGCTGGTGCAGAGGGTGGCGGCCCCGCAGCCGCTCCCGGTCGACCAGCGGATGGGCCATGCAGTCGAACTCCTCCATCCGCTCCCGCAGCTCCGGGGAATAGAGGGCCGCCTTGGTCTCGCGGAAGGCGGTCTGATTCTTTTCATAATGCAGGCGGCGGTCTCCCCAGACGCGCTCCCGGAGCTCCTCCTCGAGCGCGGTCTCCGCATCGAGTGGATCCTCATCCCGTTCTCCCAGGTTGTCGAACCGGTATCCGGGATAGCCGCCGAAGATCTCATCCGCCCCTTCGCCGCCGAGGACGACCGGGACTCCGGCCTCGTGCGCCGCCGCGGCCAAGGCGAGCGAGCAGGCATTGTAGGTCTCCTTCACCGGACACTCACCATGGAGCACCATGGCCTGCAGCCGCTCGATCATGGTGTCACTGCTGAAGCGGATCTCGTGATGCTCGCCACCGAGGTGCCGCGCCATGAGCCGCTGGTAGCGCCCCTCGTCGATTTCGTCGTCGTCGAAGGAGATCGAGAACGAAGGGCGGGGAGCACCGCCGGACTGCCGGACCGCGGACGCGGCCACCAGCGAGGAGTCCAGCCCTCCGGACAGGAACAGGCCCACCGGTACGTCGGCCTGGAGGCGGCGTGCCACGCTGCGCTCGAATCGTTCCCGCAGCTCCTCCACCCATTCCGCCTCGGAACGGACCGGCAGGGCTTCTCCCTCCAGGGGATAATCGAGGTCCCAGTACTGGCGCATCGCGACCTCGCCGCGGGCGGCGACGAGCAGATGGCCCGGAGGCAGGCTGCTGATTCCTGCGAGGAGGGTCCGCGGGCTGACCAGCCCCGGGAGCGACAGGATCTGGTCGAGCCCGACCAGGTCGATCCGCCGCGGCGCCGCGGGGTGCCGCAGGATGCCCTTCTGCTCCGACGCGAAGAGCAGCAGCCCTCCGGCCTCGCAGAAGTAGAGCGGATTGATGCCGAACGGGTCGCGGGCGAGCAGCAACCGCTCCTCGCGCCGGTCGTAGAGGGCGAACGCGAACTGCCCGTTCAGGGAATCGACCAGCGCGGTGCCCCGCTCTTCGTAGAGATGCACCAGCACCTCGACGTCGGTGCGGGTGCGGAAGCGGTGCCCGCGCCCGGTGAGCTCGGCGCGCAGCTCGCGGTAGTTGAAGATCTCTCCGTTGCAGACCAGGACGACGGTGCCGTCCTCGTTGGTGATCGGCTGGTCCCCGGTTTCGAGATCGATGATCTTGAGGCGCCGGACGCCGAGCCCGATGCCCGGCTCGACATGGAGCCCGGAGGAGTCGGGGCCGCGATGAACGAGGGCCTCGGTCATCGCGGCGACGACGGCAGCCTCCACGCGCCGCCCTTCCCGCAGGTCCAGGTATCCGGCGATCCCGCACATGCTCAGAGGTCCTCGTCCTCGTTGAAGTCGCTCGCGAGCTGTTGGGCGTCGGCCTCGGTGGCCAGGAGGATGGCGGACAGCGGCTGGTCCGGGTCCTCAGCCACACCTCGGAGCAGCGCCTGGAAGTGCTCGGCCATGCGCGGCATGGCGGCCTCGTTGAACAGGCCGGTGTCGTAGATCAGGAAGCCGGCCATTCCGTCCCCCTCCTCCCACATCGACAGGGTGAGGTCGAAGTTCGCCGTGCGGGTCTCGAGCCCCAGCAGGGAGGCCTCCTGGCCGCGCACCGGCCAGGACAACGCGGGGAAGCTCTGCAGCACGAAGAGCACCTGGAAGAGCGGAGAGAAGGCGGTCTGCCGGCGCGGCTGCACGGCTTCGAGGACCTTCTCGAACGGCACCTCCTGGTGAGTGAACGCACCCAGGGTCACGTCGCGCACGCGCCGCACCAGCTCGCGGAAGGTGGGGTCGCCGGAGAGGTCGGTGCGCAGCGCGAGGTTGTTGACGAAGAAGCCGATCAGCCCCTCGATCTCGCTGCGGTCGCGGTTGGCGACGTTGGTGCCGACGATCAGGTCCTCTTGGCCGCTGTAGGTGTGGAGCAGGGCCTTCAGGCCGGCGAGGAGCACCATGAAGAGCGTCGCCCCCTCCCGGCGGCCGATCTCCGCGAGCGCTCTGCGGAGGCCGGCGGGCACGGCCACGGAGCAGGCCGCGCCGCGGAAGCCGGGCGTGTCCGGCCGCTCGCGCTGCTGCGGCAGCTCGAGCACGGGCGGCGGGCTCCGGAGGCGCTTCCGCCACCAGTCGAGCTGGGTCTCCAGACGCTCGCCGCTCAACCAGCCGCGCTGCCAGACCGCGTAATCGCCGTACTGCACCGGAAGCTCGGGCAGGGCGGGCGCGCTCACCGCGGCCTCCCCGGCCGAGCGGGCATAGAGCACGCCCACCTCGCGGGCCAGGAGGCCCATGGACCATCCATCCCCGGCGATGTGGTGCAGGGTGAACAGGATGGCGTGCTCGTCCCGCGCCAGGCGCACCAGGCGCGCGCGGAGCGGCCAGGAACGGGTGAGATCGAACGGGCGCGACTCCTCGCGATCGGCCAGGCGGTGCAGCGCGCGCTCCCGCACGTCCGCCGGGAGCCCGCCGAGGTCGATCAGCGGCAGGGGGAACGGCGCGGCCAGGTCGACGATCTGGACCGGTCCGTCCGCGCTTTCCTCGTAGCGCGTGCGCAGCACCTCGTGACGGCGCACGATTTCCCCGAGGCTGGCGGCGAGAGCGCCGGGCGAGAGGGCGCCGGTCAGGCGCACCGCGCTGCCCAGGTGGAAGGCGGAGCTCTCCGGCTCGAGCCGATAGAGGAACCAGAGGCGCTGCTGCGCGAACGAGAGCGGCAGAGGTCCTTCCCGCGGCACCGGCACCAGAGCCGGCATCAGGGACAATTCCGTGCTGCCCGTTCCCGCCCGCAAGGCCGTCTCGATCCGGGCTGCGAAGTCCGCCAGAGCCGGGGTCTCGAAGAGGTCGCGCAGGGGCATCTCGACGCCGAAGGTGCGGCGCAGGCGCGACATCACCTGGGTGGCCAGCAGGGAGTGGCCGCCCAGGTCGAAGAAGTGGTCGGAGGTTCCGACCCGTTCGCGGCCGAGCACCTCGGCCCAGATGCCGGCGAGGATCTCTTCGACCGGCGTGCGCGGCGCCACATGCCTCTCCGCGGCACCTTGCCCTTCCGGTGCCGGCAGGGCTTTGCGGTCGACCTTGCCGTTCGGCGTCAGCGGCAGCTCCGGGAGAACCACAAAGGCGGCCGGCACCATGTAGTCCGGCAGCTTCTCGCGCAAGGACCGGCGCAAGCCGTCGGCCCTGACTTCGCCTACGACATAGGCCACCAGCCGCCGGTCGCGCGGTATGGGGGCCGCCCTGTCCTCACGCACCACCACCACCGCCTCGTCCACTCCCGGCAACGTCATCAACAGAGCCTCGATCTCGCCGGGCTCGATGCGGAAGCCCCGAATCTTGACCTGGTCGTCGAACCG